>VFQR01000391.1_pt1 | contig 67181 bp, 61 predicted proteins | sample 3512321 | NCBI WGS metagenome assembly VFQR01 (sample SAMN10412374, study PRJNA504923) | tailings metagenome | isolation source: Relicate 3 Philex TSF1 revegetated site | place: Philippines: Tuba, Benguet | collected 2017-08-29 | reverse complement strand
CTGCCGACCTCGTTCCTGCCGAGCGAGGACCAGGGCTATGTGATCGTCAACTTCCAGGCGCCGTCGGACGCCACCGTGAACCGCACCATGGTCGCCATCGAGGCGGCTGAGAAGCAGTTCGCCTCCGAGCCCGCGGTCGCCCGCATCGTCACGGTGCGCGGCTTTTCGTTCTTCGGCCAGGGACAGAACGCGGCGCTCGCCTTCGTCACCCTCAAGGACTGGAGCGAGCGCGGGCCGAAGGACGCCGCCAGCGCCATTGCGCTCCGCGGCACCATCGCGCTCTCCCAGCTGCGCGACGCGATCGTCTTCGGGCTGTCGCCGCCGCCGATCCAGGGCCTCGGCAACTCCAACGGCTTCTCGTTCCGCCTGCAGGCGCGCGGCGGCCAGACCCAACAGCAGCTTGCCGCCGCCCGTGACCAGCTTCTTGGGGCGGCCATGCGCAGCCCGGTGCTGGCGCAGGTCTTCGTCGAGGGCCTGCCCGACGCCGCCCAGGTGTCGCTGATCATCGACCGCGAGAAGGCGAACACCTTCGGCGTCACCTTCGCCGACATCAACGCCACCATCTCCACCCAGCTGGGCTCGAGCTACGTCAACGACTTCCCCAATGCCGGGCGCCTGCAGCGCGTGCTGGTGCAGGGCGTCGAGGCGAGCCGCATGCAGACCTCGGATCTCGTCAACATCAACGTGCGCAACTCCAACGGCGGCATGGTGCCGCTGTCGGCCTTCGCGCGCATCGAGTGGCAGCGCGGTCCCTCGCAGATCATCGGCTACAACGGCTATCCGGCGATCCGTATTTCCGGTGCGACCAAGCCCGGTTTCTCCTCCGGCGACGGCATCGCCGAGATGCAGCGCCTCGCCGCCGAACTGCCCCCCGGCTTCGGCTACGAATGGACGGGCCAGTCGCTGCAGGAGATCCAGTCAGGGTCGCAGGTGCCGCTGCTGCTGGCGTTGTCCTGCATCCTGATCTTCCTCTGCCTTGCGGCACTCTACGAGAGCTGGTCGATCCCCATCGCCGTGATGCTGGTCGTGCCGCTCGGCATCATCGGCTCTGTGCTGGCCGTGACCATGCGCGGCATGCCCAACGACGTCTATTTCAAGGTCGGCCTCATCGCCATCATCGGCCTGTCGGCCAAGAACGCGATCCTCATCATCGAGTTCGCCAAGGACCTCAGGGCGGAGGGCAAGGGACTTCTGGAGGCGACGATCGAGGCGGCGCACCTGCGCTTCCGCCCGATCATCATGACCTCGCTCGCCTTCGCCCTCGGCGTGCTGCCGCTCGCCATCGCCTCGGGCGCCAGCGCCGCCAGCCAGCAGGCGATCGGCACCGGCGTGCTCGGCGGCATGATCTCGGCGACCGTGCTCGCCGTCTTCTTCGTGCCGGTCTTCTTCGTGGTGGTGAGCCGCATCATGGGCTGGCGCGACAAGCCCGCGCCGGCCGGGTCGACCCTGCCACCGGACGGAACGGCGCCAGTGGAGACACAAGTCGACGAGCCGGCAAAGCATCCGTAGTGACGGGCTGAGCGGAGCGGGCATCGCTTCGCCTCCCAGACGATCAGGGCGGCGTCACGGTCATCGTGACGCCGCCCTGTTCATGTCGTCGGCAAGCGGCTTGCGCCGCCGCGATCACGCCAGATCGTAGCGATCCGCGTTCATCACCTTCGTCCAGGCGGCAACGAAGTCCTTCACGAACTTCTCCCTGTTGTCGTCCTGGGCATAGACCTCGGCATAGGCCCTCAGGATGGAGTTCGAGCCGAACACCAGGTCCATGCGGGTCGCCGTCCACTTCACCGCGCCGGTCTTGCGGTCACGGACCTCGTAGTGGCCACCGGCGTTGGACCACGTGTAGGCCATGTCGGTGAGATTGACGAAGAAGTCGGTCGTCAGCGCGCCCGGACGGTCGGTGAAGACGCCGTGCTTCGTGCCGCCGTGGTTGGTGCCCATGGCGCGCATGCCGCCCACCAGCACCACCATCTCCGGCGCCGTCAGGCCCATGAGCTGGGTGCGGTCGAGCATCAGCTCCTCCGGGCTGACGACATAGTTCGCCTTCATCCAGTTGCGGTAGCCGTCGGCCAGCGGCTCGAGCGGAGCGAAGGACTCAGCGTCGGTCATCTCCGCGGTCGCATCGCCGCGGCCCGGGCTGAAGGGCACCGCAACGTCGAAACCGGCCGCCTTGGCCGCCTGCTCGACGCCGACATTGCCGGCCAGCACGATGACGTCGGCGACGCTCGCACCGACCTGCGCGGCGATCGGCTCGAGCACCGACAGGACACGCGCCAGGCGCGCCGGCTCGTTGCCCTCCCAGTCCTTCTGCGGGGCGAGGCGGATGCGCGCGCCATTGGCGCCGCCGCGATAGTCCGACTGGCGGAAGGTGCGGGCGCTGTCCCAGGCGGTCGCCACCATGTCGGCGACCGACAGGCCCGAGGCGGCGATCTTCGCCTTGAGGGCCACGACGTCGTAGGAGGTGGAGCCGGCGGGGACGGGGTCCTGCCAGATCAGGTCCTCGGCCGGCACGTCGGGTCCGATGTAGCGCGCCTTCGGTCCCATGTCGCGGTGGGTCAGCTTGAACCAGGCGCGAGCGAAGGTCTTCGAGAAATACTCGAAGTCGTTCATGAACTTCAGCGAGATCTCCCGATAGATCGGGTCGACCTTCATCGCCATGTCGGCGTCGGTCATCATCGGGTTGTGGCGCATGCCGGGGTCGCTGGCATCGAGCGGCTTGTCCTCCTCGCGGATGGACACGGGCTCCCACTGCCAGGCGCCGGCCGGGCTCTTGCGCAGCTCCCATTCGTGGCCGAACAGCATCTGGAAGTAGCCGTTGTCCCACTTCGTCGGCTGCGAGGTCCATGCACCCTCGATGCCCGAGGTCACGGCATTGGCAGCCTTGCCGCCCATGTTGGGGTTGGTCCAGCCCATCCCCTGCTCGGTGATGTCGGCTGTCTCCGGATCGGGACCGAGGAGAGCCGCGTCGCCGTTGCCGTGGGCCTTGCCGACGGTGTGGCCGCCGGCCGTCAGTGCGACGGTCTCCTCGTCGTTCATCGCCATGCGGGCGAAGGTCTCGCGCACCTGGGCCGCGGTCTTCAGCGGGTCCGGCTTGCCGTTGACGCCCTCCGGATTGACGTAGATGAGGCCCATCTGCACGGCGGCGAGCGGGTTCTCCATCGTCTCGGGCTTGCTGACGTCGCCATAGCGCTCGTCGGAGGGGGCGAGCCACTGCTTCTCCGAGCCCCAGTAGACGTCCTTCTCGGGATGCCAGATGTCGTCGCGGCCGAAGGCGAAGCCGTAGGTCTTCAGGCCCATGTTCTCGTAGGCGATGGTGCCGGCGAGGATCATCAGGTCGGCCCAGGAGATCCTGTTGCCGTACTTCTTCTTGATCGGCCACAGCAGGCGACGCGCCTTGTCGAGCGAGACGTTGTCCGGCCACGAGTTCAGCGGAGCGAAGCGCTGGTTGCCGGTGCCGCCGCCGCCGCGGCCGTCCGCCGTGCGGTAGGAGCCGGCGGCGTGCCAGGCCATGCGGATCATCAGGCCGCCATAGTGGCCCCAGTCGGCGGGCCACCAGCTCTGGCTCTCGGTCATCAGCGCATGGACGTCGCGCTTGATTGCGTCGAAGTCGAGCGCCTTGACGGCGTCGCGGTAGCTGAAGCCGCCGCCCATCGGATTGGTCTTGGTGTCATGCTGATGCAGGATGTCGAGGTTCAGCGCGTTCGGCCACCAGTCCATGACCGACCGCGTCATGGCGGTATTGCCGCCGTGCATCACCGGGCATTTGCCGGCCGATGTCGTTCCGTCCATCTGTCTCTCCGATCGTGTCTCGTCGCTCGGGGCCGGACGGACCTTTGTCCGCCAGCACCTTCCCTGCAATTCCGGCTGGCGGTGGGGGAGACCCCTTACCCGGATGGTCGGGACCGCGGGAGGCGGCTGCCGTTCCGGCCCTGCCTTGCGGCGGTCGGTCGGTGCCGCTGCATCCACGGCGATCCCTCTCCATCCTCCTTGTAGCGAAGGCTTGCGATTAGACTAAGTTGAATTTGCTGATTGCGTCGATAAGGTGAGCTGATGATCAACTTCACGTTCAAGCAGCTCCGCTACTTTGACGCCCTCGTGCGACAGGGACATTTCGGCCGGGCGGCCGATGCCTGCGCCATTTCCCAGCCGGCGCTCTCCATGCAGATCAAGGAACTCGAGGAAGCGCTCGGGGCGCCCCTGTTCGAGCGCGGCGCGCGGCAGGTGCGACCCACCGCCTTCGGCGAGGCGTTCGCGGTCCGCACCCGCGACATCCTTCGCGCCGTGGACGAACTCGCGGACCTCGCGCGCGCGTCGCGCGAGGGGCTCGTCGGCCGGCTCCGCATCGGCATCATCCCCACGGTCGCGCCCTACCTCCTGCCGGCCATCATCACCGACCTCACGCGGATCCATGCCGGCCTCGACATCCGCATCCGCGAGACCCAGACGCCGAAGCTGATCCACGAGCTCGCCGAGGGGCGGCTCGACACCGCCATCGTCGCCCTGCCCGTATCCGAGCCGTCGATGACGGAGGTCGCCCTGTTCTCCGAGGACTTCGTGCTGGTCCGGCCTGCCGAGGATGGCGACAAGCCGGTTCCCAGTCCCGAGGTGCTGCGGGAGATGCGGCTCCTTCTCCTGGAGGAGGGCCACTGCTTCCGCGATCAGGCGCTGTCCTTCTGCGGCATGACAGCGAACCGGCCGAAGGAACTGCTGGACGGAAGCTCGCTGTCGACCCTGGTGCAGATGGTCGGCGCCGGCATGGGTGTCACCCTCATCCCCGACATGGCGGTGGCGGTGGAGACGCGCTCCGCGGCGGTCTCCATCGCCCGGTTCGGGGAGCCTCGCCCGTCGCGCACCATCGGCATGATCTGGCGTCGCACCAGCCCCCTGTCGGCGCAGCTGTCGCAGATCGCCGAGGTGGTGCGCCGCGCGGCCGACATGATGCGCGACCCCCGACCCGCTGCCGGCTGACCGCTCCGGCTGCCTTTCCGGGCGGAACCCGTCCCGGGGAGCGGCGTTGTTCACGCGACAACGCAACCGAAGGAGACGGGTCATGGGCCTTGGACGTGGTGCTCTCTTGTGGCTTCTCGGCATTCCGCTGCCGATCATCATCCTGCTCGCCATCTTCTGGGGCGGCTGAGGGTTGATGGTGCGACAACATGACGAAGAAGGCGGCCCGTGTGGCCGCCTTCTTTTTTGAGCGCGATCTGGCCGTCCTCGACGGGTGACCTCTAGCGGACAAGCTGATCGATCGGGGCCGCGAGAGAGACGTGCAGGCCCTCGCCCGACCAGTCGTAGCTCATGACGCCCTTGAGCTGGCGCTGGACGCTCATCTCGATCAGCTGGCTGCCGAACCCCCGGTGCGTCGGTGCATCGCCGGTGAGGGATGCGCTGCGCTCGCACCAGTCGAGGGTCACCTCGGTCGGCGTGCATTCCCACGAGACCCTGAGTTCGCCGCCTTCTCCGGCCAGGGCGCCGTATTTCGCGGCATTGGTTGCCAGTTCGTGGAACACCAGCGCGAGGCTCGTGGTTGCGTTCGGTCCGAGCATGATGTCCGGGCCGGACAGGAACAGCTGGTCACCGCGGTCGACATGGGGCGACAGGATGCGCTTCAGCAGGTCGGCCAGCGGGATCGTCTCCGCCATCTCGGCCTCGCCCAGTACGGCCGAGCGGATGAGGTCATGGGCGGCTGACAGGGCGGTGAGGCGTCCACGCAGGGCATCCGCCATCTCGCGCGGCGTCGCCGCGCTGCGCGCCGTCATGGAGATGAGACCGGACACCACCGCGAAGATGTTCTTCACGCGATGGTTCAGTTCGCGCAGCAGGATCGATCGCGCCTCTTCCGATTCCTTCAGCTCGCTGATCTCGACGATGGCTCCCGGAAAGCGCGCCGGTCGACCCTCATGGTCATAGAGGCATTCGCCACGGGCGATCACCCAGTGCCACGCGCCGTCATGGCCGAGCAGACGATATTCCTCCGAATACTTGTCCTTGTCGGCGATGGCGCGGTCGAGCGAATCGCGCACCCGCCTGATGTCGTCGGGATGGACTGCGGCGAGGAAGTCGTCGACCGGCATGCCCTGGTCGGCCCCCTTCGCACGGCTGCCCAGCAACTGGGCCAGCCGCGTGTCCGGGAAGAAGAGGCCGGAAGCGATATGCCAGTCGAAGGTGCCGATCATGCCGGCCGAGTTCAGCGCGAAGGCCAGGCGCTCCCGGTTGCGCACCAGTTCCTGTTCCTGGCGCACCCACATGGTCGTTTCGGTGACGATGCCAAGGACGCCGATGGTCTGGCCGCTGTCATCCGCCACCGGGCTGTAGTGCAGGTCGAACCAGACGTCCTCCGGGCCGCCGTTGCGATAGAGGACGAAGGGCTGATCGTCGTAGGAGAGCGATCCTCCGGCAAGGCAGGTCGTCAACACATGGCCGTTGAACTCGGCCGCCTCCGGCCAGGCCTCGCGCACCGGTTGGCCCATGAGGCCCGGATGGCGCGATCCGGCGATCAGCGCATAGCCCTCGTTGTAGATGAGCGTCCCGCAAGGCCCCATCAACAGGGCCTGGGGCACCGGTGATCGCAGCATCGCCATCACCACCGCCTTCAGCGACAGCGGCCATCCGTCGATGTCGCCGAGTGGCGTGGAGGACCATGCGGCGCCCGCCACGAGGCGGCCGATCTTGCCACCTTGCGTCGCGAACAGATGCTTCCAATCGGTTCTGGCATTCATAGCAGCCTGGTCCGGGCCCCTGCCATCCAAGCTCGGGGACACATCCGGGAGCTGGCCTTCATCGCGGCGCGGCGAGCCGGCCGGGCGGTCGGGAATATCGAGATCGCTTGTCACAGGGGATTCCGGCGGCCATGAGGCGTGAGCGTGCGGCAGCCCGCGCCGGCGAGGTGCCGGGCGGGCTGCAAGGGACGGCGAAAGCCGGAGCGCGGGACTACCGCGACCATCAGGCCCTGCGTATCAGTCCGGCGACCACCGAGACGACGAACAGGACGATGGCAACCCAGAACAGCAGCTGAGCGCCGCTCATGGCCGTGCCGGCGACGCCGCCGAAGCCGAGGAAGGCCGCGACGAGCGCGACGATGAGGAAGATGACGGCCCAATGCAGAAGGGAACCCATGGCTTGCTCCTGATGTGTTCTTGACGGGACGATGCCCATCCCGGTGACAGTGAATGTCAGAGCATCAACGCCGGGATGGGGCTGCGGTTCCCGAAAGACCGCCGGGAACTTTCCGCGCGCAGGCGCGTTTCCGGCGCGTGAGTTCTGTGCGCGGCCTTCGCTTCGCATCCTGGACGCTTGCCTGCGGGCCCCATGTGACGCGAATGACGCATTCTGAGACGAGACAGCAGACGGCAAGGTGGGCCGGCCAGCTCGGTAAGCGTCGTTGCAGCGCGGATTCAACAGTGAAGGTGGTCCGTGACGACGCCCCATGATGACATGCCGTCTCCGGCGTCGGCGGAGAACGAGGAGCGCGGCAAGCTCCACGCCTTGCGGGTCCGGTTGCTGCTTCTGGTCGGGGGAGTGGCGTTTCCGCTGCTGGCTCTCGCGATCGGCGCTGTCTGGCAGACCCATCGTTCGGAACGGGCGCGGATGGAGACCCGCCTCGTCGAACAGGCGCGCACGATCGCCGCGAGCATCGACGGCCAGATGAAGCAGGCGGAGGTCTATCTGCGGGCCCTCGCGTCCTCGCCGTCGCTGGCCAGCGGCGACTGGTTGGCCCTCTACCAGCAGGCCGCACGGTCGGCGCGGCCCGGAACCTACGTGGCCATTCTCGACGAGCAGGGGCGGCGGCTGCTCAACACCTATTTCCCCATGGGGGCGGGAGGCATCGCCCTGACACCCACCCGCGGCATCGACATCGTCCGGCGCGCCCTCGGCGAGGAGCGTCTGGCAATCTCGGGCGTCCTGGTGGGCGATGCGATCAGCGAGCCCTCGGTGGTCGCCGCCGTCCGCGCCTCGACGCGCGCAGGCCAACGCGTCGTCGTCGCCCTCATCATCCCGTCGACCGTGCTGGCCGACGCCATCCACCTCCAGAACCTTCCGTCCGACTGGATCTCGGCCATCCTCGATGCCGGGGACCGGGTCGCGGCACGCTCCCGCGACAACGAACGCTTCGTCGGTACCGAGGCGGTGGCTCCCGTGCGCCGCGCCCTTGCCGCAGGCTCGAGCGCGCTCATCCACGCGCGGACGGTCGAAAATCTCACTGCGAGCCTTGCGGTCGCCCGCGCCCCGGAGAGCCGGTTCTCCGCCGTCATCGCGATCCCCGAGACCGTCTTCGGACGCAGTTTCGCCGCAACCCTCGGCCCCGTCGCGCTGATCGGCATGGCGCTGATCGCTGCAGCCCTCGGCATCGCCATGCTGGCCTCGAGCCGCATCCTGTCGGCGGTCCGCCGCAGCTACGCGGAAGAGCGGAGCCTGCGCGACGAGGTGACCGAAAATCTTCGGGTCGTCGATGCCGAGCTCCAGCGCAGCGAGCGGCGGTTCCAGACGATCGCCGACGCCATGCCGCAGCTGGTCTGGTCGACGCTCCCCGACGGCTACCACGACTACTTCAACCAGCGCTGGTACGAGTTCACCGGCATGACGCCCGGCTCCACCATGGGCTGCATCTGGAACGACCTCCTGCATCCCGACGACCAGGACCGGTCCGCCCGTCGCTGGCAGCACTCGCTCGAGACGGGTGAACCCTACGAGATCGAGTACCGTTTCAAGGCTGCGGACGGCAGCTACCGCTGGTTCATCGGCCGCGCCATGCCGATCCGCGACCGCGAGGGCCGGATCGAGCGCTGGTTCGGGACCTGCACCGACATTCACGACAAGAAGCTGGCGGAGGGTGCCCTCGTCGCGGCGCAGGAGCAGCTCAAGGCCCGCGTCGCCGAACTGGCGCAACAGAAGGCGCGCCTCGAGCGGCTGATGATCTCCGCCCCGAACCTCATCTTCATCAACGACCTGAAGCGCGGGCGCAATGTCTACATCAACCCCCAAGTGTTCGACGCCCTGGGCTATGGACCGGCCGAGCTGACGGGACGACCGCTGAAGGCGCTCAACGACCTCGTCCACCCGGACGATCGTCGCCGGGTGGCCGAGTTCGCCGGTCAGGTGCGCCGGGCTGCCGATGGCGAGGTCCGGGAGATCGAATATCGCATCCGCCATGCCGACGGGGCGTATCACTGGTTCCTCTTCCGCGAGACGCCGTTCCTGCGCGACGGATCCGGCAAGGTGACGCAGATCCTCGGCACTGCCCTCGACATCGGGGCCCGCAAGCAGGCCGACGAACGCCAGCAGATGCTGATCCGCGAGCTTCATCACCGGGTGAAGAACATTCTCGCCACGGTGCAGGCCATCGCCTCGGCCACCGGACGCTCGTCGCGCTCCTTCGAAGCCTTCCGCGAGGACTTCGCCGAGAGACTCGTGTCGCTCGGTCGTACCCACTCGCTGCTGACCCGGGAGGCCTGGGCCGGGGCCGATCTCCGCGACATCCTGGCGAGCGAGCTCGCCCCCTATCTCGGCAGCGGCGACGGCCGGGTGACCATCGACGGCCCTTCCATCGTCGTCCCCCGCGACATGACGGTGCCGGTCGGCATGGCCATCCACGAGCTGACGACCAACGCGGTCAAGTACGGCGCGCTTTCGGTTCCCGAAGGACGCGTCCAGGTGACGATCGAGACAGATGGGCGCAAGCCCGAGCCGCGCATGACGCTGGTCTGGAACGAGAGTGGCGGGCCGCGTGTCGAGCCGCCGCAGCGCAAGGGCTTCGGCACCTTGCTGCTCAATCGCCTGCTCGCGTCTCAACTGGGCGGCGAGGTTGCCATCGACTACCGGCCCGAGGGCGTGGTGGCGCGGATGGACGTAGTGCTCCGCAAGGACGACTTGCGCTGACCGGCCGGATCCAAGCCGGCAAAAGGACTAAGGCGCGGCAGAGGCGGGAACGCTGCACCCGATGACGCGTTGTTTCTGGGTCATTCCCACTCTGACCCAGGAGATCCACATGCCCACTCCCTCTGGCCATACCCGCGCCATCGTAGCCTCGCGCGTCACCGGCACCCGCGTCTACAATCCGCAGGGTGAGAGCATCGGCCATGTCGAGGACATCGTTCTCGACAAGATGTCCGACAAGGTGATGTTCGTCGTGCTCGGCTTCGGCGGCTTCCTCGGCATCGGCGAGCGCTATCACGCCATGCCCTGGTCCATGCTCGACTACGACAAGGAGCGCGGCGGCTATGTCGTGACGCTCTCGCGCGAGGTCCTCGAGAAGGCCCCCACCTACGAGCTGAACGACCTGCTGAAGCAGGATGGCGCCGGCCAGGCACCGTCGCTCGACTACTACGCCAAGTTCAGCGCGCACTGACGCATGGATATGCCGGGCATTGCCTGGCGAGAGACGGAACGGCGGTCCCTCTGGGGGCCGCCGTTTTCATGTGAGGCCGGCAGCCGGGGGCAGGGTCGAAGCAGGCGGAGAGGCTGCGACGGGTGACCGCCGGGAACCGCCGGTGGGCGACCGGGTTGTTCTGGCGAAGCCGGCGTGGGCCGGAAGGAGATTGCCATCATGGAAGCGATGTTCTCGATCGTGCACGTGCTGGTTCTCGTGGCCATCGCCTGTTCTGCGCATGTGCTCTGCTCGCGCTGAGCGCAGGTCGACGGCCGCCATTTCCTGCCTCGGCTACCTTCTCTCCCTGTCAGTCCTTCAGCCGGTTGCAACGTTGACCGCGACGGCCGCCGCAGCGCAGACACGCCCCGTGCTGCGGGCGCCGCTGCCGCCGTCGAGGCCCGCGCCACCGGCGCCGGTCCCCGAAGCGTCGCCAGGTCCTGACGCGGCCTCGCACAGTCCATCGCGCGCCTCATCCGCCTGCCATGCCAGGCTTGCACTGACCGGCGTCACCTTCTCTCCCGTTCCGGCCCCCGAACCGCAGACCGGTTGTGGGATCGAGGAGCCCGTTCGCCTCGACGGCATCGTGGTGGATGGAGATCAGATCAAATGGCCGGATAGGCCCGTGGTAAGCTGTGCGCTCGCTGTCACCCTTGCCGAGTTCGCCCGTGACGCGGCCGTGCCGCTGGCGCGTGGCATCGTCGGACGACCGCTGGCAGCCTTCGGCACGGGTCCGGGCTTCGCCTGTCGCCCGCGCAACCGGGTGGACGGTGCGAGGATCAGTGCCCACGGACGCGGCATCGCGGTCGATATCGCCTGGTTCGCCTTCGCCGACGGCCGACGGGAGAGCGTCGAGGCGCCGTCCGGCGAGCCGGCCGCCCGCTTCATCAACTCGCTGCGCCGGGCGGCCTGCGGCTGGTTCACGACCGTTCTCGGTCCGGGATCCGACGCTGCCCACGCCGACCATCTTCACCTCGACAGTGAAAGACGCGGCCAGCGCGGCGACAGTCGGCTCTGCCAGTGAGCTGGGACTTTGCGTCACCTCCGTCGTCCTCACAACGCAAAGCCCCGCGCCGGTGAGGGCGCGGGGCTCGCACTGTTCGTGCTCAGGTCTGGCGTCAGGTACGGGCGGGCGCGAAGGCCGGCATGTCCTGCAACTGCTTCTTCGTGGTGCTCACGAAGCCGACCAGGGTGCCGTCGGAGGTCCGCATGAACTTGATCTCGTTCAGCGGGATGGCGACGTTCTTCTCGCCGATGCCGAGGAAGCCGCCGACGCCCAGGACGCTGTGGGAGATACGGCCGTCGGCCGCGATCACCAGGTCGTCGATCTCGCCGATGGAATCATGGCGATCACGCATCGCCCGCCACTGCTCGTCGCTCACCGGGGCCACGGCCATGCCGCCGGCCGCCGGGGCGACCGTCGAGCCGGTCGTCACCGGAGCGCTGGTCGTCGTCGACGACGCCTGGTCCGGCTTCGGCGCGTAGATCGTGATGCCGACGATCTTGCTGGTGGTCAGCTGGTTGGCACCCATTGCGGTGGTCGCCGGCGGCGTCATCGGCTGGGCCTGGGGAGCGGGCGCCGCGGGCTGCTGCGGGGCCGGAGCGGTCGTCTGGGCGAGCGCGCCGGTGGTGAGAAGTGCTGCGACTGACGCCGACAAGAGAGTGGTCCTGATCATGGCAATTGCCTCCAGTTTCGGAAAAATCCCAGCGCGCCCGCATCGCGGGGCCGAAGTGTCGCGCTGTTGCCAGAACAACGGGCGGGGGACCGCGTTGTTCCGGGTCGGGGACGAAAAGCGGCCTGTCCGACCAGATGATTAGCCGGCGTCGCGAAAATCGCTCATCGCCTGCCAGTGCTGTCGGCGGTACTCGGCCGTCTGCGGAAAGCGCACTCCCTCCACCTCCTCGGTGATCACAGTGAAGCGGCTGAGTGTGTGCGGTCCGAAGGAGCTGACGAAGGGAACGTCAGCCGCATCGCGCCCGCGCGCCATCACGATCCGGCCGATGCGCGGCCTGTTGTGGCGGGCATCGAAGGCGTACCAGCGGTCCTCCAGATAGACCTCGAACCAGGCGCTGAAATCCATCGGATTGGGGTCGACGGGCACGCCGATATCTCCGAGATAGCCGGTGCAGTAGCGTGCCGGGATGTTCAGGCAGCGGCAGAGGGTGATGGCGAGGTGGGCGAAGTCGCGGCACACCCCGGTGCGCTCGTTGAGCGCTTCGGCGGCGGTTCGGGTGTTGCGGGCCGCCATGTAGTCGAAGCGGATCTGACTGTTGACGAAATCGCAGACCGCCTGCACCTGCTCCCATCCGGGACGCAGCGAGGAGAACCTCTCCCAGGCGACGGCCATCAGCGTGTCGGTCTCGCAATAGCGGCTGCCCAGCAGAAACCCGAGGGTCTCCGCCGGCAATGCGTCGGGGGGAGAGAGCCCTGCCCAGGGCGCCACCGCGTCCGGAAAGCCCGGGTCATGGATGACGCCCTCGGCCGAGAGGCGAACTCCACCGGCCGGCACGACGATCCGGCGACAGATATTGGCGAAGCCGTCGAGATGGACCTCGGTCGGACAGGCGGTGCCGTCGGCGAGCGAGACTGCGGAGAGGACATCAGGCTGGGCGATGTCGCCACGCCTGTCCGGATGCACGTCCAGCATCAGGATGGCGGGCAGGGCCTGTTCGCAGTGGACGTCGATCTCGTAGCCGTAGCGGATGTGCATGAGGCGGTTCCTTCACACGGAAACGGGCATGCGGCAGGGCCCGCCGGAGGGACAGTTGAGGTGATGGAGGTCAAACGCCGCCCGGTGGGCGGATGTTCCCTGCCGCTGCGACGGCGCCGCTCAGAGGATGGGCCGCTGGGTCAGGTCGCGATCATATTGCGCGGCGATGCGCTCGGTGAGGCGAGGGTTCTCGAGCGTCAGGCGTCCGGCCGAATAGCCGAACAGGCCGGCGCGTCGCAGCTTGGCCCATGTCTTGTTGGTGTGAACCAGGGACAGGCCGAGCGCATCGGCCAGTTGCTGCTGCGACGGAGGAAAGGCGAAGCTGCGGTCGGTCACGAGCCCCAGGGCGTCGGCGCGACGATAGAGCGAGATGATGAGCGAGGCGACGCGCTCGGTCGCGTTGCGTTGGCCGGTCGACAGGAGGTTCTCGTCGATCAGGCTTTCCTCGCGTGATCCGAGCCAGGCCATCTCATAGGCGAGCTGGGGCATCCGGGTGAACATCTCCCACAGCTTGCGGCGCGGGAACACGCAGAGTTCGACGTCGGTCAGCGCCTCGATGCCGTGCTTGGACACCGACAGGAGCGAGGCCTGGAGTCCGAGCAGGTCGCCCGGCAGGAGAAAGTTCAGGATCTGCCGGCGGCCGTCGGGAAGCACCTTGTAGCGGAAGGCCCAGCCGCTGAAGAGGGTGAACAGCTCGGCATCCTCCTGGCCGGGAAAGATGATCTCCTGCCCAGCCACCAGACGACGATGCTCCATCTTCATGTCGGCGATGAACTGGATGTCCTCCTCGCTCTTCGGCTGGAAGACGGGCCTCTGGCGGAGCGGGCAGGCGTGACACCACCGCTGCGGCGGCCGGCTCTGCGACGTGTTCGATATCATGAGCCCCCTCAGGCTTTCGTGCACTGCTGTCGTTGGTGCGACGATCAGGGCAGGGAACTCGCGGGGCGCGATTGCGTTCCATCACTTGGCTTTCCCAACCGGTTCGCGACCTCGCCGAGGACGCGGACAGAGGACGAGCCTCGTCACCCTCGCGGAACCTCCACACAATGTCCTCCACAGACGTCGAAGATGCGGATCGGCCCTCCCGGTCGCGGTCCCGCTCGTTCATGCGCCTCGCAACGCCGTTCTGGACCGGGGCCTCGGCCGGTCGGGCCTGGCTGCTGACCGTCGTGGTGCTCGCCTTCGCCTTCGCTCAGATCGGCGCGCAGGTCGGCATCAACAGCTGGAACCGCATGTTCTTCGACGCGCTCGAGAAGAAGGAGCTGGCCGACGTCATCACGGCCATCGGCCTCCTCCCATTGCTGGTCGTCTTCGCGGCCCTCACCATGTCGGGCCTCGTGGTCTCGCGCATGCTCCTGCAGGTGCGCTGGCGCGAATGGCTGACCAACCGCCTGGCCGGATGGTGGATCGCCGACCAGCGCTACTACCGCCTCGGCTTCCTCGCGACCGAGCACACGGCGCCGGAGTTCCGCATCGCGGAGGATGTGAGGATCTCGACCGAGCCGCTGGTGGAGTTCGCCATCGGCCTGATCTCGGCCTTCGTCACCGCCCTGACCTTCGCCGCCATCCTGTGGACGGTCGCGGGCTCCATCTCGTTCGAGGTGGCCGGGCGCACCTTCCACATCCCCGCCTACATGGCCATCGCGGCCGTGCTCTATGCGGTCATCACCTCGACGACCGCCTACTATGTCGGGCGTGCACTGGTCGGCAAGATCGCTGCCAAGAACGAGACCGAAGCGCTGTTCCGCGCCGAGATGACGCGGCTGCGCGAGAATGCGGAGAGCATCGCGCTGATCAAGGGCGATGCCGACGAGCGCACCTCCGTCATCGAGACCTACGCCAACGTCGTGAGAGCGTGGATGGCCGTCGTCCGCCGCCAGGGCTTCATCGCCCTGGTGCTCAACACCAACGGCGCACTCTTCCCCATCATTCCGCTGCTTCTCGCCACGCCCAAGTACCTGTCGGGTGAGCTGACGCTCGGCGCGGTGATGCAGGTGGCCGCGGCCTTCAGCGCGGTGCAGGCGGCGCTCATCTGGTTCGTCGACAACTTCGTGCGGCTGTCCGAGTGGTATGCCTCGGTCGTGCGCGTCGATGAGTTCGTCGAGACGCTCGAGGAGGTGGATATCGGCACGATCATGGAGGACGAGCACCAGATCGTCCTCGATGAGAGCGACGACGAGGCGATCCATATCGACAACCTGTCGCTTGCCCATCGCAACGGCCGCGTCGTCATCGACGATGCGTCGATCCGGATCCAGCCCGGCGAGAAGGTACTCATCGCCGGCGAGAGCGGCACCGGCAAGAGCACGCTGATCCGCGCTCTGGCGGGGCTCTGGCCCTGGGGTTCGGGGCGCATCGCCTTCCCACGCGATACGCCCTATGCCTTCGTGCCGCAGAAGCCCTACCTGCCGCGCGGCACGCTGAAGGACACGCTGCTCTATCCCGACAACGGTGCCGCGGTGCCGGACACGGACATCGTCAAGGCGATGGAACGGTGCGGCCTCGGCTATCTCGGCAAGCGCCTCAACGACGAGGACGACTGGGACCGGGTCCTGTCGGGAGGCGAGCGCCAGCGTATCGCCTTCTGCCGGCTGCTGATCCAGAAGCCGCCGATCATCATCATGGACGAGGCAACCGCCGCGCTCGATGAGGGTAGCCAGGACAGCCTGCTGTCGCTGTTCGAGGACGAGCTCGCCGGCTCGACCGTGATCAGCGTCGGCCACCGCCCCGGCCTGGAGCGGTTCCACGAGCGCAAGATCACCTTGGTGCGCCGTCCGGCCGGTGCGCGGGTGCACTCGACGCCCATCCGCAAGTCGCTGTGGCGCCTGCTCGCCGGGCGGGAAGCAGCGTGATCGGCCAACGGGGGGCGCGTCGCCTGAAAAGTAATTGCGTTGGCGGCGGGAACCCTTTGGCCCGCACCGCGTTGACCCGGTGATCATCGCCAAGTCCCTTCCCGCGATGTGGACCTCATACTGAAGCCGCCGCTGGCGGCTTCTTTTTTGCAGGCCGGGTCGCTGGCAGGGTGTGCCCCTGAGGCACGGAGCTCGACAGCCACCATGGATCTGCATCTGCGCCACGTGACCACCTACCTCTATGCGGCCCCCGTCCAGTTCGGCCCGCATCGCCTGATGCTGCGGCCGCGCGACAGCTTCGACATGCGGATCCTCGACACGCAGATCGACATCTTTCCCCAGGCAGAGCTTCACTGGTCGCACGATGTCTATGGCAATCCGATCTGCGTCGCGACCTTCACCGAGATGGCCGACCGGCTGGAGATCACCTCCGGCCTGGTGCTCCGCCGCTACGCTTCCGCCTTCCCGCGCGCCCACGCGTCGGCGGGCGCCGCCTTCGTCCCGCACTACACCGACGGCGAGCGGATCGTTCTGCAGCCCTTCCTCGTGCCTGCGACCAGCGACGACGGCGGCGTGCTCTCGGAATGGATCGCCGCAACCCTGGCAACGGATGCGGGGAACGCAGATCCCCTGACCCGTCTCTCACACGCCATCCACGCCGGCTACGGCTATGCCGTCCGTTACGAGGAGGGAACGCAGACGCCGACGCAGACCCTCGAGTTGCGGTCAGGATCGTGCCGCGACCTCGCCTGGCTGTTCATCGAGGCGGTCCGCCGTCTCGGCTATGCCGCCCGCTTCGTCACGGGCTATCTCCATGACGGGCGCGCCGGCGATCTCTCGCACCGCTCGGCGGTTGGCCTGACCCACGCCTGGGCCGAGGTCTTCGTGCCCGGCGACGGCTGGGTCGAGTTCGACCCGACAAATGCGCTCGTCGCAGATCCCCACCTGATCCGGGTCGCCGTGTCGCGCGTGCCGTGGGATGCCTCGCCCGTTTCGGGCAGTTTCATCGGCCCGGTCGGCGCCCAGATCAGCCTCGCGGTCGGCGTCGACATCACCCCGACGACGACCTACGCCAGCGTCGCCTGATCCGCGGTCACAGGGGGATGTCCCACCGCCCGGCGCTGTCCGCCTTCGCTTCCGCCATCCGCGTCGCGCCCATCTGGCGCAGCAGGCCGTGGGCCACCTTGGTGTCCACAGCGCCGGTGCGGCGATGATCGGTCGCGACGTCGAGGGTGAGCGTCGCGCCGGTGCCCCGGCCGATGCGCACCGAGACGCTGTCGCCTGCATCCTCCTGCAGGGCATGGGCTGCCATCTCGACCACCAGCAGGCCGAGCGGAATGGCGCGGTCGACCACGAGCGCCGCATCGTCCGGCGCCGTGGCGGTGATCCAGGTGCGGCCCGGCTGCAGCAGGCCGTTGAGCATGACCGTCACTTCCTCGAGGAAGGGCTTCAGCTCCACGGGGCGCATTTCCCCCTGCGCCAGTGCATGACGGTAGGCGATCGAGAGGACATGGACCTTGGCCTCGACGGACGCCAGCACCGGCCGGTGTTCCTCGCCGTGCTGGCGCCGGGCGAGACTCAGATAGCTCTGGATCACCTGGAGACTGTTCTTGACCCGGTGGTGCAGCTCGCGGACCAGATGACGGTTCGCGGCGATGGTCTGGTTCAGCCGCGCGACCCGGTCCGCCTGGTCAGCAACCAGCGTGTTGAAGGCTTCCGACACCTTCAGGATGTCCCGGGGCATGGCCGGATCGACCGGCGCGAGGCGGGACTCGCGCGAATTCTGCGCCACGGCGGCTGCCTCGATGCCGCGAATCCAGCGGACGATGTTGGCGTCGATGGCGAGTGAATAGACCGCGAAGAGCACCATGAGTGTCACCAGCGGCGTCAGCAACAGGGCGATGAACTGCAAAAACGCCGCCCGTTCGGCCTGCTGGTCAAAGCGGGCGAGGACATGGAGATCGGGCTCGGCGATGCGCTGCCGGCCATAGGTCACGGTCTGGCCGGTGCGGCTGGACGCCTCCCATCGCTGGAGTTCCGCGCCGTCCTGCTCGTCAAGCGGCAGCCAGCTCGTGTCCGCCTCCGCGGCGCCGCGGGCGACCACGATGTCTGAGCGGCCCTTGACGATGCCGACCACGACGCCGGCGCCGACGACCCCAAGATCAAAGGCGCGATCCATGATGACCGCGTCGACAAGCAGCAGGGATTCAAGTGGCTCAGTCTGCGCCCCGGCGCCGCGACGGGCATAGATCGCCATGAAACGGCGCTGCCCGACGGTCACCACGCCGTAGCTCGTCTCGGCGAGCTCCCCGCCGATCCAGGTGCTGCTGCGCACACGTGCGCGGTAATCCTCCACGATGCCAGTGATGACATCGGCGGAGAGCTCGGCGGTCTGGCCCGCCGTGCATGCAGGTGCCCCTCCGACGCTCAGCGAGACGGCGCTCACGCCGATCCTGTCCGCAACGATCCGCTGCGCCACCGCCGCACACTGGTCGGCCGAGCCGCCGGAGGCCGCGACGCTGGCCGTTGTGGCCAGCACGACGCGAAGAGACTCGCGGTACCAGATGCGGGCACGGACCGCGAAGTTTGCCACCGTCTGCACCTGCGAGGCCTCGATCGAGGCCAGTACAGAGCGATAGGTCACCGTCGCCGTCACCGCCGTGATGACGGCGATGGGCAGGATGACCAGGACCATCAGGGCCAGGAGCCGGCCCCGAACGGTGCGGAAGGCGGTGACATTCATCGCGGTCAGGTGCGCGCCATGTCTGCGGGGGACTGATGGATGACCGCAGCGGTGCGGCGGTCGGGGCCGATTTCGTCGACACTGCTGATGCCGAGGAGATCGGCGAGCTTGGCGCGGGCGCGGTTGACGCGGCTCTTGATGGTACCGACGGCGACGCCGCAGATATCTGCTGCCTCCTCGTAGGACAGGCCGCTGGCGCCGACCATGATCAGCACCTCGCGATGTTCCTCCGACAGCTTGGCGAGCGCGGTGCGGAAGTCCGCCAGGTCGAGCGCGCTCTCCTGTTCGCCCGACACCGTGAGGCGCTGGGCATAGGTCCCGTCGCTGTCCTGCACCTCGCGGCCGCGCTTGCGGTAAAGCGAATAATAGGTGTTGCGCAGGATGGTGAAGAGCCAGGCGCGCAGGCTGGTGCCCGGCTGGAACTTCTCCGAGTTGCCCCAGGCCTTCAACATGGTGTCCTGGACGAGGTCGTCGGCCTGGGTGACGGAGCCACACAGCGACACGGCGAAGGCGCGCAGGTTCGGCAGCTCGGCGATGAGGCCTTCGCGGAATTCGTCACTGGCCATTGCGCCGCTCCTTCGCTTCGAGCTCCGCCAGCAGCACGAGGAAGCGATCAGGCATCGGCGCCTTGATGAGATCGTCGTAATGCGCCTTCAGCGACTTGCCGATGGCCTCCTGGATGCGAGGGTCGAGAACGATCTCCCTCTCGTCGTCCTTCCCACCCTTGTCGTTGTCGTCCACCAATTCGCCCATCGAAGTCTCCCCGCGCGCCCCGCGGGCGCACCTGATCCAACCCAGAACGCGCTGCGAAGCGCCCGGTTCCCGCAAAAAGAAAAAATAAAAAACTTGCCAAACCAAGGGGTTCCGGCTGCTCTTGGGGGCAATTGGACAGGAGTCTAGAATGACCATTGCTGCGGAAATAGCACCGCATCTTCCTTACCTGCGTCGTTTCGCCCGAGCCCTCAGCGGCACGCAAGCGGGGGGCGATTCCTACGTCGTCGCGACGCTCGAGGCGCTGGTGGCGGACCCCGCCGGATTCCCCAGGGACGTCCCGGCGCGCATCGCGCTCTACCGGGTCTTCCTCAAGCTCTGGTCGTCGATGCCGGTCAACATGGCCCAGTCGACGGCAGGCATTGTCCGTGGCGGCGCGGTGGAGCGCAATCTCGAGGCGCTGACGCCCCTGTCGCGGCAGGCTTTCCTGCTGCGGACCGTGGAAGGGTTCTCCCAGCAGGAGGTCGCAAGCGTCCTCGACGTCGACCAGGAGAAGGCGAGCGCCCTGATCCAGCAGGCCGGCCGCGAGATCGCCGAGCAGGTGGCGACCGACGTGCTCATCATCGAGGACGAGCCGATCATCGCGCTCGACATCGAGACCCTGGTGCAGGAACTCGGCCATTCCGTCACCGGCATCGCCCGCACCCACAAGGAGGCCGTGGCCCTCGTCGCCCGCAAGCGTCCCGGCCTCGTCCTGGCCGACATCCAGCTCGCCGACGGTTCGTCGGGTCTGGAGGCGGTCGCCGAGATCCTGCAGTCCATCGACCTGCCCGTGATCTTCATCACGGCCTATCCGGAGCGCCTGCTGACCGGCGAGCGTCCGGAGCCTGCCTTCCTCATCACCAAGCCGTTCCAGCCGGAAGCGGTGAAGGCGGCGATCAGCCAGGCGCTGTTCTTCGACCGCAGGTCGGAACGGAAGGTCGCCTGAGCGGCGTCGCGATACGGGGCTGGGTTCCCCAGGCGGCAGGATTTCCCGGATGCGGGATTTTTTGCCGACGCAGGGAACCCGGGCCGCGCGCTTCCGTTGTTCAGGTCGGGAATGGGTCCAAGCCCGCTCTTTGCCTGGAGGTCGCCATGGGGATGATACCCTCGACAGTGACGATCCTTGTCTCTCTCGCCGTCCTGTTCGGCGGGGTAGTCAGCCTTACTCCCATCATCGTGGACGCAAGCCTGCTTGCGCTCGCTCTGGCCGGATCCCACGCTGCCGTCGGCTTCGCCGATGCTGCCGCATGAGGTTCGGTCGCAGGTATCCAGGGTAAGTCCCGGGCCGATGGCAAGTTGTCATGGCGTTCCGGGTGCGTGCCTTTAAGGGAATTTTCGCGTAGGGCTGGTTCTCTACAAGGGTGAAACAGAAGTGGCAGGGGCCCACTTCCCGCAGCAAGTCGAAGATATGGATAGGCAGCGCATTCTCATCGTCGAGGACGACCCGTTCATCGCCATGGATATCGAGGCAGCTGTCCTCGAGGATCTCGGGCCGCGAACGGAGGTGATCGTCGTGGACAGCCTGCGCGAGGCGCAGACGCTGGCCGACGACGAGGTTCACTGCGCCCTGCTGGACGTCGACGTCGTCGGCGGCAAGACCTTCGAGGTGGCGCTGAAGCTGCGCCAGCGCGGCACGCCCTTCGCTTTCGTTTCGGGTTCGCTGCCCTCGGACCTGCCTCAGGAACTCGCGGGCGCGACCTTCGTCCGGAAGCCCTTCCATTCGCGCGACATCCTCGGCTTCGTCACCGCGGCGATCGCCGGGCGTGAGGCAGGCGGCAACGGGCAGCCTCCCGTGGTGCCCGATCAGGGTGGCAGTGCTTCGGCCGGCGACTGACCGGGCGCCCGCGCTCAGAAGCGTTCCGGACGTATCACCTCGACATCGGTCAGCCACACCCGCAGCCCATGGCTGTCGAGGAGCGGCGTCAGTGCCTCGACAATCTCGCCGGCGCGCGCCTCCGTGGTGATCGTGAAGATGAGGCACTTGGCGGAGGCCCCGGCGATCTGGTCGTCGCTCCATGAGCCCGTCGAGCCGCGGCCCTCGAGGCCGGCGAGCACCGTGTGGCCGGTCACTCCAAAGCGCTCGATGACCTCGATCACCCGCCGGGCAAGAGGCCGGTCGGCGAGGATGTCGATCTTCTTCCGCCTTGCCGTTCCGTTCATGTCGCCAACCATCGGGCCAGGAGCGAGACGGCGGGGATGCCGATCGCAATGTTGAAGGGAAAGGTGACAGCCAGCGACATGGCCAGCGACAGGCCGGCGTCGGCCTGCGGCAGCGCGAGGCGCATCGCGGCGGGAACGGCGATGTAGGAGGCGCTGGCGGCAAGGATGCCGAGCGCGGCCGCCGACCCGACGTCGAGGCCGATGAGATGCCCCACTACGGTGCCTGTGGCGCCATTGACGACCGGCATGAGGATGCCGAGGCCGGCAAGCCGGGCGGTCAGCGACCGGGTTTCCCGCAGGCGCCGGATGGCGACCAGGCCCATGTCGAGGAGGAAGAGGCAGAGGATGCCGCGGAACCCGGAATCGAACACCGGCGCGATGGTTGCGAAGCCCTTCTTGCCGACCACCAGCCCGATCACGAAGCTGCCGAGAAGGAGGACGACGGTGCCGTTGAGCAGCGTCTCGCGGAACAGCTCCCCGCGCTCGTGGCTGTCGGAGGCGCCAGTCCCCTTGGCGAGGAGGAGGCCGGCGATGATGGCCGGCGTTTCCATCAGTGCCAGCACCGCCACCATGAAACCGGCGGGCGGCATTCCCGCCACCGTTAGCATTTCGGTGCCGGCGACGAAGGTGACAACGCTGACCGAGCCGTAGTGGGCGGCGACCGCTGCCGCATCGATCCTCCCGAGGCCGCCGGCGCTCCTCAACAGGGCGAAGGCGCCGATGGGAATGAGGCAGCTGAGCGCGAGGCCGGCCGCCGCCGCCCCCGCCATCATCGGCGAGAAGCCGCTCTCGGCCACCTGCACGCCCCCCTTCAGGCCGATGGCGGCCATCAGGTAGAGCGCCATCCCCTTGGCGATCGGCTCGGGGATGGCGAGGTCGGAGCGCGCGGCCGCGGCAAGCGCGCCCAGCACGAAGAACAGGATGACCGGGGAGAGCAGGACCTCCATGGCGCCGGAGCTTACGTCATCTGTTCGGCCTGGTGGATGGCCTGCCTGCGGGTCTTCCACAGGCTGTAGGCGACGCCGGCAGCCAGCAGGCCGAGGGTCACGCCGAGCGAGATCACCGGCGGCACCTTGTCGATGCCCAGGAGGTCGGCCGCGAACACCTTGCCGCCGATGAACACCAGCACCAGCGCGAGCGCCGTCTTCAGATAGTGGAAGCGGTGGATCATCGCGGCGAGCGCGAAATAGAGGGCGCGCAGGCCGAGGATGGCGAAGATGTTCGAGGTGTAGACGATGAAGGGGTCGGTGGTGATGGCGAAGATCGCCGGCACCGAGTCGACCGCGAAGATGACGTCGGCGATCTCGATGAGCACCAGCGCCATGAACAGCGGCGTCATGAACCAGACCATGCGGCCGCTATCCGGCGCCTTCGGGTCCGGCTGCCTCACGAAGAACTTCTCGCCGTGATGTTCCTGCGTGACGTTGAAGCGCCGGCGCATGAAGGCGAGGACCGGATTGGTCGAGATGTCGGTCTCGCCCTCCTTGAAGACGAGCATCTTGATGCCGGTGGCGACCAAGAAGGCGGCGAAGATGTAGAGGACCCAGGAGAACTGGGAGACCACCGCGGCGCCGACGCCGATCATGATGGCGCGCAGCACGATGACGCCGAGGATGCCCCAGAACAGCACCCGGTGCTGGTATTTCCGCGGCACGGCGAAGAAGGAGAAGATCATCGCGATGACGAAGACGTTGTCCATCGCCAGCGCCTTCTCGACCGCGAAGCCGGTCAGGTAGTTCATGCCGGCCTCGGAGCCGAGCGTCCACCAGACCCAGGCGCCGAAAACAACGCCGAGCGAGATGTAGAAGGCGGAAAGCAGGAGGCTCTCGCGCGTCTCGATCTCGCGGTGGCCCTTGTGGAGGACGCCGAGGTCGAGGACCAGCAGGGCGATGACGATGGTGAAGAAGGCGAGCCACATCCACACCGGCTTGGTCAGCCAGACGGACGACAGAAATAGGGAGATGAGTTCCATGGCCGGACCCGTTCTCTCGAGGTTGACGAGATGATCCGACATCATGGCGGGGACGCCATCAGAGGGGCCCGGATCGCGGCGGAAGACGCCGCAGCACTGTGGCGAAAATCGGGCAGTGGTATGAAGGTGCGGCCAAGCGCCTCAGGTGTTGGGCCACGAGAGCGGCGTCAGCCGCCCTCGCCGCCGCCGCCGGAATCCCCGCCCGAGGTGTAGGTATCGCGTGGGGCCGGGGTCCCCCCATCGTCTCCGGAGACCAGTTCCTGGGAGACGCCAGCCTCCTGGTTGCGGCCGAACATCCAGTAGAGCCCGCCCGCAAGCCCGCCGCCCAGCACCATGGCCACGATGATCCAGGTCATGCATCACCTCTCTCGTAAGTATCTCGATACCTTGAATGAGCATCCTCCTGCTGCGTCGCGTCAAGCGCCGTCGTCCGGGCCATGCCTTCCCCATCCCCTTTTCGGCCTGCCCGCCGGGCGCTTGCATCCGCCGATGTCCCGCAGAAAGATGCCGGTCCCCTGCGTTCCGGAGGCATCGGTGCCCGTGACCCGTCTTGAGCCTGTCGATGTCGTCGTGGTCGGTTCGGGTCTGGGGGCGGCCGCCTTCACGCGGCATCTGGTGGACCGGGCGCCGGGACTGAAGATTGTCGTGCTCGAGCGCGGCGGCTGGGTCGACCGCTCGACCCTTCCGGCGCTGAAGGCGGATTTCCAGCGCGACGTGCTGGGTCCCTACGCCACCTCGCCCAACGTGCGTCTCGCCGCGGGAGGTCTTGCGCCGTCGGCCGACTATGCCGTCGACGACAGCCAGTCCGACTTCAAGCCGCTGATGTGGAGCGGGGTGGGCGGTTCGACGATCAACTGGGCGGCGCACTTTCCGCGCTTCCATCCCTCCGATTTCCGCACCCGGTCGCTCGACGGCGTCGGCGACGACTGGCCCTTCACCTACGCCGACCTCGAGCCCTTCTACGACCTGAACGATGCGCGCTTCGGCATCGCCGGCCTCGCGGGCGATCCGGCCTATCCGCCGAAGCCCGCGCGCCCCATGCCGCCGATCGGTCTCGGCAAGCTCGGCATGGTGGCGGCTCGCGGCTTCGATCGCCTCGGCTGGCACTGGTGGCCGGTCGATTCCGCCATCAACAGCCGCGAGCATGACGGCCGACCGGCCTGCAACCATTGCGGCCCCTGCCAGCAGGGCTGCGTCAACGGGGCCAAGGCCTCCACCGACATGACGCACTGGCCCTATGCCATCGCCCGCGGCGTCGAGATGCGGACGGGCGCGACGGTTCTGCAGGTCGAGGTCGCGGCTGGCCGCGCGACGGGCGTGACCTATCGCACTGCGGAGGGCGACGTCTTCCAGCCGGCGCAGACGGTCGTCGTCGCCGGCAATGGGGTTGGTACCGCGCGGCTTCTCCTCGCCTCGGGGCTGACCGCGCCGGCCCTCGGCAAGAACCTGATGTTCCACGGCGCCGGCTATGTGCGCGGCTTCTTCGCCGAGGATCTCGACGGCCCGGTGGGGCCGACAGGCTGCGCCATCTACTGCCACGAGTTCTACGAGACCGATCGCTCGCGTGGCTTCGTGCGCGGTGTCCATCTGCAGGTGACGCGGGAGAATCCGCTCGCGGTGCAGGCGGCACGCCTGCCCGAACCCTGGGGGGTGGAGGCCCATCGGGCGCTCCGGCGGGAGTTCCGCCACTCCATGGCGATCCTGGTGGTGAACGAGGACTTTCCCGAGCCGGAGAACCATGTCGCACTGACCGCAGACATGGCGCCCGACGGCCTGCCGGGCGTCAAGGTCGTCTATCGCATCTCCGAGCACACGCGGCGCTCGCTCGACTTCGGCCTCGATCGCGCCGAGGAGATGCTGCGCGCGGCCGGCGCCATCGAGACGGTTCGCGTGCCGCTCGCGCCCTTCACCGGCTGGCACCTCCTCGGCACGGCGCGCATGGGGACCGACCCGGCGACCTCCGTCACCGACGGCAGCGGCCGCGTGCATGGCGTCTCCGGGCTCATCGTCGCCGACGGCAGCCTCTTCACGACATCGGCGGCGGTCAATCCGGGTTCCACGATCGGCGCGGTCGCCACCAAGGTCGCCGACGATTTCGCGCGGGAGGCGGCATGATGGCGGGCTTCGATCAGGCTCTCGCCGACACCTTGTTCCCCGGCGACGGAGCGATCCCCCCGGCCAGCCGCGCCGGCGTGTCGCTGGCGGCCCTCGATCACCGCCAACGGCCGGCGATGGAGGCCATCGCCCGCGCCGCCGGAGGAGAAGCCGCCTTCGCCACAGCCGGAGAGTCGGCGCGAACGGCGGCCGTAAGGGCGTTCGAGCAGGCCGAGCCCCAGGCCTTTCAGGCCTTCGTTCTCGCGGTCTCGGCGCTCTACCACTCGAGCCCCGCCGTGCTCGAGGCCTATGGCTGGCCGTTCCGCGCGCCGCAGCCCGCGGGTTTCGCCGTCGGGACGCCCGGCGATGAGGCCGAGACCGCGCGGCTGCTGGAGCGGGTCCGCGTCCGCACGCCGCTCTGGCGCAGTTCCTGACATCTGCGCAGGGTCACTCACCTCTGTGCGAATCCGGGCACATCAGCCCTGTCGATCGCGCTGTGGCTCCGCCCGCACGAATCAGGCGCTGGTTGCCGCCGTGATCGGGTGACCGGCGACAGGCGTCGTCGGGCTTTGCGGCAGGGTTGGCAGATGGCGCTGGGGCGTTGGGGAGAGGTCGGCGTTCTCGCGATCGCCCGCATGTCGATGGGCGCGCAGCTGCAGGTGGTCGGCGCGCTCGGAACCCTGCTGATCGGCAACCTCGCGGCCGACTGGGCGGCGCTCGGCACCCTCATCGGCACCTATTCGCTCGCCGGCATCGTCGTCGCCCTCCCGGCGGGCATGCTGCTGGCGCGGTTCGGTGACCGCCTCGTCCTGCTGAGCGGCGTAGGCCTGATGGCTCTGGGCGGCATCGTCCTCGCCTTGTCATCGGACTTCTCCATGGCGGTCGCCGGTCGCCTCGTCTCCGGCGTCGGCGGCACGTTGCTCACGATCTCCGGTGCCAAGATGGTGCTGGACCGCTTCCAGGGGCCCGCCGTCGCCATGGCCATGGGCATGATGCTCATGGCCTGGCCCTTCGGCATCGGCCTCGCGCTCCTCGTTCTGCCGATGTTCGGCACGGACTGGCGCGGCGGCCTGTGGTGGTCGGCCGGCTTCTGCAGCCTCGCCTTCCTCCTGCTCGCCGTGTCGATCCGGAGCGTCGGGCCGGCTGCCGCCGGCGAGCGACGCATGTCGCTGCATCGCCACGAATGGGTGCCGCTGCTTGCCCTCGGGGTCGTCTGGGCCGGCTATAACGCCTCCTTCGCCGTCGCCGTCGGTTTCACGCCGGCCTTCCTCGTCGCCAGCGGCGCCACGCGTGCCGAAGCGGGGGCGCTCGCCTCGCTCATCGGCTTTTCCATCCTGCCGTTGCAGCCCTTCGGCGGCGCCATCGCGGAACGCCTCGGCCGGCCGATGCTGGCGACTGTTCTCTGCATCGCGGGCATGGTCGCCGCCCTGGCCGCGACCGCGCTCGGCGCACCGGCCTGGCTGACCCTGCCTCTCTTCGGCCTGCTGGCGGCACCGCCGTCCAGCCTGATCATGGTGTTTGCCGGCAAGGTGCTGTCGGCGGAGACCCGCGCCTTCGGCATGGGCGTGCTCTACACCCTCTTCTACATGGGCCTTGCGCTCCTGCCGCCTTTCGCGGGCTGGGTGCGCGACGCCACGGGCTCACCGGCCGCGCCCTTGTTCACCGCGGCCGGATTCCTCGCCTTCTGCCTGCTCGGGCTCGTGGTCTATCGGGCCACGGAGGCGCGGGCCGCCTGACCCCCGCCTCTAGCGGCGCAGGCCGTAGAGGAAGCCGATCGCCGCCGCGACCGCGAGGGCCTGGAAGGGCCGCGAGGCGATCTCGTCCCGCAGCATGCGCTGGAGCTCGCCGGCGCGGTTGGCCATCACTTCGGTGTCGACGCCGGCCGCCTTCAGCTGGGTCTGGGCGGCGCTGGCGAAGTCGCTGACGCTGGCGGTGGGATAGGTGGTGGACTCAGCCATCAGGGCCTCCTCATGTTGCACTGGCGGGGCAACGTGCGGGGGCCGGGGATCGTTCCCGACGGCAGACGCGCGTCAGCCCGCCGTCACGTGATGGGTCGGCACCGCGCCGCCGTTCCACTGACCGCCGAGCGCCCGTTCCACCTGTGCGGCGAGCTGCAGCAGCAATCCGTCGCCGGCCTGACGGGTCTGGATCTGGATGCCCATCGGCAGCCCGTTCGGCAGCCGGCCGAAGGGGATGGAGAGGCCGGGAATGCCGCAGAGGTTGGAGAGCGGCGTATAGGCGAAGATGGCCCAGAGATTGGCGAACCAGTCGTGGACGGAGGGGTTGTCGCTGACGGTCAGGTACTCCCGCGTGCCGATGAGCGGCGTCGGTTTGGCCATGGTCGGGGTGAGGATGATGTCCCAGTCCTCGAAGAAGGCGCCGAAGCCGCGCGAGGCCGTGTTGAAGGCGAGCTGCATGCGTGTGCGCTCCGAATAGGTCGCGTCGATGCCGGCGGCCCAGAGGCGCACGTTCATCGGCTCGACCTTGTCCTCGGGCGGCCGCGTCATGCCGCGCGGCTCCAGCAGCAGCGCGATCGTCTGGGCGAAATTGGTGATGTAGCAGGTCGTCTGCGCCGCATAGGCAGCAGCGAAGTCGATGGCCGGCAACGCCCAGTCGACATGGTGGCCGAGGCCTTGGAGAAAGCGGCCGGCGCGCTCCAGCTCCGCGACGATCTCGGGCGTCGCCTTGTGCGGACCCCATTCATGTGAGATGGCGATCCGCAGGCGGCCGGGGTCGCGGCGGATGAGGTCGCTGTAGGGCTCGTCGGCTTTCCAGTAGGGCATGAACTCGCCCGGCGCGCCGCCGCGGCAGTGGTCGAAAAAGGCGGCGGTGTCGCGCACGCTGCGCGACAGGCAGCCCTGCGAGGAGACGACGCTCGAGAGGTCCGAGCCGCCCGGGGCGATGGAGAAGACGCCGCGCGAGGGCTTCAGGCCGATAAGGCCGTTGACGCCTGCGGGAATGCGGATGGAGCCGCCGCCGTCGGTGCCGTGCGAGATCGGCGTTGCGCCCGCCGCGACCATGGCGGCCGATCCGGCCGAGGAGCCGCAGGTCGTGTAGTCGGTGTTCCAGGGGTTGCGCGTCACCGAGATGGTGTTCTCGGCCGAACTGCAAACGCCGAACTCCGGCGTCGTCGAGCGGCCGATGATGTTGAGGCCGGCCTTGCGGATCTTCGCCGTCAGGTGGCTGTCGGCGGCCGGGACGTTCCCCTGCATCAGCAGCGAACCCATCTCCTGCAGCCGGCCCTTCAGCGTCGGCCCGAGATCCTTCATGAGGTAGGGCACACCGGCGAAGACGCCGTCCGGGTTCATGCCGTCCTTCAGCGGATCGGCGACGACGTCGTCGAAGACCTCCACCACCGCGTCGAGGGCGGGATTCAGCCGGGCGATGGCGGCGGCGGTCTGCGCCGCGAGCTCGGCGGGCGTGACCTCGCCGGCCCGCACCCGATCCGCGAGGGCGGTCGCATCATGGCCGGCCCATTCGCTCCAGCTCATCGCCAGTGTCATGTCGCTTGGCCTTTCCCGCCGCCTGAATCGCAGGCCATGGATCGGCGCTTCGCCGCGTCAAGACCAGCGCGGCTGCCGCATGGCCGCGATGCAGCCGGGCGGGCGCTAGCGCAGGGTCGGGTCGAGCCGGTCGCGCAGCCAGTCGCCGAGGATGGAGACGGCGAGGGTGGTCAGCACGATGGTCGCCGCCGGGGCCAGCATGATCCAGGGCGCGCGGGTGATGTACTCCCGCCCGTAGCCGACCATGTTGCCGAGGCTCGTCATCGGCGGCTGCACGCCGAGGCCGAGGAAGGACAGGCCGCTCTCCAGCAGGATGACTTCCGGGAAGACCAGGGTCATCGACACGATGAGCGTCGAGGCGATGTTCGGCAGGATATGCTTCAGGTAGACCCGCGTCGGCGCCGCGCCGAGCTGCGTCACCGCCGAGGCATAGCCCTGGGCGCTGGCCGAGATGGCGAGACCGCGCGAGATGCGCGCATAGCGCTCCCAGCCGAAGAAGCCCATGAGGCCGATGAGCAGCGGCAGCGACGAGCCGAAGAAGGCGAGGACCGCGAGCGCCATGATCAGGAAGGGCATGCTGGCCTGGAAGTCGGCGAGCATCAGCACGACCTGCTCGACCGCGCCGCGGAAATAGGCGGCGAGGAAGCCGAGCGTCGTGCCGATGGTGGCCGACATGATGCTGGCGCCGAAAGCGATGAGCAGCGAGATGCGGATCGAGACGATGAGCCGGGACAGGACATCGCGGCCGAGCTCGTCGGTGCCGAGCCAGTGCAGCGGATGGCCGGGGGCGGCGAGGCGGTTCCTGAGGTTCGGCGCCGTGTAGGAATAGGGCGTGATCAGGTCGGCGGCGAGCGCCACCACGATCATGCCAACGAGCCAGGCGAGGGCGAACCAGACGAGCGGCGGGATACCGGCGAGGTTCGCCAGCCAGCCGGCACGCCGGCCGGCCGGCTGCGGGATCGTCTGGTCGGTCATGAGCCGCTCCTTGCGCCGGCATGGCGGAGGCGCGGGTCGAGGAAGCCATAGAGGAAGTCGACGATGAGGTTGGACACCACCATGGTGGCCGCCACCAGCAGGAGGATGCACTGCACGACGGCGAGGTCGCGATTGGCGACGGCGACCACCAGAAGGCGGCCGACGCCGGGCCAGGAGAAGACGCTCTCGACGACGACCGCGCCGGCAATGAGGGAGCCGACCATGAAGCCGATGATGGTGACGGTGGGGATCGTCGCGTTGGGAAGCGCGTGGCCCGTCACCACGCGCCGCCACGGCACGCCCTTGGCGCTGGCCGTGCGCACATAGGGCTGGCCGAGCACTTCGAGCATGGCACTGCGGGTAAAGCGCGCCAGCACGGCCGCGCCGCCGACGCCCAGAGTCACGATGGGCAGGATGGCGTGGCGCCAGCTGTCCTGTCCGCCCGAGGGCAGCCATCCCAACTGGACCGCGAAGATGAGCACCAGCACCAGTCCGAGCACGAAGCTCGGCACCGTGAAGCCGGCGACCGACAGCAGCATGACGAGGCGGTCGGCGAGGCTGCCGCGGTGGAGCGCCGCGAAGATGCCGGCGGGGATGCCGATGCCGACCTTCAGCAGCAGGGCCGGGATGGTCAGCGCCAGGGTGGCCGGAATCCGTTCGGCGACGAGGTCGATGGCGGCGCGTCCGTCGCGCATCGACCGGCCGAGTTCGCCCTGGGCGATGGCGCCGAAATAGCTGAAATACTGCCGCCACAAGGGTTCATCGAGACCCCAGGCCTTGCGGAAGGCGGCGATGGCCTCCGGCGCCGATTCCGGGCCGAGGATGATGAGCGCCGGATCTCCGGACAGCCGCAGCACGACGAAGGCGAAGGTCACCACAAGGGCGATGGTGACGAGCGCGCGCAGCAGGCGCAGGGCGAAGAAGCGCAACATCAGGCGGCCTCGCGGGACTGGTCGGCGGCGCCCTCGGCGAGGTGGCAGGCGACGCGCCGGCCTCCGGCGAGCGTCCTGAGCGCCGGGCTTTCGGCGCGGCAGCGCGCCGTCGCCAGCGGGCAGCGGGGATGGAAGGCGCAGCCCGCCGGCCGGTTGGCGGGATTGGGCGGCTCGCCGGTCAGCACGATCCGCTCGCCCCTGGCGCCCGGCGCGGGGGCGGCGGAGACGAGGGCCCGGGTGTAGGGGTGGCGCGGGTCGGCGAAGAGGTCGTCGGCATCGCCCTCCTCGACGAAGCGGCCGAGATACATGACCGCCACCCGCTGGCTGACCTGCCGGACGACGCGCAGGTCGTGGCTGATGAACAGCATGGCGAGGCGGAATTCCTCCTGCAGGTCGATGAGGAGATTGACCACCTGGGCCTGAATCGAGACGTCGAGCGCCGAGACCGGTTCGTCGCAGACGAGGAAGGCCGGTGACGTCATCAGTGCGCGGGCGAGGACGACGCGCTGGCGCTGACCGCCGGAGAGCTCGTGCGGATAGCGCCCGGCGAGGTGGCGCGACAGGCCGACGCGGCCGAGCATGGCGAGCGCCGCATCGTCGCGCTCCGATTTTACGCCGATCCCGTGGATATCGGCCGGTTCGCGCACCTGGTCGAGGTTGGTCAGCCGGCGATCGAGGGCACCGAGCGGGTCCTGATAGATCATCTGCATGCGGGCGCGCGAGCGGCGCCACTCCGCCGTGAACGGGTCCGGCATCGGCGCCCCATCGAACTGGACGGAGCCCTCGTCCGGACGCTCCAGGCCGAGCACCATGCGGCCGAGGGTGGACTTGCCGGAGCCGGATTCGCCGACCACGCCGAGGGTCTCGCCGGCGCCGACGCGCAGGCTGACGCCGTCGACGGCCCGCACGGCCGTGGCCTGGCCGAAGACGCCGCGGCGGGTCTGATAGACACGGGCGAGGCCCTTGGCGGTGACGAGCGAGGGGATCATGCCGGCACCGTGGCCTGGGGCTTGCGGGATACCGATGCGGCGGCCTGCGGCACCGGCGCCGGTTCCGCCCGGGCGCTGCCTTCGCCGGCGCGGAAGCAGGCGACGCGCCGCGTTTCGCCGGCGCCCGTCAGCACCGGATCCTCCGTGGCGCAGCGGGCGATGGCGAGGTCGCAGCGCGCCGCGAAGGCGCAGCCGGCGGGCAGGTGGCGGGGATCGGGCACCACGCCCGGGATCGACGTCAGGCGACGGCGCGGACCGGCCAGCGGCGGCAGCGAGCCGATCAGGCCGCGGGCATAGGGATGCTGCGCCTCGGCGAAGAGGGCGGCGGCATCCGCCTCCTCCACGATGCGCCCGGCATACATGACGGCGACGCGGTCGCAGGTCTCGGCGATGACGCCGAGGTCGTGGCTGATCAGCACCAGCGCCATGGCGAACTCGCGGCGCACCGACTGCAGCAGGTCGAGAATCTGCGCCTGGATGGTGACGTCGAGGGCGGTGGTCGGCTCGTCGGCGACGAGGAGGTCGGGACGGCCGGCGAGCGCCATGGCGATCATCACGCGCTGGTTCTGGCCGCCGGAGAATTCGTGCGGATAGGCGTCGAGCCGGCGCGCCGCATCGGGAATGCCGACGAGTTCCACCAGCCGCTTCGCCTCGGCGCGCAGGCTGGCGCCGCTGAGATCGGTGTGCAGCGCCAGGGCCTCGCCGATCTGGCGTCCGACTGTGAGCACGGGATTGAGGGCGCTTGCCGGGTCCTGGAAGATCATGGCGATGCGACCGCCGCGGATGTCGTCGAGCACGGCCGCTGGCGCGCCGACGAGTTCCTCGCCGTCAAGCCTGGCGCTCCCCGTCACGCGCGCCTTGGCCGGCAGCAATCCGAGGGCGGCGAGCCAGGTGACGGACTTGCCAGAACCGGATTCACCGACGAGGCCGACGGCCTCGCCGCGGTTGACCGAGAGATCGATGCCGCGCAGGGCGGGGACGCTGGCGAAGTCGACCCTGAGATCGGTCAGGCGGACGAGTGGTCGCTCGCCCCGCGTTTCGGCTTTGGAACCCATGAGAACGTCACCGCGGTCCTTGAAAAAGGGAACGCCGGCCGGGTGGGCCCGGCCGGCGCTGGTCCTGGTCGTCAGGCGGCGAAGTTGCCCGGACGGAAGTCCATGGCGAAGGCCGGTGCCGTCTTCCAGCGGATCGACTTCGCCTTGGCGGTGAAGGTCGCGTTCTGATGCAGCACCGTGTAGGCGGGGTCCTCGCGCTCGCAGATCTCCAGCATGCGGCGGAACGACCGGCGGCGCAGGGCGCGGTCGGTCGACGTCTCCAGAACCTCGCAGAGCTGGTTCATCTCGGCATTGGTCCATTCGCCGATCTGCTGCTGCTGGCCGTTCGGGCCGTGCTGGTTGACCAGCGAGGAGACGGGATCGTTGAAGGGAGCGGAGTTGGACCAGTCGCGCACCGCACGCTGCGGCCCGCGCTCCATGATCTGGCTCCAGTTCTCCACCGTCTGCATCTGGACGTTGAGGCCGACGGAGCGCCACATCTCCGTGAGGATCTGCGACGTCGGATTCTGGTTCGTGTAGTAGTTGTTGAGGACGCGGTAGGTGATCGCGTCGCCCTTGTAGCCGGCCTGCCGCAGCAGATCGCGGGCGATCTTCGGGTCGTACTCGGGAACCTTCCAGTCGGCATGGAACATGTCGCCGTAGAAGTCCCACTGCAGCCCCGCCGGCACCTTGGTGCGGCCGGCCCAGAGCGAGTCGACGATTGCCTGGCGGTCGATGGCATGGGTGAAGGCGCGGCGCACCAGCGGATTGGCGAGCTGGGCGTTGTTCTTGTCGAAGCAGGTCAGGCGGTGGTTCTGGATCGTGCCGCCCTGCACCTCGAAGGCGGCGTTCTTCTCGATCTCGCCGATCTGGTCGGGCGGGATATCGCAGGCGAACTGGTACTGGCCCGCGAGGAGGCCGGCAACGCGGCTCGCGACTTCCGGCACCTCGACGAAGCGGATCGACTTCAGCGGCGGGCGGCCGCCCCAGTACTCGTCATGGGCGACGAGCAGCAGCGAGGTGTCGGGGCGGAACTCGGCCACCTTGTAGGGGCCGGTGGTGATCGGCTTGCGGGCCCAGTCGAGATAGCTCGCGGCCTCTTCCCAGCCGCGGCGGCTCATGATGTCCGAGCCGTAGCGGGCAAGGCGCCCCTCCAGCGTCACGTCCGGCGTCGCATTGACGAAGCGCACGGTGTAGCGGTCGACGGCGTCGACGCGCAGCAGGTCCGGCCAGGCGCGGCGGGCGACAGCTGGAACCTCGCCCGGCAGCTCCTTGCCCGGACGCGGCGCCGGGATGTTCTCGAAGGCCTTCAGCGTCGAGCGGTTCTTCGCCTCGGTATTGGCGAACATGCGCTCGCGCGAGAAGGTGAAGACCACGTCCTCGGACGTCATCTCGTCACCGTTGTGGAACTTGACGCCCTGGCGCAGCTTCAGCTCGACGGTCTGGTCGTCGACGCGACGCCATTCGGTCGCAAGGCCCGGCTGCGGCATGAGGTTGCCGAGCCAGTCGCGGCTGATGAGCGCCTCCCAGAGGGAGGTGAAGAAGACGCGCTCGCCGACGTTGGACTGCTCGCGCAGCACGTCGAGGACGTTGGAATTGACGATCTTCTGGACGGCGATGGTGATCGCCGGGCGATTGTCGGTCTGCGCCAGCGCGAAGCGCGGCACGAAGGGGGAGGCAAGCGTTGCGCCGCCCATCCAGAGAACGGAACGCCGGGAGGTTGATTGCGTCATGGTCGCCTTGTCCTGGTGCTGGGGATGGCGCCTGTGGCGGACGCCTGAGCGCGACCGCAGCCATCCTTCGCCGGTGCTCTAGCCCCCCGGCATAACGGCGCCGTGACCCCGCCATGTCACGTTCATGACAGCGGGGTCCGTGGCGCTTTGCCGGCTATTGAGCAAGCCCGAGTCCGATCAGGTGATCGGCGCCGGCCCGCACCGTCTCCTTGTTGCGGACCTCGAGGATGAGGCGCGGCTGGCTGGTCACCGTCTCGAGCGCGCGGAACAGCTGACGCCAGGCGATGGTGCCCTCGCCGGGATTCCAGTGCCGGTCGGCATAGCCGTCCGAATCCTGCAGGTGGACGTGGTTCAGCATGTCGCCGGCCGCGGTGACGTAGTAGTCGACCGGCGGTGCGCCGGTTGAGGTGTAGGCGTAGTTGGCGTGGCCGGTGTCGATCGACACGCGCACCGCCGGGCTGTCGAAGGATTTCGCCAGGGCGACGCGCTCGGCGGGGTTGCGATCCTCGATGTTCTCGATCACCAGCACGACGCCCATGTTCTCGGCACGGCGGACGGCCTCGGACAGCGTGTCGTGGGCGCGCTCGACGACCTTGTCGCGGGCGCCGGGATTGTAGTCGAGATTGTTGTAGTCCCATGTCGTGTAGGGCGAGTGGATGACCATCTGCGTGGCGCCGAGCGCGGCGCAGACGTCAAGGCCCTGCATCATCCGCTTGCGCACCACGGCGCGGATGTCCGGGTCGAGGCTGGCGATGGTGAAGCCCCAGAAGGGTCCGTGGATGCCGAGGCGGCCGCTATAGCCGTCGAGCTCCTTGCGAATGGCCTCGGCCAGCGGTTTCCAGTCGCCGTTGAGGACCTCGGCCCAGAAGAAGTCCTGGACCTCGAGGTCGCGCTGGCTGTCGAGAATCCAGGAGCGGTGCTGGCGCAGGCCGTCGAGCGGAAGCGCGACGCCGAGAACGGGAAGGGACATGGGAATGAATCCGGTGTGAGGCGGCCGCGCCGCCGTGGGCAACGGGCCCTCATCCCTCCGTGGCGCGACAGGCCGATGACAGTGCGGAAAGGTCGCTTGGGGCTTCTGAGATGGCGTGCCGGCTCATGACATGGCACAGGCCGGCCATTATGGCCGGGCGACCACGCCCGGCTTGACCTGCCTGCCTGCCGTGACTGCGTCCTCCGGAGGTCCCGGGTAGCGGACGATCGCGATGCGCTTCAGGACGAGGCGCAGCGCATGCCAGTGGATCGCCGCCGTCACCTTCAGCGTCAGCAGGGGATGGGTGGCGAGCAGACGCAGCAGGGTGCCGTCACCGAGCGGGCGGCGCTTGCCGGCGAGCGTTGCCATCAGCATCGGCCCTTCCGCGTCCGAGGCGCGGATCGCAACCGAGATCGCCTCTTCCGGTGGCACCAGCCGGAACCGGTAGTCCATCGCCCGGTCGAGGAACGGCGACACGTGGAAGGCCTTGCGGCTCTCCTGCACCACCGCCTCTCCGCTCCCCTCGGCGGCCATCACGTAGGAATGGATCTCGCCGAAGGTGTTGTGGACCTCGTAGACCGTCGCCGCGAGCGTGCCGTCGGGCCGGTGGCAGAAGAACACGCTCAGCGGGTTGAAGGCGTAGCCGAGGATGCGCGGCATGGTGAAGAGCCGGATCGGGCCGCCGGGAACCGCGAGCCCGGCTTCGCCCAGGCGGGCCTCGACCTGGCCGCGCAGGTCGCGTCCGCTGCGATCGCCATAGTCGGCGTCGCGGAATGCGAAGAGGTTGAACCGGTTGCGCGAGAACAGACGCAGGCGCGACGCCAGCCCATCGATCTCGTCGAGATCGAGCAGCATCCAGAAGACGCGGTAGGAGAGGGCGTGCGGACGCGGCCGGAGCCTGCGGTGCGAGACCGTTCCCACATAGAGCGATGAGGCTGGCGCCCTCACTCCGCCGCCGCCAGCAGGGGTTGGGGCGGGTGGCGGACGATACGCCCGGAATCATTGTCCACATCCCAGGGTCGCCGGATGCCGCCGAGATCCTCGGCCACGGCGAGGCCCGCCTGGAGCCCGTCCTCGTGGAAGCCGGCGCCGAAATAGGAGCCGCAGAACCAGGTGTTGCGGTGTCCCTGCAGCGACCACAGGCGCGACTGCGCGCCGATGGCCGCGGCATCGAACAGGGGGTGCCGGTAGCTCTCGGTGCGGATGATCGTCTCCTCGCGCGGGCTGACCGGCGGATTGAGCGTGACGAAGAGGTCGCGGTCTCCCGGCAGACCCTGGAGGCGGTTCATCCAGTAGGTGACCGCGCAGGGATCGTTGGGACGGCGGCGGTCGCCGATATGGTTCCAGCTCGACCAGGCGGCACGCCGCTGGGGCATGAGGCCGGGGTCGCTGTGCAGCACGGCGAGATTCTCACTGTAGCGGAACGCGCCGAGGATGGCCTGCTCCTCGCCGCTGGCATCCGCCAGCAGCGCCAGCGTGTCGTCGGCGTGGGTGGCAAGAACGAGCTCGTCGAAGCGCTCGGTCCGGCCGTCGGCAAGCTGCAGGCGGGCGCCGTTCGCGCCACGGAGAACGGAGGTCACCGCGACCCCGGTCGCGATCCGGCCCTCGAGGTCGGCGCGCAGTGCGGCGACATAGGAGCGACTGCCGCCGACGACCGTCCGCCAGGCCGGCCGTCCTGCCAGCTTCAGGAGGCCGTGGTTGTCGTGGAAGCGGATGAAGGCCGAGGCCGGATAGGACAGGATCTCGGCGCAGGGGGCCGACCAGATGGCGCTGGCCATGGGCAGCAGATGGTCGTCGAGGAAGGCCTGGCCGTAGCGACCCGCCCTGAGATAGTCGCCGAGGGACACGACGCCGTCGTCCAGGCCGGCCGCATCACGTGGCGCCTGGCGGTAGAAGCGCAGGAGATCCTGCAGCATCGACCAGAACCGCGGACGCAGGATATTGCGCCGCTGCGCGAAAAGGCCCGCGAGGTTCGTGCCGCTGTATTCGAGCTTGCCGCCATCGAGCGACACGGAGAAAGACATCTCGGTCGGCAGCGACGGAACGCCCAGATGGTCGAGAAGCGCACAGAAATTGGGATAGGTCGCCTCGTTGAAGACGATGAAACCGGTATCCACCGCGAGCGGCGACCCGTCTGGCCCCGGTACATCCACCGTGTTGGCGTGGCCGCCCAGCCGGCCATCGCGCTCGAAGAGGGTGACGTCATGCGAGCGGGCGAGCAGCCAGGCCGCCGCCAGGCCGGAAATGCCGCCGCCCACCACTGCCACCGTCCGCCGCTTCACACCGTTCATCTGCTGCCGCTTGTTTTTGAGGGCCAATTGCTAAATGCATACGGGCGCGATGGCCGTATGGTTCATCGGCGAGGAGAAGGCGACGATATCGCATGCATGACCTGATCCGGTTGGCGGGGTCCCGCGTAAAGGGGGCATGTCTGCCGCTCTCGCGACCTTTGTTCCAATCGAGCCGCCCCGGAGCCGTCCGGCGCGCCGCAGTGGCGGTGTCGTGCTGATGGATGCCAATGCCCTGATCAAGGCCATCGCCGATTCCGGTGATCGCCGTGCCTTCGCCACCCTGTTCGACCATTTCGCGCCGCGCGTGAAAGGCCTGCTCATGCGACAGGGCACGCCGGCCGACCTCGCCGAGGAACTGGCGCAGGAAACCCTGCTGATGGTCTGGCGCAAGGCGCGCCTGTTCGACCCTCAGCGCGCCGGTGCCTCGACCTGGATCGCCGCCATCGCCCGCAACCTGCGGATCGATGCCGCCCGGCGGGACAAGCGCTCGCGGCTGCCCGACGTTCTCGATATCGTCGACGACGAGGCGCCGGAACAGCCTGACCAGGTCCTGTCTGGCCGCGAGAGGGAAGTCCGGGTTCGCGCCGCCCTGAGCAATCTCAGTGGAGACCAGCTCACGGTGGTGCAACTCGCCTTTCTCGAGGGCCTCAGCCACCAGGACGTGGCCCAACGCCTGTCCATCCCACTTGGAACCGTGAAATCCCGCCTGCGCCTTGCACTCGGCAAGCTGCGCGCAGTGCTGGAGGATCTGCGATGACCCGCCCCTCTCAGGAAACGCTCGCGGCCTTCGCCGCAGGAACGCTCGACGAAGGCCTGTCCCTCGTCGTCGCCGCCCATGTCGCCACCAACCCGCGGTCGGCCGCCGAGTACCGGGATCTCGCCGCCATCGGCGGAGCCATGCTCGAGGACATGGAGCCGGCCGAGATGGCGTCGACGTCGCGCGATGCCGCGCTGTCACGGATCGACTCATCGCCGGCGCCTCTCGCGCCCGTAGCGGCGTCGCCGTCCGAGCCGGGACTTCCGGCGGTTCTCGCCCCTTACAGACTGGGCCGCTGGATGCCGATCGGCCGCGGCGTGGCACTGAGGCGCGTCGATGTGCCCGGCGCCGAGGCGCGGGTCTTCATGCTGCGCGCGAAGCCAGGCATCTGGCTCCCGGCGCATCGCCATACGGGCCATGAGTGGACCACCATCCTGGAGGGTGCCTACGAGCACCAGCACGGTCGCTACGCGGCCGGAGACTTCGACGAGGCGGACGAGGAGCACGCCCACACCCCGCATGTTGATCCCGAACTCGGTTGCACCTGCATCGTCGCCCTGACGGGCAAGGTGGTGTTCGAGGGCTGGCTCGGGCGCCTGCTCCAGCCGCTCGTCCGCCTGTGACGGGCAGCGGTGCCGCGTTCGCGGCCGTATATGTCTTCCTCGCCATGTCGATGGTCATGACCGGCGCGTTCGTCGTCGAGCGCCGCACCGGCAATTCCGGCTGGGTTGATGTGACCTGGACCTTCGGGCTGGGCGCGGTCGGTGCCGTCGGGGCTCTTCTCCCCTTCGCCGGGGCACCGATGGCGCGCCGGCTCATGGTGGCGGCCCTCGCCGCGGCATGGGCGATGCGGCTCGGCCTTCACATCGCCTCGCGGACCCGTGGCATCACCGACGACCCGCGATACGCCGCGATGCGGACGAGCTACGGGGACAAGGTGGCGGCCGGCATGTTCCGCCTGCTGCAGATCCAGGCCGTTGCCGCAACGCCCCTCGGCCTCGCCATCATTCTCGCCGCCCACCGTCCCGGGCCGCTCGATGTGATCGACCTTCTCGGGGTGGCCGTCTTCATTGCCGGGATCGTCGGAGGCGGGCTCGCCGATCGCCAGTTGCGTGACTTTGCGGCCAACCCCGCCAATCGCGGGCGGATTTGCGATGTCGGGCTCTGGCGCTATTCCCGCCATCCCAACTACTTCTTCGAATGCGTGCTGTGGGCCTCCTATGCGGTGATCGCCTTCCAGCCCGCGACCTATCCGGTTGGCCTGTTTGCCCTTCTCGCACCGCTGACCATGACAGTGCTGCTGACGAAGATCTCCGGCATCCCGCCGCTGGAGGAGCACATGGTCCGCAAGCACGGCGACGCGTACCGGGCCTATCAGGCTCGGACCAGCGCCTTCCTTCCTCTGCCGCCGCGGGCCGGGGCCTGAGTCCATGTCCCTGGTGGAACGACTGATCGCCTGGGGCGAGCGGACCAAGCTTCCCGATGCGCTGACACGGGCGGCGATCGCCGGCCTCGTCTGGCGGACGGACAGGACCTTGCGCGATGTGCCGGCGGGGTCCGACGCGGCCTTCGCTGCCGACATGGACCGCTTTCCCGTCGCGATCCACGCCGACGCCGCCAACGCCCAGCACTACGAGCTGCCGCCCGAGTTCTTCGCCGAGGCTCTGGGTCCGAACCGCAAATATTCGAGCTGCTATTTCGATCGCCCGGACGCGTCCCTCGGCGAGGCCGAGGATCGGGCCCTCGCCCTGACCATGGAGCACGCCGACCTGCGCGACGGCCAGCGCATCCTCGAGCTCGGCTGCGGCTGGGGTTCGCTGTCGCTGGCCATGGCCCGCCGGTTTCCGTCGTCGACCATCCTCGCCGTCTCGAATTCCCGCCCGCAGCGCGCGTCCATCGAGGCCGCGGCGGCGCGCGAGGGCCTCACCAATCTCGCCGTCGTCACCGCCGACATGAATGAATTCGCGGCGCCCCGACGCTTCGACCGCATCTTGTCGGTCGAGATGTTCGAGCACATGGCCAACTGGCGCACGCTGCTGGCGCGCATCCGCGACTGGGTGGAGCCTGACGGGCGCCTCTTCCTCCACGTCTTCACCCATGTCAGCGGCTGCTACCGCTTCGACACGGCGGACCGTTCCGACTGGATCGCCCAGCACTTCTTCACCGGCGGCCTCATGCCGAGCCACGATCTCGTCCGGCAGTTCGGCGACCTGTTCGCGGTGGAGCAGGACTGGTGGTGGAGCGGCGAGCACTACCGCCTGACCGCCGAGCACTGGCTTTCGAACTTCGACGCCAACCGCGCGCGGATCGATCCGATCCTGCGGTCCGTCTACGGCGCGGACGCAGACCTGTGGCGGCGCCGCTGGCGGCTGTTCTTCCTCGCGACCTCAGGCCTTTTCGGCCACCGCGGCGGCGCGCGATGGGGCGTCAGCCACTATCGCCTCGCGCCGGCGTGACGAGGCGGCCTCGTCAGAATCCGCACTGCCGCAGCGCGATGAAGGCGCCGACGCTCGCAAGACTGGTCGCGACCGTTCCATAGGCCATGTCGGCGAGCGTCAGCTTGAGCGTCCAGACGCGCAGCGTCGCGTGGTTGGTGAGGTCGTAGGTGGCATAGGCGAAGAGGCCGAACAGCGCCCCGTTGGCGGCGGCATGCCAGAGCTGGCCGGTCGCCATCGCCGGCATCACCGCGAAATGGACGATGCCGAGCGGGAAGCCGAAGTAGAAGATCAGGGCGGGCGCCCAGCGCAGTCGGTCCAGAAGGATCGGCCCGAGCGTCGGCCGGTAGAGAATGCCGGCCATCGCTGACAGCCAGATCGCATCGATGATGCCGAACACCGCGAGCGACGCCACATAGCCGACGAGATAGGTCATCCGATCCTCCGTGGCTTGTCCTACGCCGTTGCCGGGAGGCTGGTTCAGTGGCCGGTCAGGGCGGGATCCATGGCGGCGCGCTCGACACGCGCGGCGGCGACCTTGAACTCCGGGATCTTGCCGTCCGGATCGATGGCCGGATTGGTCAGCAGGTTGGCGGCCGCCTCCACATAGGCGAAGGGGATGAAGACCATGTCGTGCTGGCAGGCTTCATCCGCCCGCGCCCTCAGCGTGATCGACCCGCGCCGCGTGGTGACGGTGACGCGATCGCCAGCCGCGACACCGAGGGCGCGCAGCGCGAAGGGGTGCAGGCTCGCCGTCGGTTCAGGTTCCAGCCGTGACAGCACCGAGGCGCGCCGGGTCATGGCGCCGGTGTGCCAGTGCTCGAGCTGCCGCCCCGTCGTCAGCGTGAAGGGGTAGTCGGTGTCCCGCGGCTCGACCGAGGGCCGATAGTCGGCCGGCACCAGCCGCGCCCGGTGCGAGGCGGTGGGGAAGGTGTCGGCGAAAACGACCTCGTGCCCCGGCAGGTCGGGGCCATCGACCGGATAGGTGACACTGTTCTCGGCCTCGAGGCGTTGCCAGGAGATATGGGCGAGGGAGGGCATGGCGCCGTGCATTTCGGCGAAGACCTCGCGCGGATGGCCGTAGCGCCAGTCGAGCCCGAGGCGCCTCGCGAGGTCCTGGATGATCCGCCAGTCCTCGCGTGCCTCGCCCGGAGGCTCCACGGCCTTGCGCCCCATCTGCACCTGGCGGTTGGTGTTGGTGACCGTACCGGTCTTCTCCGGCCAGGCCGTTGCCGGCAGCACGACATCGGCGAGCATCGCCGTCTCGGTGAGGAAGATGTCCTGGACGACGAGATGGTCGAGGCCGGCAAGCGCCTTGCGGACATGGGCGAGGTCCGGGTCGGACATCGCGGGGTTCTCGCCCATGATGTACATGGCCCGGATTTGCCGGCGCGCCACCGCGTCGATGATCTCGGTGACCGTCAGCCCTGGCTCCGGGTCGAGGGTCGTGCCCCAGAGGGCCTCGAAGCGGTCGTGATGCTCGGCGATGCCGACCCGCGCATAGTCGGGGAAGACCATCGGGATCAGTCCGGCGTCCGAGGCCCCTTGCACGTTGTTCTGCCCGCGCAGGGGATGCAGCCCCGTGCCCTCGCGGCCGACATTGCCGGTGAGCATGGCGAGCGAGATGAGGCAGCGCGCATTGTCGGTGCCGTGGGTGTGCTGGCTCACCCCCATGCCCCAGAAGATCATCCCGCGCCCGGCACCGGCGAAGGCGAGGGCGGCGGCACGGATCGCCTCCGGCGCGATGCCGCAGATCGGCGCCATGGCCTCCGGCGAGCAGGCGGCGAGATGCGCGATGAGGTCGTCGAAGCCCTCCGTGCGGGCGGCGATGAAGTCGCGGTGGTGCAGCCCCTCCGAGACGATGACATGCATCATGGCATTGAGCAGGGCGACATCCGTCCCCGGGCGGAACTGCAGCATGTGGCTGGCGAAGCGCTTCATCGCCGTGCCGCGCGGGTCCATGACGATCAGCTTCGTGCCGCGCAGCGCCGCCTGCTTGAAATAGGTCGCGGCGACGGGGTGGTTCTCAGTCGGGTTGGAGCCGATGATGATGATGGCGTCGGCCTTCAGTGCATCGGTGAAGGGCGCGGTGACGGAGCCAGAGCCGATGCCCTCCATCAGCGCCGCCACCGAGGAGGCGTGGCAGAGCCGGGTGCAGTGGTCGACATTGTTGTGATGGAAGCGCGTACGGATCAGCTTCTGGAAGAGATAGGCCTCCTCGTTGGAGCATTTGGCCGAGCCGAAGCCCGCCACCGCCCGGTTGCCGTGCACCTCGGCCGCCCGCGTCATGCCTGCGGCGGCGGCGTCCAGCGCCTCATCCCACGTCGCCTGGCGGAAGTGGGTGAAGGGATTGCGCGGGTCGACGTTGAGCCCCTTCGGCGCATCCGCACGCCGGATCAGCGGCACGGTCAGGCGCTGCGGGCTCGCCACATAGTCGAAGCCGAAGCGGCCCTTGACGCAGAGCCGGCCCTCGTTCGCCGGCCCGTCGACGCCTTCCACATAGGCGATGCGCCCGTCGCGGACCTCGAAGGAGACGAGGCAGCCGACGCCGCAGAAGGGGCAGACCGAGGTGACGCTCTTGTCCGCGCCGCGGCTTCCCGCCTGCGTCTCCATATCGACGATCGACTTCGGCATCAGCGCCCCGGTGGGGCAGGCCTGGACGCATTCGCCGCAGGCGACGCAGGTGGACGAGCCCATGGGGTCGGCGAGGTCGAAGACAGGAGCGTGATGGTCGCCGCGCCATCCCATGCCGATGACGTCATTGGCCTGCACGTCGCGGCAGGCGCGGGCGCAGAGGCCGCAGGCGATGCAGGCGTCGAGATTCACCGCCATGGCGGGATGGGTGAGATCAGGCGCGCGGTGGGGATCGGTGTCGTGGCGGGCGGGGAACCGGCTGTCCGTCACGCCCATCTCGCCGGCGAACCGCCAGAGCGGCGAGACGCGGTCGTGCGCCCTGTCCGGCGGCGGCTGGTCGGCGACCAGCAGTTCCATGACCAGCCGACGCGCCGCCTCCGCCCGCGGCGAGCCCGTCGAAACGGTCATGCCCGCGGTCGCCTGCCGGCAGCAGGAGGCGGTGAGCGTCCGCTCGCCGTCGATCTCGACGACGCAGGCACGGCAGTTGCCGTCTGGTGCATAGCCGGCTTCGGGTCGATGACAGAGATGCGGGAGCTCGGTGCCGTGGCGGAGCGCCAGTTCCCACAGGGTCTCGCCCGCCCGCGCCGACACGCTCTGTCCGTCGAGGGTCAGCGTGACGGTATCGGTCGTCATGCCCGCCCTCCCGTCACCTCGTCGCGGAAGAACCGCAGCACCGACAGCATGGGATTGGGCGCGGCCTGGCCGAGGCCGCAGATCGAGGCGTCCTGCATGACGGTAGCAAGTTCGGTGAGCAGCCCGGCGTCCCAGGTGCGCTTCTGCATCAGCGTCGCCGCTTTCTCGGTGCCGGCCCGACAGGGGGTGCACTGGCCGCAGCTTTCGTGCCGGAAGAACTGCATCAGATTGAGCGCCGCCCTGCCGATGTCGTCCTGGTCCGACAGCACGATCAGCGCGTGGCTGCCGACGAAGCAGCCATGTTCGGCGAGCGTGCCGAAATCGAGCGGCAGGTGCGCCAGCGACGCCGGCAGGATGCCGCCCGACGCGCCTCCCGGCAGATAGGCCTTCAGCCGGTGCCCTTCCGCCATGCCGCCGGCCCTGGCGATGAGTTCCGCCGCGGTGATGCCGGCCGGCGCCACCACGACGCCCGGATGTTGCACCCGCCCCGAGACCGACCAGGACCGCAGCCCCTTGGCGCCGTTCAGCCCTTGCCGGACGAACCAGTCGGCTCCCCGCTCGACGATGTCGCGGACCCAGTACAGCGTCTCGACATTGTGGTTGAGCGTCGGGCGGCCGTGGAGCCCGTGCTCCGCGATGTAGGGCGGCCGCAGCCGCGGAAGCCCGCGCTTGCCCTCGATCGATTCGAGCATGGCGCTCTCCTCGCCGCAGACATAGGCGCCGGCGCCACGGCGAAGATCGATCAGGCCCGGTCGCGCGAGCCCGGCCGCCTCCAGCGCGGCGATCTCGCGCTGGAGCAGCAGACGCAACCCGGCATATTCGTCGCGCAGATAGATGACGATCCGTTCGGCGGCCACCGCTTCCGCCGCGATCAGGCAGCCTTCGAGGAAACGGTGCGGGTCGCGCTCCAGATGGTGGCGGTCCTTGAAGGTGCCGGGTTCGCCCTCGTCGGCATTGACCGTCATGAAGCGCGGCGCCGGAAAGCCCCTGACGATCTGCCACTTGCGTCCCGCCGGGAAGCCGGCGCCGCCGAGCCCCTTGAGGCCGGCGTCGGAGATCGCCGCGATAGCCCCATCGAGTCGTGCCGGATCGGTGCGCACGGCCCCGAGCAGGCGATAGCCCCCCGCGGCCCGGTAGGAAGCGAGCCCGATGGCATGGGGCGCCGGCCGGTCCTCGCGAAGGTCGCTCGCCACAGCCTCAAGCACGGTGTCGGCTGTGGCTTCGGCGACCGGGCGGCGTCCCACCACCGCCACGGGTGCCTCGGCGCAGCGGCCGACGCAGGAGACGGGCTGGATGCGGATCGCGGCCGCATCGGTGCGCTGGATCAGATCCGCCAGAAGCGCCTCGCCACCCGCCAGCACACAGGGCAGGGAGGTGCAGACCCGGACGGTCAGTGGGGGAGGGGCGCCCTCGCCCTCCTTCACGATGTCGAAGTGGTGGTAGAAGCTCGCCACCTCGAAGATCTCTGCCTGTCCGACGCGCAGCAGTTCCGCCAGCGCCCGCATGTGGCGGGCGGCGAGATGGCCGTGATGGTCCTGGAGCCGGTGCAGATGTTCGATCAGTCGGTCGCGCTGCGGGGCATCGCCCACAAGCGCCTTCACCTCCGCCAGGGCGTCGTGATCGAGCGGGCGGCCGCGGGTCTTCGCCGCCGCCCTGCCGCGGCCCGCCCAGCCGGCATCCGGTCTGGTCGGCGATGGTCTGTCGTCTTCCCTGGATGAATCCCGATCCGACATGCCCAGATTGTGGGCAGGTCGGACCGGCAATTCAAACGCTAAGATCGTCGCAGTTGGACTTCGACGTCATGGCTGTTGCGCGGTGGGCGGGTCGAAAGCCTGGATCGGCGGCAGGTTGGCGGTGAACTTCTCCACCTCGACGGTGGTCAACTGGCCGGTGCAGCCCTGTGCGAAAGAGGAGGTTCCGACGTCGCGCGTCAGAACGTTGGGATTGCCGTGGACGCAGAGCGGCATCTCCTCCTCGGGGTCCACCGGATCGTACCAGGCACCGGTCGGAAGCTGGATCACCCCGGGCGCAATGGCATCCGTGACCCTGACAGCCGCCAGGCAGGCGCCGCGCGCGTTGAACAGCCTGATGATGTCGCCGTCGACGATGCCACGTGCGCCGGCGTCCTTCGGGTTCATGCGGGCCACCTCGCGGCCACGATGCTTGGCATCGGTCGAATGGCCGCCGAAGTCGAGCTGGCTGTGCAGGCGCGTCGTCGGCTGGTTGGCCACCAGGAACAAGGGCGCCGACGCCGTCGGGACGTCGGTCTTGGCGAGCCAGACCGGGTGTCCCGGGCAGTCTGCGTCGCCGTGGGCGGCGATCTTGGCGGAATGGATCTCGATGCGGCCTGTGGCAGTGGTCACCGGATGGGCCTCCGGGTCCTCGCGATAGCGCCGGAGCTGGCCGCCGTCGTCGGCGTGCTGAGGCAAGGTCAGGCTGCCGCGCTGCCAGAACTCCTCGAAACTCGGTGCCGGCAGGCCCTGTTCGGCGAGCGAGACGCGGGTCGGTTCGTAGAGGTACTCCAGCCACTGGCGAGTCGTCCGGCCCTCGGTGAAGGCAGGACCTGCCCCCAGCCTCTCGGCGAGATCGGAGAAGATGGCGTAGTCGTCCCGGGCGAGGCCATAGGGCTCCGCCACCGGATGCATCGCCACCATCAGCGGATCATTCGACGAGTAGCCGATGTCCTCGCGCTCCAGCGTCATGGTCGCTGGCAGAACGATGTCGGCGTGGCGGGTCGTGGCCGTCCAGGCGAGATCGTGCACCACCAGCGTATCGACGCGGGCGAAGGCCTTGCGCAGCCGGTTCAGGTCCTGGTGGTGGTGGAAGGGGTTTCCACCGGCCCAGTAGACGAGGCGGATGTCGGGATAGGTCCGGGTCGCGCCATTGTAGCGGTAGGACCCGCCGGGGTTCAGCAGCATGTCGGCGATGCGCGCCACCGGGATGAAGTCGGAGACGCCGTTGCGGCCCTGCGACAGGGTCGGCCCCGGCACCGCATTGGTGCGTCGCCCGTAATAGGCGATGGCGCCGAGCGAATAGGCATAGCCGCCGCCCGGAAGGCCGATCTGCCCGAGGGCGGCCGCCAGCACCATGGCCATCCACACCGGCTGCTCGCCATGCTCGGCCCGCTGCAGCGAATGGGACACCACGACCAGCGAGCGTCGGCCGGCGAGCCGCCGCGCCAGGGCCCGGATGGTACTGGCATCGAGGCCGCAGATGGCCGCGGCCCAGTCGGCGTCCTTCGGCACGCCGTCGCTCTCGCCCGTCAGGTAGCGCAGGAACACCGGCCAGCCCTCGGTGTAGCGGTCGAGGAAGGCCCGGTCGTGCAGCCCCTCGCTCACGAGGGTGTGCACGAGGCCCAGCATCATCGCCGTGTCGGTGGCGGGCGTGACGGTGAGCCACTCCGCCCCCGCCTCCTCGGGCAGGTCCTCGCGCAGCGGGCTGACGAGAACGAACTCGCAGCCGCGTGCCCTCGCGGCCGCCATGGCGCCCCGCTCGACATGCTTGCTCACCGAGCCGCCGGCCACCATCGAATTCTTCAGCGCCATGCCGCCGAAGGAGATGACGATCTCCGTCTCCGAGGCGATCTGCTCCCAGGTCACGTTGCGCTTGGTGATCTCCTCGTAGCCGGCGAGGATCTGCGGCAGCAGCACGGTCGAGGAGCCCGAGGAATAGCTGTTGACCGACTTCACATAGCCACCGAGGGCGATGTTGAGGAAGCGATGGACCTGGCTCTGGGCATGGTGGAACCGCCCGGCGCTCGACCAGCCGTATGAACCGCCGAAAATGGCGCCCGGCCCGCGCGTGTCGCGCACGCGCTTCAGTTCGGCTGCTAGCAGGTCGAGGGCCTTGTCCCAGCTGACCGGGACGAACTCGTCCCGCCCGCGGCGGTCGTCGGGGCCGGGGCCGCGCTCCAGCCAGCCGCGGCGGATCATCGGCTGGGCGATGCGGGCGCGATGGCGCAGGGCACCGGGGAAGTTGTGGATGATGCCGTTCGGGTCGGGGTCGCCCCCATAGGCCCGAACGTCCAGCTTGCCGTCACGCATGCGCGCCGAGAACACCCCCCAGTGCGAGGTGTGGGGCCGGAAGCCTTCGGTCAGGTCAAGGCCGGGATCGGGCCGGTCACGCGTCTCGGTCATCGGGGGCTCCCTGCACGGCCCGCCCGGAGCTGTCCGGACGGCGGGCGCCCATTCAACAGAGTGCCGACCCGAATGGCCATACCGGTTCCGACACAGCTGGGGCCCGCGGCGACGGGTTGAGGGGCTGGACCCCGCCGGGGTCAGACAGCATTGTTGCAGAATGGGCGAATGACGCACGTCAAGGACAGCAAGGGTGCCGGCGCCGATTTTCATCGAAATGTCCCGAACGGGACGCCCGATCACCAGAGAACCGTCGCCATGTCTCGCCGGCGCCGCCTGATGGCCCTCATGTTGCTCACGCCGCTGGTCATCGTGACGGCGGCGAGCCATTCTGCTGCCGCGCCGGCCGGCGCGTCCGCCGGCTCGCCGGCGATCCAGCTCGCGGGTGTCGGCGATCTGCGGGACCGCATCGAGGACCGTGCGCGCCGACTGCTGGCGGTGGCCCGCAAGGGTCGCTCTTGGGTGACCCCGCGCGGTGTGACGCGCTGGCCGATTCTGATCCAGGACGAGCTTCGTGGGTCGCTGTGGGAGAACGTCGAACTGCAGGCGCTGACCTTCGGCGACCACTGGCGGACCGGCGACAGCGCAAGGCTCGAACTGATGCACGATGGCCGCGTGGTCGGCATGCTATGGATCGACCATGACTAGCCGGACCGGATCAGGCATGACGACCCCCGGGGATCCCAGGTGACCCGCCGCGACATTGCGGGGCTCGCCGTCATCATTCTCGTCGTCTTTCTGGGGCTGGGCGCCTACTGGTTCGTCAACGTCGCCCCGATCCAGCTGCGCATGGCGGTGGCCCCGGCAGGCAGCGAGACAGCCCAGTTCTTCGCGGCCCTCGCCCAGACGGCCGAGCGAGAGAACTACCGCGTGCGGCTGGCGCTCGCTCCCCTGAGCAACGTCGCCGAGACCTCCGCCGCCATCGATGCAGGTGACGTGGACCTCGCCATCGCGCGGGCGGACTATCGCATTCCCGCGACCGGTCTCGGTGTCGCCATCCTGCACCAGAACGTCGCCCTGCTGGTCGCCTGCCCCGCGCCTCCTCCCGCGCCGGTTCTCCCGGCGCCGGCTGCGCGCCCGGGTCAGCGTCCCCGCCCTGCGGCGCCAGCCGCCGAGCCGCCGGCACCTCTCCAGGGCTTCGCCGACCTGCGCGGACGCCGCGTCGTGGTGGTCGGACGGGGGCCGGGCAACAAGGCCCTCTTCGAGAAGCTCGCCGCCTATCATGGCCTGGCGATGCGGGACATCGATCTCGTCGAGGCCACGTCGGCCGCCGACGTGACCGCCGCGAATGTGCTGAAGCCCATCGACGCGCTCTTCATGGCCTTTCCGCGTGGCGAGGCCGTCATCGGCGAGAACATCCGGGCGATGCGCTGCAACGGGGACCGGCGGCCAATGCTGGTGCCCCTGGTCGAAGGCAACGTCTTCCAGGCGCGCAACCGTGTCTTCAGTTCCGTCGAGCTCGTCGCCGGCGAATTCGGCAGCAACCCCTTGCTGCCCGCCGAAGCCGTCTCGACCCTCAGCTTCCCGTCGCTGCTCGTCGCCCGCCGCGGCCTGCCGAAGGACATTGTCGAAGAGTTTACCCGGCAGCTCTTCACGCTCCGCCACGGCTTCATGTCGCAATTTCCGGCAGCCGGTCGCATCGAGGCCCTGCCGACCGATCGCGGATCGGCCTTCGCCCTGCACCCGGGGGCGAGCAGCTACTACGACGCTGAGGAGAAGGGCTTCTTCGAACGCTACGAGACACTGATCTACGTGCTGCTCTTCGGCTTCAGCGGCATGATTTCCGCGGTCGTCTGGGTCTGGCGGTATCTCTTCCCCAGGCGCAAGAACCTCGTCTTCGAGGAACACCACAGCTTCGAAGGCCTCATCGCCCGGACGAGGGTGGCAGCCTCCCTCGCGGAGCTGGACGACATCGTCCAGGCGATGGACCGGCTGCTCGGGGAGCTCTCGCAGAACATGCTGCAGGGCAAGGTGGATCTGGAGATGAAGCCCGCCTTCGACATCATGAGCGAGCGCCTGTCGGCCGCCATCGCCGACAGGCGCGTGGAACTGTTGTCCCGGCGGGACGATCCTGTCCCGCTACCGGTGCCGTCGACGCCAGCCGCGGAGCCTCCTCCCGCACCGCAAGGCTGACGTCCGGGACGGCGTCTCCCACCAGGCGGGAACCTGCGCAGGGGCGACGGGTTGGTCCGGAAGCCACGGATCACCCATCGAAAGGAACACCCGATGTTCTCGTTCTCGTCGAACAGGACCCGCTCGTCGCTCCAGGGCACCGCCGAAGGTGCGCTGGAACAGCTTCTCGGCCTTGCCCGATGGATCGGCCGGGAGGGCGCCGAGGTCCAGACCCAGCTCGCTTCGGCCCCCGATCATCTGCGCGCGGCCGGCCGGCACCTCGACCGCCTGGGGTTCGGGCCCTTGGCCATCGCCGGCACCGGTCGCCTCGCCGCAAGGCATGTCGGGCGCAATCCGTCTCTTCTCGCGCCCCTGCTGGTGGTCGGCGCGGCCGTCGCCGTCGGCTACTGGCTCGCCAGGCCCGCAAGCCCGCCTGTGGCGGCGCCCTATGTGAAGCGCGAGTCCTGACCACCGCGTCACCGGGATGACCCGGCGCGCCCGCGGCCCCTTCGCCAGCTCAAGGCGGGCGGGCGCGGGCGTTTTTCTTATCGGCTCAGTAAAAATCATAATAAACTCGCGCTTGGAGAAATAATAGGGAAAACGCCGGAACGAAAAAGTGATGACCGTCGTTGATGGGGTCCCAACACTACCAAGCAGGGCTCCGACAATGACACGCTTTCTTCTTTCCGTTTCGACGATCGTCCTGACGTCCGGGCTCGCGCTTGCCCAGACGACGGCCCCCACAACCCCGCCTGCCGGCTCGCCGCCTGTCGCGACGCGGCCGACCACCACCACGCCGCCCGCTGCCGCGCCCACCGAGCGTCGCGCCGTGAACGCCGCTCCGCTGGAGAACGGCGCCAACAGCTTCACCGAGAGTCAGGCGCGCAGCCGTCTGGAGGAGGCCGGCATCTCCGCGGTCACGGGCCTCACCAAGGACGACAACGGCATCTGGCGCGGACGCGGCCAGTGGAATGGCAAGGCCGTGACCGTCGGCCTCGATTTCCGCGGCAACATCTCGGCGCAGTGACGCCTTTCCAGCCACGCTTCACGAAAGGACCCAACCCATGAAGACCACTGTCTCAGCGATTTTCGACAGCTATTCCGATGCCCTCACCGCCGTCGAGCGCGTGGTGTCCGCCGGCATCCCCCGCGACGACATCTCGGTCCTGTCCAATGACCGGACAGTCGACCGCAGCACCTATGGCGACTACGCGCCGGCTGTTTCCGACGACAGCTCGACGGGTGCCGGCACCGGTGCCGGGCTCGGCGCCGTCGCCGGCGGTACCGCGGGCATCCTCGCCGGTCTCGGCATCCTCGCCATTCCCGGCCTCGGTCCGGTCGTCGCCGCCGGCTGGCTCGCTGCGACCCTCGTGGGTGCCGGCGCAGGCGCCGCCGCAGGTGGCCTGGTGGGTGCGCTGACCGGCGCCGGCATGTCGGATGACGACGCGCACACCTATGCCGAGGGCGTCCGCCGCGGTGGCACCATGGTCTCGGCCCGGGTGGAAGGCGCTCAGGCCAGCCGCGTGCAGGCCCTGCTCGAGGCGGGCTCCTACAACCCCCGGGACCGCTCGAGCCAGTGGCGGAGCGACGGCTGGACCGGCCGCGCCGCCTGATCCGAGAGGCTTCGGGAATCAGCGAGGCCCTTCCGCCAACCGGCGGAGGGGCCTCGTTACGTCCGGGCCCTGACTGGTGCCCTCGTCAGGAACGTGAGGGGACAGAAGGTGGCACAAATAAATAACACATAGTATATGTGTCTATAGAATTGGAAGTCTTGATGCGAATCGACTAATCCGTTTCACAATATTTAAGATTCGTCCGATTGAACTCAGCGACGACATGATTGTTGTTCCGTCGGTATTCCAGTATTTTGCCCGTTCGGGCGCCGTTGCTGGCGTTGCGGTTGGCGTCTACGCGCTGATCATGCTGGCTTCCGCCCAGATCCTGAACGATCCCGACAGTCACTGGCACCTGCATGTCGGACAGGAGCTCCTGGCAACGGGAACCCTGCCGCGGACCGACAGCTATTCCCACAGCTTTGCCGGCAGGCCCTGGATCGCCAAGGAATGGCTGTCGCAGGTGCTGATCGCCTTCGCCTATGACATCGGGGGGTGGCTGGCGGTCACAGCCCTCATGGCCGCTGCGGCTGCTGCGGCGCTCTCCCTCCTTGCGGGAAGCCTGCTCCCGCGGCTCGTTCCGCTCTCGTCGGTGGCGCTCCTGGGCTTCGCTTTCCTGAGCATGCTGCCGCATCTCCTGGCGCGCCCCCATATCCTCGCCCTGCCGGTCATGGTCGCCTGGTTCGTTGCGCTGTTCGCGGCGGTGGAGCGGCGGGAAGGACCTCCCTGGGCCGCCGCCGGCCTGATGGTGCTCTGGTCCAACCTGCACGGCAGCTTCACCTTCGGCCTCGCCTTCGGTGGCCTGGTGGCGGTCGAAGCGCTGCTCGTGGCGGAGCCATCCCGCCGGTTGCGGGTGCTGGTGGGGTGGGGCGCCTTCGGTCTTCTCTCGCTGGCTGCGGCCTGCGTCCATCCCTACGGGGTCGAGTCGCTCGTCGCGGCAGGGCGCGTCCTGAACCTTGCCGAGGCGAAAACGGTGATCGGCGAGTGGAAGCCACACAACTTCGCCTCGTTCAGCCTGTTCCAGGCCCTGCTGCTGTGCGGCATCGCGGCCCTGCTCCTGTCGGGCTTCCGCATGTCGCCCTATCGCACCCTTCTCCTGCTGCTGCTCGTCCATATGGCACTGACCCACCAGCGCCACCTGACTCTCCTGGGGCTGATCGCGCCGCTGATCGTCGCCCCCGCCCTCGCCGTCAGGGAGCCAGCCTCGCCCCTGGCAGGCCGTCAGTGGGGCTGGGTGGCGGTGCTCGGCGCTCTCGGGTGGGTCGGCGTCACCAGCCTTGCCGTCGCGATCGGCATCGATCCGAAGCCGACGGCGCGATGGATGCCGGAGGCGGCCCTGTCCGCCGCGCGCGGGGCCGGGGCGACGGGCAGCGTCCTGAACGACTACGACTTCGGCGGCTTTCTCATCGCGCGAGGCGTTCCCACCTATGTCGACGGGCGGACCGAACTCTATGGCGGGCGCTTCGTCGCCGAGACTGTCGAGGCCATGGAACTGGACGATATCGACCGTCTCCACGCCATCCTCGACGACCCCCGCATCGGCTGGACTCTTCTCGCCCCCACCCGGGCCGCGGTGGCCTATCTCGACCGGCTGCCCGGCTGGCGGCGGGTCCACGCCGACCAGATCGCGGTGGTCCATGTCCGCACTCCCCCGGCCCAGGCACCCCTGCGCTGACAGTTCCGGCGTGGCGCTGACGCCGCGAGGCGGCTCCGGTCAGGCGAGGATGGCCTGCAGCCCGCGCGCCACGACATAGAGGCCGGCGAGCGCAACGATGGCGGCGAAGATGCGCGTCAGTGCCGCCTTGCGGGTTGCCAGACGCCGCGCGGCGAATGTCCCCAGAATGCCGCCGGCGAGGCCTCCGGCGACGAAGAGGGAGGCAACCTTCCAGTCGACGAGACCCGACAGGGCATAGGAGGCGGCCGTCGTCGCCCCGAAGGCCGTGACCGCCACCAGCGACGAGCCGATCGCCGCGACGATGGGCATGTGGGCGGCGGCCATCAGGCCGGGCACGATGAGGAAGCCGCCGCCGATGCCGAAGAAGCCGGAGAGGGCGCCGACGGCCAGTCCTCCGATCGCCAGCCGCGGCAGGAGGGTCGGTGCGCTCGTCCGGTCGAGCGGGCGGAAGGCGAGCCCCTCGCCCCTCCTGCCGAGCAGCATGGCGGCGGCGATGACGATCATCAGGACGCCGAACAGCAGCAGCAGCTTCTGGCCGTCGACGCTCTTGCCGACCAGCGACCCGCCGGTGGCGCCGGCGATGCCGGCGGCGGAAAAGACCAGTGCGCAGGGCCAGCGGACATTGCCCGCCCGGGCATGGCCGACGAGGTTGGCCAGCGCGCTGAGCGCGACAGCGACCGAACCGGTTCCGATGGCGACATGGGGCGATGCGACGCCGACCGCATAGACCAGCAGCGGCACGGCGAGGATCGATCCGCCACCGCCGATCAGACCGAGTACGAAACCGACCAGCGAGCCGGAGGCGACCGAGGTGACGTCGGACAAGGCGATCATCGCAGGGATTCCGTGCCCTGGTGATGCCGAATCGAGGGCCGATCGTGACGCTAGCGCAATTTTCCACGATGCCGACCGCCATTCAGGCATGGCAGCGTTCGCGCCGGGTCGTGGGACGCGACCGCCGGGATCAGTCGTTCGGGTGGGTTCCCTCGAAACGGAAGCCGTCAGCCTTCTTCGTGAAGACGAAGATCGTCTGGCCGCAGAACAGGAAGAAGTTCTCGTTGCCCTCGCCGTCCTTGTCGTAGACGGGGCGGGCCGTCTGCAGGCAGGTGCGGTTGCGCTGGGTGAACATCTGCCGGTAGATCCGGCTCTCGAAATAGGCCCGGTCGCGATGCGCATCGTCATAGTAGATCGGCAAGCGGGTGAGCGCTGCGACAGCGCTCGCATCGTTGGCGCGCAGCGCCTTCCGGAAGTCGGCGACGAAGGTGCGGAACTCGGCCTGCAGGGCTGGCGGCGCCGCGGGCTCGCGCTGGGCGAGGGCGTTTCCCGTGGAGGCGGCTGCGAGGAGAAGCCCGAAGGCGGCGGCGAGGGCTGAGCGACGGCTGCTGCGCGACATGGTCCATGAGTCCTTGTTGGAGAATGGCCGATGTCCGCGGCGGTTGCCGCTGTCGCTCTCCTGCGGGAGGGACGTGCCCGCCGGCCATGGCTTCCCAGCGATGCCGCAGCGGTCGTCATCAGGAGAACGGCTGGCGTCCGGCTGGACCTGGCCCTTCTGTCGTGTCGGGTTATGCCAGCGGAATGCTGTGAGCGCGTGCCGCTGCGGAAGTTGGGGTGTTTCCGATGCGACAGGACCTGCGCCTGCGCCCGGCCGTCCGCGCGTGCGGCAACTCGTCGACCATCCACCGGATTCGAGGGGTTCTGGCCGGGGGGCGTATGACGTCCGGCCGACATGGCTGTCATTTCCGGTCCAACCCTGACCCGTCGGACCGGCTCACCCGATCGGCATGCGCCCCTCTGTGCCCAGCGCGCCGTCGCTCTCGTCCTTGAGCGCCACGCCCGTCAGGCGGCGGGCGAGGGCCTCCCGCATCAGCCAGGCCGCCTTGAAGGCCGCGACCTCGGGCGACAGGCCGCCGCCATGGACATTGGAGATGCAGTTGCGCTCGCCGTCGTTGCGGCCGATCCGCGGAGCATGGGTCAGGTACATCCCGAGGCTGTCCGGCGTGGACAGGCCCGGCCGCTCGCCGATCAGCATGAGGACGATGCGTGCGCCGAGAACCTCGCCGACCTCGTCGCCGAGGGCGACGCGCGCCTGGTGCGCGATGACGACCGGTCCAAGGCTCCACCCCTCGCGGGCGACATGCGGGAGCAGAGCCGCCAGCATGGCTCCGGCATGGGCATGGACGCCATGCGAGGACAGCCCGTCGCCGATGACGATGGCGAGATCAGGCTGCGTGCCGGACAGGGCGGCGAGGCGGTCGCGGCTTTCCACGGCAAGGCTGCGTCCGAGATCCGGCCGCAGAAGATAGGCCTGACGTGAACCGGCGGCACTCTCCACGATGATCGTGGAGAGGCCGAGGGCGGCGATCTCCCCCGCCACCAGCGCGGCGTCGAAGGGCGTGTGGACGGCATCCCGTGCCTGGGCGTGGGCGAGGGCGAACCGCAGCGTCTCCGCCGTGGTCTGGGCCGAACCGGTCCGCCCGAGGCCGATGCGGGCGGGCGTCAGTGCGGCAAGCTCCTGCCAGATGGCGCGGCTCATGCGGCGAGCCCCGACAGGTGGGCGAGGAGGGGGGCTCCGCCCTGCGGCTGCAGCCGGCCATCGGCGCCGGTGATGCCCTGTGCCTGAAGCCAGCGTTCGAACTCCGGCGCCCGTCTCAGGCCGAGCACGTCGCGGATGTAGAGCTGGTCGTGTAACGATGTCGACTGATAGTTCAGCATCACGTCGTCCGCCCCCGGCACGCCCATGATGTAGGTGACACCGGCCGCGCCCAGGAGGGTGAGCAGCGTGTCCATGTCGTCCTGATCGGCCTCGGCATGGTTGGTGTAGCAGACGTCGCAGCCGAGAGGCAGGCCCATCAGCTTGCCGCAGAAGTGGTCCTCCAGTCCGGCGCGGATGATCTGCTTGCCGTCGAAGAGATATTCCGGGCCGATGAAGCCGACGACGGTGTTGACGAGCAGCGGCTCGTAGGCCCGGGCGACCGCATAGGCCCGTGCCTCCAGCGTCTGCTGGTCGACGCCGTGGTGGGCGCCGGCGGAGAGCGCCGAGCCCTGGCCGGTCTCGAAATACATGACGTTGTCGCCGACAGTGCCGCGCTTCAGCGACCGGCCGGCCTCGAGTCCCTCCCTCAGCACGCCGAGATCGACGCCAAAGGACGCATTGGCGGCCTGCGTGCCGGCGATGGACTGGAAGACGAGGTCCACCGGCGCGCCACGTTCGATCAGCTGGATCGAGGAGGTGACGTGGGTCAGCACGCAGCCCTGTGTCGGGATGTCGAAACGCGCGATGAGTTCGTCCAGCAGCTTCAGGAGATCGCCGAGCACGGCGAGACTGTCGGAAGCGGGGTTGATGCCGATGGTGGCATCGCCGGTGCCGTTGAGAAGACCGTCGGCGATGGAGGCGGCGATGCCGCGCGCGTCGTCGGTCGGGTGGTTCGGCTGAAGGCGCACGGCCATGGTGCCCGGCAGCCCGATCGTGTTGCGGAAGCGGGTGACCACCCGGCACTTGCGTGCCACCGCGATGAGATCCTGATTGCGCATGACCTTGGAGACGGCCGCCGCCATCTCGGGCGTGATGCCGGGAGCGAGGGCCGCGAGTTGCTCCGGTGTCGCCGCATCGGACAGCAGCCAGTCGCGGAAGCCACCGACGGTGAGGTGGCTCACCGGCGCGAAGGCCGCCGCATCGTGGCGGTCGATGATGAGGCGGGTCACCTCGTCCAGTTCGTAGGGCCCGAGGGCTTCGGAGAGGAAGAGCGTCAGCGGCTGGTCGGCGAGGGTCATCCGCGCCGCGACCATTTCCTCGGCCGAACTGGCGGCGACGCCGGCGAGCTGGTCGCCCGAGCGCAGCGGCGTCGCCTTGGCCATGAGGTCCTTCAGGTCGCGGAACAGGTGGGTCCTCTGTCCAATCGTCTGGCGGAAGGTCACAAGTGGGTCCTCTCAGAACCTGGGCCCGCGCGAAGGGCGCTTCACAGGCCAGGGTGGTCGTCGACGAAGGCGGCGTGGCTGACGAGGCCGGCCCCCCGCGACCAGCTGTGCAGCATGAACTGTGCCGGTTCGCGGACGAAGCGGTATGGCGCCTGCGGATCGAGGTCGAGCGCGATGGCGTGGGACGCCGAGGGCGCGAGGCGGATGGGCACGCCGGCGAGGCTCGCCTGGATGTTGCGATGGACATGGCCGCAGAGGATCGCATGCACGCGGGGATGGGCCGCGAGCAGCGCGCCGAGCTCGGCCGTGCCGCGCCTGAGGCCGATCGCATCCATGGCGGCGATGCCGGTGGCGAAGGGCGGATGGTGCATGACGATGAGGCGATCCCGTCCGTCCGTCGCCCTGAGGTCGGCGTCCAGCGCCGCGAGGCGCCTGTCGCACAGTTCGCCGTGCGAGGCGCCACTGACCAATGTGTCGATTCCGATGACGACGAGGTCGCCCAAGTCCCTGATCGATCGCAGGAAGCCTCCCGCCGTGAGCTGGACCGCGTCAGGCAGGGCGGCCGCCATCGGCTCGCGTTCGTCGTGGTTGCCCGGCACGGCGAGGAGGGACAGCCCGGTGCGGGCGAGTCGCTCGGCGATGAGGGCATAGACCTCCGGGGTGCCGTCCTCCGCGAGGTCGCCGGAGACCACGAGGAGATCCGGGCGCGGCCGCAGGGCAGCCAGTCTCGCCACCGCCCGGTCGAGCGCGGCCAGCGTGTCGAAGCGCCCGGCAAAGAGCGTGCCCGGCCGAACGATGTGAGTATCTGTCAGATGCGCGATCAGCACGCCTCAGGCTCCCTCATGCGCGCCCCATGGACTGGCGGCGAAGGGGGAGTGTGCGATGTCAAAAGCGGCAAGGGAAGTGTGGAAATTTGATCACCGTGCCCACAATTTCAACTCGTAATCCACAAATTCCACGTCTAGCCTGAGTGCATCGGATGGCTGGACACCATCGTGCTCCCTCATTTCGGGGCCCGGTGGCAAGGATCTGAACAGAATTCCCCATCCCGCAGATCGAATCGCCGTCATTCGCGCGTCATGAGCCGCATGTTCTGTTCGTGGCGCTTCAACATCTATGGGGTTGCCGAATGTCAAAATCCACACTCTCCGGACTCTCCCGCCGCGGCCTGCTGATGGCCGGTGCCGCCGCGCCCATGGCGGGCATTCTCGGCGCGTCGTCGTCCTTTGCCTCCGGCTCGGAGACGGTGAAGCTGCAGTTCATGTACCCGATCGGCGTGTCGGGCGACATCAACCGCATCGTCTCGGGCATGATCTCCCAGTTCAATGCCGCCCACCCCAGGATCGAGGTGGAGGCCATCTATGCCGGCAGCTACGACAACACCGAGCAGAAGGTCATCACCAGCCTCGCCACCGGTGATCCGCCGGCCACCTGGCTGCCCATCAACTCGGCGCTGCAGACCTTCCTGCAGCTCGACGCCCTCGCCGACCTGACGGCCCGCGCCAGGGCGGACGACATCTACCAGGACTTCCTGCCGGGCTTCCTCAACACCTGCGTCTCCGACGACAAGCTCTACGGCCTGCCGTTCCAGCCCTCGACGCCGGTGCTCTACATCAACAAGGACGCCTTCCGCGCCGCCGGCATCACCAAGGTGCCGGATACGTGGGACGAGCTGTTCGAGACCGCCAGGGCACTCACCGTCCGCGAGGGTGGCGAGTTGAAGCGCTGGGGCCTGACCATCGGCGGCGGCTGGCACGACTGGATCTTCGAGAGCTACGTGCGCCAGAACGGGCTGGTGCCGTGGGCCAAGGACCGGGTGATGTTCAACGCCCCGGAGGCGCTCAACGCCCTCGAATTCTGGGTGAAGATGGTGCAGGGCGGCGTCATGCCCCCGGCCTCGACCTGGGAGAGCTCTGCCAACGACTTCATGGCCGGCCGCACCGCCATGCTCTACCACTCCACGGGCTCGCTCACGAACCTGCGCACCTCCTCGAGGTTCCCGGTCGGCGTCGCCTTCATGCCGAAGAACAAGACCTACGGCGCAGCCATGGGCGGCGGCCCGCTGATGATCGCCAAGAAGCTCTCCGACGCGCAGCAGGAGGCGAGCTGGACCTTCATCCGCTGGATGACCAACACCAAGAACCAGACGGAATGGGGTCAGGCCACCGGCTATATCGCCGCCCGCAAGTCGTCGTGGGAATCGCCGGAAATGAAGGCCTACCTCCAGAAGGTGCCCGAGGCGCAGGTGGCGCTCGACCAGGCCGCCTTCGCCGGCGCCTTCCTGCAGGTCCCCGGCTATCACCGCGTGCGGGAGTTCCTCAAGAGCGCGCTGGATCGCACGCTCGCCGGCTCCATCAAGCCGGACGTCGCCCTCGCCGAGGCGAACACCAACGCCAACCGCGAGATCCAGCGCCTGCTGCGCCGCCGCAGCTGACCCACGCCCGGCGCGCCGCGCGGGGAGGACCCGTGCGGCGCCCCCTCACCAGAGGACCATGACGCCATGATGCTGAGCGCGACGACGCGGGCCCGGTGGAGCGAAGCGGGCCTCGCCTATGCCCTGATCCTCCCCTCGCTGGTCTTCCTCGCGGCCTTCACCTACTGGCCGATCATCCGCTCTGTTTATTTCAGCTTCCACGACGTGGTGCTGGGGAAGCCCGACATCTTCTTTCTGGGCTGGGAGAACTATGAGCGCCTTTGGAACGACAGCCTGTTCTGGAAGGTGCTGGGCAACACGGCCTTCTACACGCTCTTGACCATCCCGCTGTCCATCGGCACGGCGCTGCTGCTCGCCGTCGCGCTCGACAGCAAGCTGCGCGGCATGGCGATCTACCGCTCGGCCTTCTTCTACCCGGTGATGATCCCCTCGGTCGCGGCCGGCATGGTCTGGGTCTTCCTCTATGCGCCCGGCTACGGCCCGATCAACGACATGCTGGCAGCTCTCGGCCTGCCGCGGCTCGAGTGGCTCTACAACAGCCGCTGGGCCCTGCCCGCCATCATCCTCATGAGCATCTGGAAGTATTCCGGCTACTTCATGCTGATCCTGCTGGCGGCCTTGCAGCTCGTGCCCTCGGACCTCTACGAGGCCGCCCGCCTCGACGGCGTCTCGGCCTGGCAGCGGCTCATCCACATCACCATCCCGCTGATCTCGCCGACGCTCTATTTCGTGGTCGTCATTGGCCTGCTGCACTCGTACCAGATCTTCGACTACGTCTACGTGATGACGCAGGGCGGGCCGGCCGATTCCACCAATGTCCTGACCTTCTACATCTACCAGAACGGCTTCCAGTATCAGGACATCGGCTACGCCTCGGCCATCGCCAACACGCTGCTCGTCTTCGTCCTCGGCCTCATCGGCATCGTCGCGGCCACGCTCGGCCGGCGCGTGCACTATCTCGGGCGCTGAGCCATGGCCCTCGCCGACATGTCCTCCGAACTCCGCTCCGTCAGCGCCGAACCCCCCGCTTCGCGGTCGGGCCTTGCGGCCCTGCGCGCCTTCGCCGCCCGCAACTGGCTCCATGCGGTGCTCTTGCCGCTGGCGATCCTGTGGCTCGCGCCGCTCATCTGGATCGTCATCACCTCGCTCAAGACCCGCGTCGAGGTGTTCGACCGCACGGCCGGGCTGCTGCCGGCGGCGCTGCAATGGGGCAATTACCCCGCGGCGATGCAGGTCGCACCCTTCGGCACCTATCTGGTCAATTCCGTCCTGGTGACGGGCGGCATCCTCGCCTGCCAGCTCGTCACCATCACGCTCGCCGCCTATGCCTTCGCGCGGCTGGAATTCCCGGGCAAGCGTGTGTTCTTCACGTTCTTCCTGCTGCAGATCATGTTCCCGATCTACGCGATCTTCCTCACCAACTTCGTGACCATCCGCGAGCTCGGCCTGCTCAACAGCCTGCCCGCGATGATCGTGCCCTTCGTCGCCTCCGGCTACGGCACCTTCATGCTGCGTCAGGCCTTCCGCCAGGTGCCCTCGGAACTGGCCGACGCCGCGCGGCTCGACGGCTGCGGCCATTTCGGCATCCTCTGGCACGTCTTCCTGCCGCTGGTTCAGCCGACGCTGGTCGCCTTCGGCATCATCTCGGTCGTCACCCACTGGAACGACTACATGTGGCCGCTGCTCGTCACCAATTCGGAATCGGTCCGCACCCTGCCGATCGGCCTCGGCCTTCTCGCCAAGTCCGACAGCGGCGCCGACTGGACCCGCCTGATGGCCGCGACCATCGTCGTCGTCTCGCCCCTGCTGCTGATGTTCGTGGTGTTCCAGCGCCGCTTCATCGACAGCTTCATGCATGCCGGCCTGAAATAACGGGAGAAGGCACCCAATGGCCCACGTCACCCTGCAGGGCGTCTCGAAGAGCTACGGCGACCGCGCGACGGTCCATGCCGTCGACCTCGCCATCGCCGACAAGGAGTTCATGGTCCTCGTCGGCCCCTCCGGCTGCGGCAAGTCCACGACGCTGCGGATGATCGCCGGACTGGAGACCATCACCGCGGGCCGGCTGCTGATCGACGGCCGCGACGTCACCGAGGCGCCCCCGCAGAAGCGGGACATCGCCATGGTGTTCCAGTCCTATGCGCTCTATCCGCACATGACGGCCTATATGAACATGGCCTTCGGCCTGATGAAGACGTCGAGCCTGTCGAAGCAGGAGATCGACGCGCGGGTCCGGCAGGCGGCGGAAATCCTCCACATCGAACCGCTATTGCAGCGCAAGCCCAACGAGCTCTCCGGGGGCGAGAGGCAGCGCGTCGCCATCGGTCGGGCCCTGGTTCGCAAGCCCAAGGTCTATCTCTTCGACGAGCCGCTCTCGAACCTCGACGCCAAGCTGCGCAACCGCATGCGCGGCGAGCTGAAGCGGCTTCACAGCGAGCTCGGCATCACCGTCATCTATGTCACCCACGACCAGATCGAGGCGATGACCCTCGGCACGCGGGTCGCCATGATGTCGAAGGGTCGGCTCCAGCAGGTCGGGCCACCCATGGACATCTACATGAAGCCCGCCAACACCTTCGTCGCGACCTTCATCGGCTCGCCCGAGATGAGCCTCATTCCCTGTTCCGCCGCCGGCTCGGCCCTGCATCACGCCGCCTTCACCGGCGGCGTGGCGGTGAGCGATGGCGTGCTTCCGGCGAATCTGCTGCTTGGTGTCCGGCCGGAAGAGATCATCGTCCATCGCGGCGATTCAGGCGGCATGGCGCGTGGCAAAGTGGAGCGGACGGAGTTCATCGGTGCTGAGGCGCTGAGCGAGATCGTGCTCGGCGACGACCGCATCACCGCCCGCACCCCTGTCGCCGACGCGCCGGAGGCGGGAGCCGACGTCGCCATCTCCTTCGACATGAGCCGCGCCCGACTGTTCGACCAGGCGAGCGGTCAGGCTATCGTCCTGTCCTGAGGCGCGGGCTCTCCGCGGCATGCCATGACCCTGAATCTTCGCCAGAAGCAGATCCTCCAGCTCCTCGAGGAGGCTGGAAGCGTTTCGATCCTCGACCTTGCCGAACGCTTCCGCGTCTCCGACGAAACCATCCGCCGTGACCTGCGCGTCCTTTCGGAGGACGGCCGCGTCGAGAAGTTCCACGGCGGCGTGCGCATCGGAGAGGGTCGGCGCGAGGCGCCCTTCGAGCGGCGGCTGAAGGAGATGACCGACGCCAAGCGCCGCATCGCCGCCATGACCGCCGAGCTGATTTCCGACGGCGCGACGGTGCTGCTCGACAACTCCAGCACCTCCTGCTTCCTCGCCCATGCCCTGGTCGAGCGCGAGAACCTCACCGCCATCACCTTCTCGGTCGAGGTGGCGCAGATCCTCATCTCCGGCGAGCGGCGGCACCGGGTGATCCTGCCGGGCGGCGAGCTGCGTCGGGAGGACAGGACGATCATCGGCCCATCGGCCATCCAGTTCGCCTCGCAGTTTACGCCGGATGTCTTTGTGATGTCGGTCGCGGCGGCCTCGGCGGATCGCGGGCTGATGGATTTCGACCTGTTCGAGACCGAACTGAAGCGGGCCATGATCGGCCTCGCCGGCAAGGTCGTCGCCATGATCGACTCCAGCAAGTTCGCCAAGTCCGGCCTCATCCAGGTCTGCGACTGGTCGGCGGTGGACCTCCTGGTGAGCGACGACGTGCCCCGCGACGTGGTCGCCCAGATGCCGCAAGGCAGCGTCCATCTGGCCGCGCCGGGGATCGGTGCCACCGTCGCCCGGAGCCCGGCGGAGTGACATGGGCCATCCCTGCACCTTCCGCCATTCTCCGTCACGGAGCCGGCCATGACCCATACTCTCGTCGATGACCGCCAGATGCGCGCGCCGCTCGCGCATGCCGACGGCGCGCCCGACCTCGATGCCTGCGCGGCCCTCGCGGCCACCCTCGCCAGCGTGGCGCGACGGATCGCGATGCGCCATTTCCGGACGCCCATCGCGGTGGAGACCAAGACCGACCTCAGCCCGGTGACGCTCGCCGACCGCAGTATCGAGGCGGAGCTCAAGGCCATCATCGAGGCGCGCGCGCCCGACCACGGCATTTTCGGCGAGGAGCATGGCGCCGCCCGCGACGGCGCGCCGCTCGTCTGGGTGATCGACCCCATCGATGGCACCAAGAGCTTCGTCTCGGGCCTGCCGCTCTTCGGCACCCTCGTGGCGCTGCTCGACGGCGGCGCGCCCGTCCTCGGCATGATCGACATGCCGGCGCTCTCCGAGACCTGGATCGGCCGCGCCGATGCGCCGACCACTCTCAACGGCCGGCCCTGCCGCACCCGGGACTGCCGGGAGCTCCGCGACGCCGTGCTCTACACCACCTCGCCGGAACCCTTTCACGGGCCTGACGCCACAGCCTTCGCCGCCCTCGGCGCGACCGCGCGCATGACGCGGTTCGGCGGCGACTGCTACTCCTACGGCCTGCTCGCCGCCGGCCATGTCGACCTCGTCTGCGAGGTCGGATTGCAGCCCTACGACCACCTGCCGCTGGTCCCGGTGATCCAGGGGGCAGGGGGCGTCATCACCGACTGGAACGGCGCCCCGTTGACGATGCGCTCCGACGGGCGCGTGATGGCCGCAGCGACGCCTGATTTGCATGCGAAGGCTCTCGCCATCGTCCGCAACGTCCTCAATCACAGCGACCAACCCGGAGCAATCCCCCACCGATGACAGGCAGCCTCCTTCTCGTCCATCTCGTCGCCGCCGTCGCCCTGCTGCTCTGGGCGGTGCGGATGGTGAGGACGGGAGTGGAGCGGGCCTTCGGTCAGCGCCTGCAGGCACTCGTCCGGACGGCGACGTCCAATGCCGGGCAGAGCCTCGCCTGCGGCGTCGGCGTCGCCACCGCCCTGCAATCCTCCACGGCCGCAGCGGCGCTCATCTCCGGCTTCGTCCAGCGCAACACCGTCAGCGTGACGGCGGGCATCGCCTTCATGCTGGGTGCCGACATCGGCTCGACCCTCATCGTCCAGGCGCTGTCGGTGTCGCAGCCACTCGCCCTGCCGCTGCTGCTCATCGCCGGCGTCGGCCTCTTCATGATGAGCCAGCGGGCGGAAGTGAAGCAGGTCGGCCGCATCGCCATCGGGCTCGCGCTGATGGTCATCGCTCTCGGCATGATCGGCAAGGCGTCCGAGCCCCTGCGCGAGAGCTGGCTGATGGGCCAGGTGCTGGCCGCCCTGAGCCTCGATCCTCTGCTGACGCTCCTCATCGGCGCCGCGCTCACCTGGCTCCTGCATTCGACCGTCGCCACCATCCTCTTCATCGTGTCCCTGGCCGGGGCGGGCGTCGTCCCTCCGCATGCGGCGGCCCTGCTGGTCATCGCCGCGAACATCGGTGCCGGGCTCATTCCGCTCGGCCTCACCTGGCGCTCCGGCACGGAAGTCCGGCAGGTCATGGCCGGAAACCTGCTCTGCCGGCTCGTCGCCGGCGGGGCAGCGGCCCTGGCCCTGCCGTCCATCATGCCCTGGCTGGAGGCGGTGTCCTCCGACGGGCCGCGGCTCCTTGCCAATCTCCACACCGCCTTCAACCTTACCCAGGCACTGGTGGCGCTGCCTCTCGTCGGGGTGATCGCCGCGGTGGCGGCTCGCCTCGTGCCCGAGGCCCGTGCCGCGCTGGTGCCGGAGCGCCCGCACCATCTCGACGCCGCGCTCCTCGCCGAGCCTTCGGTCGCCCTTGCCAATGCGACGCGCGAGACCCTGCGTCTCGCCGACGCCGTCGAGGTCATGCTGCGCGAGAGCATCGGCGCCTTTGCCGACGGCGACGGCCGCCGGCGCGCCGAAATCCGCGCCCTCGACGACGAGGTCGACCGCCTCCAGGAGGAGATCAAGCTCTACCTGACCCGCCTCAGCCGGCGGCCCATGGGGGACGACGAGGCGCGCCGCTGTTTCGACCTCATCATGTTCACCACCAACCTCGAGCATGTCGGCGACATCATCGATCGCGGCCTGATGGCGCTCGCCGCCAAGAAGGCGAAGGGCGGCTTCGCCTTCTCCGACGAGGGCTGGGCGGAGATCGTCGCCCTCCACGAGCGCTCGCTCGCGCAGCTGAGACTGTCGCTGACGGTGTTCCAGAGCCGCGATCCCGCACTGGCGCGGCGGCTGGTCGCCGAGAAGGACCGCTTCCGCGACGCCGAGGCGGAGGCCATCCGCTCCCATCTCCAGCGCCTGCGGGAGGGCGCACCGGCAACCCTCGCCACCAGCACATTGCATCTCGACGTGTTGCGCGACCTGAAGCGGATCGTCTCCCACCTGACCAGCGTCGCCGTGCCGATCCTCGAAGCCTCGGGGGACCTGCGCGGCAGCCGACTGGTGGATGGACGATAGCGCAGGGCAGAGGTGCGTGGTGGTGGCGACATGGTGTCGACACGCATGGCCGAAGACCAGTCGGGCAGTGTCGTGATCAGGACAGAAAAGTCATGCCCACCAAGGTGGTGCCCTAGCCGGAATCGAAAGAATTATATAAACTATTGTTTTTACGAATGAAAAATTTATTTGAATCTTGAAAGCCCAGCAGAACGACCAGCGCTTTCGTTGGCTGGGCCGTCGGTCGGGTGCGCTGGGCATGTGAGTATCCGGTCTCAGACCGCTTTGCCTCAGGTCGGATTGCCACGTCGATGTGCCCAACGTCCCTCGCCAGCGTAGCGATGTCTCGCGGCAGATCCGCGCTGCCACTTCATAAGTCAAGATTTTTGCACCATTAGGCTCGATAGACGGCGCATGCGCGATTGTGGCAAT
>VFQR01000390.1_pt1 | contig 67218 bp, 79 predicted proteins | sample 3512321 | NCBI WGS metagenome assembly VFQR01 (sample SAMN10412374, study PRJNA504923) | tailings metagenome | isolation source: Relicate 3 Philex TSF1 revegetated site | place: Philippines: Tuba, Benguet | collected 2017-08-29 | reverse complement strand
CGCTGAAGGACAGCATTTCCCTGCCCCATCCCCAATCACGAAAAAGACGCGGGTTCGCCGCCCCTTCTTCCATCCCGACAATACGCATGGCGGTTCGCCGTTCAACAACCATCAGCGTCCGCCCCCGTCTTCCACCGCGCTATGGGTTCCCGTTGTTGCACAAAAGCCACGTTTTCGACGCGGTGCTAACGGATTGTTAGCCATGCGGGACGCCGCCGCCCGCCGTTTCGCGGTCATCGGCGGGGACGGCGGGTCGGAATCGGGGGCTGATCCGGAGCCGAATCGCAGTGATCTCCAACTGCGACCTGCGCCTGACGAGTCGCCGGCGCCGGCTTTCGCAGAATCATCGTTCCGGTCCGCTTCGTGCTTGTTGATTGTGGCGGGCAAAATCCCTATCAACCGGTGGCGCCGGAGAGGTGGCCGAGTGGTCGAAGGCGCTCCCCTGCTAAGGGAGTAGGCTCCAAAAGGGCCTCGTGGGTTCGAATCCCATCCTCTCCGCCACGCTCATCCTGCACGCGTGAAGATATTGGCCTCCGGTCGAGAGCTCCGTCACGGGGTCACTTCTGCCAACGGCGACCGATTGCTCTCACCGTTTGTCTTCCTGCAGCGCTCTCTCGCCTGTTGACGATCCGAACAGTTGGTCTTCAGGCGCCTTGACTGCCGGTGCGAGCGTCGAGTGTGGTCATGTCATATCAGGCCGCTCTGGCAGGCCGTGGGTCGGCCGACGCGGGTGCACATGATCCCTGAAAACATCAAAGCCCTTCCACGCCGGCTCGATCGGCGCCTCGCCGGACGCGGGAACGTAGGGTGACGGCTCTTCGAGCCGCATGCGCGGAATGTAGCGCGGACAATTGGGGAAGATCGCCTCGGCAGCGACCCGGACGACAAGCTGCGCCCCCACCATCTCGTTCATCAGCGGATCGTCGCGGCTGACGCGGGCCGTGCCGTTGACGCGCAGCCGGCGAGGCCTGTCATGCAATGCAATGAAGAGCAGGGCGACGTTCGCGTTCACCACGGCGTTGCCGAGGCTCTTGAACATGCCGTTCCCGTCATAGTCGGGAAAGGCCAACTCGGACGGACCGGTGACGCGCACGAAGCCTTCCGGACCGCCCTTGAACGAGCAGTCCGGCCGCCCTTCGGCATCGGCGGTGGCAAGGAAGAAGTAGATGGCGCCTTCGATGAAGCCCCGGTCCTCTTCGGTGAAGGCGCGCCTCACCGTGACCTCCTCCAGCCGGTCGGCAATCCGGCGGCTTTGGAAGGCGTCCTGAAGGGCGCGCTGCCCGACATGATAGATGCTGCTCATTGGGCGGCCTCCGTGAGCGTCCCGTGCGCGATTGCTGCCTCCTGCACGACCAGGGGCCGCTGCGGCGTCCGGTCGAGATGGAGGCGCACCACGTCCGGCCGGGCATAGTGGCCGCTCGAGTCGACGATCATCTTCATATCGACGATGCGGTCGAAATCGAGGTCGGCATAGATGAGACCCTCGCCCTCTCTCATGGGGCCGGCGAGGAAGTCGCCACGGGGGCCGAGGATAGCCGAATAGCCTCCGCCCGGCTTCAGCCGCGCGACATTGCCGCCATCGCCGAGCATGGCGATGATCTCCGGCGTGAGGATAGAGGTCACGTTGACCACGAAGCACTGCGCCTCGAAGGCGTAGTGGCGGATCGCAGCCTCGATTAGCGGGTCGATCGCGATGCCGCCGGGCCAGTTGGCGACGTGGATCTCCTCTCCCTCGGCCTGCACGGCGTAGCGATAGAGCGGGTTGGAATGCTCGTAGCAGATCAACGCGCCGAGCGTGCCCAGCGGCGTCTGCCAGACCCTGAGGTCGCTGCCGTCGCCGCGGCCCCAGATCATGCGCTCGTGGCTGGTCGGCATCAGCTTGCGGCGGCACCCCAAAATTCCGCCGTCCGGGCCGATGACGAGCTGGGAGTTGTAGAGCGTGCCGCCGGCTCGCTCGGTGAGACCCATCACGACGTGGCATTGCGACCTGCGGGCGGCCGCGCAAAGAGCGTCGGTGGCAGGGGAGGGGATTTCGACCGCCGCGTGGAAGAGCCGCCGGTTGAACGGCCCGATCGACATCGGGTCGAGCACCATCGCCCAATAGGGGTAGCCCGGAACAAACGCCTCCGGAAAGGCGACCAGTTGAGCGCCATTGGCGGCGGCCTCGGCGATCGCCTCGCAGGCCTTGGCAACCGTCGCCTCGCGGTCGAGGAAGACCGGGGCGAGTTGCGCGGCGGCGACCTTCACGATCCTGCCCATCCCCTCCTCCTCACTCGTCCCACGCCTGGACAACCGTGTGGCGGACTATCCGGCCATCGCGGAGGTCTAGGAATGCATATGCGCTGACCTTCGCTCCGTCGGGATAGGCGCAGTCCTGGGTGAACGCCATCCGCTCGCCTTCCGCAACGGTCGTGTCGACGCGGTGCGTGATGGCGCGGCTGCACAGATCGTCCCAGAAGGTCGCGATGGCGCCGCGGCCGCGGATCTCACGCGGTCGGCTGGGCGGGTTGTTGCGATCGATGATCCGCAGCAGCGCGTCCTCGGCGTAGAAGCTCGCAAGCATCCGTCCGTCGTGGCCTTCGATCGCAGTCTTGATCGCCTCGCCGGTTACTCTCGTGTTCGCGTCAAGCATGTCCGTCTCCCCTGTTCACGCGGCCTCCGCCCGGGGGCGGCGGCCGCACATTGGTTCACTGCGAGGTGCTCGAGGTTTGGACGCCGAACAGCCGGTCCGTCTCCTCCTTGAAGGTGGCCATGTCGACCTGCATCCCGTTCAGGACAGTCGACCAGTGCCGCACGATCGCGGCCATGGCGACCGTCTCCTGGATCTCGGCGTCGGTCGCGCCATGCGCCTTGGCCGCCACAGTGTGGAAGTAGATGCAGTAGTGGCAGGGCACCTGGGCGGAGATGGCAAGCCCGAGCAGCTCCTTGGTCTTGGCGTCGAGGCTCGTCTCCGGGTTGAGCTGAACTGACTTGAACTCGGCCCAGGCGCCGGCGATCCCAACCTCGGGGAAAGCCTGGAAGAGGCTGGGAACGAAGCCGAGCATCTCCTCGATCTCGGCATAGGTCTCCTGTGCCGAAGCGTTCTGGGCGACGGCACTTCCGGTCAGAAGCCCGAAGACGCCGGCAGCCGCGGCAAGGGTGGCCAGTCTGCTTGTGCGTTTCATGTTGTCCTCCTGTTTCCGCCACCGTCCGGCCAACTGTAGCCGGCCGATGGATGGACGCATGATGCACGAGGCGGAGCGACGGCCGCTTCGCCCGAAAGCGCCACGCGGCCGATGGCCCGATGGAGCCAGCGCTCACGCCTGCGGCTGACGGGCTGCCAATGCGGCCGCAGCCGCGCGCGACGTCAGGTCGAGCTTGAGCAGGATGTTGGCCACGTGGCGCTTGACCGTGTGCTCGCTCAGCCGAAGCTCGCCGGCGATGGCTGCGTTGCTCAGTCCGTCTGCAACAAGCGCCAGCACCTCTCGCTCGCGACCGCTCAGCCGGTCCAGCTCCGGCTGCCTCGCCGCGCGGATCGTCGGTTCGAGATGCTTCTCGGTCGTGACTTTGACCAGTCGGACCGGCCGATCGAGCCCATCCACCTCGATGCTTTCGCGATCGATGAAGTTGAGCCCCGAACCGACGGCCAGTTCGGCCACGAGCGTGGAGGCGAGCATCTCGCCGGCCTTTGCCTGCTCCGCGATCCGGTCCGCGACAAGGCGCGCCGGGCCGGCGACCGCATCTCCCACGACCTCGATCTCGCCCGCATGCATTCCCTGTGCGATCCGCAGGCCCCGCGCCGCCGCCAGGTCGCGCAGGGCGATGGCGCAGCGCGTGGCGCGGGCCGGGCCGTCGAACCGGGCGAGCATCCGCTCGCTGCCCGAGCGTGCGACATGTCCGCCGAAGCGCTGAACCAGTTCGGCGGCGGCTTCGGTGAATTGTTCGGCCATCTCGCTTTGGATGCGGCTGTCCAGCAATGTTCCGGGGCGTTGCAGGCCCATGAGGCGGGAGACGAGGAGCACGGCAAGGACACGGCTGGCCTCCGGCTGCGGGTGCGCTCCGGTCAAGAACTCTTCGATCACGTCGGCCACCCGGTCCACGTCTCCGGTCCAAATCGGATGGTCGCGACCAGGCAGCTCGATGAACCGCGCCCCCGGTATGTGGGCGGCCAGGTAGCGGCCGGCCTCGATACCGACACGGGGATCGTCCGTCCGATGAATGACGAGCGTCGGCACCCGGACCTTTGGCAAGATGTCGCGGACGTCGATCGTTGCGTTCATGCGTGCGAGCGCGATCGCCGCCGTCGGGCTGGCCGAGAGCCTTTCGTACCGGGCCCACCAGAGACGGAAATGGGGATCGTTGACGCGGCCGGGCGCGAAGTGGCGAAGCGTGGAGCCGCTACCCCAGTTCTTCTCGGCTTCCGCGACGTAGCGCGCCAGGCCTTCGGCGCTGAGCACCCATTTGTGAAAATGGGCATAGCCGCCATAGAGGACGAGCGCGCGGGTTCGTTCGGGATAGGTGGCGGCAAAGAGGAGCGACATCGGCGCAGCTTCCGAGACGCCGAGAAGCGCTGCCCTGCCGCTGCCGGTGGCATCCATGACTGCGTGGACGTCCTCCATCCGCGTCTGGAGGTCGGGAAGGTTGGCGGGATCGATCCGGTCGCTCAGGCCCGTGCCGCGCTTGTCGAAATGGATCAGCCGCGAGAACGAGGACAGCCGGCGCATGAGGCGGCTGTAGCCCGCATCCTCCCAGTGGACCTCCAGATTGGAGATGAAGCCCGGAACGAAGACAAGATCGATCGGGCCGTGCCCCACAACCTGATAGGCGATCCGGATGTCGCCATTCTTCGCATAGCGCGTGGTCGGCAGATTCGACATTCCCGTGCCGGGTCCGGAATGCAATCGCGACAGCATATCATACCACCGGCGCCACTCGGCGGCGGAATCGAGGCCGTTACCGGTGATAAGCGTCCACCCGCGCAGCGACGAGTTCCTGCAGACGCCACAGATTCCGGTCGTGGATGCCGATTTCCTCCAGCTTGCTCACGGTGGAGTGGATATACTCGACCATCGTGCCCCTGAAGCCGTAGGACTTCGCCAGGATGTCGGCGAGCTCTTCGTCGCTTAGACCGGCGATGTACCTCCCGCTCTTCCTGTTCATTGCGAAGGTGAGGGCGCGGACGGGGCCCCCGTTCGTCACCACTTCGATCCAGCGCCACGGGAAGGCCGACGGCACCATGCTCACCTCGCGGCGGAGCAATCTGGCCAGTTCCCCTTCGAGATCGTCTTCGGGCAGTGCGTAGAGCATACCCTTGCACGAGCCGCCGCGGTCGAGCGCCATCATCAGACCTGGCGCATCGCGGCAGCCGCGAAAGCGATAGTCCCATCCCAGACAGAAGCGCCGATGCCAGCCGCGGGCGACGCCGAGCCGCGCCTCGGTGAATGCCGTCTCTGGGTTCCATATCAAGGAGCCATAGCCGAAGAGCCAGAGCGAGCCACTCGGTCGCGTCCTCATGATCTCGGCGACGTCCCGCTCGTAGTCCGCATCCGTCGCCGGACGAAATCCCTCCAGCAGAATCGGCCCCGGATCGGGTATCGTCCGGCGGGCCAGTTCCACGTGCGCCGCCGTCAGGCGCATCACCCGGCCGCTACGCGTAGCCAACGGTTTGTCCATGCGAGACTCCAGATCGGTAGACAGAGGTTCATCTTCATCCTGAAGTCGCCGCTCATCAAGACGGGAGGCCAACAGGACCGCGTTCCTGACGAGGTGAAGGCCCCGACCATGGCGGCGAATACTACAGCGGCAGCTTCAGCCTGTGACCCGGGCGAACCGAATGTCGGTTCGTCGGCTGCCGCAATGGCCGCTAGTCACCGGGCGGAACGTAGTCTTCGCGATGCGATGTCATTTGGCTGTCGCAGGACCGGGCTATCGCGGCCGCCATGGATGCCGGAACCCAAATCAACCCAGGGAGCCACGCCGCGGCCAGCGCGCTGCATCTCGAAGGCGTGAGCAAGGCCTACGAGACCGCCGTCGCGCTTGAGAGCGTCAGCGTCGGCATGCCGACCGGGGCATTCACCGTGCTGCTCGGCCCCTCCGGCTGCGGTAAGTCCACGCTCCTCCGCCTCGTCGCCGGGCTCGACACGCCGACCTCGGGGACAATCCGGCTGGGTGGCACGGACATCACCGAAAGGGCACCGGCCGAGCGCAACCTCTCGATGGTCTTCCAGTCATACGCGCTGTTTCCGCATCTGACGGTGGCGCAAAACATCGTCTTCGGACTGACAGTGCGGCGCGTGCCGCGGGCGGAGCGCACTGCGCGTCTCGATAGGGTGGCGCGGATGCTCGGCCTCGAAGCGCTGCTGGAGCGGCGGCCGAGCCAGCTCTCGGGCGGCCAGCAGCAGCGCGTCGCGCTCGCCCGCGCGATCATCTCCGAGCGGCCGGTCTGCCTGATGGACGAGCCGCTGTCCAACCTCGACGCCAAGCTGCGGGCGGAGATGCGGGTCGAACTGCGCGCGCTCCAGCGCCGCCTCGGCCTGACGCTCGTCTACGTCACCCATGATCAGGTCGAGGCGATGACCATGGCGGACCGGATCGTCGTGATGAACCGCGGCCGGGTCGAGCAGGTGGCCAGCCCGCGCGAGCTCTATGCGAGGCCCGCGACGACCTTCTGCGCCCGCTTCATCGGCACGCCGCCGATGAATCTGATCCCGGCGGAGGGGTTTCCCGGCTTCGAGCGGCTGGCACGAGGAAGCATGGTCGGCATCCGTCCGGAGGACATGGTCGCCGGCAGGGGCGGCGTGCCGGCCCGCGTCGAGGCGATCGAGTATCTCGGCGCCGACCAGCTTCTCTCGGCGCGCATCGGCGACACGGCGATCGTCGTGCGCCAGCCGGCCCGTGCCGAACCGGCCGGCGAGACGATCACCGTCGGCTGGGCTCCGCAGGCGGTCCACCTCTTCGGCCCCGACGGGCGCCGGCTTCCCGACTTCGAACTTCACCAGCAACAGGGGTAACCGAAATGATCCGCTTCGCGAAATCTGCCATGCTCGGCGCGACCGCGCTGGCACTCTCCATGTCGACTGCGCTGGCCGTCGACCTCGAATTCTACTTCCCCGTCGCCGTCGGCGGCGAGGCGGCTGCGACCATCGAGGCGCTGACCACGGCCTACATGGCCGAGAACCCTGACGTAAACATCAACGCGATCTACACCGGCAGCTACGCCGACACCACGACCCGTGCCATCACCGCCGCGCGTGGCGGCAACCCGCCGCAGCTGGCCATCCTGCTCTCGACCGACATGTTCACGATGATCGACGAAGACGTCATCGAGGCATGGGACGACCATCTAGACGAGGAAGAGGCGAGAGAGTGGATCGGCGGCTTCTACCCGGCCTTCCTCAAGAACAGCCAGACCGAGGGGAAGACCTGGGGCATCCCCTTCCAGCGCTCGACGCCGGTCATCTATTGGAACAAGGCGGCCTTCGAGGCGGCCGGGCTCGACCCCGAGACCCCGCCCCGGACCTGGGACGAGCTGGTCGAGATGGGCAAGAAGCTCACGATCCGCGATGCCTCGGGAACCGTGACGCAGTGGGGCGTGCGCATCCCGTCGTCCGGCTTCCCCTCCTGGCTGTTCACCGGTCTGGTCGCCGCGAACGGCCAGGACGGGCTCGCCAACGACGCCGGCACGGAGGTCTATTTCGACACGCCGGAAGTGGTCGAGGCGCTCGAATACCTCGTCTCGCTGACCAGCGAGCACGAGATCATGGCGCCCGGCATCATCGAGTGGGGCGCAACACCGCGCGCCTTCATGGACGGCGAGAGCGCGATCGCCTGGACGACGACCGGCAATCTGACCAACATCCGCACCAACGCGCCCTTCGACTTCGGCGTCGGCATGCTTCCCGCCAATGTGCGCCCGGGCGCACCGACCGGCGGTGGCAACTTCTACCTCTTCTCCGGACATGGCGAAGAAGAGACGCGCGCCGCGATCGACTTCGTGAAGTGGGCGACGGCCCCCGAGCAGGCGGCCGACTGGTCGATCGCGACCGGCTACGTCGCGCCGCGGGCCGACACATGGGAGACGGAGGCCATGCAGCGCTACGCTGCCGAGGTGCCCGGCGCCGTCGTCGCCCGCGATCAGCTCGATCATGCGGTGGCGGAGCTGTCGACCTATCAGGGCCCGCAGGTGACGCAGATCCTTAACGACAACATCGCGGCCGCCATCGTCGGCGACAAGACGCCGGCGCAGGCCATGGCCGACGCGCAGCGCGACGCCGACGCCATCCTCGCGGCGTATCGCTGACGGCAACAAGGCGGGACGGCCTCCGTGGCCGCCCCGCCGCCTCCTGTCTTTCGGACCAGAACATGATCAGACGCGAGTGGATACACGCCTGGCTGCTTCTGCTGCCGGCGCTCGTGCTCCTGTTCGGTTTCACTCACCTTCCTGCGGTTCAGACGCTGATCGACAGCTTCTGGTCGACGCCGCGCGGCCGCCGGCCCTCGAGCTTCGTCGGTCTGGACAACTACGCCCGGTTGCTGGCCGACCCGATCTTCCTGCGCGTCATGATCAACAACGCGATCTATGCCGCAATCACCATCCCCGCTTCGATCGCGCTCTCACTCGCCATGGCGCTCTTCGTGCAGCGCCGGATCGCCGGGCTCGGCTTCCTGCGCATGGCCTATTTCACGCCGACCGTGCTTCCGCTCATCGCAGTCGCCAACATCTGGCTGTTCTTCTACCTGCCGGGGTTCGGGCTCTTCGACCAGATACGCTCGCTCTTCGGCCTGCCGCCATACAACTGGATCGGCCAGCCGGCGACCGCGCTCTACGCGATCACAGCGGTCAGCGTCTGGAACCAGGCGGGGCTGTTCATGATCTTCTTCCTGGCAGCTCTGCAGACCATACCCGAGAATTTGCGCGAGGCGGCCTTGCTCGAGGGCACGTCGCGCTGGACCTTCTTCCGACGGATCGTCTGGCCGCTGATCATGCCGACGACGCTGTTCGTTTCCGTCAACGCGACGATCAACGCCTTCCGCATGGTCGACCACGTCTTCGTCATGACGCAGGGCGGACCGAACAACGCCTCGACGCTGCTCCTCTACTACATCTACGACCAGGGCTTCCGCTTCTGGGACACCGCCTATGCGGCGACGCTGACGGTGGTGATGGTGGCGGTGCTGGCCGTTGCCGGGATCGGGCAGTTCTTCCTGCTCGACCGGCGGGTGCACTACCGTGACGGCGGCAGCGATCGACAGGGCCGAGAGGCCGGCAAGCATCCGCCGCTCGGGGATGGACCTTGATCGTCTGCTCTTCGTAGCCGGCGCCTGGGCACTCGCGCTCGTCTGGCTGTTGCCGCTCGCCTATGCCGTTTGGACCGCGTTCCACCCGCCGGCCTACGAGACGCGCTTCGCGCTCCTCGCGCCGCTGACGCTCGACAATTTCGCCCGTGCCTGGAATGCCGCGCCTTTCGGCCGCTACTTCCTCAACACGATCGTGCTGGTCACGATGGTGCTCACGGCGCAGCTCGTGCTCTGCACGCTCGCCGCCTTCGCGTTCGCCCGGCTCGAGTTTCCGGGCAGGAACGTGCTCTTCGGGCTCGTCCTGCTGCAGCTCATGGTGATGCCGGACATCCTTCTGGTCCGCAACTACGCCACGATGGGCGCGCTCGGGCTGGTCGATACGATCCCGGCGATCGGTCTGCCCTACTTTGCCTCCGGGTTCGCCATCTTCCTGCTCAGGCAGACCTTCAAGACCATTCCGAAGGAGCTCGACGAGGCGGCGCGCGTCGAAGGCTGCGGCCTCGTCGGCCTGATGTGGCGCGTCTACGTGCCGCTCGCGCGGCCGACCATGCTCGCCTTCGGGCTGGTGTCCGTATCCCACCACTGGAACAACTTCATCTGGCCGCTTATCATCACCTCGTCGGTCCAGACCCGCCCGCTGACGGTCGGCCTGTCGATCTTCGCCACCACCGACAGCGGCATCGAGTGGTCGATCATCAACGCCGCGACGCTGATCACCTCGGCGCCCCTCTTGATCGCCTTCCTGCTCTTCCAGAGACAGTTCGTCCAGAGCTTCATGCGCGCCGGCATCAAGTAGGCGCCCGAATGGAAAGGTACCCCATGTCCCTCCCCCGCCTGGGCGTCGCGCTCAAGCACGCCGACCTCGCCGGTCTGCGCGACTGGATCTTCGGCGCCGACCGGACGATTGAGATCCAGGACTTCGTCTTCCCCGAGATCATCACGGGCGACACATCGGACCTCGTCGCTTCCTACCGCCGCTCCCTCGACGGGCATGAGGGCCTGCGCGGGATCCACGGTCCGTTCTTCGGGCTCGATCTCGCCAATCCGGACCGCGAGATCAGGGCCGTGATCCAGAGGCGCTTCATGAAGGGGCTCGAGATCGCCGAGGCGCTCGGCGCCACCCACATGGTCGTGCACAGCCCATTCACCTACTGGCACACGCTGAACTACGCCAACTATGCCGACATCCGGAAGACGCTCTTCGACGACTGCGCCGATTGCCTCCGGCCGGTGCTCGAGCGGGCGGCAGACACGGGCTGCATGGTGGTGGTCGAGAACATCGACGACACCGATCCCCGCGACCGAGTCGAACTGGTCGCGACGATCGGCCACCCGTCGCTGAAGGTCTCTATCGATACCGGCCATGCCGAACTTGCGCACTGGAGCTACGGCGCGCCGCCCGTCGTCGACTTCGTCGCCGCGGCCGGGCCGCTCCTCGCCCATGTCCATCTCCAGGATGCCGATGGCCATGCCGACCGCCACTGGCACCCGGGCGAGGGGACGATCGCCTGGCCGGCCGTCTTCGGCGCCCTGCGCCGGATCGATGCCGAGCCGCGGCTGATCCTCGAGGTGCGCTACGACTTGGAGCGACTGCCGAAGACGGTAGCGCGGCTCGAAGAGCGCGGACTAGCCTGCTAAGCGATTGAGACGCCGAAGGCGGTGCCATGGCCCACATACCGTTGCTGAAGGCGGCGGATAGCGATCTGCCCGGAGACGGCCTGCCGTGGCGGCAGCTCAGATGGAGGTCAACGGGTCGGCGACCGCCACGCCCTCGCTGGCGGAACGCTGGGCGGCCATGCCCATAACCACCGCGCGCCATCCGTCGTCCGCGGAGACCTCGACGGGACCTTCGCCGCGCACGGCAGCGCAGAAGCGCTGGTGCTGGTAGAAGGTCGAGCCATTGTGGTCGCCTGCCGCAAGAAGCGTCGGATCGACCGGGATCTCGAGTATGTACGGTTCGGCCGGCCGCCGCGGGCTGACGACCAGCTGCGGCGTCGGCAGCGGCCCGAGATGCTCCGGCCAGAAGCGGGCAGGTCCGGGGACCAGGCACTCGATCTTGCCGGCCGCTCCGACGGCGCTGATCTCTTCCTGGTAGCGGCTGCCGTCGGCGAACATGCAAAGCTCGAGCATCGCGCGCGCGCCGCTGGCGAAATCCACCAGCACATAGCCGTTGTCCCAGATGTCCGGCGCCTCGCCGGCGTAGCGCTCGTCGAGGTGATTCACGGCCTGTCCGGCGGAGGCCATGACGCGCACCGGCTCGGATTTCAGGATCAGCCTCATCAGGTCAAAGAAATGGCAGCACTTCTCAACGAAGGTGCCGCCGGTCTGGCGGTTGAACCTGTTCCAGGCATCCACCTTGTCCAGGAACGGATAGCGGTGCTCGCGGATGGAGAGCATGCGGATGCCGCCCGTCACCGCCTCCGCCTCCCTGACGAAGCGCGCCACGGGCGGCATGTAGCGGTACTCCATCGCAACCCACACCGGCGCCGGGTAGATTCTTTCGAAATCCCTGACCGCGGCCGCCTCGGCAGGATCGGTGAAGAGCGGTTTCTCCACCAGCACGGGGAGCGGGCGCCTCGACGCGATCTCGCGCAGTTGCGCGAAGTGAAGGTGGTTGGGGCTGGCGATCAGCAGGCAGTCGACCTGCGGATCGGCCAGCACATCGGCCACCGACTCGACCATCGCAGCGCCAGGGGCGAGCGCGGCGGCGATGGCGCGCATCTGGAGATTCGGCTCGAAGATCGCGGCGACGCCTGCTTCGGGAAGCAGCGCGATGTTGCGCAGATGCTCCTGTCCCATCATGCCGCAGCCGATGATGCCGTAGCCGATGTGCCTGCTCATGGACGCTCCTAGCGAAGCCGCGCGACATAGCGCGCGATGTTGTGGTCGAACCAGGTTCGGGAGAATTCCGCGCTGGCGCCGGTCTGCGCCCAGCCGATGCGTTCGATGAAGCCGGACGAGGCGCCTGCCGCCAGGCCGAACTCGGCCGGCGCCCATTCGGGAACCGTAGCCACCCCGACGCGGTCCTCGGCCCGCGCGATCCAGAAGCCAAGCGCCTTGCGATAGAAGAGGTAGAGCGAATCCGAGAGGTCCTCGGCCACGATGCGCTCCGCATAGGAGCCGTCGAGCCATATTTCCTCGACCGCGGCCGGGCGGCCGGCGAGGCTGCGGAGCCGCCGGATGCGGTGGCCCTCTAGGTGCGTTCCGAATTCCGGAAGGTTGGCGTCCTTCGGCAGCTTCTCCAGCGAGAGCACGCGCGCCGTCGGCAGCCCGCCGCCCTCGAGGAGTTCGAGACGGAACATGGCGTAGACGCTGGCGACGTCAGGCCTTGCCCGCACGTAGTTACCGGACCCCTGGATGCGCTCCAGCAAGCCCTTGCGTTCGAGGTCGGCAAGCGCCTTGCGCAGCGTGCCGACCGCCACGTCGAGAGCAGCCGCCATCTCCCGCTCCGGCGGCAGCTTCTCACCGTCCAGCCTGCGGCCGGCCGCAATCTCGCGGATCAGCATCTCGCTGATCTGCTGGTGGACGGGAAGAGAGCTGGATGAGGCCACGTTGGAGCCAGGAAACGAAAATTGATACACTATTGATCTACATCAATGCGGATGCTAATCAAGTGAAAAAATGCAGCCGCCCCGGCCGCGACATGAGGTTGACATGACCGTCGTGCCGATAACGTCCGCCGACCTGGACGCCGCCGAAGTAGCGTGGTTTTCTGCTCTCTGCTCCGATGATTTCCGTTATCTCGGCGTGCCCGACGGTGGCCTGCGGTCAAGCTGGGAGCATTGCTCGGACATCGTGAAGGCGGCGGAGGAAGAGGGCTTCCGGAACATATTGTGCCCATCCTCCTATCAGGTCGGGCAGGACACGCTGTCCTTCGTCGCCGGTTGCGCGCCGATAACGTCGAAGATCAATCTACTGGCGGCGGTGCGCTGCGGCGAGATGCAGCCGATCATGCTGGCGCGCACGGTCGCCACGCTCGACCACATGCTCAAGGGGCGGCTGACGATCAACATCATCTCCTCCGATTTTCCAGGCGAGGTGGCCTACAGCGCCTATCGGTACAAGCGCTCGCACGAGGTCGTGCAGATACTGCGCCAGGCCTGGACGCGCGACGAGATCGACCATCAGGGCGAGATTTACCGGTTCAACAAAGTGTCCGCCGACCCGGCAAGACCCTATCAGCAGAACGGCGGGCCGCTGCTCTATTTCGGAGGTTATTCGCCCGACGCGCTGGAACTGTGCGGCGCGCAGTGCGACGTCTACCTGATGTGGCCGGAGACAAAGGACGTGCTGGCGCAGCGCATGCGCGACGTCAACGAGCGCGCGGCCGCCCACGGCAGGACACTGGACTACGGGCTTCGTGTCCACATGATCGTGCGCGACACGGAGGCCGAGGCGCGCGAATACGCGCGCGAGCTGGTGTCGAGGCTCGACGACGAGAAGGGCAGGGCGATCCGCGAGCGGGCGCTCGATTCCACGTCCCTCGGCGTCTCCCATCAGGCGAAGAACCGCGAGCTCGCAGACGACGAAGGTTATGTCGAGCGGCACCTGTGGACCGGAGTTGGCCGAGCCCGCTCGGGCTGCGGCGCCGCGCTGGTCGGCTCGGCCGATCAGGTGCTGTCGGAGATCGAGGAGTACAGGAAGATGGGCATCCGCGCCTTCATCTTCTCCGGCTACCCGCATATCGATGAATGCCGTCATTTTGGCAGGCTGGTGATGCCGGAACTCAAGACGTGCTCATTGCCGCATGTCCACGGAAGGGTGCCCAACGGCATTCCGGCCACTCCCCTCGGCACCGGGGAGCGCCGCTGATGCGACGGTCCCGTGCGGCCAGCAGAGGGTCCAATGTCGCCGCGGATCGGCGGGAGACAGTCTGATGTACCACGTCCCCGAGCGCCTCATGCAGACGAAGAGCTTCGTTCCAGGCCCCGAGAGCCAGCGCGAGTTCCGGGATGCGCTCGGCCGCTTCGCCACGGGCGTCACCATCGTCACCACGGCGACGAAGGCCGGGCCGGTAGGCATCACCGCCAACAGCTTCGCCTCCGTCTCGCTCGACCCGCCGATTGTGCTCTGGTCGATCGGCAGGCACTCCAAACGTTTCGACGCCTTCTCGCGATGCGAGCATTTTGCCGTGCACGTGCTCGGGGCAGGGCAGATGGACCTCGGCCGGCGCTTTGCCCGGTCAGGTGACGCCTTCGCCGGGCTGCGTGTCGGGGAGAACGAGGCCGGAGTGCCGCTTCTGACCGACTGCCTGTCGCGCTTCGAATGCCGCCGCGTGGCGGCGCATGAGGGGGGCGACCATCTCATCGTGCTGGGCCAGGTGACAACCGCCACGCTGGGCGAAGGTGAGCCGCTGCTGTTCGCGAGCGGCGAATACGGCCGGTTCGACGGCTTTCGCCGGCCGGACCGGCTGGAGACTTGAGCACCGCGCTGCCTAGGGAAAATCTCGTCCGCGCATCAGGCGCGGACCAGCCCGGTCGACTGCCTTTCGACGACGTGGCAGGCCAGCTCCACCCGGCGCGGCGGGAGATCCATTCCGCCCAGATCGTCGAGCAGAAGGTCGAGCGACGCGGCACCGATCTCGCGCATCGGAATATGCATCGTCGTGAGCGGAGGGTTCTGGAACGCAGCCAGCGGCAGGTCGTCCATGCCGGCCACCGAGACATCGGCCGGAACACGGTATCCGGCGCGTTCGAAGCCGATCATTGCGCCGATCGCGAGGCTGTCGCCGGCGGCGAGCACGGCGGTGAAGTCCAGGCCGCGCCCGGCGATGCGCTGCGCAATCGCCGCGGCGGCAAGCTCGGGAAGCCAGTCGTCCACCTCGATCACCAAATCTGCTGCAGGGTCGAGCCCGCGCGCCTTGAGTGCGTCCTGCCACCCCTCGAAACGGCGCTCGATGGTTCGCCGGCCGCGGCGCATGAGGAAGAGGATGCGCTCGTGGCCCAGGTCCAGCAGGTGCTCGGTCGCGAGGCGGGCGGCGGAGCGGTTGCACGGCGTCACCGAGGAGTGCCGCATCGCCGGATCGTCGCCGTTGACGAGGACGATCGGCTTGCGGAAGCCGCTGGTCAGCGTGAGCACGTTCTCGTCGTCGAGCGTCAGGAACAGGCAGCCGGCGACCTCTTCGTTGGACTCGGCCTCGGTCAGCAGTGCGATCTCGTCCTCTCCGCTCGCGACGGAGCGGGTGACAAGCTCCACTCCGAGGGTCTTCGCGCGCTGGTTCAGGCCCTCGAGAACGTAGGAGGTGAACTGGTTGCGCAGATGGTCAATCAAGGCCGCGCTGCTGGCTGCGAGAAACACCTTGCGTCCCGCAATCGACGTCGGAACCTTGTAGTTCAGGTTCTTGGCCGTCCCGATGATCTTTTCGCGCAGATCCTCGCGCACGCCCTTGCCGCCGCCAAGCGCCCGCGACGCGGTGCTGACGGATACGCCGCAGGTCGCGGCGATATCTTCCAGACGCACGCGGCGGCTTGGCCTGCCGCGCTTTCCCACGGTCTGGGGCATGCGAATCCGAGGCCTCCACAGATATGGCGACAGCCTGCAAAAAATTTTCAGATTGCGCAAGAAAAAACGATGTGGAAGCTTCTTGCAGCGAGACGACCCCGGGGAGGAGTGGTGGCGGCTTCGGCAGGACAGATGCGTTCCCAGCTCGAGCAGCTGGTCGGCGGCTTCACGCTGCTGCGCCACGACGGACGCTTCCACGAGCCCAATTTGGACGGGACGGCGGGCGACTATATCAGCTTCGATTCCTGGGAGTGGCCGCAGGGCGTGGGGCTCTACGGCCTGGTGCGGCTGTGGCAGCACAATCGCGACGGCGCGTTGAGGAAGACGATCGAAGACTGGTACTCCCGGCGCATTGCGGCCGGTCTGCCCTTGATGAACATCAACACGACCGCCCCCATGCTGGCGCTTGCGCTGCTGTGGGGCGAGACGCGCGATCCGCGCTGGGAGAAGCCGCTGGCCGAGTGGGCCGACAGGCTGGTGCGCGAGATGCCGCGCACGCCCGAAGGCGGATTCCAGCACAACGTTTCCGACAAGATCAATGACGACGAGCTGTGGGACGACACGTTGTTCATGGCGGGCCTGTTCCTCGCGGCCTATGGGCGCGCGGCCGGCAGGCAGGACCATGTGGATGAGGCGGTGCGACAGTTCCTGGTGCATGCCCGCTACCTCGCCGATCCGCAGTCGGGCCTGTGGTTCCATGGCTGGACCTTCGCCGGCCGGCACAATTTCGCGCGCGCCCTGTGGGCGCGCGGAAACGCCTGGATCACGGTCGGCATACTCGACCTGGTGGAGATCGGCGGCATCGGAAAGCCGGTCGAGGACTACCTGCTCGGCGTGCTGGAGACGCAGATCGAGGCGCTGCTGAAGCTGCAGGCGCCCTCCGGCGCCTGGCACACGCTGCTCGACGATGCGGGCTCCTACGAGGAGATGTCGGCGACGGCGGGCTTCGGCTACGGACTGCTGAAGGCGGCGCGAATCGGGCTTGGACCGAAGGGCTGTCGCTCCGCGGGCCTGAGGGCTCTGGAAGCGGTTAGGGCCAACATCGATGCCGAGGGGGTGCTGGGCAACGTCTCCTATGGCACGCGGATGGGGCACGATCTCCAACACTACCGCGACATACCCATCCAGCCGACCGGCTACGGCCAGGCGCTCGCAATCCTGTGCCTGACCGAGGGCTTAATCCACGCCGAAAGCGCGGAGAAGGCAGCATGAAGATGCGCGTTCTCTACGGCGCCGGCCCCGGCGACATCGACCAGTACGGGACCGAGCGGCTGCGGTCGGAGTTTCTCGTCGAAGGTCTGTTCCGCCCCGGCAGGATCGAGTTCGCCTACACCCATGTGGACCGCATGATCGTCGGCGGCGCGGTTCCGACCGACAAGCCGCTCACCTTCGGCGACGGGGCGGATGTCGGCACGGAGCACTTCTTCACCGCGCGCGAGATGGGCATCGCCAATCTCGGCGGCAACGGGACGGCGACGGTGGATGGGCAGCAATTCGCGCTCGCCAACCGTGACATCCTCTACGTGGGGCGCGGAGCGAGGGAGGTGACGCTCGCGAGCGACGATCCGGCCAATGCCGCGCGGTTCTACATGAACTCGGTGCCGGCGGGCGCGGACATCCCGCACCGGCTGATCACGCGCGCGGAATCGAAGCCGCTCGATCTGGGCGAGGAGCGGCGCGCCAACAAGCGCACGCTCCGCATGTACATCCACCCGGAGGTTGCTTCGTCCTGCCTGCTTCTGATGGGCATCACTGACTTCGCGCCTGGCAATGTCTGGAACACCATGCCGCCGCACCTGCACGAGCGGCGCATGGAGGCTTATCTCTATTTCGATCTGTCCGCTGAGGACCGAGTGGTTCACCTGATGGGGAGGCCGGACAGCACCCGCCACCTCATCGTTGCCGACGGGGACTGCGTCATCTCGCCGGCATGGTCGATCCATATGGGCTGTGGCACCGGCCCATATGCCTTCGTCTGGGGTATGACCGGGGAGAACCAGGCCTACAACGACGTATCGCCCGTGGCATTGGAGACCTTGCGATGAACGCGGCGGGGCGGTTCGAGGGCGACTTCGCGCTGCGGCGGCCGCTGCCGGCGGGCGGCCAGCTGGTCTACTGGCGGCTCGGCGCCACGTCCGAGGCGCGCTACGACGTGCCGGACCAGCCCATGAAGGGGGAGATGGACCCCTTCTTCTTCCTGACCAAGCACAAGAACTTCATCCCCCACGAATATCCCTGCCGGACACAGTTTGCCGCCGAGCGGCGCGGCCGGCGGCCAGCGCCGCAGGGCGCTTTCGAGCCGCAGCGTAACTGGCTGCCCTTCGGCTCGCCCCGCGTCGACCTTTCCGGCTTCTGGTTCCGCCCGACGGTGCTTGGAACCTGGGCGCAGGCGTCGATCGTCGCGAGCGAGGCGGGCACGGCGAAGCTGCGGCTGCGCACCTGCGGCGGCGCGGTGCTCTTCGTCAATGGCGACGAGATCGGCTGGATGGCGCCCTACGGCCGCAACCTGGAGACGGGGACGGAGTTCGAGGCGGAACTGGCCGCCGGCGCGAACGACATCCGCATCTGGTTCGACGATCTCGCCGAGCGCGATGCGCGCTATTACTTCCAGCTGGACTATCTCTCCGGCCCGTTGGCCGAACAGGCGCTAACGGCAACCGCACCTGGCGAGATCGCGGCGGCGCTGGAAGCCGCACTGGAGGCCATGCACTTCGAGAAGCCGGCCTATGCGGGCGGCGAGGTGGCACTTTCCGTCCCCGGCTCGGTGCCGGTGGCAGCCGATGTCGCGATCGAAGTCGAAGGCGATTTCATGTCGATCGAGGAGCCGGTTCTGCTCCGAACACGGCTCGAGCCCGGCGCTGAGCGGCTGCCCGTCGCGGCGGCGGAGGACCTGCCGGCGGATTTCCGGCACTTCAAGGTGTCGCTCTCCGCCTCCGGCTTCACCGCTTCCCGCGTCTTCGGCGTCGAGATCTGTCAGGCCGACCGGCAGGGCCGCGCGCCGGCTGCACTGGCCGACAGGATCGCGGAGGCCCTGGACGAGGTGTCCAACCATGCCGAGAGCGACACGGTCCGGGCGCTGGCGCGGCTCGCCACGAACCGCGGCGGGGCGGAAACGGACGCGATGATCGCTGGCGCTCTGCCGGCAATCGAGGATTGCCACGACTGCGCGGATTTCATCCTCGTGCCCCTGCTGTGGTGCCGCGCCCGGTTCGGAGAGGCAATCGGGGCGGAACTGCGCGACCGCATCGATGCCGCGGTTCTCGACTACCGCTACTGGATGGATGAGCCGGGCAACGACGTGCAGTGGTACTTCTCGGAGAACCACGCGCTCCTGTTCCATACCGCCGCCTATCTCGCGGGGAATATGTTCCCGCAGGCCCGGTTCACGCGGTCGCAGCGCACCGGGACCGAGCAGTCGAAAGTCGGACTGGAGCGCGTGCGCGCCTGGCTCGATCATTTCGAGGCGTGGGAGATGGCGGAGTTCAACTCCGCGCCGTATTTCCCGATCGACCTGAAGGGGCTGACCGCGCTCTATGCTCTGGCGCCGGACGCGGACGTGCGGGACCGGGCGGGCGCGGCGATCGTGAGGCTGCTGGAGATCGTCGCCCGCTCGGCGCACCGGGGCGTGCTGACCGGCGCGCAGGGCCGCTCCTACGAGCACACGCTGCGGCCTGCCCGCTCGCTCGAATTGTCGGCCGTGGCACGGCTCGCATGGGGCGAGGGGTTCTACGGCAGCCGCTTCCACACGCTGCCGCAGCTGGCGCTCTGCCTGCGCGACCACGGGCTGAAGCTGCCCGCGTCGCAGGCCGCGATCGCGCTGTTCGACGGGGATGCCGGACAGGAATGGTGCTTCGCGCAGGGCCACGACCGGATCGCAAAGCTCTACCACTACAAGACGCGAGACTACGCCATGGGCAGCGCCGCCGCCTATCGATGGAACGAATGGGGCTACCAGGAAACCGTGCTGCACCTGCGGCTGGGCGACAACCCTGACGCGCAGGTCTGGATCAATCACCCCGGCGAGGTCATCCATTCCGGCTACGGCAGACCGTCCTACTGGGGCGGCTCCGGCACCCTGCCGCGCGTGCACCAGTACCGGGCGCTGGCGGTCGTGCTGTTCGATTGCGCCGCGGAGCAGCCGGATTTCACGCATGCCTGGTTCCCGCGGAGCGCGTTTGCGTCGTCGCGGGTCGACGGGGATTGCGCCATCGCGACGAGCGGCGACGGCTACCTTCTTCTGAAGGCGGACCGGGATTTCGAGCCGGTGGAACGCGGCCCGGCGACGGGGAACGAGCTTCGTGTTCCAGGCCGCAAGGCAGAGTGGATCGTGCGGCTCGGGCAGGCGGGCGTTCATGGTCCGCTTGAGGGATTCGTGTTCGCCTTCTCGAGGCTGGTCATCCGCCGTGGCGCCGACGGGCTGCTCGCGGTCGACGATCCGGAATACGGCGAGGTGGTCTTCCATGCCGACGGTCGCATCGAGGCGGAAGGCCGCGTCGTGGATCCGGCAGGGTGGACGGTTTCAGGCGAGGCGGCGACCCTGCCGCCTGGCCCGCTGAGGAGGAGCCAGCAGGCCGCGCCGGCGTGACGAGACAACCAAAGCGGACTGGGAGCCGCGCAAAAACGGAGGAGACTACCATGAAGAAAGCATTGCTCGTGGCCCTGGCAGCAGGGCTGTTGTCGTCGACCTCGGCGCTTGCCGGCGACGTGCGCGTGATGTGGTATTCCGACGGCGTCGAAGGCGAGGTCATCAAGGACCTGCTCGACCGCTTCATGCAGGAGAACCCGGGCATCAACGTCATCCTGGACGACGTCGGCTACAGGGTCGTGCAGGAGCAGCTTCCGGTCGAACTGGAAGCCGGCCGCGGGCCGGACATCGCCCGCGTTACGAACCTGAAGACTCTCGCCGACCACTGGCTCGACCTTCGGCCGCATATCGCCGACCCGGCCTACTGGGAGGCCAATTTCGGCGACCAGTTCGACTGGATGCGTCCCGACGGCTCGGACGCCATTCCGGGCTTCATGACGCAGCTGACGCTCACCGGCGGCTTCGCGAACAAGACGCTCTTCGAGCAGGCGGGTGTGGAACTGCCTGGCCCGGATGCGACCTGGGACGAGTGGGTCGAGGCAGCCGGCGAGGTCCAGGAGAGCCAGCAGTTGAACGCGGCGATCGCGATCGACCGCTCCGGCCACCGCATCTCGGCGCCAATCGTCTCCTATGGCGGCAACTATATCGGGCCGGACCGCATGCCGGCGCCGATCGACGAGGGTGTCAGGACATACGCCAGCAAGCTGGTCGAGTGGACCGAAAGCGGAAGGATGAACAAGGAGACCTGGGTCTCCGCGGCCGGCACGACCTATCGTGCGGGCATCGAGGACTTCATCAACGCGCAGGTCGCCTTCTACTATTCCGGCAGCTGGCAGATCGCGGCGCTGTCGGGCAAGATCGGCGACGCCTTCGACTGGGTGGCCACCGGCTCGCCGTGCGGCACGGCAGCCTGCTCGGGCCTGCCGGGCGGCGCAGCGCTCGTCGGCATCAAGTACACGCAGAATCCCGAGGAAGTCGGCAAGGTGATGGACTACCTGGCGCGCGAGGACGTCGTGCGCGAGTTCACCGAGCGGACTCTGTTCCTGCCGGCCCACAAGGGCGTCGCGGCCGGCGAGATCGACTTCAAGACCGATGACGCCAACGTCAAGGCGGCACTCGAGATGTTCGTCAAGGCGACGGGCCAGGTGCACGAGAACGCCAACGCGCTTCCGGCGTGGAAGTGGGCGACGCCCATCTACGGCGTACTCGTGACCCGCATCAGCCAGGTCATGGCGGGCGAGATGCCGCTCGACGATGCGTTCGTCCGCATCGACGAGGACATCAAGGCGCAGGTCGAAGCGGCCAGGTAAGCCGAAGGCGGCTTCCCGCGATGGCTTCCGCCAAGCGCCTCATCCGGAGCAGGGCCGGCGCCGCGCTGACGGCGCCGGTGGGGCTGCTCGCGCGGGTGCTCGAGGCGCCCCTCTCGGCGTTCCAGCGCCTGGCGGGCCTCAACGGCATGGCCGCCTTCTTCCTGCTGCCGAACATGGCCGTGTTCGGCATCTTCGTGCTCTTCCCGCTCTTCATCAACATCCTCTACTCGATGACGGGCGGGACGGCGCTGTTCCTGGCGGACCGCACCTTCGTCGGCCCCGCGCAGTATCAGCGGCTGTTCGACTGCCGGAACTACCTCGATCCGAAGAGCTGCGGGGAAGACCTGTTCTGGACGGCCGTCTGGAACACCGCCGGCTTCGTCGTGGTGCAGGTGGTCCTCATGGTGACCGTCGCGCTCGTCACCGCTCTCGTGCTCAATCGCGAGCTGAGGGCGCGCTCCTTCTGGCGGGCGGTCTTCTTCTTCCCGGTGCTTCTTTCGCCGGTGGTGGTCGGCCTGATCTGGCGCTGGATCCTGCAGAGGCAGGGACTTCTCAATTTCGGCCTGTACGAGCTCGGCCTGACGCCGGTGAACTGGCTGGTGGAGCGCGGCTGGGCCTTCGCGGCCGCCGTCGGCGTCTCGATATGGGCGCATGTCGGCTTCTACGCCCTGATCATGCTGGCTGGCCTGCAGGCGATCCCGAAGGACCTCTACGAGGCCGCCGAGATGGACGGCACGCGCCCGATGCGCGTCTTCTGGCGGATCACGCTGCCGCTGCTCGCGCCCAACCTTCTCGTCGTGCTCGTGCTGGTGCTGATACGTGCGGTGCAGGTCTTCGACGAGGTCTACGTGCTGACGGGGGGAGGGCCCGGCACGGCCACGCTCTACCTGACGCAGTACATCTACGAAGTCGGTTTCGCCTCGTTCCTGCGCAATCCCGGGCTGGCATCGGCCGCTTCGATCCTGATGGGCGGGGTGCTGATCGTCCTGACGCTGTTCCAGCTGGGCATCGCCCGCCGCAACGAGATGCGAGGCAAAAGATGAGCCGCGTGGGCGATTTCCTGCTGCGGCGCCGCGGCGGCCGGGGCTGGCACTGGACGGACCTTTTCACCTGGCTCTGGCTGATCGCCGGCCTTGTGGTGATGTTCGGCCCGGCGGTCTGGCTGGTCAACTCCTCCTTCAAGTCGCCGGCGGCGCTGGTGGAGTTTCCTCCCACTATCCTGCCATACGTGACCGCGGTGGCGCCGGTCGAGGGCCACGAAAGGCCGCTGCCGCTCTACGAGGTCACGCTGCCGGACGGGTCGACGGCGGTCCTCGCCGAGGTGCGGCGGGTCGGCACCGTGGCCCAGATGGTGGACCCCGCCGCGCCGGACGAAACGATCCGGATCGACATACGCGATCGAACGCCGGTGCGCGAAGTGGCCTTTGCCACCGAGAACTACGTCCAGCCGTTCCTGTCGTTCGATTTCATGCGGTACCTGACGAACTCGGTCTTCGTGACGGTGATGGCAACCATTATCACGCTGCTTACGAACTCGATGGCCGCTTTCGCCCTGTCGAAATACCAGTTCCGCGGCCGCGCTTTCGTGATGCTCGTCATCATCGCGACGCTGATGGTGCCGCTGTCGGTCATCCTGGTGCCGCTCTACTCCGTCATCACCGCCATGGGGCTGTCGAACTCGCTCTGGGGCGTGATCCTGCCGACGGTCGCCACACCTACCGGCGTGTTCATGCTGCGGCAGTACATGCTCACCATCCCCGACGAACTGATCGACGCCGCGCGCATGGACAAGGCCTCGGAATGGCAGATCTACTGGCGCATCATCCTGCCGCTGACGGCGCCTGCGCTCGCCGTGCTGGCCATCTTCTCGGTGGTGTGGCGCTGGAACGACTTCCTCTGGCCCCTGATCGTGCTGACCCGACGGGAGCTCTTCACCCTGCAGATAGCGCTGAACACCTATGCCGGTGAGACCAACATACAGTGGCATTTCCTGCTCGCGATGACCGTGGTGACGATGATCCCGGTGGTGCTGGTCTTCGTCTTCCTGCAGCGCTTCATCACGACGGGTATCGCGGGCACAGGGCTGAAATAGGTGCACCGATGAGCCGCATAACACTGACCAACGTCGTCAAGGCCTACGGGCAGGTGAAGGTCCTGCACGACATCAACCTGGACATCCAGGATGGGGAACTGATCGTGTTCGTCGGACCGTCCGGCTGCGGGAAGTCGACGCTCCTGCGGCTGATTGCCGGCCTCGACCAGCCGACCGGCGGGACGATCTCGATCAACGGCAGGGATGTCACCAGGGTGGCGGCGGCCGATCGGGGCCTGGCGATGGTGTTCCAGTCCTATGCGCTCTACCCGCATATGAGCGTCCGGCAGAACCTCGCCTTCGGGCTCGAGAACGCGCGCATGCCGAAGCAGGAGATCGATAAGCGCATCGCCGAGGCGGCGCGCATGCTGGAGATCGAGCCATATCTCGAGCGCCGCCCCGGCCAGCTTTCCGGCGGCCAGCGGCAGCGCGTGGCGATCGGCCGCGCCATCGTGCGCAACCCGACGGCGTTCCTGCTCGACGAGCCGCTCTCGAATCTCGATGCCGAATTGCGCATCTCGACCCGGGCCGAACTCGCCGCGCTGCACGAGCGGCTGTCGGCCACGATGATCTACGTGACGCACGACCAGATCGAGGCGATGACGCTGGCCGACAGGATCGTGGTGCTGCGCGATGGCCGCATCGAGCAGGTGGGCACGCCGCTCGAGCTCTACAACAAGCCGGCCAACCGTTTCGTGGCTGGCTTCATCGGCGCGCCGCGCATGAACTTCCTGCCGTCGGACGTATTTCCCGGCGGTACGGGCTCGACCATGGGAATCCGGCCGCAGCACCTGCGTCGCGCCGGAGACGGCGACCAGGCGCTCAGCGCACGGGTCACCCTGATCGAACAGCTCGGCTCGGAGACCGTCGTGCACGGCAACGCCGATGGGCATCGCCTGCTTGCCGTGCTGCCGGGCCAGCAGGACCTGCGGACCGGGGAAGAGGTCACGCTCGCCTATGACCGGGAGCACCTGCACGTCTTCGACGAGAACGGCTTGAGGGTGAACTGACGGCCGGGAGCTGAGGTCGGGCTGCTCGCCGATCACCTCAGGTGCCTGTCGAAGAAATCGAGAACCGCGCGGCGCATCTGCGGGCTCTCCTGATGTCCCGTATCCGGCTCGCGGTGCAATTGGAGCGCATCGGAAGCGCCGGCTTCGGCATAGGACTGGCGGGTCTGTTCCAAGGCCCGGTCCACCGCGATCGGCGGGGTGAGCGGGTCGAGGTCGCCGATGCAGACGAGCTGCGGACGCGGCGCGACGAGCCCGGCGATCTCGCCGTTCGACGCGACGTTCAGGAGGCCGGGAACGGTCAGGTAGATGCCGTGCAGGTCGTGGGCGCCGAGCTCGACGAGGGTCGCAAGGTCGGCGTAGCAGCAGAGATGGGCGAGCGCGGCGATCCGCTGGTCCACGGCCGCCAGCCAGTAGCCGAGCGTGGCGCCCATCGAGATGCCGAAGCAGCCGATGCGCCCCGGCTGCACGAAAGGCTGCGCCGCCAGCCATTCGAGCGCGGCGGCCTGTTCCCCCAGCATCTGGCCGGCGAGGGATCTGCCCCGCCAGAGCCGTGCCTTGGCCAGGCTGCTCTCGGTGCTGGCTGCCCGGCTGCCGAATCCCGGCATGTCGATGGCCAGGGCAGCGAAACCCATCCTGGCCAGGACCGGACCGAGTGGCTCGCTGAGGGCAGGGCGGCCGTCGAGAAGCTCGGCCGCCCCGATATCGTAGCGAGCGCCGTGCGCGTGGATGTAGAGGATAGCGGGGGACGGGGTCTCGCTCTTCGGCCGCGTCAGGAAGCCGCGAACCGACTCGCCATCGCTCGTCTCGAAGGTGAGGTGCTCCACGACATGGCCGCCGGCGTCGGACGAATCCCGTCGAGCTTGCCGCAGACCGTGGCCGTCGATATCAAACGCGCGCCGCAATTCCTCGACGACAACCACCATTGCGCAACCCCGTTCTCGTTTCCTGCGACATCGACCGTCATCGACCAGCGTGTCTCGCACGCTGCCGACGGGCATTCTACAACTGGTGGAGGGGATCGGCTGTGATGAAGTTCCGAGGGCTGCCCGATCCGCTGGCGGCGGTTTCAGAGGCTGCCGCCCGAGAAAGGCGGCCGGACCCGCAACGGGATGTCATCAAGGTGAATCTTGGGGAGTCGGCCGGGGAGGCTCTCTTCTCCAGCACCCCCACCAAAGAGGCAATCGCGGTCGCGCTTGAGCTGCTGAGGGTCAATGATGGGAACGACCGGCGTGCCCGCCGCTTCCCAGGGAAAGGTCGCTTGTCGGCTTGACTGCAACAGGCGCGTAGCCGACGACTTCGATCGGCTTCCCACCTTGAGTGTCCTCCCGCGTCGGGAGGGAGAGGGGGAGGGGAATGCGGATCGAGCTGCTCTTGGCACTCGTTCCTGCATTCGCCAGGGGTTGCTGCACTATTGTCGTGGCAAGTCCGCCGGTGAGCCAGAAGCAGCTTTCTGACGAAATGGTGTACTCACTGGCCGAAGCCATGAATTACGATACTGGTGGCGACCACGCGCCGGAGGACGAAGAGGTCGAGACCCGGCTACGGAGAAAGGTCGCTGGACTGATCTGGTGCGACGGGCATGAGGAGTGGTTTCTCGATCTCGGCCCGGGCTCTCCAGTGTCGCCGCGCAGTCGAAGGCAAGATGGCATTGGATAGTTCGACAATCATCATCGACGACAAGGACATCGAGACGCTGACGGCCTTCCGGCGCGATCTCCATGCGCATCCCGAGTTGGGCTTCGAGGAAGTGCGCACCGCCGGCATCGTGGCCAAGGCGCTTCAGGACGCGGGGATCGCGGTGCACCGGGGCCTCGGCAAGACCGGTGTCGTCGGCACGCTGAAGGAGGGCAGCAGCAGGCGTGCAATCGCGCTGCGCGCCGACATGGATGCGCTCGCCATGCCCGAGCTTGCGGATCGGCCCTATCGCTCGACGGTGGCCAACACGATGCATGCCTGCGGCCACGACGGACACACGACCCTGCTGCTGGGGGCTGCGCGGTATCTGGCGCGCACACGCAATTTCGACGGTACGGTCCACTTCATCTTCCAGCCGGCCGAGGAAGGCCGCGGAGGGGCAAAAGCGATGGTCGAGGACGGATTCTTCGATCTCTTCAAGGTCGATGCGGTCTACGGGCTGCACAACATGCCGGGGCTCGCCACCAACGAGATGGCCGTCGTCGCCGGCCCGCAACTCGCCTCCGCCGATTCCTGGGAGGTCGTCTTCAACGGCGTCGGCACGCACGGCGCGAAGCCCCATCTCGGGCGCGACGCGCTGACGGTAGCGGGACATTTCCTGACCGCGCTTCACACGATCGTGGCGCGCGTCGTCGATCCGCTGCAGCCGGCCGTGGTCAGCGCCTGCGCGGTCGAAGGCGGCGACTTCCGAGCGCTCAACGTCATCCCCGACGAGGTGCGGATCGGCGGGACGGCGCGTGCCTATTCGGCCGAAACGCGCGATCTTCTGGAACAAGAGATCGGCAGGCTGGCGCATGGCGTGGCCGCGGCTTTCGGCGTCGCGGCGCGCTACGAGTTTCTCCGGCGCATCCCGCCCGTGGTCAATGACAAGGCCGCTACGCAAAACGCCTATCGCGCGGCCTGCCGCATCGTGGGCAGCGCGAATGTGCGCACGGATTTCCCGCCTTCGACCGCCGGCGACGATTTCGCCTTTTTCGCCGCCCACGTGCCCGGCTGCTATGTATGGCTCGGCAACGGACCTGCCGTCGACGGCGCGCTGCATCACAATTCGCGGTACGACTTCAATGATGCGGCGATCCCGACCGGGGTCCGCTTCTGGGTCGCGCTGGTCGAGCAGGAACTGTCGGCGACGGCCTGACCGGTTTCAGCCGAGTGTGGCTGCAAGCAGGCTCAGCGCGCCTCTCGCATCGACATCCATCGCGACGGCGATTTCGGGCGCATTTTCGGATGGTGCGAGTGCTCCGCGATCATCCCCCATGCCGCACTCGACGGCCAGGCGCATGGGCAGCACGCCGAAGAGGGCGGGCTGAACGGCCAGCAGCATGACACAGGGATCATGAAGGGGTCGGCTTGTGCGGTCGCCTGACTCTGCGAAATAGGCCGCGATCAGGTCGGCCGCGATCGCGGCCGGCATCGAGCCGGAGGAGCGCAGCAGATCGAGATAGTCAAGATCGGCCCGCACCTTGCGCGTGACGTCCAGGGGCACCAGCGTGACGTCCAGGCCGGATTCGAGAACCTTCGCCGCCGCCTCCGGATCGCAGGCCAGATTGAACTCCGAGCGGGGGCCGACATTGCCGCGCTCCTCCACCGCCCCGCCCCTTGCGATGATGCGTCCGATGCGGCGCGCGGCTTCGGGCTGCTCGTTCAGCAAGAGCGCGATGTTGGTAAGCGGACCCAGGGCCAGCACGTCGATGCTGCCTGCCGGGCGCGCCATCAGCATGTCGGCCATGAAGCGGGCTGCGGGCGCCACCACCGGCGAAGCAAGCGGGCCGGGCAGCGGCACGCCCCCGAGACCGTCATCGCCATGAATGGCTTCTTCGGAGATGCCGGGCCCGGCCAGGGGACGGTCTGCGCCCGCGGCGACCGGGATTGCGTCGCGCCCGACTGCCGCCAGCAGGCGGCCGGCATTGTAGGTCGTCCGTTCGAGGCCGATATTGCCGGCCACCGTCGTGATAGCGGCAACCGACAGCGCCGGCGAGGCGAGCGCGAACAGGATCGCGATCGCATCATCGAGGCCGGGATCGGCGTCGATGATCACCTGCCGCCGGGGCGTCACCGGCGCGATTCTCCGTCGATGGCGGAAATCTCCAGCCGGAAGCGGTCGGCCATCTGGAGCGCGTCGCTCATGACCTTGTGCCGCTCCAGGGTCAGAACCTCGCGGTCGCGCAGGATCCACTCGCCCGCCACCATGACGTCGCGGACATCCGTCGGCATGGTCGAGAAGGCGAGCATGGCGTACGGGTCATAGATCGGGTGGAGCCGCGGTGCCGACAGATCGATGCGGATGAGGTCGGCCTGCTTGCCGGGCTCGAGAGAACCGATGGCCGCGTCCATGCCGAGGACCCGGGCACCTTCGACCGTGGCCATGCGGATGACGTCGCGGGCGGGCATCGGCTTGCGCGAGCCGCCTCTCAACTTGGCGAAGATCGAAACGACGCCGAATTGCGAGAAGAGGTCGAGCGTGTTGCCGCTCATGGCGCCGTCGGTGGCGATACCGACGGGGATGCCGGCCGCGCGCATGTCCTCGATGCGGGCCATGCCGCGGCCGCCTTTGCCGTTGGAACGGGCATTATGTGCGACGGCAGCCCCGCTCCCGGCCAATATCCGGATGTCGGCATCGTCGACGAGCAGGAAATGCGCGCAGATGGTCTTCGGCCGCAGGATGCCGGTGCCCATGGCGAGCTCGACCGTCGACATGCCATGCTCCTTGCGCGCCCAGGCAATCTCCGCCTCGGTCTCGGCAAGGTGGATCTGGATCGGCAGGCCGCCATGATCCGCGGCCCACAGGGCTGCCATCTCCATCACGGCGGGGCCGGTGGAATAGGGCGCGTGCGGGGCGATGGAGGCTGTGACGCGCGGATGGCCTGCGAAGGTCCCGGCCAGTTCTTCCGCCAGCGCGAAGCCTTCTTCGAAGCTCCTGTGATCGGGAGGATCGAAATCGGCGAGCGTCTGGCCCACCACCCCGCGCATGCCGGCTTCGTCCACGACCCGGCCGATCTCGGTCTCGTGGTAATACATGTCGGCGACCGTGGTCACGCCGCCCGCGATCATTTCGAAAGCCGCCAGCCGCGCGCCGATGCGCACCATTTCCGGCGAAACGAACTTGCGCTCGAGCGGCAGCATGTAGCGGAAGAGCCGGTCGTCGACATCTTCCGCCAGACCGCGGAACAGGCTCATCGGCATGTGGCAATGTGGGTTGACCATGCCGGGCATGACGATGTCGCCCTCGGCGTCCAGTATCTCGGCGCCCGGCACTTCCGGCACCGGTCCGCCGCCGAGCGCGACGATCCGGTCGCCCTCGACATGGATCCAGCCCGGTCGGAACTCGCTCATCGCCTCGTCGACGGCGATCAACCAGGCGTTGACGACAAGCCTGGCGCTCATTCGGGCTTCAGGATCGTGCACTGGTCGGGAACCGGCACCAGCCACGCCTTCTCGCCGATGGAAAGCGGCTGCGAGAGGGGACCATTTGCAACGAGACGGCCCGCTCCTGCCTCGCACTGGTACTGGTAGGCGCGGCCGAGATAGGTCCGCAGGCCAAGCGTTGCGGGAAGGCCGCCGGCGGACGGATCGCTCGTCACCTGCAGGCCTTCCGGACGCGTGGCCAGCACGAATTCGTCGGCGATTTCGCCATAGCGTCCGCCCGGCAGTTCGAGCTTCGCGCCGTTGGCCGTGCGGGCGACGACCGACGCGCCGTTCCGGCTCTCGACCTTCATCGGAATCAGGTTCTCGAAACCGACGAAGCGGGCGACGAAGGCGTTGGCCGGGCGCTGGTAGAGCGTCTCGGGCGTGTCGAGCTGCATGATGCGGCCCTCGCTCATGATCGCCACGCGGTCCGAGATCGAGAAAGCCTCTTCCTGGTCGTGGGTCACGTAGACGGAGGTCGTGCCGTTGGCGCGCTGCAACTGGCGGATCTCAACGCGCATGTCGACGCGCAGCTTGGCATCGAGATTGGACAGCGGCTCATCGAACATCAGGAGCGGCGGCTCGATCACGAGCGCGCGCGCCAGCGCGACGCGCTGCTTCTGCCCGCCTGAGAGAGCGGCAGGCAGCCGGTCGGCGAGGTGGGTGAGGCCCACGCGCTCGAGCATCTCCAGCGACTTCCTGTTGCGCTCGGCTGACGCAACGCCGCGTTGCTTGAGGCCGAAGCCGACATTGTCGCGCACGCTGAGATGCGGGAACAGCGCGTAGTTCTGGAAGACCAGGCCGATGTTGCGGGCATGCGCCGGCAGGCGCGTCAAATCCTTGTCGCCGAGCCGGATCGAGCCCGAGGTCGGCTCCAGGAAGCCTGCCACCAGACGCAGCGTCGTCGTCTTGCCGCAGCCCGAGGCACCGAGCAGCGAGACGAGCTCGCCGTCCCGGATGTCGAGCGACAGGTTCTCGAGCACCCTGGTGGTGCCGTAGTGGGCCGTGACGGATTGGATGGAGAGGGGAAGGCTCACGCGAATTGTCCCTTATTTCGCGACGATGGTGAGGCCGAGCGTGCGCTCGACGACTGCCATCACGATGACCGTCAGGACCATCAGCAGCACCGAGACCGATGCGATGGTCGGATCGAAGAACTGCTCGACATGGGCGAGGATCTGGATCGGCAGGGTGGAGATGCCGGGCCCGGTCAGGAACAGCGAGACCGACACGTCGTTGATCGAGGTGATGAAGGCGAGGATGAATGCGGCGATCACGCCGGATCGCACGTTGGGCAGGACGATGGTGAAGAAGGTCTTCGCGGGCGGGCTGCCCAGGCTGATGGCGGCCTCCTCGATGCTGAAGTCGAAGGAGGAGAGGGCGGCCGATATGACCCGTACCACATAGGGAAGCACCAGCAGCGTGTGCCCGATGAGCAGAGTGATGAAGATCGGGAAGCCTACGCCGACATTGACCGAGCGCAGCAGCGAGAAGCCGAGCACGATCTCGGGCACCAGGATCGGCAGGATGAACAGTGTGGAAAGCCATCCCGGCAATTGGATGCGGTAGCGGTTGAGCGCATAGGCCGCCGGAATGCCGATGATCAGCGCCAGCCCGGTGGCCAGGAAGGCGATCTGGAGCGAGGTGACGATGGTGCGCCGGAAGGCGCTGATGTTCCAGATGTTCTCGAACCAGTGCAGCGTCAGGCCCTGGGGCGGGAAGGTGAGGTAGCTCGTATCGCTGATCGAAGCGCCGAAGATGATGATCAGCGGACCCAGGAGGAAGACATAGACGAGCGCGGCGAAGGCGATCAGGAAGGGGCTGACACGCGTCGTCATGATCAAACCGCCATCGGGTTGAGGCGCCGCGCGATGCGCGTCATCACCAGCACGGTCACGATCGTCACCACCACCATGATGGCCGCGATGGTGGAGGCGCCGGCCCAGTCGAAGGCGACCATGGCCCGCTGGTGCAGGAACGTCCCCATCACCATCTGCTGGTCGCCGCCAAGGAGGTGCGGCGTGGCGTAGGAGGTGAAGCTCGCCGTGAAGACGAGGACGGCGCCGACGATCAGTCCGGGCGTCGCCAGCGGCAGGATCACCTGGCGGAAGGTGCCGGCCGGCGTCGCGCCGAGCGAAGACGAAGCCTGGATGAGGTCATCGGGAATGTTGTCGAGGACGCCGACGAGCACCAGAACCATCAGCGGCACGAAGAGGTAGACCATCGCCACGATGACCGCGCCCTGCGTGTAGAGCATGGTTACCGGCGCGTCGGTGATCCCGATCCACTGCATGAAGTTGTTCAATATGCCGTTGCGCCCAAGCACGATCAGCCAGGCGAAGGAGCGGACCACGACGCCGGTCAGGAGCGGGAAGACGGCCAGCACGATGAGGATGGACTTGAGCCATGGCGGGCTCCTGGAAACGACATAGGCCGTGAGAAAGCCGACGAAGAGGGAGATGGCGGTGGTCGCGAAGGCGATCTCGAACGTGCGCCAGAGCACGGTGCGGCGGAAGCCGGATTCGAAGTACCAGATATAGGGGCCGAGCAGCCCGCGCGGGTCGCCCAAGGTGACGCTGATCGTCGCGGCGACTGGCAGGACCAGGAAGACCACGACCGCAAGCGTCGCCGGAGACGCCATGATCCAGCCAGCAAATCGTTTCATGGAGCGGTCTCTTCGAACGGGCCGGCCTCTTCGGAGGCCGTCAAGCGAACGGGGCGGCCGCCGCCGCCCCGCCAGCGATCGTCAGACTTCCGGCAATCACATGCCGAAGGTTTCGTTCCAGCGGTCGATCCACGCGCTCTTGGCGGCGTTCATCTTCGTATAGTCGATGCGCTGCAGGCTTGAGATCATCTCGTCGCCATAGGTCCACAGGGCGGCCTGCTCCTCCGTCAGCTCGACAGCGGTGTGGACGGGCGCGTCGATGCCCTCCTCGGCGAGACGCTGCTGGATCTCCGGCGAGAGCACGAAGTTGATGTACTGGTGCGCCAGTTCCACCTCGGTCGCGCCGGCCGGGATGTTGATCGTGTTGAGCGTGGCGATCGAGCCTTCCTCGAGGTCGGCCCATTTGACGGTCGGCACCGCGGCCTTAATCTGTGCAAGGGCGAAGTCCTGGGCGATCGAGGTCGTGATCTCGCCGGTCGAGAACAGATTGATCATCTCCGAGCCGGTATTGTAGTTCTTCACGACGTTGCCGCGCAGTTCCTGCAGTGCCGCGAAGGCCGGATCGGCGTCCTCGAAGGCGTCGGTGCCGGCATAGTCGCCGGCCTTGAGCACGACCATCGGGCCGGCAGTCGTCGTGATGCCCGGCAGCGAGATCGACGAGGCGAGGTCGTCGCGCCACAGATCGTTCCAGGAGGTGATCGGCTCTGCCACCTTCGCGGTGTCGTAGACGATGCCGACGCGGCCGATCGTGTAGGCCGGGCCGTACTCGCCCTGCGGCGCCTGGGCGAGGTCATAGAGGCCCTCGATGTTCGGCACCTTGGAGCGGTCGACCGGCTGGAACAGGCCGAGCTCGACGCCCGTCTGCGAGAAGCTGTCGGTCAGGTAGATGATGTCGACGCCGCCGCCCTGGCGCATCTGGACGCGGTTGAGACGGTCGGCATTGTTGCCGGTCTCGATCACGATCTCGCATTCGCAGATTTCCTGGAAGGGATCGAGAATGATCTCCTGCAGCTTGTCCCCGTTGAAGCCCCACCACGAGATGGTGAGGGTCTTCGACATTGCCGGCGTGGCCGCTACGGCCGCGGCCATTGCCAGGACCGACAGCCCCGTACCCCTTGCGATAGTCATGAAGGTCATTCCTTTCTTTCTTTCCCGCGACTTCGCAGTGCGGGCGACCATGAAGCTCGGCCATGAAGCCTATTTTTTGTCCATCCCGAGGGCAAGCCCAATATTGAGGCACACGCAATGCGCGCAGCTCGCTTCTCACCACACCACGGGGTGCGATTGGCCGGTCTGCACGTTGACGAAGCCTTGCGGAACGGTCGTTGTGGGCGCGACCAGAACCCAGCGCCAGGGCGCACAGGTTAGCGTGGCGAAGGCAAGGCGTTCCGGGAAGCCCGGGGACCATCGCGGGCTGAAGGTCGGTTCGTACATCCATTCCACCTTCGCGCCCTCGGCGTAGAGATGCTTCATTTCCGCATCGACCTCTTGCGGCGGCCGACAACTCATCAGTCCGCCGATTTCATAGCGCACGGTGCTGACGACCTCCCCGTCGCGAACGAGGGCCCACCCGCCCTGCATCTCGCGCAGCGTGTTGACTGCCCTGGCCATCGCATCGTCACAGGAACCGACGACCCAGATATTGTGCTTGTCGTGGCCCATCGAACAGGCCAGCGCCGTCCGCGGCGTGCGCGGCCCGGTGCCGAGCCAGAACATGCGCGCGATCTTTCCTTCGCCAGAGAAGCGATCGACAATGGCGAATTTGGTGATGTTGCGTTCGGGGTCGCGCTGGACCTCGCCATCGACCACGGGCAGTTCGGCGGTGATGAAATCGTCATGCCAGTGAAACGGCCTGAGCAACGCGGCGTTCATGGTCGTCCGGCCCGGTGCGGCCAAAACGGCGAAATCGCCGGCCACGATCTCGCGGTCGATGCGCACGGTTCGCGTTGCCCAATCCGGCCACTCCATATGCGGGACCCGGGGCAGGTAGCGCCCATTTTCGGCGACCAGTCGGCCATCGGCCCAGACCTTGGCGACACTTATCTCTGCGACATCATCGAGCAGGACGATGTCGGCGTATCGGCCCGGCGCGATCGCGCCCACCCAAGGGGTGAGGCGCATATGACGTGCCGGGTTGATCGTCACCATCTGGATGGCAATTTCCGGTGCCAGCCCTGCCTTCACGGCCAGTCGCGCATTGTGGTCCGTGGCACCGAGCCGCAACGTGTCGGAGCAGGACCTGTCGTCGGTCGTCAGTGCGAACTGGCTCCAGTCCTGCAAGCCAGCCTTGATCAGCCCCCTGATCATGTCGTCCAGCGAATGCGGCCGCAATTCCATGAACAGGCCGCGGCGAAGCTTTTCCAGCACCTCCTCGGCCGTCCAGGCCTCGTGATCGGACGCCATGCCGGCTGCGGCGAAGGCGCTGATGGAGGCGAGGTCGCGCATGTTGGCGGCATGCCCCTCGACGACGCCGCGCTGCTCGAAAGTCGCCTCGATCATTCCCCAAAGGCGATCATAGGACGGGTTGTCAGGGTTCCAGACGGCCGGCCAGTCCATCACCTCGTCGAGGCCGGCGACCATCAGGCTTTCCCGCAGGAACTGCTTCTGCTCGTGATAGCCGAAATAGCCGCCGCCCCATTCATAGGCCGTCGGCGGGACAGCCGAACCCGGCAACGGGAAGATCTTCTGCGGGCTGCCGGCACGGCGAGCCGCCATCCAGAAGGCCAGATTGTTGGCTCCGTCCACGTTTGAGAATTCGTGGCTCGCCTCGCAGGTCCAGGTGTTGCCGTGGGGAAGCACCAGCGCGGCCTCCCATTCGGGGGTGACGTGCGAGCTTTCGATGTGCTTGTGGACTTCGCCGAAGCCCGGCACTGCGGCAAGTCCGGGCTCGTCGACGATCGTCGCAGCCTCGCCCATATAGGTCCCCGAAGGCCCGACATAGGCCACGCGGCGGCCGACGATGACGATCTCCTGATCTAGGAGCCAGGAGCGCGAATGGACGTCCAGCAGCCGGCCGACTCTCAGGATCGTGTCCGCCGGCCGCTTGCCCAGCGCAACGAGGGTAAGGTTCTGGCGGATAACCACCTCATCCCTTGCATCGATGAGGAGATCGTCTGGCACGGTTCTCGACAAGATGCGTGTTTCCGACGAAGGAAGTTGGCATCGTTGACTACAAGAGTGGCGGCGTGAGTCAAACCGCTCGTCAACGGCTGCTGGCATTGTCCAGCGCTTGCAGGTGGTCCAGCGCTTGCCAGTGACGTGACGGCCGCGACAGGCTATCTCGCCGCAGAAACCGCATTGGAAACCACCGTCCGGATGACCAACAGACTGATTCTCGACACCGACGGCGGCGTGGACGACGCGCAGGCCCTGATGATGCTGGTGGCAGGCGGCCGCGCGCCGGACGTCATCACCACGACGTTCGGCAATGTCGGCGTCGAGCAAGCCACGCGCAACATCCTGGACACGCTGCGCGTTCTCGGACGCGACATCCCGGTTCACCAGGGCGCGCGCGACCCCCTCGTCCAGCCGATCATCGACGCCGCCGCCATTCACGGGGCCGACGGGCTGGGCGGCGTGGCCCGGCCGACAGGTTCCGCCCCACCGGCGGGACACGACGCCGCGGGGAAGCTGCGCTCGCTTCTGCGCGAAGCCATGGCGACCAGCGAGCGCATCGACATCCTGGCCATCGGTCCGCTCACGAACATCGCGCTTGTGCTGCGCTCCGAGCCGACATGTGCAGCAGGGATCGGCCGGCTCACCATCATGGGCGGCACCGTGAACGGCCGCGGCAACGTCACCCCGGCAGCCGAGTTCAACATCTACGCCGACCCGGAGGCTGCCGCAGTCGTGTTTTCGGCAGGCCTGGAGATCATGCTTGTGCCTTGGGAGACCTGCGCGACGCACTACATCGACGGCGCTAGCCTGGACAAAGTATTTGTCGGACACGACGCAACGCCTTCCGCCCGGTTCGCGAGAGCGTTGCTCGACCATGCCCGTCGGGTGACGATGAGCTTTGGCCATGGCGACATCTTCCGCTTTGTGGATCCGCTGGCAGCGGCGGCGGTGCTCGATCCGGCCGTTGTGACCGACTCGCTTCAGGCGGCGGTTTCGGTGGCGCTGGCGCCGGGACTTACGCGCGGGATGACCGTCGTCGATCCGAGCGGCAGGCTTGGCGGAAAGACCGTCAGCATCGTCACCAAGGCGAATCTGGCGCGCGTCACGGAGCTGTTCCGCCGATCGCTGGTTCCGGCCTGAGCCGACGGCGTTGCCATCTCGCTCATCCTGCACCTGGGTATGGCGCCGGCGCGGCACAAGCCGTAGGCCTGGTTGCATGCCGGCGAATGCGGAAGCTGCGCGGACGGCGGAAAGAGCGCGCAAAACTCTGAACCGTCCCCGAGACGCCGGGCGTCGTAGGTCTTGCCGCGGGCGGTGACGGGCCAGAACGTCTCGACCCTGTCGCCACGGACGTGAGCCGGTCGAGCAGTGCGCGCGGTCAGGGGCGCCGAGCGGAACACGGCTGGCCATTCCTCGAAGGGCAGGTTTGAGGTGATGATGATCGAGCCCCGCTCGTCACGCTGGGAGAACACCTCGACGAGGAGTTGGGCGCCGACCTGGGAGATCAGCACGTAGCCGTTCGGCGGGCGATCGCGGGTCCATCCTCGATCGCCTGCCCGCCTCACCGTCGACGATCAGCGGCTTCACCTTCTGCGACTGGGCGTGCAGCTTCAGAAGCGGCTTCTCGTCCTGCGCCCCCATCAGCTGCGAGCTCAGCGCATGGGTGGTGATGAAGAAGGTGGAGAAGCCGCGCTGATGGGTGCTTTTGTGGGGAACTTGAGCTATCGACAGATAACCCTTTGAAAATATTGGTGGGCGATGACGGACTCGAACCGCCGACATCTTCGGTGTAAACGAAGCGCTCTACCAACTGAGCTAATCGCCCTACGGCCGGCCGTGCTTTACGCGCGAAGCCATCTGCCGGCAAGTCCGAATCGCCCGGCCGTGGCGAGTGCCGCCGGCGCCCGCGACCGCTGCCGCGGCGTGAGCGGAACGAAGACTGCAATCGCCCTGAGGCTGCTTGACAGGGCCGGGACGAGTGCTTAATTCCGCAGCCAACAGGCGAGGGCGCACTGCTCCTTCGCCCGATGCGCGGGTGTAGCTCAGTCGGTTAGAGTGCCGGCCTGTCACGCCGGAGGTCGCGGGTTCGAGCCCCGTCACTCGCGCCATTCACACCCCCTTGTGGCTCAGAGGATTCGTGTCCCTCCGGTTCCGCTCGGTCTTCGAATCCCTATTTGTTTCTTTATTTGCTCTTTTTCGCGGCTTGCCTTGAGGTGCCCGTGTGGCGGGCGGCAATCCACGGCTCGTCTACCATGGGGCACCGTCCCGGCCGATGCGACCGGGCACGAGTTCACCTTCCATCTGGCTGGATCATCCGCCGTGCTGCACGACATCTCGCGCTGCATCCTCTGAGTCGCGCTACGGCGCCCGCGTCTCCACCGGGGGGCAATCGTCTCGTCAACGGGCTGCGAGCCGCCGCCGCTCAGTCGGCCTCGTCGAAGGTGATGACCGAGACGTCGCCTTCGAGCGCGCCCTGCCAGGCCGAGAGATGCGGCTCGTCGTCCGGCATGCCCACCATGTCGCCGATCTGGTCGAGCTCGGCCTCGGCATAGCCCTCCTTGGTCAGCGCCTCGAGCGCGATGCGCACGGCCGAATCGTCGTCTGGCGCGGTCAGCATCACGTGCACACCCTCGCTCGGGCCGCCCTTGTCGCGCCAGACGCGGCCGGTGATGATCGTCACCTGGGGCTTGTCGTTGTCGTTCATGAGGCTGGCTCCCTTGCACGACTGATGCTGGACCGCCATATGTGCTGGCAGCGGCATCCCTTCCAGCCCTGTTTGGCATGGACGGCACGGCGCCAAAAGTCCCCCGGGACATTTTGCGCCAGCCGCACGCCCGCTCTGCGCAACTTCCTTTCGGGAATGCCGGGACGTCCGCAAATGCGGCATTTTCCGCGTCCGCGGGGTTGACGGGGAGGGGGCAGGCGGTTAGAAGCCGCCCGTCAGAGCCGATGTGAGGTTGGCCCTTTCGGCGCGTCACGCGCTGGAGTTCGCCTCAAACAGGGTTCGTTCTGCGAGCGAAGACATTGCCGGCTGCATGAGGCGCGAGCCTCCTCTGCGATTTGTTCGGGCGGAACCGTGAGAGCGCGGTGTGCTGCCCGGATTCGTCTATGGAAAGGCTCGTGAAAGCCCCCTGGGCCCGCGACGAAGTTTTGAGAAGAAGGAAGGTTTGATGCCTACCGTCAACCAGCTGATCCGCAAGCCGCGCACCGCGCCGGTGAAGCGCAACAAGGTGCCGGCGATGCAGGAGAACCCGCAGAAGCGGGGCGTCTGCACACGCGTCTACACGACGACGCCGAAGAAGCCGAACTCGGCCCTGCGCAAGGTGGCGAAGATCCGCCTCGTCAACGGCTTCGAGGTCATCGGCTACATTCCGGGCGAGGGGCACAACCTTCAGGAGCACTCGGTGGTGATGATCCGCGGCGGCCGCGTCAAGGATCTGCCCGGCGTGCGCTACCACATCATTCGCGGCGTCCTCGACACCCAGGGCGTCAAGAACCGCAAGCAGCGCCGTTCCAAATACGGCGCCAAGCGTCCGAAGTAGGGGTTCCCGGCTTCGGCGCTTTTGTTTTGTGGCGCCGGCCGATGATCGTGAGAGACGAAGAAGATGTCCCGACGCCACCGTGCAGAGAAGCGTGAGATCAACCCGGACCCGAAGTTCGGCGATCTCGTGATCACCAAGTTCATGAACGCCGTCATGTATGACGGCAAGAAGTCGGCTGCCGAGAAGATCGTCTACGGCGCGCTCGACCAGGTGCAGGCCAAGACCCGGCAGGAGCCGGTGGCCGTCTTCCACCAGGCGCTCGACAATGTCGCGCCGCATGTGGAGGTTCGCTCCCGCCGCGTCGGCGGCGCGACCTACCAGGTCCCGGTCGACGTGCGCACGGAGCGCCGCCAGGCGCTGGCCATCCGCTGGCTGATCACCGCCGCGCGCAACCGCAACGAGACCACGATGATCGATCGCCTCTCGGGCGAGCTGATGGATGCTGCCAACAACCGCGGCACCGCCGTCAAGAAGCGCGAAGACACGCACAAGATGGCCGAGGCCAACCGCGCCTTCGCCCATTATCGCTGGTAACGGCGCGATCGAGACTCGAAAGGCATCCTTCCATGGCCCGCGAATACAAGATCGAAGACTACCGCAACTTCGGCATCATGGCGCATATCGACGCCGGCAAGACGACCACGACCGAGCGGATCCTGTTCTACACCGGCAAGTCGCACAAGATCGGCGAAGTCCATGACGGCGCCGCGACCATGGACTGGATGGAGCAGGAACAGGAGCGCGGCATCACGATCACGTCGGCCGCCACGACGACCTTCTGGGAAGGCCGCGACGGCAAGAAGCGCCGCTTCAACATCATCGACACCCCGGGCCACGTCGACTTCACCATCGAGGTCGAGCGCTCGCTGCGCGTGCTCGACGGTGCGATCGCGCTGCTCGATGCCAATGCCGGCGTGGAGCCGCAGACCGAGACCGTGTGGCGGCAGGCCGACAAGTACCACGTCCCGCGCATGATCTTCTGCAACAAGATGGACAAGATCGGTGCTGACTTCTACCGCTCGGTGGAGATGGTCGGCTCGCGCCTCGGCGCGCAGGCCGTCGTCATGCAGCTGCCGATCGGCGCCGAAAGCGACTTCAAGGGCGTCGTCGATCTCGTCGAGATGAAGGCCTATGTCTGGCGCGAGGAGACCCTCGGTGCGGCATGGGACGTGCTGGACATCCCGGCCGACCTCCAGGCGAAGGCCGAAGAGTACCGCGAGAAGATGATCGAGGCCGCCGTCGAGATGGACGAGGGCGCGATGGAGCGCTACCTCGAGGGCGAGATGCCGTCGAACGACGAGATCCGTGCGATGATCCGCAAGGGTACCGTCGAGGTCAAGTTCTTCCCGATGTTCTGCGGCTCGGCCTTCAAGAACAAGGGCGTGCAGCCGCTGCTCGACGCCGTCGTCGATTACCTGCCGTCGCCCGTCGAGGTTCCCGCGATCAAGGGCATCGACCCGAAGAACGAGGCCGAGGTCGTGCGCAAATCGTCCGACGACGAGCCGCTGTCGATGCTCGCCTTCAAGATCATGAACGACCCGTTCGTCGGCTCGCTCACCTTCTGCCGCATCTATTCCGGCAAGCTGACCAAGGGCGTCTCGCTCGAGAACACCGTCAAGGAGAAGCGCGAGCGCATCGGCCGCATGCTGCAGATGCACTCGAATTCCCGCTCGGACATCGAGGAGGCATTTGCCGGCGACATCGTGGCGCTGGCCGGCCTCAAGGAGACGACGACGGGCGACACGCTCTGCGACCCGCTGAAGCCGGTCATCCTGGAGCGCATGGAGTTCCCGGAGCCGGTCATCCAGATCGCGATCGAGCCGAAGACCAAGGGCGACCAGGAAAAGATGGGCATGGCGCTGAACCGCCTCGCCGCCGAGGATCCGTCCTTCCGCGTCAAGACCGACGAGGAATCGGGCCAGACGATCATCGCCGGCATGGGCGAGCTGCATCTCGACATCATCGTCGACCGCCTGCGCCGCGAGTTCAAGGTTGAGGCCAATGTGGGCGCCCCGCAGGTCGCCTACCGCGAGACGATCACCCGCGCGGCCGAGATCGACTACACCCACAAGAAGCAGACCGGCGGCTCGGGCCAGTTCGCCCGCGTCAAGATCGTGTTCGAGCCGAACGACGAGGGCGAGGACTTCAAGTTCGAGTCCAAGATCATCGGCGGATCGGTGCCGAAGGAGTACATCCCGGGCGTCGAGAAGGGCATCCAGAGCGTCCTGTCGTCAGGCCCGCTGGCCGGCTTCCCGATGCTGGGCGTCAAGGCGACCCTTCTCGACGGCGCCTATCACGACGTCGACTCCTCGGTGCTCGCCTTCGAGATCGCTGCCCGCGCAGCGTTCCGCGAGGGTGCCCAGAAGGCCGGTGCGCAGCTTCTCGAGCCGATCATGAAGGTCGAGGTCGTGACGCCGGAAGATTATGTCGGCTCGGTCATCGGCGACCTCAACGGCCGTCGCGGCCAGATCCAGGGCCAGGAAGCGCGCGGCAACGCCACCGTCATCAACGCGATGGTGCCGCTCGCCAACATGTTCAAGTACGTCGACAATCTGCGCTCGATGTCGCAGGGCCGCGCCCAGTACACGATGCAGTTCGACCATTACGAGCCGGTGCCCAACGCGGTGGCTCAGGAAATCCAGAAGAAGTACGCCTGACCAGGGCATTAGCCAGAGTTGTTAATTCCGGGCTAGAGCCCGAGCGAGAAGTGGAGACCTCACATGGCCAAGTCTAAATTCGAGCGCACGAAGCCGCATGTGAACATTGGCACGATTGGTCACGTCGACCACGGCAAGACGTCGCTGACGGCTGCGATCACCAAGTATTTCGGCGAGTTCAAGGCCTACGACCAGATCGACGCCGCGCCTGAGGAGAAGGCGCGCGGCATCACGATCTCGACCGCCCATGTCGAGTACGAGACCGAGGCGCGGCACTACGCCCATGTCGACTGCCCGGGCCACGCCGACTACGTGAAGAACATGATCACGGGTGCCGCGCAGATGGACGGCGCGATCCTGGTCGTGTCGGCTGCCGACGGCCCGATGCCGCAGACGCGCGAGCACATCCTGCTCGCCCGCCAGGTCGGCGTGCCGGCGATCGTGGTGTTCCTGAACAAGGTCGACCAGGTCGACGATCCGGAGCTTCTGGAGCTGGTCGAGCTGGAAGTGCGCGAGCTTCTGTCGATGTACGAGTTCCCGGGCGACGACATTCCGATCGTCAAGGGCTCGGCGCTGGCGGCGCTGGAGGATTCCAACAAGGAGATCGGCGAGAACGCGGTGCGCGAGCTGATGGCGGCGGTCGACGCCTACATCCCGACGCCTGAGCGTCCGATCGACCAGCCGTTCCTGATGCCGATCGAGGACGTGTTCTCGATCTCGGGCCGCGGCACGGTGGTGACGGGCCGCGTCGAGCGCGGCATCGTGAAGGTCGGCGAGGAGGTCGAAATCGTCGGCATCCGTCCGTCGACCAAGACGACGGTGACCGGCGTCGAGATGTTCCGCAAGCTCTTGGACCAGGGCCAGGCGGGCGACAATATCGGCGCGCTTCTGCGCGGCGTCGACCGCGAGGGCGTGGAGCGCGGCCAGGTCCTGTGCAAGCCGGGCTCGGTGAAGCCGCACACGAAGTTCAAGGCCGAGGCCTACATCCTGACCAAGGAGGAGGGCGGCCGCCACACGCCGTTCTTCACCAACTACCGTCCGCAGTTCTACTTCCGCACGACGGACGTGACCGGCATCGTCCACCTGCCCGAGGGCACGGAGATGGTGATGCCGGGCGACAACATCGCCATGGAAGTGAACCTGATCGTGCCGATCGCCATGGAGGAGAAGCTCCGCTTCGCCATCCGCGAAGGCGGCCGCACCGTCGGCGCCGGGATTGTGGCAAGCATCACCGAGTGATCGAGCAAAAGGTCTGACGCGGGCGCTGCCCGCGCCCGCGAAGGACAAGGAAGTCACGGATGAACGGACAGAACATAAGAATCCGCCTCAAGGCGTTCGATCACCGCGTGCTCGATGCTTCGACCCGCGAGATCGTGTCGACGGCGAAACGCACCGGCGCCAACGTGCGCGGGCCGATCCCGCTGCCGACCCGCATCGAGAAGTTCACGGTCAACCGCTCGCCGCACATCGACAAGAAGTCGCGCGAGCAGTTCGAGATGCGCACCCACAAGCGCCTGCTCGACATCGTCGACCCGACCCCGCAGACGGTCGACGCGCTGATGAAGCTCGATCTCGCGGCCGGCGTGGACGTGGAGATCAAGCTCTAGGCGGATTGAACATGAGCCCGAGGGTACGCCCCGGAGGCTCCTCTGAAGAACAAGGACCGGGAAGGGGACATCCCCGACCGGGAACCTGAAGGAAGACGAACCGATGCGTTCAGGTGTTATCGCACAGAAGATCGGGATGACGCGGATCTACAACGACGCCGGCGAGCATGTGCCGGTCACGGTCCTCCGCATGGAGAACTGCCAGGTCGTTGCCCAGCGCACCCAGGAGAAGAACGGCTACACCGCGGTGCAGCTCGGCGTCGGCCTCGCCAAGGTCAAGAACACGCCGAAGGCGATGCGGGGCCATTTCGCGACTGCTTCGGTCGAGCCGAAGGCGAAGCTGGCCGAGTTCCGGGTAAGCCCCGACAACCTGATCGACGTCGGTGCGGAGATCACTGCCGAGCATTTCGTCACCGGCCAGAAGGTCGACGTGACGGGGACTTCGATCGGCAAGGGCTTCCAGGGCGTCATGAAGCGCCACAATTTCGGCGGCGGCCGCGCGACCCACGGCAACTCGGTCTCGCACCGCACGCACGGCTCGACCGGCCAGCGCCAGGACCCCGGCAAGGTGTTCAAGGGTAAGAAGATGGCCGGCCACATGGGTGACGTCCGCGTCACCACGCAGAACCTGGAGATCGTGTCGACCGACGTCGATCGCGGCCTGATCCTGATCCGCGGCGCCGTTCCGGGCGCGAAGGGCGCCTGGATCATGGTGCGCGACGCCGTCAAGCATCCGCTGCCCGACAACGCGCCGAAGCCGGCGGCGGTCCGTGCGGCAGCCAAGAACGACGCTCCCGCGGCCGAGGCCGGGGCGGGCGAGGGAGCCGAGTGATGGACCTGAAGGTAACGACGCTCGCCGGCGAGGATGCCGGCAAGGTGACGCTGTCGGAGGCGATCTTCGGCCTCGAGCCGCGTGAGGACATCCTGCAGCGCGTGGTGCGCTGGCAGCTGGCCAAGCGCCAGCAGGGCACGCACCAGGCCAAGGGCCGCGCCGACATCGCGCGCACCGGCGCCAAGATGTACAAGCAGAAGGGCACGGGCCGCGCCCGCCACTCTTCGGCCCGCGCGCCGCAGTTCCGCGGCGGCGGCAAGGCGCACGGCCCGGTCGCCCGCAGCCATGCGCACGACCTGCCGAAGAAGGTCCGCGCGCTCGGCCTCAAGCATGCGCTCTCGGCCAAGGCCCGCGCCTCCGACCTGATCGTCGTCGACGACCTGGCGGTGACGGAGGCCAAGACCAAGGGCCTGATCGCGAGCTTCGCCAAGCTCGGGCTCACCAACGCGCTGATGATCGGCGGCACGGAGATCGACCAGAACTTCCGCCGCGCCGCCGCCAACATCCGCGACATCGACGTGCTGCCGGTCGCCGGCATCAACGTCTACGACATCCTGCGGCGCGGAAAGCTCGTGCTTTCCAAGTCCGCGATCGAGGCTCTGGAGGAGCGGCTCAATGACTGACCTTCGTCACTACGACGTGATCGTCAGCCCCGTCGTGACCGAGAAGTCGACCATGGCCTCCGAGCAGAACCAGGTCGTCTTCAACGTCGCCAAGGGCGCGTCGAAGCCCGAGATCAAGGCCGCCATCGAGGCGCTGTTCAAGGTCAAGGTCACCGGCGTCAACACGCTGGTCCGCAAGGGCAAGATCAAGCGGTTCCGCGGCACGCGCGGACGCCAGAGCGATGTCAAGAAGGCTGTCGTGACGCTGGCCGAAGGCCACTCGATCGACGTCGCAACGGGTCTTTGAGGACGAGTAGACAATGGCACTCAAGACTTACAATCCGACGACGCCCGGCCAGCGCCAGCTGGTCATCGTCGACCGTTCGGGCCTCTACAAGGGCAAGCCTGTCAAGGGCCTGACCGAGGGCCTGACGTCGAAGGGCGGCCGCAACAATTACGGCCGGGTCACCACGCGCTTCCGCGGCGGCGGCCACAAGCGGACCTACCGCTTGATCGACTTCCGGCGGCGCAAGTTCGACATGGCAGCGACCGTCGAGCGGATCGAGTACGACCCGAACCGCACGGCCTTCATCGCCCTCATCAAGTATGAGGACGGCGAGCTGTCCTACATCATCGCTCCGCAGCGCCTCTCCGTGGGCGACTCGGTGGTGTCGGGCGAGGCCGGCGTCGACGTGAAGCCCGGCAACGCGATGCCGCTGTCGGCCATGCCGGTCGGTACGATCGTGCACAATGTCGAGCTGAAGCCCGCGAAGGGCGGCCAGATCGCGCGCTCGGCCGGTGCCTATGCGCAGCTCGTCGGCCGCGACCAGGGCATGGCGATCCTGCGCCTGAACTCGGGCGAGCAGCGCGTCGTGTCGGGTGCGTGCTTCGCGACGGTCGGTGCGGTGTCGAATGCCGACCACGGCAACATCAATGACGGCAAGGCCGGACGTTCGCGCTGGCGCGGCCGCCGCCCGCACAATCGCGGCGTCGCCATGAACCCGGTCGACCACCCGCATGGCGGCGGCGAAGGCCGCACCTCGGGCGGACGCCATTCGGTGTCGCCGTGGGGCAAGCCGACCAAGGGCAAGCGGACGCGTTCGAACAAGGCGACCGACAAATTCATCATGCGCTCGCGCCATCAGCGCAAGAAGAGCTAAGGAAAGGTAGACCGACGTGTCACGTTCAGTCTGGAAGGGCCCCTTCGTCGACGGCTTCCTTCTCAAGAAGGCCGACAAGGTGCGCTCAGGCGGCCGCAACGAGGTGATCAAGACGTGGAGCCGTCGCTCCACGATCCTGCCGCAGTTCGTGGGCCTGACCTTCGGCGTCTACAACGGCCAGAAGCACATCCCCGTCTCCGTCAACGAGGAGATGGTGGGCCACAAGTTGGGCGAGTTCGCGCCGACCCGGACCTATTACGGTCACGGCGCCGACAAGAAGGCGAAGAGGAAGTAGCCATGGGCAAGGCCAAGGCTCCCCGCAAGCTGGCGGACAACGAGGCACGCGCGGTCGCACGGACGATCCGCGTCAGCCCGCAGAAGCTCAACCTGGTCGCGGCGATGATCCGCGGCAAGAAGGTCGCGACCGCGCTGTCGGATCTCGAGTTCTCGCGCAAGCGTATCGCGGGCACGGTGAAGAAGACGCTGGAATCGGCGATCGCCAATGCCGAGAACAACCACGATCTCGACGTGGATGCGCTGGTGGTGGCTGAGGCTTATGTCGGCAAGTCGATCGTCATGAAGCGCTTCCATGCCCGCGGCCGCGGCCGTGCGAGCCGGATCGAGAAGCCGTTCTCGCACCTGACGATCGTCGTGCGCGAAGTCGAAGAGATGGAGGCCGCCTGATGGGCCAGAAAGTCAATCCGGTCGGTCTGCGGCTGGGCATCAACCGCACCTGGGACTCGCGCTGGTACGCCAACACGGGCGAATACGGCAGGCTGCTGCACGAGGATCTCCGGATCCGCGAGTTCCTGGAGAAGGAGCTCAAGCAGGCGGCCGTCTCCAAGATCGTCATCGAGCGCCCGCACAAGAAGTGTCGCGTGACGATCCATGCCGCCCGTCCCGGCCTGATCATCGGCAAGAAGGGCGCCGACATCGAGCGGCTTCGCAAGAAGCTGACCGAGATGACGAAGTCCGAGACGCATCTCAACATCGTCGAGGTGCGCAAGCCGGAGATCGACGCGACGCTGATCGCCCAGTCGATCGCTCAGCAGCTGGAGCGCCGGGTGGCCTTCCGCCGCGCCATGAAGCGCGCCGTTCAGTCGGCGATGCGTCTCGGCGCCGAGGGCATCCGCATCAACTGCTCCGGCCGTCTCGGCGGCGCCGAGATCGCGCGCATGGAGTGGTACCGCGAGGGCCGCGTGCCGCTGCACACGCTGCGCGCCGACGTCGACTACGGCCAGGCCGAGGCGAAGACCGCCTACGGCATCTGCGGCGTCAAGGTTTGGGTGTTCAAGGGCGAGATCCTAGAGCATGACCCGATGGCTTCCGAGCGTCGTGCGGTCGAGGGCGACCAGCCCGGCGGCCGGCGCCGCGAGGCGGCCTGATCGCCGCCCATAGTGGAGAATAAGAGATGCTGCAGCCAAAGCGCACAAAGTTCCGCAAGCAGTTCAAGGGCCGCATCCACGGCGTCGCGAAGGGCGGTACCGACCTCAATTTCGGCGGCTTCGGACTGAAGGCGCTGGAGCCCAACCGCGTCACGGCGCGCGAGATCGAGGCGGCCCGCCGCGCGATCACCCGCCAGATGAAGCGCCAGGGCAGGGTGTGGATCCGCGTGTTCCCGGACGTTCCGGTGACGTCGAAGCCGACCGAAGTCCGCATGGGCAAGGGCAAGGGCTCCGTCGATTACTGGGCGGCGCGCGTGAAGCCCGGCCGCATCATGTTCGAGATCGACGGCGTGTCCGAGGAGATCGCCCGCGAGGCGCTGCGCCTCGGCGCCGCCAAGCTCTCCGTCAGGACGCGCTTTGTCCAGCGCATCGCGGAATAGGAAGGACCGGACCGATGAAGGCTTCCGAAGTTAGGGCAAAGACCCAGGACGAGCTGTCCGACCAGCTGGCCGACCTGAAGAAGGAGCAGTTCAACCTGCGCTTCCAGAAGGCCACAGGACAGCTCGAGAAAACCGCGCGCATCCGGCAGATCCGCCGCGACATCGCGCGCATCAAGACGATTGCAGCCGAGAAGTCGGCCGGCAAGAAGGCCTAAGGACAGAGAAGATGCCAAAGCGCGTAATGCAGGGCACCGTCGTCAGCGACAAGAACGACAAGACGGTCGTCGTCAACATCGAGCGTCGCTTCACGCACCCGGTCATGAAGAAGACCGTGCGCACGAGCAAGAAGTACCACGCCCATGACGAGAGCAATGCGTGCAAGGTCGGGGACGTGGTGCTGATCCAGGAGACGGCGCCGATCTCCAAGAACAAGCGCTGGGTCGTGCTGACCGAAGCGAAGGCTGAGTAGACAAGAACAAGGCAGACGGGGAGGGCGGTGCCCACCCGGCAGTGAAGAAGGCGGCCAGTCATGATTCAGATGCAGACAAATCTCGACGTCGCGGACAATTCCGGCGCGCGTCGCGTCATGTGCATCAAGGTGCTCGGCGGCTCGAAGCGGAAGTACGCCTCCGTGGGCGACATCATCGTCGTCTCGATCAAGGAAGCGATCCCGCGCGGCCGCGTGAAGAAGGGTGACGTGATGAAGGCGGTCGTCGTCAGGACCGCCCATGACATCCGCCGGCCGGACGGCAGCGTGATCCGCTTCGACAAGAACGCGGCCGTGCTCGTCGACAACAAGAAAGAGCCTGTGGGCACGCGTATCTTCGGCCCGGTTCCGCGCGAGCTGCGCGCCAAGAACCACATGAAGATCATCTCGCTGGCGCCCGAAGTGCTCTGAGGAGACGAGTGATGCAGAAAATCCGCAAGGGCGACAAGGTCGTCGTGCTGACCGGCAAGGACAAGGGACGTACCGGCGAGGTCGTCCGCGTCATGCCGAAGGACGACAAGGCCGTTGTGCGCGGGATCAACATGATCGTGCGCCATCAGCGGCAATCCGCCAACCAGGAGGGAGGCCTCATCCGCAAGGAGGCGCCGATCCACCTGTCCAACATCGCCATCGCCGATCCCAAGGACGGCAAGCCGACCCGCGTCGGCTTCGACGTCCGCGACGGCAAGAAGGTCCGGGTGGCCAAGCGCTCGGGAGAACTGATCAATGGCTGACAATTACGAACCACGCCTCAAGGCGCTCTATCGCGACACGATCCGCCAGGCGCTCGTCGAGGAGTTCTCCTACGAGAACCCGATGATGGTGCCGCGGCTGGACAAGATCGTCATCAACATGGGTGTCGGCGAGGCGACGGGCGATTCCAAGAAGCCGTCCGTGGCGGCCGAGGACCTGGCGATGATCGCCGGCCAGAAGCCGGTGGTGACCCGCGCCCGCAACTCGATCGCCGGCTTCAAGCTGCGTGAGAACATGCCGATCGGCGCCAAGGTCACCCTGCGCAAGGACCGCATGTACGAGTTCCTCGACCGGCTGATCACGGTCGCGCTGCCGCGCGTCCGCGACTTCCGCGGTCTGAACCCCAAGAGCTTCGACGGCCGCGGCAATTTCGCCATGGGCATCAAGGAGCATATCGTGTTTCCCGAGATCAACTACGACAAGGTCGACCAGATCTGGGGAATGGACATCATCGTTTGTACGACCGCCAAATCGGACGACGAGGCCCGGGCACTGCTCAAGGCCTTCAACTTCCCCTTCCGGCGGTAACGGCAGCGAGAAAGGACAGACAATGGCCAAGACCAGCGCAGTCGAGAAAGACAAGAGGCGCCGCCGCCTCGTGGCGCAGCACGCCGCCAAGCGTGCCGCCCTGAAGGCGATCATCATGGACCAGGACAAGCCGATGGAGGAGCGCTTCCGCGCCCAGCTCCAGCTGGCCGCCCTGCCGCGCAATTCCTCGAAGACCCGCATTCGCAATCGCTGCGAGGTCACCGGCCGTCCGCGCGCCTATTACCGCAAGCTCAAGATGAGCCGTATCGCGCTGAGGGAACTCGGCAACAACGGCCTCGTCCCGGGCCTGGTCAAGTCGAGCTGGTAAGGAGACACGGAAAATGGCTCTGAGCGATCCTCTCGGCGATATGCTGACCCGCATCCGCAACGCCTATGGCCGCCGCAAGACGAAAGTCTCGACGCCGGCCTCGACGCTGCGCGCACGCGTTCTCGAGGTGATGAAGTCGGAAGGCTACATCCGCGATTTCGCCCAGGTCGACTACGATAACGGCAAGTCCGAAATCGAGATCGAGCTGAAGTATTACGACGGCGCTCCGGTGATCCGCGAGATCGCCCGCGTCTCCAAGCCCGGCCGCCGGGTCTATGTGTCGGTGAAGTCGATCCCGCAGGTCGCAAACGGCCTCGGAATCTCGATCCTGTCGACGCCCAAGGGCGTGATGGCCGACCACGAGGCACGCGAGCAGAACGTCGGCGGGGAAGTCCTCTGCCAGATCTTCTGATCGGCGGCTGAACGACAATAAGGAACGAGGACAGGACAATGTCTCGTATCGGCAAGAAACCGGTGAGCGTACCGCAGGGCGTGACGGCGAGCGTCGACGGTCAGACCGTCACCGCCAAGGGTCCAAAGGGCGAGCTCAAGTTCGTCGTCAATGACGACGTGCTGGTGAAGATGGAGAACGGCGGCGTGTCCGTCGAGCCGCGCGACCAGACCAAGGAAGCGCGCTCGAAGTGGGGCATGTCCCGGACCCAGATCCAGAACATCATGGCAGGCGTGAAAGACGGCTTCGAGCGCAAGCTCGAGATCACCGGCGTCGGCTACCGCGCCTCCATGCAGGGCAAGAACCTGCAGCTCGCGCTCGGCTTCAGCCACGACGTGGTCTACCAGGTGCCGGAGGGCGTCACGATCTCCGTGCCCAAGCCGACCGAGATCCTGGTCGCCGGCACCGACAAGCAGGTGGTCGGCCAGGTGGCCGCCGAGATCCGCAAGTACCGGCCGCCGGAGCCCTACAAGGGCAAGGGCGTGCGCTTCGCGAACGAGAAGATCGTCCGCAAAGAAGGCAAGAAGAAGTAGGACCGCACGCCATGGCTACCAGGGACTCCATCGATCGCCGCGCAAAGCGCGTCCGCCGCCAGATCAAGAAGGTGGCTGGCGAGCGCCCGCGCCTCTCGGTCTACCGTTCGTCCAAGAACATCTACGCACAGGTCATCGACGACGCGAAGGGCCACACGCTGTGCGCCGCCTCGACGCTTGAGAAGGATCTCAAGGGTTCGCTCAAGACCGGTGCCGATGCCGCTGCCGCGGCCGAGGTGGGCAAGCTGATCGCCGAACGCGCGAAGCAGGCGGGCGTCACCGCCGTCGTTTTCGACCGCGGCCCGTACATCTACCACGGCCGCGTCAAGGCGCTGGCCGAGGCCGCGCGCGAGGGCGGGCTGAACTTCTGAGCCGGGACCGGCTACCAGCCGGCCCAAACATAAACCGTGCTTCCGGAAAAGAACAAGGAACAGGATAATGGCACAAGACCGCAGGGAGGGTCGCGGACGCGACCGTGACCGCGAAGAGCGCGACGACGGCATCGTCGACAAGCTCGTCCACATCAACCGCGTCGCCAAGGTGGTGAAGGGCGGCCGTCGCTTCGGCTTCGCCGCGCTCGTCGTCGTCGGCGACCAGAAGGGCCGCGTCGGCTTCGGCCACGGCAAGGCACGCGAAGTCCCCGAGGCGATCCGCAAGGCGACCGAGAGCGCCAAGCGCGACATGATCTTCGTGCCGCTGCGCTCGGGCCGGACGCTGCACCATGACGTGCAGGGCCGCCACGGCGCCGGAAAAGTGCTGCTGCGCGCCGCCAAGCCCGGTACCGGCATCATCGCCGGCGGCCCAATGCGCGCCGTCTTCGAGACGCTCGGCATGCATGACGTGGTCGCCAAGTCGATGGGTTCCGCGAACCCCTACAACATGGTCCGCGCGACCTTCGACGCTCTGAAGAGCCAGATGCACCCGAAGGATGTCGCGGCTCAGCGAGGCATCAAGTATTCGACGCTGCAGGCGCGCCGCGGGTCGGCCGTCGCGGCCGACGAATAAGTCGCGCCCGAGGAGACACGATCATGGCCACCAACAAGGGCAAGACCATCGTGGTCGAGCAGATCGGCAGCCCGATCCGCCGGCCGGCCGTCCAGCGCGCGACGCTGGTCGGCCTCGGTCTCAACAAGCTGCATCGTCGCCGCACGCTGGAGGACACTCCGGCCGTCCGCGGGATGATCGCTAAGGTCCAGCACCTCGTCCGCGTCGTGGACGAGGCCTGATTACGCGGGAGCGTTCAAGATGAAACTCAACGAACTGCGCGATCGCGACGGCGCGACCAAGGCGCGCAAGCGCGTCGGCCGCGGCATCGGCTCCGGCTCCGGCAAGACCGGCGGGCGCGGCGTGAAGGGCCAGTCCTCGCGCTCGGGCGTCGCCATCAACGGCTTCGAGGGCGGCCAGATGCCGATCTATCGGCGCCTGCCCAAGCGCGGCTTCAAGAACCTGTTCGGCAAGGACTTCAACGAAGTCTCGCTCGGCCGCATCCAGGCGGCGATCGACGCCGGCAAGCTTGACGCCAAGGAGACAGTCACGACCGACAGCCTGATCAAGGCCGGCGTCGTGCGGCGTCCGAAGTCGGGCATCAAGATCCTCTCCGGCGGCGAGCTGAAGGCGAAGCTGGCGTTTGACGTCGCCGGCGCCTCAAAGGCCGCGCTCGAGAAGATCGAGAAGGCCGGCGGCTCGGTGAAGCTTCCCGAGAAGGCCTCCGCCGAGGCATGACATCGCAGCCGGTCCCCATGCGGGGCCGGCCGCTTGCATCTGCAAGGGCGGCGTCCTATCTCGGTGCGGTCGTGGCCGGCGCCGAGGGGCGCCGCAGCCCGTTCTGATCGGACCCCGTCCGTGGGACCTGCGCAGTCCCTTCCGGAGAATTCTTCATGGCATCGGCAGCCGAGCAACTTGCTTCCAACCTGAACTTCGCGGCCTTCGCCAAGGCCGAGGATCTGAAGAAGCGGATCTGGTTCACGCTCGGCGCCCTGCTCGTCTATCGCGTCGGGACCTACATCCCGATGCCGGGCATCAACCCGGCTGCCTTCGCCCAGGCCTTCGAGCAGCAGTCGGGCGGCGTGCTCGGCATGTTCAACATGTTCGCGGGCGGCGCCGTCGAGCGCATGGCGATCTTCGCGCTTGGCATCATGCCCTACATCTCCGCCTCCATCATCATGCAGCTGATGACGGCCGTCGTACCGACGCTCGAGCAGCTCAAGAAGGAAGGCGAGCAGGGCCGCAAGGTCATCAACCAGTACACGCGCTACGGCACGGTCTTGCTCGCGACCGTCCAAGCCTACGGCATCGCCGTGGGGCTGGAAACGGGGCAGGACATCGTCACCGATCCCGGCTGGTTCTTCCGCATCTCGGCGGTGATCACGCTGGTCGGCGGCACCATGTTCCTGATGTGGCTCGGCGAGCAGATCACCGCCCGCGGCCTCGGCAACGGCATCTCGCTCATCATCTTCGCCGGCATCGTGGCGGGCCTGCCGTCGGCGATCGCAGGGACGCTGGAGCTCGGCCGTACCGGTGCGCTGTCGACCGCGCTCATCATCGGCATCATCCTGCTCGCCATCGTGCTGATCGGCATCATCGTCTTCTTCGAGCGCGCCCAGCGGCGGCTCCTGATCCAGTATCCGAAGCGCCAGGTCGGCAACCGGATGTTCCAGGGCGACACGTCCCACCTGCCGCTGAAGCTGAACACGGCCGGCGTCATCCCGCCGATCTTCGCCTCGTCGCTTCTCCTGCTGCCGGCGACGCTGGCAGGCTTCTCGGACACGACGCAGCTGCCTGGCTGGGCGGGCACGGTCCTCGCCACGCTCGGCCACGGCCAGCCGCTCTACATGCTCTTCTACGCGGGCATGATCGCCTTCTTCGCCTTCTTCTACACGGCCATCGTCTTCAACCCGAAGGACACGGCCGACCAGCTGAAGAAGCATTCGGGCTTCATCCCCGGCTACCGTCCGGGCGAGCGGACGGCGGAGTATATCGACTACGTGCTGACCCGCATCACGGTGGTCGGCGCGATCTACCTCGTCATCGTCTGCCTCATTCCGGAGTTCCTGATCTCGGCGACCGGCGTCCCCTTCTACCTGGGCGGCACCTCGCTCCTGATCGTGGTCAGCGTCACGCTCGACACCGTCGCGCAGACGCAGGGCCACCTGATCGCGCACCAGTATGAGGGGCTGATCAAGAAGTCGAAGCTTCGCGGAGGAAAGAGGGGACGATGAGGCTGATACTGCTCGGACCGCCTGGCGCGGGGAAGGGGACCCAGGCCAAGCGCCTGGTCGAGCGCCACGGCATCCCGCAGCTCTCCACCGGCGATATGCTGCGCGCCGCGGTCGCCAACGGAACCGAGGTCGGCCGGCGGGCCAAGGCGATCATGGACGCGGGTGCGCTCGTATCCGACGAAATTGTCAATCAGATCGTCTCCGATCGCATCGACGAGGCGGACTGCGCAAAGGGCTTCATCCTCGACGGCTTTCCGCGCACCGTCGCCCAGGCCGAGGCGCTGGAGACGATGCTGGCGGCCAAGGGCCAGAAGCTCGATGCGGTGATCGAGCTGAAGGTCGACGAGAACGAACTCGTCAACCGGATGGAGCGGCGTGTCGCCGAGACGACGGCAGCCGGCGGCACCGTGCGGGCCGACGACAATGCCGAATCGTTCCGCAAGCGGCTCGAGGAATACCGCGCCAAGACGGCACCGCTCTCGGCGCATTACGAGGCGACGGGGCAGCTGCGCACCGTCGACGGCATGGCCGACATGGACGCCGTCACCGCCGAGATCGAGGGACTGCTGGCCCCGGCGCGCTGAATGCGCGTGAAACCCGGCAAGTGTTGACGGACGGCGCCGACTGGACTATAGCGGCCCGTCCTCCGACCATTCGACGTGGCGACAGGCCTCTTGAGGCACGCGTCGCCATTTGTTGCAGGAGACCCCGCAAGGGCCGGCCTCCACCGGACGCGGGTCACAACGAAGCGCCGGTCCGCCGGCCCACATGGAGAAGAAGATGGCCCGCATTGCAGGCGTCAACATACCGACCAACAAGCGCGTCGTCATCGCGCTGCAGTACATCCACGGCATCGGCGCGAAGTTCGCGCAGGAGATCGTGACCAAGGTGGGCATCCCCGCTGAGCGTCGCGTCAACCAGCTCACCGACGCCGAGGTGATCCAGATCCGCGAGACGATCGATCGCGACTACCAGGTCGAGGGCGACCTGCGTCGCGAGGTCTCGATGAACATCAAGCGGCTGATGGACCTCGGCTGCTATCGCGGCCTTCGTCACCGCCGCTCGCTGCCCGTCCGCGGCCAGCGCACGCACACCAACGCCCGCACCCGCAAGGGACCGGCGAAGGCGATCGCGGGCAAGAAGAAGTAATTTGGCGGCAGTCGGAAATCGGCAGTAGGCGATCGGGTTCGACTGCCGACTGCCGAATCCCTACTGCCTCCAAGGTGTAGCCGCTGGCACTACGGCGGCGTCGATATCGCAAGAAAGGCAAGACATGGCCAAGGAAGCCACGCGCATCCGCCGTCGCGAGCGCAAGAACATCTCGTCGGGCGTCGCCCACGTCAGCTCGACCTTCAACAACACGATGATCACCATCACCGACGCGCAGGGCAACGCGATTGCCTGGTCGTCGGCTGGTGCCCAGGGCTTCAAGGGCTCGCGCAAGTCGACCCCATTCGCCGCCCAGGTTGCCGCCGAGGATTGCGCCCGCAAAGCGCAGGAGCACGGCATGCGCATGCTCGAGGTCGAGGTCTCCGGTCCGGGTTCGGGCCGTGAGTCGGCGCTGCGCGCGCTGCAGGCCGCCGGCTTCACCATCACCTCGATCCGGGACGTGACGCCGATCCCGCACAATGGATGCCGCCCGCGCAAGAAGCGGCGCGTCTGACGATACACGACCGATTACCGTGCGAGCGCCTCCGGGCGCTCCTCCGCGGTTTCCCAATCACCCGCCACGATTGGATGGTGGCCGGGTCATGGAAGGAAACGACATGATTCAGAAAAACTGGCAGGAACTGATCAAGCCGAGCAAGATCGAGTTCTCGTCCAAGGGCCGGACGATGACGACGCTCGTTGCCGAGCCGCTCGAGCGCGGCTTCGGCCTGACGCTCGGCAACGCGCTGCGGCGGGTGCTCCTGTCCTCGCTGCGCGGCGCTGCCGTCACCGCCGTCCAGATCGACGGCGTGCTGCACGAGTTCTCCTCGATCCCCGGCGTCCGCGAGGACGTCACGGACATCGTGCTCAACATCAAGGAAATCGCCATCCGCATGGAAGGCGACGGCCCCAAGCGCATGGTCGTGCGCAAGCAGGGCCCGGGCACGGTGACCGCCGGCGACATCCAGACGGTCGGCGACGTCGAGATCCTCAACCCCGACCACGTGCTCTGCACGCTGGACGAGGGCGCCGAGATCCGCATGGAGTTCACCGTCGACACCGGCAAGGGCTACGTGCCGGCCGAGCGCAACCGCGCCGAGGATGCGCCGATCGGCCTGATCCCGGTCGACAGCCTCTACTCGCCCGTCCGCAAGGTCTCCTACAAGGTCGAGAACACCCGCGAGGGCCAGGTCCTCGACTACGACAAGCTGACCATGTCGCTCGAGACCGACGGCTCGATCACCGGCGAGGATGCGGTCGCGTTCGCCGCGCGCATCCTGCAGGATCAGCTGGGCCTGTTCGTCAACTTCGAGGAGCCGCAGAAGGCCGAGGCGGCGGAGACCGTCGCCGAGCTCGCCTTCAACCCGGCCCTCCTCAAGAAGGTCGACGAGCTGGAGCTGTCGGTCCGTTCGGCGAACTGCCTGAAGAACGACAACATCGTCTACATTGGCGACCTGATCCAGAAGACCGAGGCAGAGATGCTCCGGACGCCGAATTTCGGCCGCAAGTCGCTCAACGAGATCAAGGAAGTGCTGGCTTCGATGGGGCTCCACCTCGGCATGGAAGTGCCGGACTGGCCGCCGGACAACATCGAGGATCTGGCCAAGCGCTACGAAGACCAGTATTGAGGCGCCGACGGCCCTCGCAGCAAGAATGTGAAGGAGCAAGGATATGCGCCACGGTAATTCCGGCCGCAAGCTCAACCGTACCGCCAGCCACCGCAAGGCGATGTTCGCCAACATGGCGGCCTCGCTCATCGAGCACGAGCAGATCGTGACCACCTTGCCGAAGGCCAAGGAGCTTCGCCCGATCGTGGAGAAGCTCGTGACGCTCGGCAAGCGCGGCGACCTGCACGCCCGCCGTCAGGCGATCTCGCGCATCCGTTCGGACGTGCTCGCCAAGCGGCTCTTCGACGAGATCGCCCCGCGCTATGCCGACCGCAACGGCGGCTATCTGCGCATCATGAAGGCGGGCTTCCGCCACGGCGACAACGCGCCGATGGCGGTGATCGAGTTCGTCGACCGCGACGTCGATGCCAAGGGCGCCGCTGATCGCGCCCGCATGGAGGCGGAGACAGAGAACCAGGACCGCGAGGAAGCGGCGGCATAAGCCGCGCCGACCGGCATCATCTGGCAGAGGGACGAGGGGGCCGCACGCGGCCCCTTTTCTCGTTCAGATGAGTTGCAGCCCCTTCATGCTGGCATGCCCGGCCTTGCCGATCACGATGTGGTCGTGGACCACGATGCCCAGCGGCTTTGCGGTCTCGACGATCGTGCGCGTCATGTCGATGTCCGCGCGGGAAGGGGTCGGGTCGCCCGACGGGTGATTGTGGACGAGGATCAGCGCCGAGGCGGAAAGCTCGAGCGCGCGGCGGACGACCTCCCGGGGGTAGACGGGCGTGTGGTCAACCGTTCCAGACTGCTGCACCTCGTCCGCGATCAGGACGTTCTTCTTGTCGAGGAACAGGATGCGGAACTGCTCGCGCGGCTCGAAAGCCATCGCGGCGCGGCAGTAGTCGAGCACCTGGCTCCATGATCCGAGGAGCGGCCGGCCGGCAATCTCGCCCTTCGCCATGCGATGGGCAGCGGCGGCAACCAGCTTGAGATCGAGCGCCGTGCTCTCGCCGACGCCCGGCACCTCGCGCAGCAGGTGCTCGGGCGCGCCAAGCACCTCCGCGAACGATCCGAAGCGTTTCAGGAGCGCCTTCGCCGTTGCCTTCGTGTCGCCGCGCGAGATGGAGCGGAAGAGCAGCGCTTCGAGCAGCTCGTAGTCGGCGAGGGCTTCGGTGCCGACGGCACGGATGCGCTCGCGCACCCGCTCGCGGTGGCCGTGATAGTGCGGCTTCTCTGCTGTGGCGGACCGCGGCGATTTCGGCGGGGGCGCCTCCGGCCGCGCCGCGAACTCGCCGAAGAACCCTCGCTCGTCCTTCTCGTCGCCCGCCATGCGCGCCCCCCGCCCCGCGCTCGAAGCCTATGCCGGCTCCCGTCAGGCGGCAAGGCCGGGCCTGTCGAGGCCCCCAGGCGATAGCGTGAAGACCTCGCAGCCGTCGGCGGTCACGCCGACCGTGTGCTCGTACTGGGCGGACAGCGACCGGTCGCGGGTCACCGCCGTCCAGCCGTCGGACAGCACCTTCACATGCGGCCGGCCGAGATTGATCATCGGCTCGACGGTGAAGATCATGCCTTCGCGCAATTCGACGCCCTCATTGGCGCTGCCGTAGTGGAGGATATTGGGCGCGTCGTGGAAGAGCAGCCCAACGCCGTGGCCGCAGAAGTCGCGCACGACGGAGCAGCGCTCGGATTCGGCATAGGCCTGGATAGCAGCGCCGATCGCGCCGGTGCGCACGCCGGGGCGCACCGCGCCGACGCCGCGCATCAGGCACTCATGGGTGACCTCAAGCAACCGCTCGGCCGCCCGCTTGATCTGGCCCACAGGGTACATTCGGCTCGAGTCGCCGTGCCAGCCATCGAGAATGTAGGTCACGTCGATATTGACGATGTCGCCCTCGCGCAGCGGCTTGGCGTCCGGAATGCCGTGGCAGACGACGTGGTTGATCGAGGTGCAGCTCGACTTCGTGTAGCCGCGATAGTTGAGCGTTGCGGGCAGGGCGCCGTGATCCATGCCGTACTCGAACACGAAGCGGTCGATCGCCTCGGTCGTCACGCCCGGCTGCACCACCGAAGCGAGCTCGTCGAGAGCGCTGGCGGTCAGCCGGCACGCGCGGCGCATGCCCTCGAAACCCTCGGGCCCGTAGAGCCGGATCTGGCCCGTGTTGCGCAGCGGCAGCGTGTCAGCGTCGAGATAGGTGATCATCAGAATATCCGTGTGTCTGGGCAGGGCTTATGACAGCGGCGCATCCCCTCTTGCATAAATAAATGTCTCGCCCGCCCGAATAAAGTGATGGCGGCAGACATTCCGCCGACAAAACGAGGCCATGCTTGGCGGATTGGCTGCTCCATGCCGTCCCGTGGCGGCTCCCCAGGGCCGTTCCGGGTCCGGGGAACTGACATCGAACACGGAGTTCGACATGAAGATCAAGGAATCCCTCGCCGCCCTTTCGGTTCTCGCACTGGCAGCCGGTCCCCTCGCGGCCGTTCCGGCCATGGCGCAGGACGAGGTCCAGCCGCCGGCGGTCCAGGAAGAGCTTCAGCCCGCCATGCCGGGCGAGACCGCCGCTGCCTATGACGAGCAGAAGCTCCGCTCCTTCGTCACCGCTTTCCTGCAGGTCGACCAGATCAACCGGCAATACGCCGCGCAGATGCAGGAGGCGGAATCGCCGGAGGCCCAGCAGCAGGTCCAGAGTCAGGCGATCGACGAGATGGTGGCCGTCGTCCAGGGGGCCGATGGCATCTCGGTCGAGGAGTACAACTCGATCATCGAGACGGCGCAGGCGAGCCCCGAGCTTGCCCAGCAGATCAACGAGCTGATCCGCGAGCAGGTCGAATAGCCTCAGAGCCGACGGCGTCAGGCCGCCATGAGCGCCCTGACGCCGTCGGCGACGAACTGGACGGCCAGCGCGGCGAGTATCACGCCGAGCAGCCGCGTCAGGATCGAGCGTCCGGTCTCGCCGAGATAGAGGTCGATGCGATCCGCCAGCACCAGGAACAGCCACGTGATGGCGATGCAGACGGCAATGATCGCCACGATCAGCACCGCGCCGCCGAGGCCGGCCATCGTGCCGGAGGCCAGGACCGAGGCGGAGATCGCGCCCGGCCCGGCGATCAGCGGGATCGCCAGCGGGAAGACCGCCACGTTGCGCACATGGTCCTTGGTGATGGCGGTGTCGGCGCTCCTCTCCTTGCGGTCGTGGCGGCGCTCGAAGATCATCTCGAAGGCGATGTAGAAGAGAAGCAGGCCGCCCGCCACGCGGAAGGCCGGCAGTGTGATGCCGAACACGGCCAGGATCGCCGTGCCGGCAAGCGCAAAGAGCGCCAGGGTGGCGAAGGAGATGATGCTGGCGCGCAACGCGACCTGCATCCGCTCCGCGCGGTTCATGCCCTGGGTCACGACCAGGAAGAGCGGCGCGAGCCCCGGTGGGTCGATCGTTACCAGCAGCGTGACAAAGGCGTTGAGCGTCGCGTCGTACAAGGTCATCGCAGCCCCCAGCGGGGCAGCCTATGCGATCGCAGACCGCCGCGAAAGGCGATCCGCGGCATGTCTGTCGCAGGCTTGGCGGGCGCCGGTCGCGAGCGATTCTGCCGCCTCCGGGCAAGCCACCCGGTGCGGTTGATCAAGCGTTTCGTGAAACATAGTACAACCCATTGAAAAGAATGGATTTTATGTTGTTCCAAAAGTGCCTTGGCGCATTGGAGTCGCGAGGGTCGTTCCTATATAAGGAACTCATGATTCCCACCGATATTGCGTGACCATTTTGACCGACCAGACGACGCCGCGCGGGCCGGAAGGCATCGATCCCATTTCGATCATGGAGGAGATGCAGCGCTCCTATCTCGACTACGCGATGAGCGTGATCGTGAGCCGGGCGCTGCCGGACGTGCGCGACGGGCTGAAGCCCGTCCACCGCCGCATCCTCTATGCTTCGCATGAGAGCGGCTATCACTGGAACCGCAAATACGTGAAGTCGGCGCGGCCCGTCGCCGACGTGATGGGTAAGTACCACCCACACGGCGACGCCTCGATCTACGACGCGTTGGTGCGCATGGCGCAGGACTGGTCGATGCGCGTGCCGCTCATCGACGGACAGGGCAATTTCGGCTCGATCGACGGCGATCCCCCGGCGGCCATGCGCTACACCGAGGCACGGCTGACCAAGGTCGCGCACGAACTGCTGGAGGACATCGACAAGGAGACCGTCGATTTCCATGACACCTATGACGGCTCCGGCGAGGAGCCGAAGGTCCTCCCGGCCCGCTTCCCGAACCTGCTCGTCAACGGGTCCGGCGGCATCGCCGTCGGCATGGCGACAAACATCCCGCCGCACAATCTGGGGGAGGTGGTCGACGCCTGCATCGCGCTGATCGACAATCCGGCGATCGCCCTGCCGGATCTGATGGAGATCATCCCGGGGCCCGATTTCCCGACCGGCGGCATCATTTTGGGGCGCTCCGGCATCTATTCCGCCTATTCGACCGGGCGCGGCTCCGTCGTCATGCGCGGCAAGGTCGAGATCGAGCCGATCCGCAACGAGCGCGAGGCGATCATCGTCTCCGAGATCCCGTACCAGGTGAACAAGGCGGCGATGATCGAGAAGATGGCCGAGCTCGTGCGCGAGAAGCGCATCGAGGGCATCTCCGACATCCGCGACGAATCGGACCGCCAGGGCTACCGCGTCGTCATCGAATTGAAGCGCGACGCCAACGCTGACGTGGTGCTGAACCAGCTCTACCGCTTCACCCCGCTGCAGACCTCGTTCGGCGCCAACATGGTGGCGCTCAACGGCGGCAAGCCCGAGCAGATGACGCTGCTCGACATGCTTAAGGCGTTCGTCTGGTTCCGCGAGGACGTCGTTTCGCGGCGGACGAAGTATCTGCTCAGGAAGGCGCGCGACCGCGCCCACGTGCTGGTCGGCCTCGCCATCGCGGTCGCAAATATCGACGAGGTGATCCGCCTCATCCGCAACGCGCCCGACCCGGCGACGGCGCGCGAGCAGCTGATGGTGCGGCGCTGGCCGGCGGCGGACGTCGAATCGCTCATCCTGCTGATCGACGACCCGCGCCACCGGATCAACGAGGACGGCACCTACAACCTCTCCGAGGAGCAGGCGCGCGCCATCCTCGACCTGCGCCTGCAACGGCTGACCGCGCTCGGCCGCGACGAGATCGCCGACGAGCTAAACAAGATCGGCGCCGAGATCAGCGACTATCTCGACATTCTCGGCTCCCGCGCGCGCATCCAGCAGATCGTCAAGGACGAGCTCACGGCGCTCCGCGACGAGTTCGCGACGCCCCGCCGCACGGTCATCGCCGACGGCGGCGCCGACATGGACGACGAGGACCTGATCCAGCGCGAGGACATGGTCGTCACGGTTACGCATGAAGGCTACATCAAGCGCGTCCCGCTCTCGATCTACCGGGCGCAGGCGCGCGGGGGCAAGGGCCGCTCCGGCATGGCGACCAAGGACGAGGATTTCGTCACGCGGCTGTTCGTCGCCAACACGCACACGCCGATCCTGTTCTTCTCCTCGCGCGGCATCGTCTACAAGGAGAAGGTCTGGCGGCTGCCGATCGGCACGCCCCAGTCGCGCGGCAAATTCCTGCGCAACATGCTGCCCTTGCAGGAAGGCGAGCGCATCACCTCGATCATGCCGCTGCCGGAGGACGAGGCAAGCTGGGCCGAGCTCGACGTGATGTTCGCCACGACGCGCGGCACCGTCCGCCGCAACAAGCTGTCCGACTTCGTCGACGTGAAGCGCAACGGCAAGATCGCGATGAAGCTCGATGAGGAGGGCGACGAGATCCTCGGCGTCTACACCTGCACCGAGAATGACGACGTCCTGCTGACGGCCGATTCCGGTCAGTGCATCCGCTTTGCCGTGACCGACGTGCGGGTCTTCGCGGGCCGCAACTCGATCGGCGTCCGCGGCATCAGCCTGGGCGAGGGTGAGCGGGTGATCTCGATGGCGATCCTCGGCCATGTCGACGCGACCCCCGCCGAACGTGCCGCCTATCTCAAGCAGTCGGCGGCGGAGCGGCGCGCAAGCGGTGTCGAGGAGGAGGACATCGCTCTCACCAACGAGGACGTGACCGAGGAAGCGCAGCTTTCGCCCGAGCGCTACGCCGAGCTCGCGGCGGCCGAGCAGCTGGTGTTGACGGTCAGCGAGAAGGGCTACGGCAAGCGCTCGTCGTCCTATGACTTCCGCGTCATCGGCCGTGGCGGCAAGGGCATCCGCGCGACCGACGTTTCGAAGGTGGGCGAGATCGGCCGTCTTGTCGCGGCCTTCCCGGTGGGCGAGGGCGACCAGATCATGCTGGTGTCGAACAGGGGCCAGGTGATCCGCGTGCCGGTCGACGGCATCCGCATCGCCAGCCGCGCGACCAAGGGCGTGACGATCTTCAACACCGCTGCCGACGAGCACGTCGTGTCGGTTGAGCTGATCTCGGAGCCGCAGTCGGAGGAGAATGGTGTGCCGGAAGCTCTGCCGCCGACCCCGGGCGCCCCAGAAACTGACACGCCGCCCGAGCAGGGCTCGGACGGCGCGAACGCAGGAAACTGACTCGGGAGTTACGCTTACTCAGTAGAGACCGTAGCGGTTGGCGCGGCTGCGGCGCGTCTCGACGCGGACGCGCTCGGCTTCCTCGCGAAGGCTGAATGCCGTCGCAATAAGCATCGCCATGGTCATTGCGAATGCGAGCAGGAAGATCAGCATCGTCGTCTCTCCTTCGTCCCGGTAACGGGCAAACCCCGCATTTGGTTTCGTCACGGCTTGCGCAGGATGGCGGCGCGTGGCTGAACGGTCGCTGATTCGTCCATTCATCAGTCGTTCACGGCCGCGATTGCCACGGCGGACCAGTACCGATAGAAGCCTGCCATGTCCGACAGAACCGCCTTCTACGCCGGCTCCTTCGATCCGCTGACCAACGGCCATCTCGACGTGCTGAAGGGCGCGCTCACCATTGCCGACAGGATCGTGGTCGGGATCGGCGTGCAGGCTTCCAAGCAGCCGCTGTTCTCCTTCGAGGAGCGCGTCGACCTCATCGGCGGCTGGGCGGGTGCGAAGCTCGGAGCCGACGCCGGAAGGCTTGAGGTCGTGTCCTTCGAGGGGCTGGTGGTCGACGCCGCCCGCAAGCATGGCGCGTCCATCATGATCCGCGGCCTGCGCGACGGCACCGACCTGGACTACGAGATGCAGATGGCCGGCATGAACGAGACGATGGCTCCTGAACTGCAGACGGTGTTTCTGCCGGCGAGCCCGTCCGTCCGCACGATTACCGCCACACTTGTGCGCCAGATCGCTTCCATGGGCGGCGACATCCGCCCCTTCGTGCCGGCCAATGTCGCGGCCGCGCTCGAAGCGAAATTCCGGAAGTAGATCCCTTTTACGGAGCAGTACCATGTATCTGACGAAGCTCGCCGTCGCATTGTCCCTCGCAGCCGCGATCGCGACCGGTTCGGCCCACGCGCAGGCCGCCGATCCGGACAACACGATGATCATCGAGCTGAAGGACGGCCAGGTGGAGATCGCGCTCCGCCCCGATCTCGCGCCGCGCCACATCGAGCAGATCAAGACGCTGGTGCGCGCCGGCGCCTATGACAATGTCGCCTTCCATCGCGTCATCGACGGCTTCATGGCCCAGACAGGCGACGTCCAGTATGGTGACATGACGGAAGGCTACAACAGCCAGCTGGTGGGCACCGGCGGCTCCGACCTCGGAAACATCCCGGCCGAATTCTCGCAGGAGAGTTTTCAGCGCGGCACGGTCGGTATGGCGCGGGCGCAGAATCCCGACTCGGCCAATTCGCAGTTCTTCATCAACTTCGTGCCGACCCCGCACCTGAACGGCCAGTACACGATCGTCGGCCAGGTGGTGAGCGGCATGGAATTCGTCGACAACATCAAGCGCGGCGCGGGCGCCGGCGGTTCGGTGACGGACCCCGACCGCATGATATCGGTGCGCATCGCCGGCGACAGCGACTGACCAGCAAGAAGACAGCAAGGAGAGACAGATGGCCGAGATCAAGGATCCGGAGAACGCGATCGTCATGGAGACGACCAAGGGCAGGGTGGTGATCGAGCTGTTCCCCGATCTGGCTCCCGGCCATGTCGGCCGCATCAAGGAGCTCACCCGCGAGGGTGCCTATGACGGCGTCGTGTTCCACCGCGTGATCGACGGCTTCATGGCCCAGACCGGCGACGTGAAGTTCGGCAATTCGACCAGTTCCTCGTTCAATCCCGGTCGCGCCGGCATGGGCGGCTCCGACAAGCCGGACCTCAAGGCCGAATTCTCAAACATGAACCACGGCCGCGGCACCTGCTCCATGGCCCGCGCCCAGAATCCCAACTCGGCCAACTCGCAGTTCTTCATCTGCTTCGACGACGCGAGCTTCCTCAACCGCCAGTACACGGTCTGGGGCCAGGTCATCGAAGGCATGGAGAATGTCGACAAGATCAAGCGCGGAGAGCCGGTGCAGGATCCCGACAAGATCGTGTCGATGAAGGTGATGGCCGACGCGGCATGATCGCCATGTGCGGGACCGCCCTCTCGACGAGGGGACCGGGCGTCCTTGCGGTCGGCCGTTCCTTGAGAGGATGAAGGTCGACCTCTTCGACTTCGATCTGCCGGAGGAGCGCATCGCGCTGCGCCCGGCAGAGCCGCGCGACGCGGCGCGCATGCTGGTCGTCGAGGATGGAGCGCTGTCCGATCGCCATGTTCGGGACCTGCCCGAGCTACTGGCGCCGGGGGACGTGCTCGTCTTCAACGACACCAAGGTCATTCCAGCGCGGCTCTCTGGCGTGCGCCGGCGCGGCGAGACTGCGGCGGTCGTCGAGGCGACGCTGCACATGCGCGTCGGGCCCGAGCGCTGGAAGGCGTTCCTGCGTCCGGCGAAGAGGGTAAGCGTCGGCGAACGGATCAGCTTCGGCCATACGGGCAATCTGTGCCTGATGGGCACGCTCGACGCGACGGTAGAGGAGAAGGGTGAGGGCGGCGAGGCGCTGCTCGCCTTCGACCTCTCGGGCCCCTCGCTGGACGAGGCGCTGCATGCCGTCGGGCAGGTCCCCCTCCCGCCCTATATCGCCTCGAAGCGCCCCGAGGACGAGCGCGACCGGGCCGACTACCAGACGATCTACGCGCGCGAGGAGGGGGCTGTGGCGGCACCGACAGCGGGGCTTCACTTCACGCCGGAGCTGATGGCGCGGCTCGACGCGCGCGGGATCGAGCGCCGCTTCGTCACGCTCCATGTCGGGGCCGGCACTTTCCTGCCGGTCAAGGCCGACGACACCGCCGACCATCGCATGCATGCCGAGCGCGGCCATGTCGAAGCGGCCACAGCCGCGGCGCTCAACGCCGCGCGGTCGAGGGGAGGCCGCATCGTGGCAGTCGGGACGACGTCGCTCAGGCTTCTCGAGAGTGCGGCCGGTGAAGACGGCACGATCCGCGAATGGTCTGGCGAGACCGACATCTTCATCACGCCCGGCTACCGCTTCCGCGCCGTAGACGTGCTGATGACCAACTTCCACCTGCCGCGCTCGACGCTCTTCATGCTGGTCTCGGCCTTCAGCGGCTTGGAGACGATGAAGGCGGCCTACGCCCATGCCATCGACGCCGGCTACCGCTTCTATTCCTATGGGGATGCGAGCCTGCTGTGGCGGGCGGCGGTTCCTCAGGACCAGTAGTCCCTTACGCATCGTCCGTCGCGCGGGAGGTCCTCGAAGGTGGACAAGCCGTCGAAGTGATCGATTGGGAGCGCGGCGACCGCCTCTGGTTCCGCCAGACGGACGTTCACGGCCATCCGGCGACGCCCTTCGGCATCGACGTGGTGCCCGCGCCAGTAGGCCACACAGCCGCAATCGGGGCAAAAATTGAACGTCAGCACGCCGTTGCCGCGGTCATAGGCCTGAGCTTCACCGCTGACCGTGACTTCAACGCCTTCCTCGCCGTAGATCCACAGCGCGCCGTAGCGGCGACAGATGGTGCAGTTGCAGGCTGTCGCGCCGCTTGGAGTTCCGTCGAATTGCCAGCGGACGCGACCGCAATGGCAGGAGCCCTGGATCATCCTGTCCCCCCGAGGAATGAGAACAAGCTAGTAGGCGGCTGGCCGGCAGGCAAGCAAGTGAAGTCCTTGGCAGGGGAATCGCTTCGGGTTAATTTTGGGACTGTCTGATGAGGGTTTCGAGGTAATCCTGGTTTAGGTTTGCCTTTTTGCGGCGGACTTTCCGGCTGTGCCTGTCGTGGGCGGCTCGGACCATGTTCATGGCGATGTGCTTGACGAC
>VFQR01000388.1_pt1 | contig 67595 bp, 71 predicted proteins | sample 3512321 | NCBI WGS metagenome assembly VFQR01 (sample SAMN10412374, study PRJNA504923) | tailings metagenome | isolation source: Relicate 3 Philex TSF1 revegetated site | place: Philippines: Tuba, Benguet | collected 2017-08-29 | reverse complement strand
ATCCCCGACCCGCTCCCGAGCCGACTGAAAGCGCGTATTCGGTGAATAAGCTGGGGTCAACGACACGCCCGTGATGTAAGCAAAAGAGCCTTATAAGCCGCTGTTATCGTTTATTTCCTTCACCTTACAAAGGCGGACTGTCGCCCCAGAGCGCGGTGACGATGGCATCCAGCCCGTCGGTCAGGGCGGCAGGGCCGGGTTGCAGGATGAGGGGGGACTTTATCTCGTGGATGCGGTTGTTGCGGATGGCTGGGAGAGTGTCCCAGCCGGGGCGGGTCTTGATGCGGGATGGCACGACCTTTTTGCCGCACCATGAGGCGAGGATCACATCCGGTGCGCGGGGGATGACCTGTTCGGGCAGAAGGATGCGGTCCTTTGCGGCTTTCTGGGTGGCGAGTTCCGGGAAGGCGTCTTGCCCGCCTGCGATCTGGATCAGTTCGGATACCCAGCCGATGCCGGAGATGAGGGGTTCATCCCATTCCTCGAACAGCACCTTGGGGCGGTTGGGGCGCGCGATGGCGGCGATCTGGGCGAGGCGATCTTCGTAGCTTCTGGCGAGAGCCTCGGCCGTTTCGGGGACGCCGGTCAGCGCGCCGCAGGTGCGGATCATGCGGAGGATGCCCGCGACATCGCGCTGGTTGAAGGCGTGGACTTCGACGCCTGCGCGGATCAGGTCGGCCACTATGGGGGCCTGAAGATCGGAAAATGTGAGGACGAGATCGGGGTTCAGATCGAGGATCTTGGGGATATCGGCCGAGGTGAAGGCCCCGACGCGGGGCTTTTCGCGGCGCACGCGTGCGGGGCGGACGGCGTAGCCAGTGACGCCCACGATGCGGTGATCCTGGCCCAGAAGGTACAGGGTTTCGACGGTTTCCTCGGTCAGGCAAACGATGCGGGAATAGGTCATTTCGCGGCCCTGCGTTCCTCTTCCGCCTTGCGCCAGACCTGCCAATCGGCGGCGGCGGCGGTGATGGCGCGGCGGGTGGCGGCGCCCACCGCCTCACCAATCGCGGTGTGCATCCCGGCATAGCGGATGTCGCCCAGATCGCAGGCCAGCGCCGCGCAATCGGTGCCGGTGCCGGTGGCGGTACCGGTGGGGAGGATCAGCCCCGCCTCCATCACGGCGGCGGTGCGGGCTTGCACGGCGATGGAGAGCGCCTCAAGCTGAGCGGTTTCCGTGAGGGCGGCATCGACGGCGGTGCAGAGGTTGATCGTGCCCCAATCGGCGCTGTGATAGGGGCGGCGGGTGCCTACGGATTCCGCGTTCGACAGGCCTACGGTGGCGAGGCAGGTGGCGGTGATGCCGTCCACTGTCGCCTGGGCCAGGTGATAGGTGCCGATATCGCGGGAGGTGAGCATGCCTACGGCATCGGGGAAGGCCTGCATTTCCCGCGCGAACCATGTCTCCACATCGAAATCGCGGGGGAGGTCGGCGTTCTTCACCTCACGCCAGATCACCGCGCGGGCGGTGGTGAAGCCGGGACGGAAGGGAGCCCAACTGACCACGCGCATCGGGCGGGGCAGATGCGCGGTAAGCCAGGGGCGGTGCAGGGTGGCGCGGATCATCGGGTGACGGAGAGGGGCTGGAAGATGTGGCCTTGCGGGGTCTCTGCATGGAAGCCCTGCACGCCGAAAACGCGGGCGAGGAGCGCATCGCTGAGGACGTCGCGCGGCGGGCCGTCGGCGGCGATGCGACCCGTTTCCAGCATGATGAGGCGGGTGCAGTGGCGGGCGGCGAGGCCCAAGTCATGGACCGAGGCGATGACGGCGCGGCCTTCCGCCGCGAGGTCGGCAAAGACCTGCATGGTGCGGATCTGGGCGGCGGGGTCGAGGCCGGCCACGGGTTCATCGGCCAGCAGAAGGGGCGTGTCCTGCGCCAGCGCGCGGGCGATCAGGACGCGGGCCTGTTCGCCGCCCGACAATGCGGTGGCAGTGCGGCCGCGAAAGCCTGCCAGCCCCATCCGGTCCAGCGCGCGGTCGATGGCGGCGCGGTCGCTTGCGCCATGGGTGATGCGGCCAAGGGCGACCACCGCCTCCACCGTCACAGGCCAGGCGATTTCGCGCGCTTGCGGCAGGAAGGCTGCGCGGCGGGCGCGGTCTTTTGGGGAGAGGGCCGAGAGGGAGGAGCGGCCCTGATGCGGCAGCAGGCCAAGGGCAGCGCGCAGGAGCGTGGTCTTGCCCGCGCCGTTGGGGCCGATCAGGCCCACGAATTCCCCCTGCCCCACGGTCAGCGAGATGCCGTCCAGCACCGGGCATTGGCCGCGTTTGACGGTCAGGTTGTCCAGTTGCAGAAGGCTCATGCCTCGACCCCGCGCATCCGCCACAGAAGATGGAGGAAGAAGGGCGCGCCGACCAGTGCGGTGAGGACGCCGAGCTTCAGATCCTGATCCGGGGCGATCAGGCGGACGGCGATGTCGGAGGCCAGAAGCATCGCGGCCCCGCCCAGCATGGCGGCGGGCAGAAGGCGCGAGGGTTGCCCCCCGGTAAGCGGGCGCAGCAGGTGGGGGATGACGAGGCCGACAAAGCCGATGGCCCCGGCGACGGCGACCGAGGCCCCGATGGCGGCGGCGGTGCCGAGAATGATCATCAGCCGCAGGCGGCGCAGGCTGATGCCCATGGATTGCGCGGCGTCTTCGCCCAAGGTCAAGGCGTCCAGCGCGCGGCCTGTGAGCAGAAGGGCGGCGGCACCCGCGACCATGAAGGGGGCACCGATCCAGACATGGGTCATCGACCGGTCGGCGAGCGAGCCCATCATCCAATAGACAATTTCCATCACGGCGAAGGGGTTGGCGGAGAGGTTCAGGACTAACTGGGTGCCCGCCCCGGCAAGGGCGGAAATGGCGATACCGGCAAGGATCAGCGACAGCGCGCCGCCGCGCGGGCCGGCGAGGGCGAGGATGAGGAGGACCGACAGCGCCGCGCCGGTGAGGGCGGCAAGCGGCAGGGCAAGGGTGAAGGCGGCGGCAAGGCCGGTTTGCAGGGCGAGGACTGCGCCCAGCGCGGCGGAGGAGGAGACGCCGATCAGGCCGGGTTCGGCCAGCGGGTTGCGCAGAAAACCTTGCATTGCCGCGCCCGACAGGCCGAGGACCGCGCCGACCAGAAGGCCGAGGATGGCGCGGGGGAGGCGGATTTCCTGCATGACCAGGACCACGGGGCCGCCTTCTCCGCGGAAAAGGGCGGAGAGGCTTTCGCCCAAGCCCAGGGCGGCGGGGCCGATCAGGAGCGAGGCCGCGAAGAGCAGCGCCACCAGCAGGCCCAGCGCAGACAGGAGAACAGGTTGGCGGATCATTCTGCCGCCCCGATCGCTGCGCGGGTGTCGGCCATGGTGCGGATGGCGTTCAGGATATGGGGCGTGCCGCAGACCCAATCGGCATCGCGGACGCTTGCGCGGGCGGCATCGCCGCGGATCGCGTCGAGTGCCGGGTGGGTGAGGATTTCCTCGGCCCGCGAGGCACCTGGATAGGGAGTGGAGGTGACGACGACGGTGGGTTGGGCGATGACGAGGCGTTCCAGCGGCAGGATGCCACCGCCGGTCAGCCCTGCCTCAGCCCCCACATTGGCAAAGCCGGTGAGGGTGAGGATGGCGTCGGACAGGGTGCCGGAGCCTGCGGTGTAGCCGTTGGGGTAATACATGGCCGCCGAGACGGGGGTGCCGTCAAAGCCGAGGCTTGCGAGATCGGATTCGAAGGCCTGTGCCATCGCCTCGCCCTGTTCCGCGCGGCCCAGCGCGGTGCCGATCAGGCGCATATGGGCGGCGACGTCTTGCAGCGTGTCGGCGGGGGGAAGCTGGACCACCTCGATCCCCAGACCGCGCAACAGATCGACCGAGGCGCGGGCGGTGTAGGTGCCGGCCAGAACGAGATCGGGGCGCATCAGGAAGATCTGTTCGGCCCCGCCCCGGTTGATGGTGTAGGCGGCCGCCTCCTCGACCATGGCGGAGGAGAGCGGGTCAAGCGACAGGTGGCTGACCGACAGAAGCTGGCCGGGGGCGGCCAGCAGCATGGCAAGCTGATCGGTACAGAGGTTCATCGACACCACCCGCTCGGGCGGCGCCGCCACCGCCGCCCCGGCCCAGAGGGCAAGGGCGGCGGGGAGGAGGGGGTTAGAAGGTCGCACGGATGCCTGCATAGACCGCAAGGCGCGAGGTGCCGTAATCCGGCGCAGTCTGGTAGTTTTCATCAAACAGGTTTTCAGCGCGCAAGTAGAGTTCCGTCGTATCAGAGGTTTCATAGGACAGGGTTGCATTGACCACGGAGTAATCCGGCAGGTTTGCGCGACCGGCGACGAAAAGCGCCGTAGTATCAATGCGCGCTGCCGCACCAATGTCTGCCCCAACACCGAGCGCAACCGAATGCGTTGGCGTGTCTGCCGACCAGGACGATGAGTCCAGCGTCGCCGTAGTGTCGGCATCAGTGTAGGTGTAAGCACCAGTCACTTCGAGACCGGGACGGAATTCCCACTCACCAGAGAGTTCGACACCGCGACGGCGTGCCTCGCCTGTACGCTGCACATAGGCGAAGGAGGTGAAGGAATAGTCGATCAGATTTTCAGTCGTGACATCAAAGTATGTCAGACCGATCTTGCCGGTATCCCCTATCCTGTATTCGACTCCAAGATCGTAGCTGACACTCGTTTCCGGCTGTAACGCGGCATTTCCGGCAAAGGCGTCGAACAGTTCGTAATTCGACGGAGCGCGAAAGCCGTTGCCAAGGTTGAAGCGGATGGTTGCCGCATCCGTCGGCCGCCAATTGATGGAAAGGCGGCCTGTTTCGAAGCCGCCGAAACGCGAATGTTCGTCCAGACGGGCAGTCAACACGACATCAAGTTGATCATTCGGAGCGAAGGAAAACTCTGCAAAGGCTGAGTCGATCTGTGTATTCAGGCGCTGGCTGCCGAAGCCGGTGTCGTCGAAGTAGGTTTCGTCGCTGGATTCCAATCCGAATACCAGGGACGTTGCGGTGTTAAGGGCGGCCTTTCCGCGATAGGCGAGTGTGTCGCGTTCGCCCAAGTACTGAAAGCGGAATGCGCCGAAGCCATTGGTGCCACTCAGGACGCGTTCGATGTTGAACCGACTGACTTCCACGACATGGTCGATCGCGCCTGTCGAGAACTCAGCCGCTGCGCGCAAACCATAGGTGTTGCGGTCGATGATGTCGTCAGGGGTGCCATCGAAAACGATACCAGCAGAGGATTCGTCGTATTCGGCAAGTGATGATTCAAGAAACCCATTGAAGGTCAGGCGCACGCCGCCCTGCAGTTCGGTCGCGGTGTAGAAGCTGAGACGGTTGGCCGAGTAGCCATCGTCTTCGGTATTGCCATTGTCTTCGTCCGCAGCAGAAAATCCGTCACTCTCGATGCGCGAGAGGGTAAAGGCCAATTCATTGGCGCCATCCTTCAGGGACAGACCATAGGCGAGTTTGGTTGTTCCATATGCGCCGGCTTCAGCAAAGATGTCATGATACAGGCCATCCTGTGTCGGCCGACGGGTGGTGAATTCGAGCGCGCCGCCGATGGTGCGCGATCCGTAAAGCGCGGACTGCGCGCCCCGGACGAGTTCGACGGCTGACAAATCGAAGGTGGTCAACTGGCCGAAATCAAAGGCGACCTGCGTTCCAGATGGGTCTGTGACATCAATTCCGTCGACCCGGACGCCAATGTTCGTTTGCGGCACGCCGCGCACGGTAAGCCCCGCCTGAGTGCCAAGGGGGCCGTTTGTGCGGAAGGCGACGCTCGGCAATTGAGAAAGAAGCTGAACGCCATTCTGGCCGGGCTGGGCCTTGATTTCAGTATCATCAATCCGTGTGACGACGGCGCCGGCGCGGGATGCCTCGGTTTCCGTGCGGTTGGCGGTGACCACGATTTCATCGAGTTCGATGGCCGTTTGTGCTTGCGCAGGGAGCGCTGCCAGAAGCGCGAGGAGTGAGATGGAGAGGCGTTGCATGCCCTGTTCCCTTGTTGGGGGCCATGGAGGCCCTGACAAAAACATATGTCTTGGGAAAGGGAGGCCCCCTCTCCGCCGACGGTGAGTTCGTCACCACAAGCGGAAAGTCCGCTGCCCGGAACGCGCCCCGCGCCCGGAAAGGGTGATCACCTTGGCAGGTCTCCTGGCTTGCGGGTCAGGGTTCGGGCGGGCCTTCCCGGGGATGTCCCCAGTGGCATGATCCACCGTCACTCGCCGCTTACAGTTGCGGGGGCAGCCGCGGATTTGCACCGCGTTCCCTTTTCATCCGGCTGTCGGGCCGGAACCGAAGGTGGACCCTGCTTAGTCTGGCTGGGCGTGGAGTCAATGGAATATTTTTTGCGCTGTCGGTTTCAGATTGCGGGATGCCGCTTCCCGGACGGGGGTGGCGCACAAGTGAGGACTTTTCCGGCAAGTATATGACTTTAAATGCCAATCTCGGATGCCTGCGTGCCGCAAACCGTGCCGCATCCTGTGCAGCAAAGCGTATGCACGCTTCGAACGCGGCCTTCACGCGACGTTAACCATTGGTCCGGCGGAAATGCGTGCGCGGGGGCGGAAAGCGACGCGCGGGTGCCGGTTCGGGGCTGGACCCCGGCATCTTGCCCGGGTCAGCATGAAGAAAGAATGAAGGGGGAGACGGGCATGATCGGCGATCTGGGCGCGCGGGATGCGACGGCACTGGCGGAACTGGTGGCGGCGGGCGAGGTGACGCCGACCGAGTTGCTGGATGCGGCGCTGGCCGCGGTGGAGGCGCGCAATCCGGCGATCAATGCGGTGGTGCTGATGCAGGAAGGCGTGGCGCGGCAGGCGATTGCGGCGGGGCTGCCGCAGGGGCCGTTCCGGGGGGTGCCGTTCCTGTTGAAGGATCTGGGCTGCGAGGCGGTGGATTTCCCGTCGCATAACGGGTCGCGGCTGCTGGCGAACACGCGATACGACCGCGACTCGGCGATCTATGCGCGCATCCGTGCGACAGGGGTTGTGACCTTCGGGCGGACGACCAGCCCGGAGGGCGGGATCGGGGCGGCGACGGAGGCGGCGGTCTATGGCGGGCCGACGCGGAACCCCTGGAACACGGATCACACGAGCGGCGGGTCATCGGGGGGGGCCGGGGCGGCGGTGGCGGCGGGGATCGTGGCCATGGCGCATGGATCGGATGGCGGCGGGTCGGTGCGGATACCGGCGTCAAGCTGCGGGCTGTTCGGGTTCAAGCCGACGCGGGCGCGGCTGCCCGATGGGCCCTATGCGGGCGAAGGCTGGGCCGGCATGGCGATCGACGGCTTCCTGACGCGGTCGGTGCGGGATACGGCGGTGATGCTGGATGCCTGTGCGGGGCCGGATCTGGGGGCGCCTTACGTGGCCCCTGCCCTGCTGCGCAGCCATGCGGATGCGATCAGCCGCCCGCCGCCGCGCCTGCGGGTGATGATCTGTGACACCACATTCACCGGCGCAGCCATCCATCCGGAGGTGCGCGCGGCGGTGCAGGCGGCGGGGCGCCTGCTGGAGAGCCTGGGGCATCATGTGGAGCCGGGGCGGCCGCAGGCGGATGTGGCAATGATGATGCGGGCCTGGACGGACATCGTGGGGGTGGGCACGGCGCTGGGGGTTCGGCGGGCGTTGAAGGGGCGTGATCCTGTCGGGCTGGTGGAGGGCGTGTCGCGCGGGGCGATGGCCCATGCAGAAGGCTTGCATCCGACGCGCTATCTGGAGGCGGTGGGGGAAATCCACGCCTTCGGCCGCCAGATGGCGGCGGTGTTTGGCGAGGCGGGCGACGGCGGGCCGGATGTGATCCTGTCGGCCTGTCTGGCGGAACCGCCCGCGCAGGTGGGACGGTTCAGCCATGTGACCGAGGATTATGTGGGCTATCGGATCGGGCCGGGGGGCATCTTCGAATATTCGCCCTTCTGTGCGGTGTTCAATGCAAGCGGGCAACCGGCGGCGAGCCTGCCGCTTGGCTGGTCGGCCGAGGGATTGCCCATCGGTGTGCATCTGGCAGGGCGGTTCGGGGCGGATGAGATGCTGATTTCGCTTTGCGCGGAAATTGAGCGGGCGGCCCCCTGGGCCGGGATGCGCGCGTCTCTGGCAGGGGGGATGTCGTCTTAAGGCTTGCCAAGAGGGGATTCGGGCGATCAGATATGATCAAAAGACAAGAACGGATGGGGAGCGTCTGATTGGCCGATGCAATGATCATCGAGGCCCGGAATGCCGTGAAGGCCTTCGGTCAGGGCGAGCATGTGGTGCGGGCGCTGGATGATGTGTCGATCCAGATCCGGAAGGGTGAGTTCTTTACCCTGCTGGGTCCGTCGGGATGCGGCAAGACCACGCTGTTGCGGCTGATTGCGGGGTTCGAGATGCCCACGAGCGGGACGATCCTGCTGGATGGGGCGGATATCACCGATCTGCCGCCGAACAAGCGGCCGGTGAATACGGTGTTTCAGAGCTATGCCCTGTTTCCGCATCTGACGGTGGCCGAGAATGTGGGCTTCGGCCTGACGATGCAGGGGCGGCCCAAGGCCGAGGTGGACAAGCGCGTGGCCGAGATGCTGGCGCTGGTGAAGCTGGAGGCGATGGCGGGGCGCAAGACAAGCCAGTTGTCGGGCGGGCAGCAGCAGAGGGTGGCTTTGGCGCGGGCCTTGGCGCCGCAGCCCAAGGTTCTACTGCTGGATGAACCGCTGAGCGCGCTGGATTTGAAGCTGCGCAAGGAGATGCAGGTCGAGTTGAAGCGGTTGCAGACGGAGACGGGGATCACCTTCATCTTCGTGACCCATGATCAGGAAGAGGCCCTGACGATGAGCGACCGGATCGGCGTGATGAGCGCGGGCAAGTTGCAGCAGGTGGGCAGCCCGAAGGACATCTATACCCGGCCCGTGAACCGTTTTGTGGCGAGTTTCATCGGCGAGACGAATTTCCTGCCCGCGACCGTGGTGCCGGGGGGCGTGAAGCTGGCAACCGGGGATGTGGTGGAGGTGGCGACGACGCGGCCCGGGGCGGTGACGCTGACGGTACGGCCCGAACAGGTGCGGATCGTGGGCGCGGGCGAGGTGGGCGCGATTGCGGCGGTGGTGAAGTTCCTGGTCTATTTCGGGACGGACACGCATTGCCATCTGGCGCTGGCAGACGGGACCGAAGTGGTGGCCCGGGTGCAATCGCCCGCCAATGGCGAGGCGGGAATCCTGGAAGGATCAACCGTCGGCATCCGTTTCGCGCCCGGTGCGGCGCAGGTTCTGGAGGATTGAGGGGATGAGCGCGGCGGAGGAAGAGCTTCGGCGTCGTTCGGCCCGCAACGGGTGGTTGCTTTCGGCCCCGGCGCTGATCCTTTTGTTCGTGGCGGCGATGGGACCGCTGGTGGTGATCCTGATCTATTCCTTCCTGACGCCGGGACAGTATGGAAATGTCGTCTGGGAATTCAGCCTGAACGGTTGGACCAGCATCCTGTTCACGCGCGACATCTTTGATGGCACGCTGGGGCTGGCGGACGCGCATCTGACGATCTTCTGGCGGTCGGTGAAGCTGTCGATCATGACGACGCTGGCGACCTTTGCGCTTGGCTTTCCGACGGCGTGGTTCATCGCCACGCGGCCGGCGCGGCAGCGGGGGTTGTGGCTGTTCCTGATCACCATTCCGTTCTGGACGAACCTGTTGATCCGCACCTTTGCGATCAACGAGGTCATCCGGGCGGAGGGGGTCTTGAACACGGTGTTGCTCTGGGCGGGGGTGATCGACCGGCCCCTGGCGATCATCTACACCGATACGGCGGTGCTGATCGGGATGGCCTATGTCTATCTGCCGCTGATGGTGTTGCCCCTGTTTGCCGCCATCGACCGGTTCGACATGCGGCTGCTGGAGGCGGGGTATGACCTTTACGCCAGCCGCTTGCAGGTGCTGCGGCGGGTGATCCTGCCCATCGTGAAGCCGGGGATCGTGGCGGGGTCCATTCTGGTCTTCGTCCCTTCGCTCGGGGCTTATGTGACGCCGCGCGTCCTGGGCGGGGGCAAGAACATGATGATCGGCAATTTCATCGAGTTGCAGTTTCTGGCGGGGCGGAACTGGCCCCTGGGCGCGGCGCTTTCGGTGACACTTCTGGTGATCGTGACGGCGGCGCTGCTGATCTATGTCAGGGCCGCGAACCGGGGGAGCAATCCGCATGGCTGAGCGGCGGTTCGAGGTGGCGCGTCTGCCGGGTTTCGCCACGGTGGCGGTGGCGACCTTCGCGATGCTGTATCTGCCGATTGTGACGCTGGTGACGTTTTCGTTCAATGCGGGCAACAGCATCGCGGTGTGGGAGGGGTTTTCGCTGCACTGGTACGGCGATGCCTGGCGCAATCAGGCGGTGAAGGATGCGACCGTGCGGTCGCTGGTGATCGCGGTCTGGGCGGCGGCCATTTCGACGACAGTGGCCACGCTGGCCGCGCTTGGCACGACGCGGCGGGCAAAGTTCAAGGGCGAGACCTTCATCTATGTGGCGATCAACCAGCCCCTGATGGTGCCCGAGATCGTGACGGCGGTGGCGCTGATGATCGTGTTCGGGATGGTGAAGGTTGCGACAGGGTATCAGGGCCTTGGCTATCTGATCCTGGCGCATTCGGCATTCTGCATCCCCTTTGCCTATCTGCCGATCCGGGCGCGGCTGGAGGGGATGGACCTGAGCCTTGAGGCGGCGGCGGCGGACCTTTACGCCTCGCCCTGGCAGACCTTCCGGCATGTGACGCTGCCCTTGCTGGGGCCGGGGATATTGGCCGGGGCGATGCTGGCCTTCGTGATCAGCCTCGATGATGTGATCATCACCGAGTTTGTAAAATCGGGCGGGCAGGATACGCTGCCCACATACATGCTGGGGCAGTTGCGCCGGACGATGACGCCCGAGGTGAATGCGATTTCCACCGCGCTGCTGGGACTGACGGTGGTGCTGCTGACGGCCTTCTTCCTGCTGACGCGGAAGAAGGACGGGGGCCCGTAAAGAAGAAACGAGATCAACATGGGAGCGACTGCAATGAAAAGACTGATCACCGCGACCGCGCTGCTGATGGCGACGACCGCCATGGCGCAGGCGGAGGGGCAACTGAACCTGTACAACTGGGGCAACTACACGAGCCCCGCCCTGCTGGAGAAGTTCAAGGCCGAGACCGGCATCACCGTGACCGTCACCGACTATGACAGCAACGACACCGCGCTGGCCAAGGTCGAGGCGGGCGGACATGGGTTCGATCTGGTGGTGCCCTCGGCCAATTATGTGCCGATCTGGGTGGAAAAGGGGCTGATCGTCGAGCTTGACAGTTCCAAGCTGCCCAACAAGGGCAACATCGCGCCGGAATGGGCGGATGTGAGCTGGGATCCGGGTCGCGCCCATACGATTCCGTGGCAATGGGGTTCGACCGGGATCGCGGTGAATACGGCGGTCTATTCCGGCGACATCAACACCAGCGCGATCTTTCTGGATGTGCCGGCAGAGTTGAAGGGCAAGATCAACGTGGTGCCCGAGATGAACGACATCGTGGCGATGGCCACCATGTATGCGGGCGGCGAGCCCTGCTCGGAGGACCCGGAAGTGCTGCGGAAGGCGCGCGATCTGCTGGTGGCGGCCAAGCCTGACTGGATCAGCATGGACTATGGCGCGACGGAGCGGTTGTCGAATGGCGACTGGGCGGCATCGGTGAACTGGAACGGGTCCACCATGCGTGCCCGTGCGGCAAACCCGACGGTCGCCTATGGCTATCCCAAGGAAGGCTATCCGCTGTTCATGGATTCGGTCGCGCTTCTGGCCGATGCGAAGAATGTGGAAGAGGCCTACAAGTTCCTCGACTTCATCATGGTGCCGGAAAATGCCGCGATGATTTCGGATTTCGCGCGCTATGCGAACGGGATCGCGGGATCGGAGCCTTTCATGCCCGAGGACATGAAGACCGCGCCGGAGGTTGTGGTTCCGGCCGAACATGCGGCCAATGGCGTATTCCTGCCCACCTGCACGGGCAAGGCGCAGGAATACATCACCGCGATCTGGACCGAGTTGCAGAAGTGATCTGCCGGAGTGCCGCAGCCAAGGGCTGCGGCACGCATTCCTTTTTCAACGGGCGCGGGCCTTCGCCCGCGCCCGTTGCCGTTGGGGTTCCACCCCAAACCCCGGGGGTATTTGGACCAAGATGAAGCACACGGAGATTTGCGACCTGACGGCGACCGACCTGTCGCGCCTGATCGCGGCGCGGGAGGTGAAGCCATCCGAGGTGATGGAGGCCACGCTGGCGCGGGTGGCGGCGGTGAACGAGGCGGTGAATGCCGTCGTGTCGATGCCGGATGAAGGCGCGCTGATGGATCAGGCGCAGGCGGCGGACGCTGCGCCGCGCCGGGGCTGGCTGCATGGTGTGCCGCTGGCGGTAAAGGATCTGGTGGCGGTGAAGGGGATACGGACGACCTGGGGGTCGCCCTTGTTCGCGGGTCATGTGCCGGGGACGGACGATCTGCTGGCGGCGCGGATGCGCGCGGCGGGGGCCATCTTCATCGGCAAGACCAATACGCCGGAATGGGGGCATGGCAGCCACAGCTTCAACCCGGTGCATGGGGTGACGCGCAACCCCTATGACCTGTCGCGCACGGCGGGGGGATCATCAGGGGGCGCGGCGGCGGCGCTGGCGGCCCGGATGGTGGCGGTGGCGGACGGGTCGGACATGATGGGATCGCTGCGCAATCCGGCGGCCTTCTGCAACGTCTATGGGTTTCGGCCAAGTTACGGATTGGTACCTGCGGATGCGGTGGGGGATACGTTTCTGGCCACCATGGCGACCGAGGGGCCGATGGCGCGGACGGTGGAGGATGTGGCGCGATTGCTGGAGGTGCAGGCGGGGGCAAACCCGGAAGTGCCCTTCGGGCGGGAGGGCGAGCCGTTCGGGGACCGGCTGGAGATCGACATGCGGGGGCGCCGGATCGGCTGGCTGGGCGATTGGGGCGGGGCCTATGGGTGCGAGCCGGGGATCGTGGAACTGTGCGAGGCCGGTTTGCGCGTGTTCGAGGGGATGGGTGCGGTGGTTGAGACTGTCGCCCCGCCCTTTCCGGCCGAAAAGCTGTGGTTCGCCTGGACGACGATCCGGGCGATGCTGAATGCGGGGGACAAGCAGGCGATGGCGGCGGACCCGGCCAAACGGGCGCTGATCAAGCCGGAAAGCCTGTGGGAGATCGAGCAGGGGATGCGGGTCACGGCGGCGGAATTCCATGCGGCGAGTGTGATCCGGTCGCGGTGGTATGCAAGGCTGGCGAAGCTGTTCGGGGAATATGACGCGCTGGTGATGCCCACGGCGCAGGTCTGGCCCTTTCCGGTGGAGTGGCGCTGGCCGCAGGCGATCGAGAGCCGCGCGATGGACACGTATCACCGATGGATGGAGGTGGTCATTCCGGTGAGCCTTGCCGGTGTGCCTTCGCTGAACGTGCCGGTGGGGTTCGGGGCGCAGGGGTTGCCGATGGGGATGCAGGTTTTTGGGCCCATGGGCGCGGATGCGCGCGTGCTGGCCATCGGGCAGCAGTATCACCTGGCGACGGATTGGCCCGGGCGGCGGGCGCCGGTGCTATAGGTCGTAGCGGGCGAGTTCGGTATAGACGCTGCCCTGTTTCGTTGCGCGCGATTCATAGAGGGCGAAGTGATCCACCGTCCATTCGGGCGTGGTGAAGGTGCTGCCTGCGGCGATGGCGCGTTCGAGGCGGAAGGTTTCCTCAGGCGGTGGCGCGGCAAAACGACCGAGCGTCACATGGGGGGTGAAGCGGCGGCTTTCGGTTGCGATCCCGGCGCTGCGGGCGGCGTGGTCGAGTTTGGCTTGCAGGCGGGCGAGCGGCTCGGACGGGGCTACCCCCGCCCAGGCGGCGCGGGGTTTGGCACCGCCGAAAAGGCCCAGGGCTTTCAGCGACAGGGGGAAGGGCGGGACGCGGGTTTCAAGGAAGCGTTCATGCGCGGCTTCGAGCAGCGGTTCGGGCTGTTCGCCGAGGAAGACGAGGGTGAGGTGGAAGCTGTCCGGGTCCACCTTGCGCGGCAGCGGCAGGAGGAATTGCTGCACGCGGAGCGCCGAGAGGACGGTATCGGGCAAGGGAAGGGCGAGGAAGGCGCGGATCATCGGCGGGCCAATATCGCAAGGCGGTCGCGGATTTCGGGGCGGATCGGGCCTTCGCGGGGGGGGTCGAGCAGGGTTTCGGTCATATGCTGTTCCGGGGGCGGGCGGGTGCCGCCGTTCCAGGACAGGGCACGCAGGACGGCGGCGGCATGGTCGGGCAGACGGTCGGGTATTTCAAGCCCTGCGAGGGTGGCCCAGAGCGCGCTCCAGCAGCGCCCGACGGACCACGGGTTGTAGCCGCCGCCACCGAGCAGGAGGAGGCGGGACGCGAGGGGGCGGATTTCGAGGAGCGCCTCGATATAGGCGCGGTTAGAGAGGGCGAGGCGGGAGAGCGGGTCTTCCAGCAGCGAGTCCGCCCCGGCTTGCAGGACGATGGCCTGCGGTTTGTGCGCGGCGAGGCGGGGCAGGATGAAGTGGTGGAGAACGGCGCGCGCCTCGGTATCGTTGTAGCCGCGCGGGACGGGGAGATTGAAGCTGTTGCCGCCCGCATCGTCGGAGAGCGCGCCGGTGAAGGGCCAGCGGTTTTCTTCATGGACCGAGATCATCAGGATGTCCGGATCGCCCGCGAAGGCGGGTTCCACCCCATCGGGGTGGTGGGCATCAAGATCGACATAGGCGAGGCGGGTGAGGCCTGCGCGGCGGAGCGCCATCAGCGCGAGCACGGGGTCATTGAGATAGCAGAAGCCGTTGGCGCGGTCGGGCAGACCGTGATGGGTGCCCCCGCCCGGGACGTGGATCGCACCGGTGGCATGGCTGGCCAGCAGTTCGGCAGCGAGCATGACCCCCCCTGCCCCGGTGGCGGGGCGGCGGAACATCTCGGGGAATACGGGGTTCGAGGTGGTGCCGAGATGGTGGCGGCGGCGCGCGACATCATCGACTTCGCCGGTCTCTTCGGCCCGTTGAAGGGCGGCGATATAGGCTGGCGTGTGATAGGCGGTGAGGGCCGCCGGCTTTGCGCGCGGGCTGGTGCGATAGTGCATCGGGGGCAGCCAGCCCAGCGTGGTGCAAAGGTCCATCACGGTGGAGACGCGCGGCACGCGCAGGGGATGCGTATGGCCGTAGCTGGAGCCCCGATAGATGCCGGAGCCGAGGAAGAGCGGCCCCGGAAGGGGCTCTGTCACGGCAGGAGCGCCTCGATCTTCTGCACGACGGGTTTGGCGGTGGGGCGCATCACGCTGCCCCAGGTGGCGACGATGTCGCCGCTGCCGTCGAGCAGCACCTTGTTGAAGTTCCAGGTGGGCACGAAACCTTCGGTCTCGGCTGCCCATTTGTAGAAGGGATGGGCGGCATCGCCGGTGACGCGGGTGATATCGGTCATCGGGATCGTGAGGTCGAAATTGACGGCGCAGAACTCCTTGACCTCGGCGGCATTGGCGAGTTCCTGGCGGAAATCGTCGGACGGGACCGCGAGGACCACAAGGCCGCGATTGGCAAAATTGTCGTGCAGGGCCTGCAGATCGTCGAATTGCGAGGCGAAGCCGCAGAGCGAGGCCGTGTTCACCACCAGAACGGGGCGACCCTTGAAGGCATCAAGGTCGATGGTGCCGCCGTCGATGGAGGGGAAGCTGAAGCCCGCAAGGGCGGGAACAGGCAGAAAAGAGACGGAAAGGGTCAAAGCAATGGTGGAGAGGCGCATGGCGACTTTCTCGAAATGATCTGTGTGGGGAAGGTAAGCCGCCGGTTGACCACGTCAACGCGACCTTGGTTGCATCGGCGGGGCCCTGCAAGGCGGCCTGCTGTCACAAATGGGGCAGACGTGGCGGGAATCACAGCTTTTCCACGGAAATTTCGCAAGAATACCACCGTCCTTATGGAAGTTTGGTGACGTTGGTGCCATATGTGGGATCAAAGCAGCGGACCGGAAGCAAAAACCGGGACGGGGATCGGGCGGGCAGATGAAACGTAGCCAGTCATACGACTTGCTTCCCGCAAGGGAAGACGGTGCGCGCAGCCAGGTTGGCGCGCTGTGCTGGCGCATGCATCGCGGCCGGGTCGAGGTTCTGTTGATCACCAGCCGGGATACCGGGCGCTGGGTCATTCCGAAGGGATGGCCGATGGAGGGCAAGAGCCCGGCGCAATCCGCGTTTCAGGAAGCGTGGGAAGAGGCCGGGGTGCGTGGCAAGGGGCAGGATGAGCCGATCGGGTTCTTCTCTTATGACAAGGTGTTGCGCGAGGATTCCTCCCTGCCCGTCGTGGTGTCGGTGTTTCCGCTGCGGGTGAAGGAGCTTGCCCATCGCTTCCCCGAGCGCAAGCAGCGCCGCCGTCGCTGGCATGATGCCGAGAAGGCCGCCAAGCGGGTGGCCGAGCCGGAATTGCGGGCGCTGCTGCGGATGTTGGCGACGGTGCCGGAAACGCTTGTGAAAGCGGCGTCCAAGGGTGCGGCCGAGGCCGGGGCAGGCCCGCGCGCCGAGGCAGCATCGGCGGCGATTGCCGTGGCGGCGCGCTGACGGGCGTCCTGGCTTGCGCTCTGGTGGGCGGGGGTGATCGCGCTTGATTTTCGCGCGCTTTTGCATAGGTGCAGCAAGGGTTCCACTTTTCCGTTTCGCCAATCCGGTGAGCCACGATGATCCGCTTTCGTCTGAAATGCGCGCAAGACCACGGTTTTGACAGCTGGTTCCAATCCGGCAGCGCCTTTGAGGTGCTGCAAGGTGCCGGACATGTGACCTGCCCGATCTGTGGGTCGGCACAGGTGGACAAGGCCTTGATGGCGCCCAGCGTGACGGTGAAGGCGGAGGCCGAGGCGCGGCCTTTGCTGAAGGAGCCGATGACCGAGATGGAGCAGGCCCTGGCGGCGCTCCGGCGGCAGGTGGAGGAGAATTCCGATTATGTCGGAATGAACTTTGTCACCGAGGCACGGCGCATCCATAGCGGCGAGGCCCCCGAGCGGGCAATCTATGGCGAGGCCCGGCTGGAAGAGGCGCGCAAGCTGTTGGAGGATGGCGTGCCGGTGGCACCCCTGCCATTCCTGCCTGCGCGCAAGACCAATTGAGGCGCGCGGATCAGGGCGGATTTGCCTTGAATTGTTAACTCTTTTCCCGATCGCAGCTTTGTCTTTGCCCTATTCTGGACACATTCCGGAGAGAGTCTTGGAATTGTAGCGCAGTGATCGGGTGATGGTGATGGCCGAACAAGCAGTGGATGCACGGGTAGACGTGGCACTCGCCCTTGCGGTGCAGGTGTTCCAGACCACGGAACTGGCCTGTTTTGCCCGGGGCACGCGGATCGAGACGGCGACGGGGTTTGTTGCGGTCGAGGATCTGCGCGACGGCATGATGATCGAAACCATGGATCACGGATTGCAGCCGGTGCGGCGGGTGCTGTCGAAGGCGGTGGATGGGCGCGGGGCGCTGGCCCCTGTCGAATTTGCGCCCGGTGTTCTGGGAAATATCCGCGCGCTGCGGGTGTCGCCGCATCACCGGATGGTGGTGTCCGGCTGGCGCGCGGAATTGCTGACCGGGGAGCCGGAGGTGCTGGCCGCAGCGGCCGATCTGGTGGATGGCGCGCGGGTGCGGGTGGAGCCGGTGGAGCAAGTGGAGTATTTCCACCTGCTGTTCGACCGGCACGAGATCATCTTTGCCGAGGGTGCTGCGACCGAGAGCTATCACCCCTTTGCAAGCGACGCGGCCAACCTGGCCCCGGATACACTCGCAGAGCTGGAGTCGGTGTTTCCGGATATGGGGCGTGCCTTCTGGGAAGGCACGCTGCTGGGCGGCACCGCACGGCCCTGCGCCAGCCGGGAAGAGGCGGCGCTGCTTCTGGTGGCGTGAACCGATCGGGGTTCAGATCTGCTTTTCGGGCATCTGGACGCGCAAGCCATCAAGAGCATCCGACACCTTGAGCTGGCAGGTCAGGCGCGACCGGACGGGATCTGGGTTCCAGGCGAAATCGAGCATGTCCTCTTCCATGCTGTCCTTCTTCGGCAGCTTGTCCACCCAGGCGGGATCGACATAGACATGGCAGGTCGAGCAGGCGCAGGCACCGCCGCAATCGGCCTCGATCCCCGGGATGCCGTTGTCGCGGGCGCCTTCCATGACGGTCAGGCCATTGGCCACCTCGACCACATGTTCCTTGCCGCCGTGTTCCACATAGGTGATCTTCGCCATTGATGCCCTGCCTTGTGTCGGTGAATGCGTCTTTCCGCCCGACATAGGCCATTCCGCCGCCCTTTGCCAGAGGTGCGGGCCCAGAGTCGGGGACGATGCGGCGGCTTGTCAAATCCAGCATATGTTCTATTTTTGTTCTTATGCCCTCACAATCCTTGCCCCTGCCCCGTTCCGCCGATCCGACGCAGCGCCCGCTGTCGGACTGGCTGGTGCCGACGACGCGGCCCGGAACATGGCCGCGCCCGCCTGCGGCGCTGGTGGCGGCGCGGCTGGACGAGCCGCCCGCAGGGGCGCGGGTCTGCGTGGCGGGGCTGGTTCTGGTGCGGCAGCGGCCCGGCACGGCGAAGGGCGTGATCTTTGTCACGCTGGAGGATGAGACGGGCACCTGCAATGTGGTGGTCTGGGCCAAGGTGTACGAACGGTTTCGCCGCGCGGTGATCGCGGGGCGGATGCTGCGGGTGACGGGGCGGTTGCAGCGCGAGGCGGGGGTGGTGCATGTGGTGGCCGAGGTGATCGAGGATCTGTCGGCGATGCTGGATCAGTTGCTGCGCCCGGATTTCCGCCATGACGGGGTGCGGGCGGGCGACCAGCCCTGACCTGATCGGGGCTTGGAGCGGGGTTTCGGGCCTGAACGAATGCCGCTATGCTGCCCTTCGTGATCCGGGTGAACCGGGCGGGCAGGACAAGAGGCGAATGCCGACAAGAGCCATCGTGACGGGCCTCATGATGCTGGCGCTTTGCGCCTGCCAGACCACCGTGCCGCCTGCCCCGCGCACGACGAGCGATCTGTCGCGCGAGGTTGTGCGTCTGAACCGGCCCGGGCCGCCCGAACGGCCTGAAGGGGCCTGCTGGGAAAGCGATGTGACACCGGCGGTGATCGAGACGGTGACGGAGCAGGTTGTGGTGACACCCGAGACGCGGGCGGAGGATGGGCGCGTTCTGACGCCCGCCACCTATCGCACCAACACGCGCACGCGGATCGTGCAGGACCGGCAGGAGGTATGGTTCCGCGCGCCCTGCCCAGCCGATTACACGCTGGATTTCGTGGCATCACTGCAGCGGGCGTTGAAGGCGCGGGGGTATTACCTCTTGCCCCTGACCGGGCAGATGGATGCGGGCACGCGCGATGCGGTGCGGCGCTATCAGGCCGAACGCGGGCTGGATACCGCGCGCCTGTCGCTGGCGGCGGCGCGGGAATTGGGACTGTTGCCGACCGCGCTGGAGGAGTTGTGAGCCACGCTGAAAGCCTTTGGGCAGGCCGCGCGCGGGCGCGGATGGCGGAAATCTGGGCGGGTGCGGCGGATGGGGCGCATGATCTGGGCCATCTGGACCGGGTGTGGAAAAGCTGCCGCCGGATCGCGCAGGACGAGGGCGGGGCGGATGCCGACGTGCTGGCGGCTGCGGCCTACTTTCACGATGTGGTGAACCTGCCGAAGGACAGCCCCGACCGGGCGCAGGCATCGCGGATGTCGGCCGATCTGGCGGTGCGGGAACTGGCGGCGATGGGGTTTGCGGCGGATCGGCTGGCGGCGGTGCATCATGCGATTGCGGCGCACAGCTTTTCGGCCGGGATCGCAGCGGAAACGCTGGAGGCGCGCATCCTGCAGGATGCGGACCGGCTGGAGGCGCTGGGGGCAATCGGCCTTGCGCGGATGTTCCTGATCGCGGGGCAGATGGGGGCGGCGCTGTTTGACGCCGCCGATCCGCTGGCAATGAAGCGGGCGCTGGACGACCGGCGCTTTGCGCTGGACCATCTGGAGGTGAAGCTGTTCCCGGTGGCCGAGGGGATGCAGACGGCGACCGGTCGGGCGATGGCAGCCGAGCGGGCGGAGTGGATGGCGAGTTTTCGAACACGGCTCTTGACTGAGATCGGATAGCAAAGGGGCGGCAGGTTTCCCTGCCGCCCCCTTTCGCCCATGATCCGGGCCTTACTGTTCAGCCGGTGCCATTTCTTCCACCGACAGCGCCACGAAGCGGGGATCGCCCGCGCGGCGGACGAGAAGGAGGAGCGACTTGCGCCCCGCCTCGCGCGCTTCGGCCACGCGATCCTCGAGGTCTTGCAGGCGTTCCACGGGTTGCTGCCCTGCCTCGGTGATCACATCGCCTTCGCGCAGGCCCTTGCCAAAGGCTTCGGACGTGGCATCGACGGCTGTGACGGCAAGGCCCTTGGCCGTGTCAGGCAGACCGAGCTGGGTGGCCGTTTCCGCCGTAAGCGGCGCAAGGGTCAGACCCAGCAATTGCAGTTCGGTCGGTTCCTTGGGCGCCTCGCCGGCTGCGGGGGTGACTTCTGCCGCCTCGGCCTCTTCGCGGCGGCCAAGGGTGACGGAGAGGGTGGTGGTTTCCCCATCGCGCAGCACGACGACCGGGACGGCCGAACCGACCGGGCTGTCGGCCACCTGACGGGTCAGGTCACGGACCGACTTGATGTCCTTGCCGTCGAAGGTGGTGATCACGTCACCGGCTTGCATCCCGGCATCCTTGGCGGGGCCATCGGGGACATCGGTGATCAGCGCGCCGGAGGCGGCGGCGAGACCCATCGCCTCGGCCACGTCGGGGGTGACATCCTGGATGCGGACGCCGAGCCAGCCACGGCGGGTTTCGCCGAATTCGCGGAGCTGGTCCACCACCTTGGTCACGACATTGGAGGCCATCGAGAAGCCGATGCCGATGGAGCCGCCGTTGGGCGACAGGATGGCGGTGTTCACGCCGATCACCTGCCCGTCCATGTTGAACAAGGGACCGCCCGAGTTGCCGCGGTTGATCGCGGCGTCAGTCTGGATGTAATCGTCATAGGTGCCGGACAGTTCACGCCCCCGGGCCGAGACGATGCCCGCGCTGACCGAGAAGCCCTGCCCCAGCGGGTTGCCCATGGCCATGACCCAGTCACCCACGCGGATCAGGTCGGAATTGCCGAATTGCACGAAGGGGAGCGGTTGGTCGGACGTGACCTTCAGGAGCGCGATGTCGGTCTTGGGGTCGGTGCCGACGAGTTCGGCTTTCAGCCGGTTGCCCGAGAAGAATTCGATCTCGATCTCATCCGCGCCTTCGATGACGTGGTTGTTGGTCACGATGTAGCCGTCTTCCGAGATGACAAAGCCGGAGCCCAGCGCCTCGGACCGGCGGGGTTCGCGCGGGCCCCTATCGGCGCCGGGAGGCATGAAATCGCGGAAGAATTCCTCGAAAGGCGATCCTTCGGGAACCATCGGACGATTGTCGGTCGGGGCGGCGACGACAGCGGAGGTGGTGATGTTCACCACCGAAGGGCTGATCTGCTCGGCGAGGTCGGCAAAGCTGTCGGGAACGATCTGGGCACGCGCGTCAAGTGCATGACCCAGCGCCAGCGACAGGCCGAGCACCAGGGCAAGGAATACGCGGGAGGGTTTGCGCGGCACGGCTTGGGCGCGCGTCGCATGGGACAGAACGGTGGGATGCACTCCGAACTCCTTTCGTTTGCGGTGCCGCGGAGCCGGTCGCCCGGGCGGCGGAGCACGCTGGTGATCATCAGTTAGGTAAGGCGAATTGCAATGCAAACCGGGTCGCGCGCTCTCAACAGCATGTGAACCCGATGACGATATTGTTTCAAGGGGCGCTCGGGCAGGCCCATCAGATGCCCGCCGCCCAGACCAGAAGCACGCCCGTGGCGACAGCACCAAGGCCGATGAGGCGGAGCCGGTCACGTGGTTGGCTGGCAAGGAAGAGCAGCACCTGTTCGATGCGCAAAGGGGCCAGCGCAAGCGCCAGCCCCTCGATCACAAGCACGAGGCCAAGGCCCAGAAGAACCCAGCTCATTCCTGCACGGCTGCGCCCCCGCCCGGCGCGTTGCCACGGCCCGAATCGGACCGGAGGTAATCGAAGAATTCGCTGTCGGGCTGCATCACGATGGAGGAATTGCCCGATTGCAACGCCCGCTCGTAAGAGGTGAGCGAGCGGGTAAAGGCGAAGAATTCCGGATCCTGGCCGAAGGCTTCGGCATAGATCGCATTGCGTTCGGCATCGGCTTCACCGCGGATGACGTCGGCCTGGCGGCGCGCGTCGGAGGTCAGTTCCACCACCGTTCTGTCGGCGGCGGCGCGCACGCGCTGTGCGGCCTCGCCACCGCGGGCGATTTCATCGGCCGCCTCGCGTTCGCGTTCGGCCCGCATCCGGGCGAAGGTGGCCGACAGGTTCTGATCCGGCAGGTCGGTACGGGTCAGGCGCACGTCGATCACCTCGATCCCCAAGTTCGATGCCTGACGGCGGGCGATGTCACGGATCTGGTTCATCAGACCGGTCCGATCCTCGGACAGGACACGGCTGGAATCGACGGAGCCCAGAACCTGTTGGATCGCGGGGTTGAGGATACCCTCGAGCCGGCGCAGGGCCTGCAGTTCCCCACCCGCGCCGACCGCTTCGCGGAATTCGACCAGGTCGGTGATCCGCCAACGGGCAAAGGCATCGACCACAAGGCGGCGGTCATCCAGCATGGTGACTTCGACCGGGGTGGTGGGCAGGCCGAGGATGCGGCCGTCATAGCGGACGACTTCCTGGATCAAGGGAATCTTGAAGCCGAGACCCGGATCCTCTTTCACCTGCTTGACCTGACCAAATTGCAGGACAAGGGCCTTTTCGCGTTCATCGACGATGAACAGCGAAGAAAGGGCGGTCGCACCAAGGATGGCGATGACGGGCAGGAGGATGGCGCTTTTCATCAGTTGGTTCCCCCGGTCACGGCGGCCGCGCCTTGTTGCGGGGCCGGACGGTTGAGTTCATTGAGCGGCAGGAACGGCACGACACCGGTTCCACCGCCTTCGCCACCGGTCACCCCGTCAAGGATGACCTTGTTCATTCCACCAAGGACTTTTTCCATGGTTTCCAGATACATGCGGCGGCGGGTGACGTCAGGAGCCTTGACGTATTCTTCATAGACTGAAAGGAAACGGCTGGCTTCACCCTGTGCCACGTTGACGACCTGTGCGCGATAGGCTTCGGCCTCTTCCAGAAGGCGGGCGGCTTCACCGCGCGCACCGGCAGTGACGCGGTTGGCATAGGCATCGGCCTCTTTCTCAAGCCGGTCGCGTTCCTGCTGGGCGGCCTGCACTTCGCGGAAAGCGTCGATCACCTCGCCCGGGGGGGCGGCGCGTTGCAGGTTGACGCGGATCACGTTGATCCCCGCCTGATAGGAATCAAGCGTGTTCTGCACGTTGGTTTGCAGGTCTGACGCGATGACGCCCCGGTCACGGTTCAGAATGGGCGAAAGTTCCGACCGTGCGATGATGTCGCGCATGGCGGATTCCGATACGGCGCGGATCGTGTCATCGGGATCGGCAAGGTTGAACAGGAAATTTGCGGGGTCGGAGACATTCCAGACGACCTGAAAGCCGATATCCACGATGTTCTGATCCCGCGTCAGCATCAGCCCGTCACCCATGGCGCCTGCGCCCACGGCACCGATGTCGGTCGTGCGTTCGCCGGTCACGGAGACGATTTCAGCGGTGATCACGGGCCAGGGGGCAAAGTTCAGGCCGGGATTGCCTACGGTGGAGAATTCGCCAAGGAAAAGTTCGACAGACCGTTCTTCTGGACGGACCGTGTAGAAGGACATGAAGGCCCACAGGCCCACCGCTGCCAGCGCGCCCAGAAGGAGACCCTGCTTCGTGACGAGAGGGCCGTTCGGATCGCGACCGCCATTGCCGCCGCCGCCACCGCTGCGGCCACCACGGCCGCCCATCAGCACGCGAAGCTGTTCCTGCCCCTTCTTCATGATTTCGTCGATCTCGGGGATCTGCGGGCCGCCTTCGCCGGGGCGGCGATTGCCGCGCCCCGCATCGCGTCCATTGTCGCGCCCGCCGTTCCGGTCATCATCGCCCGGGCCGCCGCCCCAAGGACCACCGCTTCCTGCCATTGATCGCACCCTTTTTCTTTCGTCCGGCTTTAACTGTGTATCTTTGCGCCAAATTCAACCAGTTGAATGCCCGCGTCTAGCCTTTTCGGGTCGGCTTGCGCATCGTCACAAGTTCCTCGGAAATGGTGGGATGAACCGCAACCGTGCGGTCGAAATCCTCTTTCGTGGCCCCCATGCCGATGGCGACTGCGGCCATCTGGATCAGTTCGCCCGCATCGGGTGCGACGATATGGCAGCCCAGAACGCGGCGGGTGGCGGCGCTGACGACGAGTTTCATCATCACGCGGTCCTGCCGCCCGGCGAAGAGGGTTTTCATCGGGCGGAAGGTGGCGACAAAGACCTCGACCTCTTCCTGTTCGCGCGCGGCCTCTTCGGAGAGGCCGACGCTGCCCAGTTCGGGCTGGGTGAAGACGGCAGAGGGGATGAGACTGTGGTCGAATTTCGTGGGCACGCCCCGGAAAACGGTATCGGCGAAGGCGTGGCCTTCGCGGATGGCGACGGGGGTGAGGTTGACGCGGCCTGTGACATCGCCCACGGCGAAGATGGAGGGGACAGCGGTCTGCGAGTAGTCGTCCACGAGGATCTGCCCGTGGCGGCCGAATTTCACGCCGAGGTCTTCGAGGCCGAGGCCGTGGGAATTGGGTTTGCGGCCCGTGGCGTAGAGGACGAGGTCGAATTCGCGTTCGGTGCCGTCGGTTGCCACGGCGCGGATGCCTGTGGCGGTTTGTTCCAGCCGGATCACGTCGGTGCCGCAATGGATGCTGATGCCGCGCATCTGCATGGCGTTGGCGACATGGCCGCGGGCTTCGTCATCGAAGCCGCGCAGGATTTGGGCGCCGCGGTAGTATTGGGTGGTTTCCACGCCGAGGCCGTGCAGGATGCAGGCGAATTCCGACGCGATATAGCCGCCGCCGACGACGAGCGCGCGTTTCGGCAGGCTGTCGAGGTGGAAGATTTCGTTCGAGGTGATCGCCAGGTCGCGGCCCGGGATTTCCGGGACGAAGGGCCAGCCGCCGGTGGCCACAAGGATGTGCTTGGTGGTGAAGGTTTCGCCCGTGGCGAGGCGCACAGTGTGGGGATCGACCACGGTGGCGCGGGTGTCGTGGATGGTGACGCCCGCATTCGTCAGCGTGTTGCGATAGGCCCCTTCCAGACGGTCGAGTTCGGATTCGAGCGCGGAGCGGAAGCGGGGCCAGTCGAAGCCTTCGGATTTTACACGCCAGCCATAGGCGTTGGCGTCTTCTATAACCTCGGGGAAAGCGGAGGCGAAGACCATGAGTTTCTTGGGCACGCAGCCCCGGATGACGCAGGTGCCGCCCATGCGGCTTTCTTCGGCAAGGCCGACCTTCGCGCCGCCCTCGCCCGCGGCGATGCGCGCGGCGCGGACCCCGCCCGAGCCACCGCCGATCACGAAAAGATCGTAGTCGAAGGTCATTCGATATCCGCGAAGATGTTGTCGGTGGGGGCGAATTCGACGAAATCCTCGCCTTCGGTGCCCTGATTGATGTCGCGCACGGTGACGCGGCCATCGCCATGGCCGATGACCACGATATCGCAGATGTCGATGAAGAGCCCGTTTTCCACGACGCCAGGGATCTGGTTCAGGACCAGCGCCAGCTGGCGCGGGTTTCCGATCCGTTTCAGATGCAGGTCGATGATGAAATTCGCCTCATCCGTGACCAGCGGGCGGTCGCCGTTCATGCGGAGCGTGCAATCGCGGTTGAGGACGTCGAGGGAAACAAGCGTTTCCTCGATCAGCGCCTTGGTGGTTTGCCAGCCGAAGGGGATCACTTCCACGGGCAAGGGGAAGGCACCCAGTTGCGTCACCTCTTTGGCGGCATCGGCGATGACGACCATCTGGTCCGAGGCGGTGGCGACGATCTTTTCCTGCAGGAGCGCGGCACCGCCGCCCTTGATGAGGGCGAGGTGCGGGTCGAATTCATCGGCGCCGTCGATCGTCATGTCGAGCCATTTCACCTCGTCCAGCGTGGCGAGCGGCACACCGAGGGAGGCGGCAAGTTCGGCGGTGCGGGTGGAGGTGGGCACGCCGGTCACTTTCAGACCTTCCTCGCGGATACGTTCGGCCAGGCAGCGCACCATCCAGGCAGCGGTGGAGCCTGTGCCGAGGCCAAGCTTCATGCCATCCTCGACAAATTCGGTGGCGCGCTTGGCGGCCACGAATTTCGCCTTGTCGATGGGGGAAAGCTCTGCGGGCATGGGGCAACTCCTTCACGGCTTGCCCCTGCTTATAGGCAATGCGGGCGGGGCGTGTAAGGGTGAAATGCCGCCCTGTTGCCTGTGGCCCCTGCCCTGCGGTCAGTCCGTGTCGGCCAAGGCCTGAAGGGCCGCCGTGATTTCCGTAAGGGCGGTCTGGCCATCGGCATTGGCGTTGAAGGCGGCGGAGGCATGCAGGAGGCATTCGCTGGGCGGGAGCCGCGGCCTCCCGTGACACGGCCATCTGCTCTGAGGCCGGATTTGTGGAACTGGCGCGGGGATGTGCGGAATACGCTTTCGGGATGTCGCTTTCCGCAGCACGTGGCAGGATGGCGCGGCGCATTCTGGCGCGGGTCCGGCAGGAAGGGCGACGATGTACAGACTCTATGGCGTTCAGGATTTCGCGAACCTCGCGGTGCATGTCGCGCTGGAAGAGGCGGGCGCGGCCTATGAGGCGGTGTTTCTTGATGCCGAGGCGGGCGATCTGCGCGCGCCGGACCATCTGGCGCGGCATCCGCTGGGGCTGGTGCCCGCGATGGAGACGCCGGATGGGGTGATGTTCGAAACTGGAGCCTGCCTTCTGTATCTGGGCGAACGGCACGGTCTGGCCCCGGCACAGGGCGCGGCGGGGCGGGCGGATTTCCTGTCGTGGTTCGTGTTCGTGAACAACGGCATCCACACGGCGGCGATGGACCTGATCCATCCCTATCGGGTGAGCGAGGACCATGCCCGCATCGTGGCCGAGGCGGCGCGGGCGCGGCTGGTGGAGCGGCTGGCGGCGCTTGAGGCGAAGGCCGCGACGCGGCCTGACTGGCTGACGCCGGAACGGCCCGGGGTTCTGGGAATTTACATTTCCATGCTTTTGCGCTGGATGCGCGCGTTTCCTTGGGCGCCCGATCTTGCCATTTCCGCACAGGACTTTCCTGCCCTGCACGCCATTGCCATGGCCTGCGAGGCACGGCCCGCCGCGCAAGCCGCGGCGGCGGCGCACGGGTTGAGCGGTCCTTTCCTTTCCGATCCCGAGGGGTGATCCGGCATGTTTCTTTCCGTCTTTGACATGTTCAAGGTGGGGGTTGGGCCTTCGTCCAGCCATACGATGGGGCCGATGGTGGCCGGGGCGCGGTTTCTGGAGAAGATGCGTGCCTCTCCGTTCCATTTTCGGGGGTTGCGGGCATCGTTGCATGGATCGCTGGCCTTTACCGGTGTGGGCCATGCGACGGATCGGGCGACGATCCTTGGATTGGCGGGGTTCGAGCCTGCGACCTATGACGCCGAAAAAGCCGAGGTGGTGCTGGCGGACATCAAGGCGCGCAAGGTGATCGACGTGCCGGGGATGGGGGAAATGGCCTTTGATCCCGGGCGCGATCTGGTCTTCGACTATGGCCCCGCCCTGCCGGGCCATGCCAATGGCATGATCCTGAAGGCCACCGACGCCCAGGGCGATGTGATCATGGAGGAGACCTATTACTCCATCGGCGGGGGGTTTGTTCTGACCGCAGGGGAGTTGGCCGAAGCCGGGGGCAGCAAGGCCAAGGCGCGGGCGGATGTGCCCTATCCGTTCGAGACGGCGGATGAGATGCTGGCGATGGCCAAGGCGTCGGGGTTGAGCATCGCGGCGATGAAACGGGCCAATGAGGTGAAGTTCCGGCCTGCCGCCGATCTGGACCGGGGGATGGAGCGCATCTGGCAGGTGATGAACGACTGCATCAACCGGGGGATCGCCGGAGACGGCATTCTGCCGGGTGGGTTGAACGTGCGCAGGCGTGCGAAGGGCATCCATGATGCGCTGATGGCCGAGCGCGGGCTGAACATGACGCCGCCGCATACGATCAATGACTGGATGAGCCTGTATGCGATGGCGGTGAACGAGGAGAACGCGGCGGGCGGGCAGGTCGTGACCGCGCCGACGAATGGCGCGGCGGGGGTGGTGCCTGCGGTGATCCGCTATTGGCTGGACCACGTGCCGGGGGCGTCATCCAGCCGGGTGGGGGAATTCCTGCTGACGGCGGCGGCGGTGGGCGGTCTGGTCAAGCACAATGCCAGCATATCCGGCGCGGAATGCGGGTGTCAGGCGGAGGTAGGGTCAGCGGCGGCTATGGCGGCGGCGGGGCTGGCCGCCGTTCTGGGCGGCACGCCCGAACAGGTGGAAAACGCCGCCGAAATCGCGCTGGAGCATCATCTTGGCATGACCTGCGATCCGGTGAAGGGGCTGGTGCAGGTGCCCTGCATCGAGCGGAACGGGCTTGGCGCGATCAAGGCGGTGTCGGCGGCGAGCCTCGCCCTGCGCGGTGACGGGGTGCATCTGGTGAGCCTTGATGTCTGCATCGAGACGATGCGGCAAACGGGGCGCGACATGCATGAGAAATACAAGGAAACCAGCCTTGGCGGCCTGGCGGTGAATGTGCCCAACTGCTGATGCCGGGGCTGTCAGGCGCGGGTGATCAGGTGGCCTGCCTTTGCAACGCGAGCATAGAGGGCAAATTCGCCAGCATGCATCTCTTCGTAGCGGGCACGCAGGGCGGGCGGGAGATCAGGTATTTCAGACCCCTTGCCCGGTGAGATGTTGCGCGCGTCGAGCGCGAGGCGGGCGCCGAGGCGGTCTTGCAGGAAGGCGACCAGACGGGACAGATCGGCATGGTCGAAGATATGGGTGACGGGGACGGTGTCGTCGAGAAAGCCCAGAAAACGGTCCTGCCTGCCCAGCGCGGCAAAGGGGGGCGGCGCGGGGGAGAGCCGCGCCTCGAGGAATTCGGCGAAGGTCAGGCCAAGGGTGGAATTCGGATGGCCGCGCAGGGCATCGCGCTGGCGATAGCGGAACCAGCTGTGCATATGGGCCATCGGCTCGCGCATGACGGCCACCGTTTCCGCCGCACCCCCAAGATCGCGGGCAAGCCGCGCCGCCCAGCGCCGCGCATAGGTGGTGGCGTTCATGTGCGGCTGGCCGCGCGCAGCCTCGGGCTGTTCGGCATGGGGGCCGAGCATGGCGCGGATCGCCTGCGACGCGGTCTTGGGATTGGCGAGATAGACAAGGCGCGCCTTGCGCAGAACGAGCACGGGATACCTCTGGCTTGTGGAGTGTGGGCGGGCGCCTTGCGCGCCCAAGGCTATGGGTGCTGTGGGGTATTCGGCAAGGGGGATGTCGCTTTCCGGATGGACGCCTTGCGCGGCGGCGGATAGGCCAGTGCGCATGACACAGGATCGCATCTTTCCGGGCATCGTCCTGATGCTGGCCTTCTGCGCGCTGGCACCACTTCTGGATGTCTCTTCCAAGCTGGCAGCCGAGAACGGCATCCCGGTCGGGCAGATCACCACCGCCCGCTTCGTGGTGCAGGCGGCGCTCATGTTGCCTGTTGTGTGGTGGATGGGGTTGTCGTGGTCGGTCAGCGGGCGGGTGATGGGCTTTGTCTTTCTGCGCGCGGTGTTCCTGATCCTGTCCACCTTTTCCTTTGTATCAGGGATCGCGGTGATGCCGGTGGCGGATGCGCTGGCGATTGCCTTTGTGGAGCCCTTAATCCTGCTGATCCTTGGCCGTCTGATCTTTGGCGACGAGGTGGGGCCGCGCCGGATCGCCGCCAGCGCGGTGGGCTTTGGCGGGGCGCTTCTTGTGATCCAGCCTTCCATCGCGGCCTTCGGCTATGTCGCGCTCTGGCCGTTGGGGACGGCTTTTTCCTTTGCCTTCTACATGCTGGTGACGCGGGCCATGGCGGCCTATATGCACCCCGTCACCATGCAGGCGCATACGTCGCTGGCAGGCGTCGCGATCTGCGTGCCGCTTATGGTGCTGTTCAACGGCACCGGCTGGGCGCAACTGGACCCGGTCATGCCCGCAGGGTTGAACTGGCTCTGGCTCTTTGGTGTGGGGTTCTGGGCGGGGGTCAGCCACATGTGCATGACCTATGCGTTGAAATTTGCGCCTTCGGCCACTCTGGCGCCGCTGCATTACACCGAGATCGTGGCTGCGGTGGCGCTGGGATACCTGATCTTTGGCGATTTCCCGAACGCAATGACCTGGGCAGGGATCGCGGTGATCGTGTCATCGGGCCTTTATGTGATCCACCGCGAACGCATCAGCGCGCGGGCGAAGCGGCGGGCGGCTGCCACGTTGGCCCCAGAAGCGATCTGAGCGCCGCATCCAGCCGCACCCGGGGCAGGATGACAAGCATGCCCGGGCCATCCATCCGCAGTTCAACGCGGGCCGCCGTCACGCGGTTCGAGGTGCCGATCATCCCCGACGGCGTGAAATCCAGACCGTCGATCGGCCATTCCAGCCCGGCGCTGCGTCCGGTGACGGGGGCCATGGGGAACAGCGACAGCCTGTCTCCGGGCACGAGCGCGAGGGTCAGTTCGGGCGGGGCGTGAAAGATCACATCGCGCGGGCCGATCACGAGACAGCGGCGATCGGCGTATCGGACAAGGCTGTTGAACACCGCCAACCCGTGATCGACACGCGCCCCGGTGAAGCCAAGCGCAAGGGTGAAGGGGGCTGCGACCGAACGCAGCGCCTTGTCGAAATCCGTCGTCATCTGTTCGCGAATCGGGAACAGTCGCGCAGGTCCGAGAGTGGCCCGCGCATGGTCGGAGATCGAATCGAAATCGCCGACCGCTGCATCGGGCAGGTAGCCCGCGGCAAGCGCCCGATCCGCCCCGCCATCCGCGGCAAGAATCCTTGGCGCGCGGGCTGTTGCAAGCCGGAATTCCGCCCGCGAAACCGGGCCGCCCCCCACAAGAGTTACCCCATCGGTTGATTGGACAATGGGGCGATTCATGGTGATACTGTTTTCCGAATTGAGGCAGTTCGAGCGTTCGTGGGCCATAATCAATCCTTCAAATTACCCCTATCTGTCCATCAAAACGATCAGGAACAGAGTAGATTGGCGTAGTCGAACTGGTGGAAAGCGAGCATCCGATGAACGGTGCGAGGAAAATTCTGACGGTCTCCTACGGGACCTTCTCCTGCACCCTTGAGGGTTTTGACGATCCCTTCAACACGATGAAGGCGATTGCCGAATACTTCCGCGATCTGGCGGCAGGGGACCGGTACTTCGGGGCAGAGCCCCCCACCCCGGATGCGGCGATGCTGCATCAGATCGCCGAGCGCGAGATCCAGCGGCGGGTGGAAGCAAAGATTCAGGAAAATGGTGTCGTTCTGACGGCATCGGATCAGGCGGCGCCCGAAGTGGCCGTGGCCGCGCCCGTCCTGGCCGAACCGTCAGCGCCCCGTGTCGTGATGCCTGCCGTCGCGGCCCCGGAACAGGCCGCCCCGGTGGCACAGCCAAGCCTGTCGCCGGTCAATGCGCCGGCCGCGGAAACCGTGGTGGAAAAGCTGTCGCGTTTGCGGTCGGAGATCGCGGCGCAGCCTGCAGCAGCGGCCGCCGCAGCGACCGCCCCGGTCGTGAGCCTTGCCCTGCCCGATTACGTGGAAGATCAGGACGATACGGTGCCGGATTCTGCACCGGGTACGGCGCTGGATACGGCGGCGCTCGCCGACTTCCTGCCCGAGGACGAAATCGAGCCGGCTGATATGGGCATGTCCTTGTCCGATCTGCCGGAAGATCTGACCACGCAAGACAGTTCAGAAGAAGAGGCTCTGACCGAAGCGCCGATCTTGCAGGACGCAACCTTCGCGGCCGGGGCCGGCGCGGAAGAGGTGCCGCTGGTGGAGGCCGATGGCGTGGCACCGGATGCCATCGAAGCCACAGCCGAGACGGCGGAAGAGGCCTTTGATCTTTCGGCGGTGATGGATGAGGTGGCCGCAGCAGAAACCGCGACGCAGCCTGACGTGACCGATGGGGCGGATGATCTTCCCGACACGCTTCGAGCGGTGCTGGCGGATGCGACCGACGACGAAGGTGACATCGCATCCGAAGCCGTGACGGATGGGTTGGAGGTTGACGCCTTTGCAACCCCGTTCGAGGATGCACCTGCGCAAGAGGTGCTTCCGGCGACGGAGCTTCAACCGGATGCCTTTGCCGAACTGTCTTCGGATGGCGATGCAATTGGCGCTGGCGAGCCCGAATCTGCGGCGGACGCCGAGCGGGAAATCTGGGCTGAGACATGGGCGGAGCCGGACACGGGCCATCCGGCAACCGAGGATGCGTCGGCGCTGGCCGAACTGGAGCCGGAGGCAACTGTCGAGCCGGAGCATGTCGCGGACGAAGCGCCCGCCGTGGAGCCGGATCAGGACGAGACAGCCGCTGCCATGACGCAGGATGCCCCTGTGGCGGCGATGGACGAAGCCACGGCACCCGCGTCGCACGCCGCGCCGGAACCGGTGCCGGGGATCGAATTGCGGCCCGGGGCTGCGGAGAAACTGCAGCGCGCACGGGCACGGGTCATCCGTATTCGCAAGGGTGAGGATGCCGCGACAGAAGCCCTGGCTGCGCCGATTGTTGCGGCGCCGCAGCCTGCGCCCGCAGCCGAGAAGCCTGTTGCCGTCGCAAAGGCGCCAGAACCCGATCCGGGTAGCCCCCTTCTGTCGCCCGAGGATGAGGCAGAGTTGCAGCGCGAACTGGCTGCCCTGCGCCGCAGCGAGGAAGAGCGGGACGCCGCAGAGGCTGCCGCCCTTGAATTGCAGGCCGAACAGCGCCGCGGATTTGACGGGCCCTCGGCCGATGAGGCGGTGGGACGTCTGATGCAACAGACCGTGAACGAGATGGAAGGGACCGAGACGAAGCGCCGGCAATCGGCGATCCAGCATCTGAAGGCCGCCGTGGCGGCCACGGTGGCGGATCGGAAGGTGACGGGTGACGCATCTGGTGAAGCGGAAACCGTGTCGCGCCTGGCGCGCTATCGCAACGATCTGGCAATGGCGGTCAAGGCCGCGCTGCCAGGGCGCGCGGGCGCCTCGGTTCCGCAGGGTGAACGCCCTGCCCCACTGGTTCTGGTGTCTGAACAGCGCATTGATCGGCCACGGCCTTCGGGCGGGCCGAGTGCAACGGCGGCCCCGATCCGCCCCCGGCGCGTGACCTCGGCGGGGATCGGAATGGCCACCGCAACCGATCTGGATCTGTCTGATGACGAGGATGAGGACGAGGACCTGTCGAACGTCTTTGACGACAGCAAGGGTTTTGCCGAATTCGTCGAACGCGTGGGTGCGCATGGCTTCGAGCAGATCCTCGAGGCTTCGGCGGCCTATATTGCCGGGGTCGAGGGGCGGCCGCATTTCAGCCGTCCGCAACTGATGCGGCACCTGACGGCAGTGATCCCGCAGGGTTCGTTCCAGCGCGAGGACGGCTTGCGCAGCTTTGGCACGCTGTTGCGCGACGGCCGCCTTGCAAAGGTGCGGCGCGGGCAGTTCACGCTGACCGAGGAATCGGCCTATCTGGCCGAGGCACGCAAGCTTGCGCAGTAAAGGATAGAGGGCCGAGAGCTGCCACTCAGGCCCCAAAGGAAAGGCGGACCGGGAACGGTCCGCCTTTTTCTATTCGGAAGGGTCCGAGGTCGGGTCATCCGGATCGGGCTGGCCAATCCCGCGAAAGATCGCCCTGAACGGCAAGGCCCACAGGATGCCAAGCCCGACATAGACCAGAAGTTCCAGCCAGATCGGCGGACGGTCGAACAGACCTACCACCGTGACCGCCACCACGATGTAAAGCGGCAGGCCGACCAGCAGGATCAGCAGCGACAGGCGGCGGCGGGTCTTGTAGGGCAACGCCATGAGGGCCTTTCGTCAGTCGGCGAAGGGATCCGTCACGAGGATCGTGTCGTCTCGCTCCGGCGAGGTGGAAAGTAGGGCGACCGGGCACTGGATCAACTCTTCGATCCGGCGCACATATTTGATCGCCGCACCCGGCAGGTCAGCCCAGGACCGGGCGCCGGCCGTGGAATGGGACCAGCCTTCCATTTCCTCGTAGATCGGCGTCACCCGAGCCTGCAGATTGGCGGCGGTGGGCAGGTAGTCGAGCCTTTCGCCATCGAGTTCATAGCCCGTGCAGATCTTCAGCGTGTCGAAACCGTCCAGAACGTCGAGTTTCGTCAACGCGATGCCCGAGACACCCGAGGTGGCGCAGGTCTGCCGCACCAGCACCGCATCGAACCAGCCGCAGCGGCGCTTGCGCCCCGTGACAGTGCCGAATTCATGCCCGCGCTCGCCGAGGCGTTCGCCATCGGCGTCGAAAAGCTCGGTCGGGAACGGGCCTTCGCCCACGCGGGTGGTATAGGCCTTGACGATGCCGAGGACGAAATCCACCGCCGTAGGCCCAAGGCCCGTGCCGGTGGCGGCCATGCCCGCCAGCGTGTTGGAGGATGTGACATAGGGGTAGGTGCCAAAATCGACATCCAGAAGCGAGCCTTGCGCGCCTTCGAAGAGGATGCGCTTGCCTGCGCGGCGGGCCTCGGTCAGCACTTTCCAGACGGGTTTGGCGTAGGGCAGGATCTTCGGTGCCACATCGAGGAGTTGTGCCTTGAGCGCGCCGGCGTCGATCGGTTCCAGGCCAAGGCCCGCCCGCAGGGCATTGTGATGGGTGAGCAGGCGGCCGATCCGCAGATCCAGCGTCGCCTCATCGGCGAGGTCGGCCACACGGATGCTGCGGCGACCGACCTTGTCTTCATAGGCGGGGCCGATGCCGCGCCCGGTGGTACCGATCTTGGCCACGGAATTCTGGCTTTCCCGGGCACGATCCAGTTCGCCATGCACCGGCAGGATGAGCGGCGTGTTCTCTGCGATCATCAGACTGTCGGGACGAACATCCACCCCCTGCCCGCGCAGCTTTTCAATCTCGGACAAGAGCGCCCAAGGGTCGAGCACCACGCCGTTGCCGATGACCGAAAGCTTGCCGCCACGAACGATGCCGGAGGGCAGGAGGGAAAGTTTGTAGACATTGCCGTCGATGACCAGCGTATGACCGGCATTGTGGCCGCCCTGAAAGCGGGCGACGATGTCGGCCCGCTCGGAGAGCCAATCGACGATCTTGCCCTTGCCCTCGTCGCCCCACTGGGCGCCTACGACAACCACGTTGGCCATGACAGCGGTCCTTTCCCGGTCTGGTGAAACCGTGCGTGCTATAGCGGGGTGTGCGTGGGATGGGAACGGCAAATGGACATCGACACGCCCGCGAGGGCCAAATTCGTTCAAACGAATTTGCGCGTTTCTTCGTAGAGATTTGATCCTTGCGGGGGCTGGCAGGGCGCGGCAGGGTGCGGGTCATGTTCCTGTACATCACTCTTGGCACCAATGATCTGGAGAGGGCGATCCGGTTCTATGATCCGGTGATGGCGACGCTGGGGGTGGCACGCCTGCGCAGTCTGGAAAGCGAAATCGGCTACGCGGCACCGGGGGATCTGCGTTGTCGGCTCTGGGTGACGCGCCCCTTCGACGGCCGGCCCGCGACCGTGGGGAACGGGTCCATGCCTGCGCTTGTCGCCCCGGATCGCGCATCGGTTGACGCCTTTCACCGGGCGGCGCTGATCCATGGCGGAACCGATGAGGGCGCGCCGGGGTTGCGGCCTTTTGGGCCGTGCTTCTATGCCTGTTACGTGCGCGATCCTGACGGGAACAAGCTTTCGGCTGTGTTCGAGGGGGCAACCCCGGCGTGACGCGGCCACTTGCACCCTATCCGGCTTGCGCCTAGATAGGCGCGTCAGCCGAAGGAAGCGCCTGAATGGAAAATGTCGTCCTTACCGTCCACCTGATCCTTGCGCTTCTGCTGGTCGGCATCGTGCTGTTGCAGCGCTCGGAGGGCGGCGGTCTGGGCATGGGCGGCGGCAATTCCACGATGTCGGGGCGCGGCGCGACGACGGCGTTGCAAAAGCTGACATGGCTGCTGGCGGCGGCCTTTATCGTGACGTCCCTCACGCTGACAATCCTTGCTGCCCGAGGCGTGGGCTCGGGTTCTGTGATCGACCAGATCGGGGCGCAGCGTCCTGCGCCGGCGCCGACCGAGCTTGCCCCCGGCGCGGACCTCTTGCCGCCCGCGCCAGGCGATGCGCCGCTGGCGCCGCCTCCGGCGGATGCCCCGGCAGCCCCGCCTGCGGCGAACGAGTAAACACCAGTTATTGTAAGGGATGGCAGGGGACCGGCTGTATCTTGCGGTCCCGTTGCAGGCAGGGCCAAGCTGCGTTACAGCTTGTCTCCCGTGATGAAGCGATTCCCTGCAGGCGAATCGCATTGAGAGTCAAAAACGCAATCGCGGGAGGCCATCTATGGCGCGCTACATCTTTATCACTGGCGGCGTTGTGTCCTCGCTTGGCAAGGGGCTGGCCTCTGCGGCGTTGGGAGCATTGCTGCAAGCGCGTGGCTACACGGTGCGGTTGCGCAAGCTTGACCCCTATCTGAACGTCGATCCCGGCACGATGTCGCCCTTTGAACATGGCGAGGTGTTCGTCACCGATGACGGGGCCGAGACGGACCTGGATCTGGGGCATTACGAACGTTTCACCGGCGTGCATGCGCGCCAGAGCGACAGCATCTCGTCGGGGCGTATCTATTCCAACGTGCTGGAAAAGGAACGGCGCGGCGATTACCTCGGCAAGACGATCCAGGTCATTCCCCACGTCACCAATGAGATCAAGGATTTCCTGCGCATCGGCGATGACGAGGTCGATTTCATGCTGTGCGAGATCGGCGGCACGGTGGGCGATATCGAAGGCCTGCCGTTCTTTGAAGCCATTCGCCAGTTCATCCATGAACGCCCGCGCGGTCAGTCGATCCTGATGCACCTGACGCTCTTGCCCTATCTTTCGGCCAGCGGCGAGTTGAAGACGAAGCCGACGCAGCATTCGGTGAAGGAGTTGCAGTCGATCGGCCTTGCGCCCGATGTGCTGGTCTGCCGATCCGAGCATCCGATCCCGGAAAAGGAACGCGAAAAGATCGCCCTGTTCTGCAATGTGCGGAAAGAGGCGGTGATTCCCGCCTATGACCTGAAGACGATCTACGAGGCGCCGCTGGCCTATCACAAGGCGGGGCTGGATCAGGCGGTGCTGGATGCCTTCGGCATCACCCCTGCGCCGAAGCCCAACCTTGCGCGCTGGGAAGACGTGATGGACCGGCTGCTGAATGCCGAAGGCGAGGTGCGTGTGGCCATTGTGGGCAAATATACCCAGTTGGAGGATGCCTATAAGTCGATCGCAGAGGCGCTGACCCATGGCGGCATGGCCAACCGCACCCGAGTGCGCGCGCAATGGATTGATGCCGAGATTTTCGAGCGCGAGGATCCCGCGCCCTGGCTTGAGAATTTCCATGCCATTCTGGTGCCCGGCGGTTTTGGTGAGCGGGGAACCGAGGGCAAGATCAAGGCTGCGCAGTTTGCGCGGGAAAAGAAGATCCCATATCTTGGGATCTGTCTGGGGATGCAGATGGCGGTGATCGAAAGCGCGCGCAATCTGGTGGGGATGAAGAATGCCGGGTCGGAAGAGTTCGATCATGAGGCAGGTGAAAAGCGGTTCACCCCGGTGGTCTATCACCTGAAGGAATGGGTGCAGGGCAATCACGTGGTGGCGCGCAAGCTGAGTGACGACAAGGGCGGCACGATGCGGCTTGGTGCCTATACGGCGACGCTGGCGGAAGGGTCGAAGGTCGCGGGCGTTTATGGAACAACCAGCATCGAGGAACGTCACCGCCACCGCTATGAGGTGGACATCCAGTATCGCGACAAGCTGGAGAAGTGCGGCCTGATCTTTTCGGGCATGTCGCCGGACGGTCGGCTGCCCGAGATCGTGGAAGTAAGGGATCACCCCTGGTTCATCGGCGTGCAGTTCCATCCGGAGCTTAAATCCAAGCCTTTTGCGCCGCATCCGTTGTTCGCCGATTTCGTGCGGGCGGCGGTCGAGATGAGCCGTTTGGTGTAGGGGCGAAATCTGACACAGATTTCGCGACGTTTTCTGCACGCAGAAAACGGAGCAAGCCTGGTGCGCCAGACGGAATTTGCGTCAAATTCCGGCGCGTTTTCTGCGTGCAGAAAACGCTTTCTTCCTGGTTAAGCGGCGTTGCGCATGAGGGGCAACAAGGGTAGGCGAAGGGCATGCTTTCCTATCAGCACAGCTACCATGCCGGGAACCTCGCAGATGTGCAGAAGCACGCGCTGCTGTGCTGGGTGCTGGACTATCTGACGCGCAAGGACAAACCCCTGACCTATATCGAAACCCATGCCGGGCGTGGGCTGTATGATCTTGGCAGTTCAGAGGCCAGCAAGACCGGCGAGGCCGCCCTGGGCATTGCGCGCATCGAGCCCGCCTTTGACCCCGGTCATCCATATCGTCGGTCGCTGGCCGCGGTGCGCGCCCTGCATGGAGCGCGGGCCTATCCCGGATCGCCCCTGCTGGCCGCCATGGCGTTGCGCGAGGGCGATGTGATGCATCTGGCGGAATTGCATCCGCAGGAACACGCCGCGCTTTCCCGCCTTCTGGCGCCCTGGGGGGCGCATATCCAGAAACGCGACGGTTTCGAGCTGGCGCTTGCCGTGACGCCCCCGACCCCCCGCCGCGGGATGATGCTGATTGATCCGTCCTATGAGGTGAAGGCGGATTATCAGACCATCCCGAAGCTGATCGGTCAGGTGGCGCGCAAGTGGAACGTAGGGATCATCTGCCTGTGGTATCCCATCCTGACAGACGCGCCGCATGAACCAATGTTGCGCGCCCTGATGGCGGCCTATCCCGAAAGTCTGCGGCATGAGTTGCGCTTTCCTCCGGCGCGGGACGGACACAGGATGGTTGGAAGCGGGATGTGGGTGCTGAATCCGCCCTATGGGATTGATGCCGAATGCGCGCGGCTGGATGCAATTTTCAGGGGGCTGGCGAATGCTTGAGTTTCGCACGCTGGATGTGTTCACCACCCAGCCTTTTTCCGGCAATCCGCTTGCGGTGGTGCTGGGCGCGGATGGGCTGACGACGGCGCAAATGCAGACCATCGCCCGGGAGTTCAACCTGTCGGAGACGATCTTCGTCATGGCGCCGCGCGACCCGGCGCATCGGGCGCGGGTGCGTATCTTCTTTCCCACGGCGGAAATACCCCTTGCAGGCCATCCGACCATCGGTTGCGCCTGCCTTCTGGCCGCGCTGGATGCCGAAGCAGGCGATTTCATGCGGTCACTGGTCCTGGAAGAAGAAGCCGGCCTGGTGCCCGTTACAGTCTGGCGCAAGGGCGACAGGATGGAGGCAGAGTTCACCGCGCCGGTCGTGCCGCATGGCACGGAGGGTCAGGTTCTGGCGGCGCGGCTTGCGCCCGCGCTTGGCCTGACTGGCGGCGAGATCGGCTTTGCCGGCCACAGCCCCGCAGTCTGGCAGGGCGGGCCGCGGTTTCTGTATGTGCCCGTCGCTTCGCAGGGGGCTCTGGCAAGGGCGCGGGCGGTGCAGCCGGATTGGGATGCGGTGATGCAGGCTGCCGGGGTGGACAGCGCCTATCTTTACACGCCGGGATCGGACTGCGATTTCCGGGCGCGGATGTTCTCGCCCACCGCAGGCATTCCCGAAGACCCGGCGACCGGATCAGCCACCGCCATCCTTGCCGCGCAACTTCTGGCCAGTGGTGTCTTGGGCGAGGGGACGTCACGCTTTCACCTGCGGCAGGGGGTCGAGATGGGGCGGCCGTCGGATCTGTTCCTGTCGGTCGATGTTGCGGGCGATGCGGTTCAGGCCGTGCGCATCCGGGGCGCTGCGGTGGCGCTGTCGGAAGGCCGGATTTCGTTGCCGCAAGCGTGAAACGGGGCGGCTTGTCGCCGCCTTCGCCCATGCTTATCGTGATGCCATGCTTCAAGCGATCCTGCGCGCGCTCAGCGCCCCCGAACCCACCCGCCTGCCCGAACCGGATGCCCGCCTCGCGCTGGCCGCCCTGCTGGTGCGCGTGGCGAAAACCGATGGTCTTTATTCCGCCGAAGAGGTCGAACGGATCGACCGCGTGCTGATGATGCATCACGGGATCGGGCCTTTCGAAGTGGCCAGGCTCCGCACGGAGGCCGAGGAACTTGAAGCCGTCGCCCCTGATACCGTGCGCTTCACGCGCGCGCTCAAGGCGGCGACCGCGCTGGAGGATCGCGCCGCGTTGATGCAGGCGCTGTGGAGCGTGGCACTGGCCGATGGCGTGCGGGATGCCGAGGAAGATCGCCTGCTGCGCATGGTGGCCTCGCTTCTGGGTCTGACGGATGTCGAGAATGGGCTGGCCCGCCAGCGGGCGGAGCGGGGATGATCGCTTCGCTTCCCATGTATGACCGCCCCGAATTGCGGGGCGCGACGGACCGCTACTGGGCGCTGATCCGGCAGGCACTGGCCGCCCGGGGGATCGAGGCGCCCGAAGCCCTGCGGCGCGGGGATGAGGTGCTGATGCCGGTCTGGGAAAGCCCGGACCTGATCCTGTCGCAGACCTGCGGCTTTCCCTATCGGGCCCGTCTGCATGGCCAGGTGGAACTGGTCGGAACGCCTGATTTCGGGAATGAGGGCTGTGCGCCGGGCTACTATCGGTCTGTTCTGATCGCACGGGCGGATGATGCACGGCAGGATCTGACCGACTTCGATGGCGCCGGGATCGCCTTCAATGACGGGCTGTCGCAGTCTGGCTGGGCGGCGCCGATCAATCAGGCGGCGGCCCTGGGCATCCGCCTGCGGCCGGTTCTGGAGACCGGCTCTCATCGCGCATCGGTCCGGGCTGTCGCGGAAGGGCAGGCCGAAATCGCCGCAATCGACGCGCTGACATGGACGCTGCTTTCAGAGTTCGACGACGTCTCGGGGGTGAAGGTGATCGGGGCGACCGATCCCACCCCTGCCCTGCCCTACATCACGGCGCGCGGGCGCGATGCTGCCGCGATCCGGGCCGCCGTGGCCGAGGCCATTACAGGGCTGGTGCCTGCGGATCGGGCTGCGCTGCGCCTGCGCGGCATCGTGGAGATTCCGGCATCATCCTATCTTGCCGTGCCGATCCCACCGTCGCCGCGGGAAATCGCGTGAAAGGTGATCGCGCGCGCCCTGTCTGCGCAGATCGCGCAGTGAAATTGATCGAAACGGCGGCGACCTGGCGGAACTTGTGCCGAAAGGGCGTTGCATTGCCCCGAATGATAGGCCTTACTCGCTGCCCATATCCACCAGCGCACCGAGCAACGTGACCGATCCCAGCCCCGATACGCCCGTCATCCGCATCCGCAACCTGCACAAGAGCTATGGCCCGCTTGAAGTGCTGAAGGGTGTGGATCTGGCAGCGCCGCGCGGGCATGTCGTATCGCTGATCGGGTCGTCGGGATCGGGCAAATCGACGCTTTTGCGCTGCTGCAACATGCTGGAGGAAAGCCAGGAAGGCGATATCGAGTTCGAGGGCGAGGCCGTGCGCTGGAAAGGTACTGGCCACAACCGCCACCCAGCCGACAAGGCGCAGGTGATGCGGATGCGCACGAACCTTTCGATGGTGTTCCAGCAGTTCAACCTTTGGTCGCACCTGACCATCCTGCAAAACGTGATGGAGGCACCGTTGACGGTGCTGAAGCGCGACCCGAAGGAAGTGGAGCAGAAGGCCCGGGCCTATCTGGCCAAGGTCGGCATCGTCGAGAAATGCGATGCCTGGCCTGCGCAACTGTCGGGTGGCCAGCAGCAGCGCGCCGCCATTGCCCGCGCCCTGTGCATGGAACCCCGCGCGCTTTTGTTCGATGAACCCACCTCGGCGCTGGATCCGGAACTGGAGCAGGAAGTGGTCAAGGTGATCAAGGCCTTGGCCGATGAAGGGCGCACGATGATCCTTGTGACCCATGACATGAAGCTGGCGGCCGATGTGTCCGACCACGTGATCTTTCTTCACCAGGGACGGATCGAAGAGGAAGGCCCGCCAGACCGTCTGTTCGGCAACCCGCAGACCGAAAGGTTGCGCGGGTTTCTGTCTGCAACCGCCTGAAACGGCGTGCAATAAGAATCCAGTACAAGAAAGGGAGCTACCAAATGAAAAAGATGATGCTTGCCACCGCGCTTCTGGCGCTGACGGCCGGGGCCTCAATGGCGCAAGAGGTCGTGCGGATCGGAACCGAGGGCGCCTATGAGCCCTACAACTATATTGATCAGGCCACGGGCCAGCTGACCGGCTTCGAGATCGAACTGGGCAACGAGCTGTGCACGCGGGCCGGTCTGACCTGTGAATTCGTACAGAATGCCTGGGACTCGATCATCCCCAACCTGCAATCGGGCAACTACGACATGATCATGGCAGGCATGTCGATCACCGAAGAGCGCGAGCAGGTCATCGACTTCACGCAGAATTACATCCCGCCCGCCTCGTCGGCCTATGTGGCGCTGTCGGCAGATGTGAACGTGGGTGAAGGCGCGGTCATCGCGGCCCAGACCGGCACGATCCAGGCAGGTTATGTGGCGGAATCGGGCGCGACGCTGCTGGAATTCGCAACCCCCGATGAAACCGTCGCCGCCGTGCGCAATGGCGAGGCGGATGCGGTTTTTGCCGACAAGGACTATCTGGCCCCGATCGCGGCGGATTCGAACGGCGCTCTGGTGGTCCTTGCCAATGAGGTGCAGTTGGGTGGCGGCGTTGGCGTCGGCCTGCGCGAAACCGACACCGCGCTGAAGGAAAAGCTGAACGCAGCCATCCAGTCGATGAAGGATGACGGCACGCTGAACACCATGATCACCAAGTGGTTCGGCGACGAAGCCACGCTGTTCTGATCAGGCAGGGGCGGCCCGGGCGGGCCGCCCCATTTCCCGATGTTCGAATATTGCGCCGATCCAAGCCAACTGTCCGGCCTGACCTGGCTGAGCTGCTACCTGACCACAGGGACGCATTTCAATTTCTATTGGTCCTTCCTGACCGTGCTGATGCTCTTGGCGGTGACGGCCCCCACGGCGCTGGCCTTCGGGTTCGGCGGTGCGATGATGGCGCGATCCCCGTTCCTGCCTGTCTCGCTCCTGGGGCGGGGCTATATCGCAGCGGTGCGTGGCGTGCCGGACATCGTCTATTTCCTGTTCTTCGTCATCGCGCTGGATCAGGGGATCGAATGGGTCAAGCACCTGTTCGTCTGCACCGATCTGTCCCAGCCGGTCTGGAATGGCACCGAGTTTCGGGTCTGTCCCGCGGCCAAGGTGCCGCTGGCGACGTCGGCCGCAATCTGGCATTCGGCCTATGCCTTTGCGATTGCCGTCTTTACCTTTGCCCTTGTCTTTGGCGCCTTTGCCGCCAATGTCCTTTTTGGCGCGATGCAGGCCGTGCCGCGCGCGCAGCTTGAAACCGCCGAATCCTACGGGATGACCCCGCGGCAGGTGTTCCGCCGCATCCTCGTGCCGCAGATGTGGGTCTATGCGCTTCCCGGCCTTTCCAACCTGTGGCTCATCCTGATCAAGGCCACACCCCTGCTGTTCCTTCTGGGAATTCAGGATATCGTCTATTGGGCGCGCGAACTGGGCAGCGCCAGAACCAGCGGCAACAATCCCTATCCGCATGGTGATTGGCGCGTGTTCTATTTCCTGGCGCTGCTGATCTTCTACCTGGCCTTCACCCGTGTATCCGAAGTGGTTCTGGCGCGGGTGACGCGGCAGTTGTCGCATGGTCAGGCCACGCTGGGCGGCGAACAGTTGCGCAAGGCGGGGGCGTGACATGGCGATGACCTGCCTTGAAACGATCCAGGCTTACGGACTGCGATCCCTGGGGATCGGCGAGCGGCTGCTGCCTCGGTCGGATTTCACGCTTTGCCAGCACTTCACCCTGATCGGTTCGGGGATGATCTGGAACATCTACTTCGGCGTGCTGGCACTGCTCTTCGGCTTTTTCCTCGCCAATGCGCTTGCACTGGCCAAGGCCAGCCGCAGCCCGTGGCTGCGCAAGCCGGCAGAGTGGTTCATCTTCCTCTTCCGGGGATCGCCGCTCTTCATCCAGTTCTTTCTCGCCTACGAGATGCTGGTCCTGTTGCCGAAGGCCGGGATAAACGTGCTGGGCATCACGATCGAGACAGCCTGGACGACGCGCGCCTGGGCCGGGGCTCTGTTCGTGCTGTTTCTGAACACGGCCGCCTACTCGGCGGAGATCTTCCATGGCGCGCTGAAATCCGTGCCAAAGGGCGATGTCGAGGCGGCCGATGCCTATGGCATCACCGGATGGGCGCGGTTCCGGCGCATCCTGTGGCCCACCATGCTGCGGCTGGGATGGCCCGCCTATACGAATGAGGCGATCTTTCTGTTCCACGCCACGACACTGGTGTTCTTTTCGGGCTTCCCGGCATTCCAACAGCGGGGCGATGCGCTGTATTACGCAAACTACTTCGCCGACAAGACCTTCAACCCCTTCATCCCCTATCCGATCGTCGGCTTCTATTTCATTTGCCTGACGCTTCTGTTGATCTGGGTGTTCAATCGCATCAACCGCCATCTGAACCGCCATTTGCCATCAAACCTGACTGGCAGAATTCGCTTGCGCGCGCAGGTGATCCGATAGTAACCTAGATTTGATCAAATTCTCCGGTATCAGGCCGGGTCCGCGACTGACGCGGCGCGGGGCATGGGGCCCGGCGGACATGGGATCGAACACAGGGGAAGGAACGGGGCCGGGCTTTTGCTCCCCCGCCTGAAAAACATGATGATGAAGGATTGGCTGAGAAAGCATCCCGACGTGCGCACCATTCGGGTTGCGGCGGTAGACCTGAACGGACAGGCACGGGGCAAGCGGGTTCCGGCCCGCTTTGCCGAGAACGTCACGAAGAACGGAACACGTTTTCCATTTTCGGTGCTGAATCTGGATATCTGGGGTGAGGATATCGACGACAGCCCGCTGGTGTTCGAGCAGGGCGATCAGGACGGCGTTCTGAAACCCACCGAACGCGGCTTCATGCCCATGCCTTGGCTGGAGGCACCCACGGCGCTGCTGCCGATCTGGATGTTCCGGGAGAATGGACAACCCTATGAGGGCGATCCGCGCCACGCGCTGCGGCATGTGGTGGAGAAGTTCAAGGAACGCGGCCTGACGCCCGTGGTGGCGATGGAGCTGGAATTCTTCCTGATCGACGACAGCGGCAAGACCATGCAGGTGCCCGCCTCACCCCGTTCGGGCAAGCGGCGCAAGGCCGCGGAAACGCTGTCGATCCGCGCGCTCGATGCCTTCGATACCTTCTTCACCGATCTTTATGACGCCTGCGAGGCGATGGACATTCCCGCCGACACGACCACGTCGGAAACCGGTCTTGGCCAGTTCGAGGTGAACCTGATGCATTGCGACGACCCCCTGCGGGCCGCCGATGATGCCTGGCTCTTCAAGATGCTGGTCAAGGGGCTGGCGCGGCGGCATGGCTTTGCCGCAAGTTTCATGGCCAAGCCCTACCCGGAATATTCCGGATCCGGTCTGCATACGCATTTCAGCCTGATTGATGAGGATGGCCGCAACGTGTTTGATTCCGGTGGCCCCAAGGGCACGGCGACGCTGCGGTCGGCGGTGGCGGGCTGCCTGAACGCCATGCATGATTCCACCCTGATCTTCGCACCGCATCAGAACAGCTATGAGCGTCTGGTCCCGGGAAAACATGCGCCCACGGCAATCTGCTGGGGATACGAAAACCGCACCAGTGCGATCCGCATTCCGGCAGGCAACCCTTCGGCGCGGCGGATCGAGCATCGCGTCGCCGGAGGCGACGTGAACCCCTACCTGATGCTTGCCGCCATTCTCGGCGCGGCACTGGACGGGATCACCCAAGCCATGGAACCGCCGCCGCCGATCACCGGTAATGCCTATGCTCTGGACGATCTGCCGCAGATCCCCAGCACCTGGGAGGGCGCGATCGAGGCGCTGGAACACAGCACCATCGTGCCGCGTTTCATCCATCCCGATCTGATCAAGAACCTGATCCAGACCAAGCGGCAGGAGCTGCATTATATCGGCGAGTTGAGCGAGAGCGAGCGGGTGGAGCTGTATCTCGATACGGTCTGATCGGGGTGGGGCCTGAATTTTCGCAGGAAATTCGTGGGCCCCGCACTGGAAAAGGGGGCAGCGATTTTCCTGCGAAAAATCAGCCCCCTTGCCGAACGCGATCCTGCGGCACTAACCTTGACCACGGCAGAACAGGCGAACCACGATGCTGATCGGCATTCTACAGACCGGCCTTGCACCCGATGCCCTGGCCCCCGAGATGGGGGATTACCCCGACATGTTCGCCCGCCTGCTGGACGGGCACGGATTCACCTTCCGCACCTGGAAAGTGGTGGAAGGGGATTTTCCCGACAGCGTGCAGGATGCAGATGGCTGGCTGATCACCGGTTCGCGGCACGGGGTGTATGAGGATCATCCCTGGATCCCGCCGTTGGAGCAGTTCATCCGGGATGCATTTGCCGCACGGGTTCCGGTGGTTGGCATCTGTTTCGGCCATCAAATCGTCGCGCAGGCCATGGGCGGCAAGGTCGAACGCTATGCAGGCGGCTGGGCGGTCGGGGCGACCGATTACGATTTCGCCGGCGAGATGCTGCGCCTGAACGCCTGGCACCGAGATCAGGTGGTGCAGGCCCCGCCGGGGGCAAAGGTCATTGCAACGAATGATTTCTGCGCCAATGCGGCCCTTCTTTACGACGACCGCGCCTTGACGGTGCAGGCCCATCCCGAATTCCGCCCCGAATTCGTCGATGGGTTGATGAAGACGCGGGGCAAGGGTGTGGTGCCCGATGAGGTGATGGCCGAGGCCGGCACCCGGCTGGACCTGCCCCTGCAGGACAAGACCATGGCGGGACGTATTGCCGCCTTCTTCAAGGAACCGCGCGCCTTACGACAAGGCGTGCGCGCAACCCAAAGCATAGTGTGACCCCATGTCCAAATGGACCGAGAAACTGCCCGAGGCCGCCCGCGATTTCATCGGTGGCCGTCGCGTCGACGAGGTGGAATGCATCATCGCCGATATTGCGGGCGTGGCCCGCGGCAAGGCGATGCCGGCGTCGAAATTTGCCAAGCAGACGAGCTACTTCCTGCCGAACTCCATCTTTCTGCAAACGATCACGGGGGAATGGGCCGACAACCCGTCGGGCGCCTTCACCGAGCCCGACATGATCCTTGTGCCGGATTTCAGCACGGCGACGGCGGCGCCCTGGACGGCGGATGTGACCTTGCAGGTGATCCATGACGCGCAGGATCAATCCGGAAATCCGGTGACGACGGCGCCGCGCAACGTGCTGAAGCGGATCGTGGCGCTTTACAATGCCGAAGGCTGGCAACCCATCGTCGCGCCCGAGATGGAATTCTTCCTTGTGGCCCGCAACATCGACCCGAACATGCCGATCATCCCGCCGATGGGCAGGTCAGGCCGCCGTGCCGCAGGCAAGCAGGCCTATTCGATGAGCGCGGTGGATGAATACGGCAAGGTCATCGACGACATCTATGATTTCGCCGAGGCGCAGGGGTTCGAGATCGACGGCATCCTGCAGGAAGGCGGCGCGGGCCAGGTGGAGATCAACCTCGCCCATGGCGACCCGGTGAAACTGGCCGACGAAATCTTCTTCTTCAAACGGTTGATCCGCGAGGCCGCGCTGCGGCATGACTGTTTCGCCACCTTCATGGCCAAGCCGATTGAAGGCGAACCGGGTTCGGCCATGCATATCCACCATTCGGTGGTGGACATGAAGACCGGCAAGAACATCTTTTCCGACAGGAAAGGCGGCGAGACGCCGGAATTTCTGCATTTCATCGCCGGGATGCAGACCCATTTGCCCGGCGCGGTGGCGTTGCTGGCGCCTTACGTCAACAGCTATCGCCGCTATGTCCCGGATTTCGCCGCGCCGATCAATCTGGAATGGGGCCGCGACAACCGCACCACCGGCCTGCGCGTGCCGATTTCGGGGCCAGAGGCGCGGCGTCTGGAAAACCGGTTGGCGGGCATGGATTGCAACCCCTATCTGGGCATCGCCGCAAGCCTTGCCTGCGGTTATCTGGGTTTGAAGGCGGGCAAGATGCCGCGCGCGGAATGCACGCAGGACGCCTACAACATGGAAACCGACCTGCCCTACAATCTGGGCGATGCGCTTGACCTTCTGGAAGAGGATGCCGCCCTGCGCGAAGTGCTGGGGATAGAGTTCTGCAATGTCTATGACAGCGTGAAGCGCAACGAATACAAGGAATTCCTGCAGGTGATCAGCCCGTGGGAACGCGAACATCTGCTTCTGAACGTCTGATGGCGCTGAACCTTCTGCATGCCAATGACCGGACGGGGGAATATCCCCCGTCCTTCTATGCCGCAACGCGGGCGGAGTTTGCCCCCCTGCCCCCTTTGCAGGGCGATCTGCGGGCAGATGTCTGCGTGGTGGGGGCGGGCTATACAGGCCTGTCAGCCGCGCTGCATCTGGCGGGACGCGGTTATCGCGTGGTGGTGCTTGAGGCGCATCGTGTGGGCTTTGGCGCATCCGGGCGCAATGGCGGGCAGGTGGGCAGCGGGCAGCGGCTGGACCAGGAGGCGCTGGAGGCCACGGTCGGGCGCGACGATGCCCGGCGCCTTTGGGCGCTGGCGGAAGAGTCGAAGGGGATGGTGCGCGATCTCATTACCGCGCATGACATGCCGGTCCGCTATCATCCCGGCATCGCCCATGCCTGCTGGACCGCGATTGAAGCGCAGGAAATGCGCGCCTATGCCGAGAAACTTCGCCGCGATTACGACTATGATCAGGTCGAAACCCTATCGCGCGATCAGATAGCGGCGCTTATTCCTTCGGGCGTCTTTGCCGGGGGCGAGGTGGACCGCGGCGCAGGCCATGTTCACCCCTTGAACTATGCCATCGGTCTGGCACGCGCGGCGCTTGCGGCAGGCGCGGTGATCCATGAACGGTCCGAGGTCACTAGGATCACCCATGGCGCGCAGCCTGTGGTGGCAACCGCACAGGGCCGCGTGACCTGCGATCACCTGATCCTCGCCTGCAACGGTTACATGGGCGGGTTGGAGCCGCAGGTGGCGTCCCGGGTCATGCCCATCAACAATTTCATCGTGGCGACCGAACCCCTGGGCGACCGTGCGGCCGAGGTGCTGGGCGAACCCGTGGCGGTTGCGGACACGAAATTCGTGGTGAATTACTGGCGATTGTCCGAGGATAACCGGCTGCTGTTTGGTGGCGGTGAAAGTTATGGCTACCGCTTTCCCGACATCGTGAAAACCGTGCGCAAGCCGATGCTGGAGATTTATCCGGCCTTGCGGGACGTTCGGATCGACCATGCCTGGGGCGGGACACTGGCCATCACCATGACGCGCAACCCCTGTTTCCTGCGTGTGGCCCCGAATGTTCTGTCCGCCTCCGGCTATTCCGGGCATGGCGTGGCGCTTGCTACGCTCGCCGGGCGACTGCTGGCCGAGGCGGTGGCAGGTCAATCCGAACGCTTCGACCTGATGTCACGCCTGCCCACGCCACGCTTCCCGGGCGGGGCCCTGTTGCGGTGGCCCATTCTGGTGCTTGCGATGACCTGGTTCTCGCTGCGCGACAGACTTGGGTTCTAGGCCGCAGCTTCGGCGGTTTCCTGCACTTCGCTGGGGAAAACCCCGCTGTCGTGAAGATGTCACTGGAAATGTGACAGGCCTCTCTTTACAGAAAAAGAGAAGAAGAGTTTCAGAAAAGGTGCATGATGGCTCCGGACGGACAGACGCTCGCCCCCAATGTCTATGACGCCGAGGCGATACCCGATGCCGCACGGATCGAGATTGACCGCCTGCTCGCCAGCGGCGACCTGTTCCGCTACACCGCACCGGAAAACGCGCCCGTTGCCCTGCTGGAGGCCGAATTCGCGGCCCTGCTCGGGGCGCGCTACGCGCTGGCGGTATCGTCCTGTTCTGCCGCGCTGTTCCTGTCGCTGAAGGCGCTGGACCTGCCGCGCGGGGCACGCGTGCTGATCCCGGCCTTTACCTTTGCCGCCGTGCCGTCATCGGTCGTGCATGCCGACTGCGTGCCGGTTCTGGTGGAAGTGGGCGCGAATTACCGTGTGGACATGGCCGATTTCGAAACCAAGCTGGCAGATGCCTCGGCGGTGATGATCAGCCACATGCGGGGGCATACCTCCGACATGGATGCGATCATGGCGCTGTGCGATGCGCGCGGCATTCCGGTGATCGAGGATGCGGCGCATTCGCTGGGCACCACCTGGAACGGACGCAACATCGGCACGATCGGGAAGATGGGCTGTTTCAGTTTTCAGTCCTACAAGCTGGTGAATGCCGGCGAGGGCGGAATTCTGGTAACAGATGATCCTGAACTTGCGGCCCGCGCGATCATCATGTCGGGCGCCTATGAGGAAAACTGGAAGAAGCATCCGGGCCTGTCGAACAGCTGTGCGCATTGGCAGAACAAGCTGCCGCTCTACAATCTGCGAATGCAGAACCTGTCGGCGGCGGTGATCCGTCCGCAATTGCCCGAAGTGGCGCGTCGCGTGGCGCAGGGCCGTGCCAACCATGACTGGGTGGCCGATCGTCTTAACGGCAGCGTCTGGATGCAGGTGCCCCCTGCCCTTTCGCCGGAACAGCGGGCACCGGACTCGATCCAGTTCAACCTGATCGGTGATTGGACAGATGACGAGGCGCGTGCCTTCCAGAAAGCCGCAAAGCGGCGTGGTATTTCGGTGCAGGTTTTCGGCCTGTCAGAGGGCAATGCGCGGGCTTTCTGGAACTGGCAATTCCTCGCAGATCTGCCGGACTTGCCACAGACACGCGCGATGCTGATGCGGGCCTGCGATGTGCGGCTTCCCGCGCGTCTGACCGCAGAGGAACTGGATTACATCGCCAGCGCCATTCTTGACGCAGCACGAGAGGTGAAGGGCTGAGGCGAAGAATTTTCGCCGAAAATTCTTCCATACGATCTTTCAAGGAAAGATCGGAAAATCCTTCGGAGAAGGATTCTCGGCGGGGGCAATTTCTCCAATCAAAAAATTGCAGGTGCTACAGCACCTTCAGCGTTTCACCCAGCCAAGGCCAGGCTGTCCGGGCCGGGGCCACAACCTGCCGCTGCAACAGCAGGCGCAAGCGGGCGGCCACTTCGCCGGGCATGTCGCGCAGCACGCCCGCGCGGGCCTGAAGCGAGAGCCGCCGCTGCAACGGATCGAAGGGCAAGGGATGGAGGTCAACCGCATCGCGGAACCGCGTTGCATGGTGCAAGGCCAGCGGGGTGAGGATCGTCCAGCCTGCCCCTTCGGCCACCATGGCAAGGATCGGAGTATAGCTGTCCAACTCGAAACGTGATCCGATCCGGATGTTCTGACGCGACAGATGGGCTGCGATCTGGCGACCCATGAGATGTCGGCTGGTATATTGGATCAATGGCAGATTGGCGAAATCTGCCACGCCGCGCGGGGCGATGGCGAGGAACGGCTCGGCCAGCAATGGATGCACTTCACGCGAGGCTTCTGACGTCTCCAGCACCGCGTCGGCGGCCACGACGATATCAAGGGCGCGGGTGGACAGGCGTTCCAGAAGATGATGGCTGGCCCCGGTTTCCAGAAGAAATCGGCACCCTTTCAACTCTTCGGCCAGTTCCGCCAGCAGCCGTGGCGTGACCTCGGCATCCAGATCTTCGATCATGCCCAGTCGCAGGGTCGTCAGACCCGACAGGTCGGACATGGCCAGTTCCGCCCGTGCCTCTGCCTCGGCGTTCAGCATCACTTGCGCGTGCCGGCGGAACATCGTCCCGGCTGGCGTGGGCGTCATCGGCCTTGCACTGCGGTCCAGAAGGATCGCGCCAAGCGCCGCCTCGAGCGCGGCAAGTTGCTGGCTGACGGCCGATGGGCTCACACCCAGACGGCGTGCCGCAGCGGAAATCGCGCCCTCCTCGGCCACGGCGAGAAAAACCTCGATCGCCCAGAGGGTGACGCGGCCCTGGCCTTCGGTCATGGGGCGCGCCTCCTGCCCGTGTCAGAGCCGGGAAAGCTTCTTTTGAAGCTCGGCCAGTTGCTTCTTGATCTGGGCGAGTTCGTCATCCTTGGAGGCAGGCGTCGTCTCGCCCTCCTCCTTGCCGGGGCCCGACCCGCCCCAACCGGGAATGCCACCCATGAAGGCCTGCATGAAGGCCTCTTGCTGCTTTCGCATCGCTTCAAACCCCGGCATGGCAGCCATCGGATTGGGGAATGACGACAGGTTTTCCATCATCTTGGACTGCCCGTCGCGCAACATCTCGAAGGAGGCGGCAAGGAACTGCGGCACGACGGATTGCATTTCGGTGGTGTAGGAACGGACCAGATCGGTGAGAACATTGATCGGAAGGACATTCTCGCCTTTGGATTCATGCTCCGCCACGATCTGCAAAAGATACTGGCGGGTCAGGTCATCGCCGGATTTCAGATCGACAATCTGCACCTCGCGACCGGCGCGGATGAAGCCTGCGATGTCTTCCAGCGTCACATAATCTGACGTCTCGGTGTTGTAGAGACGGCGGCTCGCATAGCGCTTGATCAAGAGCGGCTTGTCACTATCGGCCATCGGCCCCCTCCCCTTGCATTTTGCAGCCGCAGTGGCCGCAGTGCAGAGAAGCTTAGGCCATGAATTTTCAAAAAGAAAGGGCGGGCACAAGGCCCGCCCAATGGCGCCAGTCCGACAGGGAGGTAGACGAACGGCGCGCGATCCTTGCGGATTACTTCGCAGCAGCCGCCGCGGCCTTCTTGGCGGCGGTGGTCACTTCGTTGGTGGCCTTCTTCACGGCAGCGGTCGCATCTTCCGAGAAGTCCTTGCCAGCGGCCAGCATCAGCTCGACGGTTTCCATCTGGACCTTCTTCGCGACTTCGGCGAAGGCAGCCATGTTTTCGGCAGCCATTTCTGCATAGGCCGAGGCGAAATCGGTCACCGACTTGGTGTATTCGGTCGGCTCGGTCTTGGCCTTGGAGACATCGCCCAGCTTGGCGATGGTGTCCTTGGTCCACTTTGCAGTGATCTCGGTCGACTTTTCAGCCGCTTCCAGAGCCACTTTCGACAGCTTTTCGGTCATCGCAGCCTGGGTCTTGAAGGCATTCTGCATGGCCGACGAGTCGACCGGGAACGAAGCCATCATGTCCTGCATGACTTTGGTGAAATCGGGGGTCTTGGTCATTTCAATCGCTCCTAGCGTTTCGGGCCGCAACCCGTTTTCCTGATGACCAAGATATACATGCTGCAGCGCAGCATTTCAAGTCTTTTTCTGCAGCGCAGCATTGCGCCGACGACATGGGTCGCGCAACCGGGAATTGCGCGACGGATCAACCATTTGGCGCGGGCAGCACATAGGTGCCTGGTGCCGGGGCAAGGATTTCGGCCCCCGAATCGCCCGGCATACGTGCCTTGATCTTCTTGCCCGAACGAGTGGACAGCCACTCCACCCAGCGCGGCCACCAGCTGCCCTTGGTAAAGGTGGCACCCGCCTTCCAATCCTCGGGCACGCCTTCGACCGGGGCGTCACTGGTGTAATGGCCATACTTGCCCTTTGACGGCGGATTGATGATCCCGGCGATATGGCCGCTTTCGGCAAGGATGAAGGTCTTGTCCTTCGAGCCCATCTGTTTCACGCCGTTGAAGCTGCCACGCCAATGGGCGATGTGATCGGTCTCGCAGGCGATGGCACAGAGCGGCACCTTCACATCGGACAGATGCACCGGTTTGCCAAAGACCGGGAAGCCGGTGGTTGCGAAGCGGTCGCTCTGGCACAGGCCGCGCAGATACTCGACGGCCATCTTCGCAGGCAGGTTGGTCCCGTCGCCGTTCCAGTAGAGCAGGTCAAAGGCGGGCGGTGCCTCGCCCATCATGTAGCTCTTGATCGCGGGCTGATAGATCAGGTCGTTTGACCGAAGGAAGCTGAAGGTGCGCGACATGAAGAAGCGAGACAGGATCCCGTCCTGTTCGGATTGCCGTTCGATGCCATCCACGAAATCGTCGTTCAGGAAAACGCCCACCTCGCCCGGGTCCGAGAAATCGGTCAGCGTGGTGAACAGCGTGGCCGATTTCACCGATGTGTCGCCCGCCTTCTGCAAGTGACCCACGGCCAGCGACAGCGTGGTCCCCCCGATGCAATAGCCCACGCAGTTGACCTGAGCCTCGCCCGTGATGCGGCGCACCTCGGCCATGGCGCGCAGATAGCCGTCGCGCAAATAGTCATCGAGCCCCACGTCGCGATAGGTGGAATCCGGGTTGACCCAGGACACGACAAACACCGTAAAGCCCTGATCCACCATCCATTTGATCAGGCTGTTGGCTGGCTTCAGGTCCAGGATATAGAACTTGTTGATCCAGGGCGGGAAGAACAGGAGCGGCGTCTGATACACCTTGTCGGTGCTGGGTGTATATTGGATCAGCTCGAACATGCGGTTGCGATAGACCACAGCCCCGGGCGTGGTGGCAAGGTTCTGACCCACATGGAACGCCTCCTTGTCGGCCAGCGTCACCACCAGGTCGCCCGAGTTCGCCTCGATGTCATGGACCAGGTTTTCCAGCCCCTTCACAAGGCTCTCGCCATCGGTTTCCACCGCCTTTTCCAGCGCGTCGGGGTTGGTGCCGAGAAAGTTGGTGGGCGAGAACATGTCCACGATCTGCCGAGTGAAATACTCCACCCGTCGCCGGTCGGCGGGGTCAAGGCTTTCCATATCGCCCACCGCTTCCGTGATTGCAGCGGCGTTCATCAGGTATTGCTGCTTGAGGTAGTTGAAGAAGGGATGGCTTTGCCACAGCGGGTTGGAAAACCGCCGGTCGGCGGGGGTCGGGTCCGGCGGGGCCTTCAATTCACCCTTGGCCAGCACCTGCTGCGCCTCGACATAATGCTTCAGGCTCTTGCCCCAATAGTTGATCTGGTGTTCGAGGATCTTGGCCGGGTTCTGCATCATCTCGGCCAGATAGGCGGCCGCGGCCTTCATGTAGACCTCGGATGAAGGGCCGTGCAGCGCGCTGTCCACCTGCTTCTGCTTGGCCAGCGCCGCGACCAGACGCTGGGAGAGTTCTTCGACCTTGGCGAGATTCTCGTTCAATCTAACGAGACGTTCGCCTGCGTCGTTGTCTTCCGTTGTCATGCGAATATTTCCCCCCTATCCTCGCCGCTGTGCAGCATAGCCTTGCCGGTCCGGGGGGGAAAGCTGCGATATCGGAAGCAGGCCCCTTCCGGACTAAGGAGACGCACGTGCGGTACATGTTCACCTACGATATGATGGAAACGGCGCGCAACACCAACGAGTGGCTTGGCGCAACAGCACGGGCGATGGCCTCCTATCCCGCCTTCGCCATGTCGATGAACCCGGTACTCCCGCTGATGGCGGCCTGGGGTGAGGTGACGGAACGCACCTTCGGCCGCATGGTCGCGAAGCCGGACTGGGGCATCCGGTCGATCGTAGGCCCGGACGGCACCGATCATCTGGTCGATGTGAAGACGGTGGTGGAAAAGCCCTTCGGCAATCTGGTGCAGTTCTTTGTCCGCCGCCGCGCGCCCATGGCGCGCAAGATCCTGCTGGTGGCGCCGATGTCGGGTCACTATGCCACGCTTCTGCGGTCCACCGTCGCATCGCTGCTGCCGGATGCGGATGTCTATGTCACCGACTGGCACAACGCACGCGATATCCCTGTGTCGGCGGGCAAGTTCGATGTCGAGGATTACACTCTTTACCTGGTGGATTTCATGCGGGCGCTCGGCCCCGACACGCATGTCATTGCCATCTGCCAACCCGCGCCGCTGACACTTGCCGCAACGGCCTATCTGGCGGGCGAAGACCCGGCCGCCCAGCCCCGCAGCCTGACCCTGATCGGCGGCCCGATCGACCCGGACGCTGCCGCGACCGAAGTGACGGATTTTGGCCGCCGCGTGACGATGGGCCAGCTTGAGCAGACGGTGATCCAGCGTGTGGGTTTCAAATACAAGGGCGCGGGGCGGCTGGTCTATCCAGGCCTGATGCAACTGCAGAGCTTCATTTCCATGAACGCAGAGCGCCATTCCAAGGCCTTTGCCGAACAGATCATGCGCGTGGCGCGGGGCGAGGCTTCGGATCACGACGCCCATAACCGGTTCTACGACGAATATCTTGCCGTCATGGACATGACCGCGGAATTCTACCTGTCCACCGTCGAGCGGATTTTCAAGAACCGTGAAATCGCGCTGAATGCATTCACTGTGAATGGCAAGCGTGTGGATATCGGCGCGATCACGCAGGTTGCCGTCAAGACGGTGGAAGGCGCAAATGACGATATCAGCGCCCCGGGGCAATGTGTGGCGGCGCTCAATCTGCTTACCGGCCTGCCGGAAGAGAAGAAGGCCAGCCATCTGGAGCCTGGCGCCGGTCATTATGGCATCTTCGCGGGCAAGAGCTGGCGTCTGAACATCCGTCCCCTCGTCCTCAGCTTCATCGACGCAAATTCCGAGGGAGCCAAGGCCCGCAAGCCCAAGGTCAGCCTGGCTTCTTCGCAGTAACGCGCAGCATCATCGGACCTGCGAGAAAGGTCTCGATCGCCGCGGTGACGGCTTCGGGCTGTTCCAGCATTGGCAGATGCCCCGCGCCCTCGATGACGTCCAGCTTGCCGAAGGGGGCCATCTGGGCCGCGAAATCCTGTCTGCGCAGGGGGACGAGCCGATCCTCGGCCCCGGCGATGACGAGAATCGGCAAATTGGCGCGACGCAGGGTCTTTTGCTGATCTGGGCGGCGTTGCAGGGCGCGGGACTGGCGCAGGAACACGCCTTCGCCCAGGGTCAGGGCCATGTCACGCAAGAGCGCCATGATCTCGTCCCGCCATTCGCTGGGGGCGAGTGCGGTGTCCGGATACTCCTGCGCCACCACCTCTTTCAACCGTCCCGCACGGGCCGCGACAATGCGCGCCTCGCGCGCTGCCGCTGCGGCGGGCGGCTCGGCCAACGGATCGGTGCTGATCAACACCGCACGGCTGGCCCGGCCGCGATCCTGCCCCAGATCGCGGCGCAGGATATCCAGCGCAACATCCCCGCCCAGACCGTGCCCGATCAGGATGAACCGCGGCGGTGCAGTGGCAAGAATAGCTTCCGACATCTGTTCCACCGTCTCGCCCTGCGCAGGCAGGGCGATGTGCAGCGGGTGCCGTGCGCCCAGATGCACGATCTGCGGCAGGAACACCCGCGCATCGCACAGCAAACCCGGCAGGAACAGGATGGGTTCTGTCACAGACCGCGCGCCCAATCCGTGATGATGTCGATGACAGGCTCTGTCTGGCCGGGGCTCAGGATGTCGCCCGCGATGACATGCGACAGCGGGTCGTCATCGCCCTGCATCTCGCGCTGCTCTGTGCGTACAGGTCCGCCCCAAGCGGCGATAACCGGCGGGATGCGCGACGGGTCGATCACCTGATCCGCAGGAGCATAAAGAAACAGCGCCGGAGTCTTCGCTCGGCTGTAATCGGCCGCGCGTGCGGCCCGCACCAGCGCCGCCATCGGGAAAAGCGCCGACGTCGGATAGCTGGTTGTCCAATGCCGGCCCTGTTCGGCGTTGAGCGGCGTGAAGCTGCGCGCCTCGCCTGCCACCCAAGGCCCCCAACTTTCGATGAAGGGTGCATCCAGCATCCATTGCGCCGGCGCATGCAGCCCGAAGTTTGGCGAGATCAGCACGGTTCCGGCCAGCCCGTCATTCAAGGCGGGCTCGGTCGCGGCCAGCGCGGCCAGTGTCCCGCCTGTCGAGGTGCCCATGACGATGACCCGGTCTCCAATCCTCCGCCCGATCGCCATGGCCTCGGCCATGTCGAAAAGCCAATCCTCGGCGCTTGCCCCTGCAAGGGCTGCACCATCCCGACCATGGCCAGCCAGCCGCGTGAAGAACAGGTTCGCCCGAAGAGTACGCGCAACCTCGTCCGGAACAGGGCGGATCTCGGCCGGACCGGCCGAAAACCCATGCACATAAACGATCGCGAGCGGCGTTCTTTCCCCCGCCGCTCCGGCCCAGAGAATGCGCTTGCCATCACCGGGGCGGATGTCGCCGAACTGCAATTCCCGGTTGCGCAAGTAGCCATCAAGATCATCAGGAAGTTGCGATTCATCAAATGAAACGGTGAAGTCCACTGCTGTTCGCGGGACAGCTACCCAGATCAGCGCCACCAGCGCGCCCAGAAGAAGCAGCGTCCGACCCAACCATCGCCCGAAGGAACGCATCACCGACCGCCACTCACCTGTTCAACCGCTGAAACGATCATGGCAAGGCATTCTGGTGTTGAAAAGCGATGATCGGCGCCTTTGACCAATGTCAGGTGCAGATCGGGGCTTGACGCATGGTCCAGCAGACGGAGCGCCACTTCGGGCGGCACATCGGTATCGGCGGTGCCTTGCAGGATGCGCACCGGAAAGGGCAGAGCCAGCGCCGCTCGCATGACCAGATGATTGCGGCCCTCCTCGATCAGGCGGCGCGTGATCGGATAGCCTTCGGGCGAATAATCAGACGGAATGATGATCTTGCCGGCACGGATCAGTTCCGTGCGCTGGGCATCGGAAAAACCCTTCCACATGCTGTCTTCGGTAAAGTCCGGGGCCGGCGCAATACCGACGAGACCGCACACGCGCTCTGGCATCGCGCGTGCCACCAGAAGCGCGATCCATCCCCCCATGGACGATCCGACCAGCACCTGCGGACCCTCGGTCAGGCCTGCGATGGCGGAAATGGCATCCTCGGCCCAGTCTCCGATGGCGCCGTCCTCGAACCGGCCTGAGGATTGCCCATGGCCCGAATAGTCAAACCGCAGGAAAGCGCGCCCCGTCGCATCCGCCCAATCCTGAAGGTATTGCGCCTTGGTCCCCGTCATGTCCGACATGAACCCTCCGAGGAAAACCACACCCGGCCCCCTCCCCGTACGGCGATGATGGGCAATGCGGCGGCCCTGCGCAGTGGTCAGGTAGTCTGTCATGGGTCATCCCTCTCTGCGCTTCGGCCCCGGCGCGCTGGTCCTTGCACCTTCTTAGCAGCCCGTCGCAAGGGCCAGAAGGCCATCCCCCGCCCAGCCTGCGCAACAGCGCGTGAGGCCACCCTCCCACGGCAGTTGACAATCTGCCCCGCCCCGCGCAGGAAGGCGCAACATAACCCGCAACCGGGCGTTCCGTGGGCGCCAAACCGACGAGGAGCATGGCCATGAGCCAGATTTCCCTGACTTTCCCCGATGGCAATATCCGGCAGTTCGACGCAGGCGTCACGCCCGCGCAGGTGGCGGCGTCCATCGCACCGTCGCTCGCCAAGGCCGCCATTTCCGCACAGGTGGACGGGCAGCATTGGGATCTGCAATGGCCGATCCACGGGGATGCCCGCCTGTCGATAAATACAATGAAGGATGACGGCCCCGCGCTGGAACTGATCCGGCATGATCTGGCCCACATCATGGCGCGCGCGGTGCAGGAGATCTGGCCCGATGTGAAAGTCACCATTGGCCCGGTGCGCGACTATGGCTGGTTCTATGACTTTGACCGCGCCGAACCCTTCACTCCCGATGATTTGGGCCAGATCGAGGCGCGGATGAAGCAGATCATCAACGCCCGCGATCCGGTGCGGACGGAAATCTGGAGCCGCGCCGATGCGCTGGCCTATTACGAAGAGCGGGGTGAGCCCTACAAGATCGAACTGGTCAACAAGATCCCCGAAGATCAGGACCTTCGCATGTATTGGCATGGGCCTTGGCAAGACCTCTGCCGCGGCCCACATTTCCAGCATACCGGGCAGGTTCCGGCGGACGGGTTCAAGCTGACCCATGTCGCCGGGGCCTATTGGCTGGGCGACAGCTCGCGCCCCATGCTGCAACGCATCTACGGCGTCGCGTTCAAGAACCGCGACGATCTGAAGGCGCACATGACCATGCTGGAAGAGGCCGCCAAGCGCGACCACCGCAAGCTGGGCCGCGAGATGGGGCTGTTCCACATGCAGGAGGAAGCGCCAGGTCAGGTCTTCTGGCACCCCAATGGCTGGACGATCTACACCACGCTGCAGGATTACATGCGCCGCCAGCAGCGCCGCGATGGCTATGTCGAGGTGAACACCCCGCAAGTCGTGAACCGCAAGCTGTGGGAAGCCTCGGGCCATTGGGAAAACTACCGCGAGAACATGTTCATCGTAGAGGTGGATGAGGAGGGCGCGCGGGAGAAGGTTGTCAACGCGCTGAAACCGATGAACTGCCCCTGCCATGTGCAGATTTTCAACGTGGGCCTGAAATCCTATCGCGACCTGCCGATCCGCATGGCCGAATTCGGCTCTTGCGCCCGCTATGAACCGTCCGGCGCGCTACACGGCATCATGCGGGTGCGCGGCTTCACGCAGGATGACGCGCATATCTTCTGCCGTCTGGATCAGGTCGAGGCGGAGTCGAAGAAATTCATCGACTTCCTTGCCAAGGTCTATGCCGATCTGGGCTTTGACAAATGGCGGATCAAGCTGTCCACCCGGCCCGAAAAGCGGGTGGGATCGGACGAGATCTGGGACAAGATGGAAGCCGCCCTCGCCAATGCCGTGACGGCGGCTGGCTATACTTACGAACTTTTCCCCGGCGAAGGGGCCTTCTACGCGCCCAAGCTGGAGTTTGTGCTGACCGATGCCATCGGGCGCGATTGGCAATGCGGGACGCTGCAACTGGACCCGAACCTGCCCGAACGACTGGATGCCAGCTATATCGGCGAAGATGGGGCCAAGCACCGCCCCTTCATGCTGCACCGCGCCTGCCTTGGGTCGTTCGAACGATTCATCGGCATTCTGATCGAAAACCATGCGGGCAAGCTGCCCTTCTGGCTGACACCGCGTCAGGTGGTGGTGGCCTCAATCGTGTCGGACGCCGATCCCTTTGTGGAGGAAGTCGTGACGGCCCTGACGCTGGCCGGGGTGCGGGCGGAAGCCGACATGCGGAACGAAAAGATCAACTACAAGGTCCGTGAGCATTCCGTCGGCAAGGTGCCGGTGATCCTGGCAATCGGGATGAAGGAGGTCGAAGAGCGGACCGTTTCCGTCCGCCGCCTGGGTGAAACGCGGACCGAAACCATGACACTGGATGCAATCGTGGCCGAGCTTTCGGCCGCTGCCCTGCCGCCCGACCTGCGGTAGGCCGCGGCCTGAGAGGGCCGCCACCGAGTGCCTTTTTCCGCTTGGCAGCGGTGATTCGGCACAGTGCCCGGAAGATAGCACAAGGGCAATTCTGCCCTTGTTTCACTGACTTGCCGCCCGAGTCGTCGCCCGGGATTCGGGCTTGATTTTATATCGGGCTTTGGCATCATTTTCCCAGTGACGACAGACTTTCGACCGCCTCCTGCGACGCACAGGCAGCCGGACCTAGGAAGACCTGGCTGCACGGCCTGACGGCAATGGCGCCGCAGGGAGGTAGTGAAAGGAGACTGCGGAATGCCAACAGGCACCGTGAAATGGTTCAATACGACCAAGGGCTATGGGTTCATTGCCCCCGATGACGGCGGCAAGGATGTTTTTGTGCATATCTCGGCCGTTGAACGGGCCGGATTGAAGGGGCTGAACGACAATCAGAAGATCGGCTATGAATTGCAGTCGGGCCGCGACGGGCGGGCCTCGGCCAGCGATCTGCGGCTGCTCTGATCGGCACCAAGCCCCTGATCTTGCACGTCTTTCACAAGGCCCGCCACTGGTGGGCCTTGTGCATTACAGCAGTTTTGACTGGACCGTATCATCCCAACCGAGGTGCCATTCCGCCCCGTTGCGGATGACCGGGCGTTTCATCACCGTCGGTTGGGCGGCGATCTGGGCCTCTGGGTCCGATGCTTTCAGGAAATCGTTGAAACCGCGATAGGTGGTCGAGGTCTTGTTGATCACGCGATCGCCGAATTCTGTCACGATTTCATCTATTTCCGCCGTCGTCAGCGGGTTCGCGCGGATGTCGCGGAAGGTGATGTCATGGCCTGCCGCCTGTAGCGCCCTGAGCGCCTTCTTGCAGGTGTCGCAGGTGGGAATGCCGTAAAGGATCATGTTTCGCCTGTTTCGTAGGGGGGGCAGCTGCCTGTGCAGCCGCGCAGTGCAGCAGAGTGTGCATACGCACGGCCTGATGACCATGGGTTAATCTGCGGGTTAACCTGCGATGGCGCGCGTGATGGCGACACCGGCCCAGGCCGAGAAGGCCGTGAGTACGGTGCCCCAGAGCGTATCGGTCAGCGCCATCTGCCAGTGCCAGTCGCGCATGATGGCGTAAGAGGTGAATTCATAAGTGCCATAGGCCATGGCCCCGATGATCGCCGCCGGGATCAGCACCGGCGCCCCCGTCTTCAGCGCCGGAAGCGAGACGAGGTAGATCAGCCCCGCCACGTAAGCCAGGTAGAACAGCGCCGCCGGAACAACGCGGATGTTGTCCAGCATCAGGGGGCCGATATGGCGGCTGAAGAGCGGCTTCATCACCAGCGTGAGCATGATCGCATCGAGGATCAGGAAGACGGCGGCGGTGGAGAGGTAGAGGGTGGCGATTTGCATGGGCGGGCTCCTGTCTGGGGCGACAGGTAGCACGGGGGTGGGTGGGGGAAAGGGGTTGTTAACCAAGGAGCGGCGCAGGGTGTGCGCTATGCGCGCACCTGATCCCATAGCAGGGCTGCGCGCGACACGAACAGCTTACAGTTTTCATTAATCGGTTCGTGCGACAGGGGATCATGCCCAACTATCGACGCCCTCGCGTTGCAGGTGCCTGCATCTTCTTTACCGTCGCGTTGCAGACGCGCGGAAGCGATCTGCTTGTCCGTCATATCGCAGACTTGCGGGAGGCTGTAAGGGACACGCGCGCCGAGCGCTGGTTCGGCATCGATGCGTGGGTCGTTCTGCCCGATCACATGCATTGTATCTGGCATCTGCCGGGAGGTGACACGGAATATTCGGTCCGGATGGGCGCCATCAAGGCGAGGTTTTCAATGGCCTTGCGTAGGGCGGGGTTCACCCCGCCTATCCCCGAAACCCTTCCATGTGGCGGGGTGAACCCCGCCCTACCTCACCCACTCCCGCAACACACAACTCGGCCCGCTTTCCCGCAGGCGGTGTTCCCAGATCACGCGCCATTCCCGCTCGTCGAAGGCCGGGAAGAAGGCGTCGGCGTCTGGCACCTCCATCTCCACCTCTGTCACCAGCAGGCGATGGGCCAGCGGCAGGAGCGCCTGATAGATCGCGCTGCCGCCGATGCCGTAGAGGCGGGCGTATCCGGCCTTGGCCGCCATCTCTAGCGCCGCCTGCGGCGACGGGGCGGTGGTGTCATGGAGCGAGGCGTCGCGTGTCACCACGATATTCAGCCGGTTCTTGAGCGGCTTGAACGGCAGGCTTTCCCATGTGCGCCGCCCCATGATGACCGCGCCACCCGTCGTTTCGCGCTGAAACGCGGCGAGGTCTTCGGGGGCGTGCCAGGGGATGGTGTTCCCCTTTCCGATGGCCCCGCCCTGGGCGCGGGCGACGATCAGGGTCAGCATGGCGGCCTCATACCGCGACCGGGGCCTTGATGGCGGGGTGGGGGTCGTAGCCGGAGATCTCGAAATCCTCATACCGGAAGTCGAAGAGCGAGGGCACTTGCCGGGTGATCCGCAAGGTCGGCAGGGGGCGGATGTCGCGGGACAGCTGGGTCTGCACCTGCTCCATGTGGTTGGAATAGATATGCGCGTCGCCGATGGAATGGACGAAATCCCCCGGCTCATACCCCGTGACATGGGCGAGCATGACGAGGAGAAGCGCATAGGAGGCGATGTTGAAGGGCACGCCGAGGAACATGTCGGCGCTGCGCTGGTAAAGCTGCAGGTGCAGCTTGCCGCCGAGGATGCGGACCTGCCACATCGTATGGCAGGGGGGCAGCGCCATCTGCGGCACGTCGGGCGGGTTCCAGGCGGAGACGATCAGGCGGCGGCTGTCGGGGCTGCGGCGGATCATGTCGAGTAGCGTTGCGATCTGGTCCACGCCGCCGAAATCGCGCCACTGGCGGCCATAGACGGGGCCGAGGTCGCCGTTTTCATCGGCCCATTCATCCCAGATCGTCACCCCGTTGTCTTGCAGGTAGCGGATGTTGGTGTCGCCCTGCAGAAACCACAGCAATTCATGGATGATCGACCGGATATGCAGTTTCTTGGTGGTAACGAGGGGGAAGCCATCCGCGAGGCTGTAGCGGGATTGCAGGCCGAAATGGCTGATCGTGCCGGTTCCCGTACGGTCGCTGGAGGGCGTGCCGTGGGCAAGGACGGTGCGGAGCGCGTCGTGATACTGCTGCATGGGCCTGATCGTGGCATGTGAGTCGGAGGATACTATATCTTGCGGTGGCGTCCGGGGCGACGGCCTGATTAATGTGGGGCAAGTAAAAGGAGGGATTCGATGGGCATTCGGTATCTGCATACGATGGTCAGGGTTCTGGACCTTGAGAAATCAATCGCCTTCTACCGGCTTCTGGGGCTGGAGGAGACACGGCGCTATGACAATGAGGGGGGGCGGTTCACGCTGGTCTTCATGGCACCGCCCGGCCAGCCGGAATGTCCGGTGGAGTTGACCTATAACTGGGACGGGGATGAGGGGCTGCCGAGCGACAGCCGCCATTTCGGGCATCTGGCCTATGAGGTGGATGACATCCACGCCACCTGCGCGCATCTGCAGGCCAATGGCGTGGTGATCAACCGCCCGCCGCGGGATGGGCGGATGGCCTTTGTGCGGAGCCCTGACAACATCTCGATCGAGTTGTTGCAGAAGGGCGGCGCGCTGGAGCCGGTGGAGCCGTGGAAGAGCATGCCGAGCACCGGGCATTGGTGAGCCGGTGGCGGGGGGACTGCTGTCCCCCCGCGCGCGCTGTGCGCTCATGATCGGCGGAGGCGTATGGGGAGGCCGGGCTTGGGTATTTGGGCCAAGGTGAAATGGCCTTCGGTGTCGCTCAGAAGGCCCAGCGGGTGAGGATGTCGGGGCCGTGGGGCGTGGTTTCGACCAGCCGCGGCCTTGGTGCATCGGCGAGGGCCGCGAGGCCGAGGGGGCCGAGGACGGGGATGCCGTCGGCCCCGATCAGGCAGCCCGCCTGAAACAGGGCAAGTTCATCGACGAGGCGGGCCTGGATCAGGGCGGCGGCGAATTGGCCGCCGGCTTCGATGAGGATGCGGGTCAGGCCTTCGGCGGCGAGGGCGCGGAAGGCGTCGGTCAGGTTCAGATGCGGGCCGTCCGTCGGGCTTTCGATCAGGCGCGCGCCGGTGGAACCCCATGCGGCGCGGGAGGGGGCCGGGGCAGCGGGGCCGTGCAGGACCCAGACGGGGTTCGCCTGCGCGCTTTGGCCGAGGCGGGTGCCGGGCGGGACGCGGAGGTGGGTGTCGGCGAGAAGGCGCAGGGGTTGGTGGCTGGCGCCGATATCGCGGGCGGTGAGGTCGGGGTTATCGGCCAGCGCGGTGGCGGACGTGGTCAGCACCGCATCATGCGTCAGGCGCATCAGATGCACGGCGCGGCGGGCGGCGGGGCCGGTGATCCAGCGGCTTTCGCCCGTGGCGGTGGCGATGCGGCCATCCAGAGTGGTGGCGAGTTTCAGGGTGACGAAGGGCAGGCCTTGGGTGATGCGCTTCAGGAACCCCGCCTGCAGGCTGCGGGCGCGGGGCTCAAGGACGCCTTCCGTGACAGTTATCCCGGCTGCGCGCAGTTGCGCGTGGCCCCGGCCCGAGACGCGGGGATCGGGGTCGGTCTGGGCGGTGACGACGCGGGCGATGCCGTGGCCGACCAGCGCATCGGTGCAAGGCGTGGTGCGGCCGTGATGGGCGCAGGGTTCCAGCGTGACATAGGCCGTGGCCCCGTGCGCGCCCTGCCCCGCCTGGTCCAGCGCCATGCGTTCGGCATGCGGGCGCCCGCCCGGCTGCGTCCAGCCGCGGCCGAGGATGCGGCCCGCCTTCACGATGACGCAGCCCACTGCCGGGTTGGGCCAAGTGCGACCAAGCCCCCGCGCGGCCAGCGCGAGGGCGTGGGACATATGGACCTCGTCTTCGGTCACATGCGGCCTGTCACTCGTCCGGGGCCGCGCCGGGGCGCAGTTCGCTGACGAATTTGTCGAAATCGTCGGCGGCCTGGAAGTTCTTGTAGACCGAGGCGAAGCGCACATAGGCGACGGTGTCGATCCGGGCGAGGGATTCCATCACGATCTCGCCGATCACCTTCGACGAGATGTCGGTTTCGCCGAGGGATTCCAGCCTGCGGACGATGCCGGAAATCATCTGGTCGATGCGTTCGGGGTCGATGGGTCGCTTCTGCATGGCGATGCGGATGGAGCGTTCGAGTTTCGAGCGGTCGAAATCTTCGCGCTTTCCACTGGACTTGATGACCACGAGATCGCGCAACTGGACGCGTTCATAGGTGGTGAAACGCCCCCCACAGGCCGGGCAGAAGCGCCGGCGGCGGATGGAGACGTGATCTTCGGCGGGACGGCTGTCCTTCACCTGGGTGTCGATATTGCCGCAGAATGGGCAGCGCATGGCCCCCTCCTTGCTTGTTGTTGGTTACGCCTGCCTCATGCCGGGGTGTTCCCCCCGATTTGGCCCAAACTATAGGGGGACGGGCGAGGTTTCGGCTAGGGGGGATTTCGCGGCCCCATATGCAGGGGGCGCAATGTGTGGCGGGCGGGACTCAGGGGGGTGGTGGCTTGGGTGGCCCCCGCAGGTCCACGAGTGTCAGTTGACACGTATTCCTGCAGAGAACCGGGAAGAGGTGGTAATAGGTGGGAACTAACGAAAAAGCGCGCCAGAACGGGGGGTTAGGGGATGGCACGGGGGCGCAGAGGCAAATCCGCACAAAGGCGGGATATACGACAAAACAGGCCTGAGAGCGGTTTCGGGCGGCCAAGCTCAGCGGGCCGGAAAGCAGCGTTTAAATGCCAATAAAACAAGGGCTAAAAGGTGCGTTCCGCGCCCTTGCGGGGCCAAAAAAGGAACCTTTGCAAGGAGCAGAACATGGTAGTTTGCGAAGAAAGGCGCGTGCCAGTTCCATATTCGGCATAAGGCAATGATAAAGCGAGAAAAATAGCAGTTTTGCGTCAGCAAACGCCTGTGCGGAACATGGAACTGTTTTTGGTTGCGCGAAGTGCCGGACGCCTCAATTGAGGGCGTCAACGCAGGCGTCGGCGACACGACTCTGGTCTGCGGGATCTGGCCTGGCGATGGAGATCACGAGAAAGCTCATGCTTTCGCCTTGTCCTGGGAGAAGCCCCCCGATGAACATGGTGGGCTGAGAATACCCGCCCATGCTGTTCTTGCCCCGGACATAGCCGCAAACCATCGCACCACCTTCGAAACCGGACTCTGTCGCTGCGATGACGTCAGATAGAATGGCACTTTCTGGGTCTAGCAAACGGGCCGCCACGGCCTCTTTGACGACCGCCAGGTGCTCTGGCTCAAGGATGAATGCTGTCTTGGCTGTCGGTGTTTCCGCTTCAGCCTGACCTGCAGTGATCATTACGACGATTGCAGCAAGAAACCTGTTAATCATGGCACTCTCCACTCACAAGCTCGGCAACGGCCCCCAGGCGCGGGCATTCTATCAGCCGGTCTTTTCGGCGGCTACTGGACCTGCACCGGTTCTGTTCCGGTCAGATGCTCATGTTAGGCGGCCCTCTGTT
>VFQR01000387.1_pt1 | contig 67701 bp, 69 predicted proteins | sample 3512321 | NCBI WGS metagenome assembly VFQR01 (sample SAMN10412374, study PRJNA504923) | tailings metagenome | isolation source: Relicate 3 Philex TSF1 revegetated site | place: Philippines: Tuba, Benguet | collected 2017-08-29 | reverse complement strand
TGCACTGCACGCTGGGGCGCCTCGCGGCGCGGTCCCGCTCCTTCCGGCTGCGGCTCCGGCGCTAGCCTGAACCTTCCGGTCACCATGCCCGGATTAAGGGCGTGCATCGCGTGCCGCGCTGGGTGACGGGAGCGGGTCGAGGGGCTATATGCATGCCGCGAAGGCCTCCGGGCATCCGAATCGGCCCATAATCGGCAGGCAATCCAAGGCGGAGCAGCGTATTCGATGACCCCCACCGCGTTAGACTTCGGGCTTCTCGCGGTCATGCTGATTTCGGGCGTGCTCGCGATGGTGCGCGGCTTCATGCGCGAAATCCTCTCGATCGCCTCCTGGGTGATCGCCGCCATCGTCACGCTTTACGGCTATTCCCGCGTGCTGCCCTTCGTGAAGCAGTACGTCCAGAACGACCTGTTCGCGACCGGCATTTCGGTCGGCGGCGTGTTCCTGCTGACGCTGCTGATCGTATCGCTGTTCACCGTGAAGATTTCCGACCTCGTGCTGGACAGCCGCATCGGCGCGCTCGACCGCTCGCTCGGTTTCCTGTTCGGCCTCGCCCGCGGCCTCGTCATCATGGTGGTCGCGTTCCTGTTCTTCACTTGGCTCGTGCCCGCCAAGACGGAACCCGACTGGGTCAAAAACGCGCGCTCGCGCCCGATCCTGCAGAGCACCGGCGACTGGCTGAAGTCGGTGCTGCCCGACGATCCTGAAAACGCCATCTTGCAGCGTTTGAGAAAGCCGCGCGGCGACGAACAACAGGTGCCGCCCGCCAATACCAATCCCGCGCCGACGCCACCCGGGCGCACCGAAAAGGGAGCCGACAAGAGCTCCTCGCTAGCGAACACGAATTCGACGGAGCCGGCCTACAAACGCAACGACCGGGCGGGCTTCAACCAGTTGATCGAGAGCACCCGCGCGCCTTCCCAATGACGCGCTACCGGTAAGGGCTTGCTGATGACCGTGGCGAACGAGACGGCCCACCGCTTTGCGGAAAACGAGCTGGACAAACAGGCGATGGGCGACACGCTCCGCGAAGAATGCGGCGTGTTCGGCATCTTCGGACATGCGGACGCCGCCGCGCTCACCGCGCTCGGCCTTCACGCGCTCCAGCACCGCGGCCAGGAAGCGGCAGGCATCGTCGCCTATGACGGCAAGCGGTTTCACTCCGAACGCCGCATGGGCCTCGTCGGCGACACCTTCTCCAAACGCGAGGTGATCGAGCGCCTCCCCGGTCATGCCGCCGTGGGTCACGTGCGCTACTCCACGACCGGCGAAACCATTCTTCGCAACGTGCAGCCGCTCTTCGCCGAACTCGACGGGGGCGGCTTTGCCGTTGCGCACAACGGCAACCTCACCAACGCGCTCTCACTCCGCCGCCAGCTGGTGCGCGACGGCGCGATCATGCAGTCGACCTCGGACACCGAGGTCATCCTGCATCTTCTCGCCCGCTCCAAGCGTGCGCGCTTTGTCGAGCGTTTCGTCGATGCGATCCGCGAGATCGAAGGCGCGTACTCCTTCGTCGGCCTCACCAACAAGAAGCTCGTGGGCGCCCGCGACCCGCAGGGCATCCGCCCGCTCGTGCTCGGCGAACTGAACGGCTCGCCGATCCTGACCTCGGAGACCTGCGCGCTCGACATCATCGGCGCGAAGTTCGTCCGCGACGTCGAGAACGGCGAATTCATCGTCATCAGCGAAGACGGCGTGGAATCCCACAAGCCCTTCCCGCCGACGGCTGCGCGCCCCTGCATCTTCGAATACATTTACTTCGCGCGGCCGGACTCGATCGTCGGCGGCAAGAGCGTCTATCAGGTGCGCCGCAATCTCGGCACCGAGCTTGCGCGCGAGTCTCCCGCGAATGCCGACATCGTGGTGCCGGTGCCCGACAGCGGCGTCCCGGCCGCGATCGGTTTCGCGCAGGCGTCCGGCCTCAACTACGAACTCGGCATCATCCGCAATCACTATGTCGGCCGCACCTTCATCGAGCCGACGCAGCAGATCCGCGAACTCGGCGTGCGCATGAAGCACTCCGCGAACCGCGCAGCCGTAAACGGCAAGCGCATCGTGCTGATCGACGACTCGCTCGTGCGCGGCACCACCTCGGTCAAGATCGTGCGCATGATGCGCGAAGCCGGTGCGAAGGAAGTGCACTTCCGCATCGCGAGCCCGCCGATAACGCATCCGGACTTCTACGGCATCGACACGCCGGACAAGGACAAGCTCTTGGCCGCGAACCACGACCTCGAAGGCATGCGCAAATACATCGGGGCCGACAGCCTCGCCTTCCTCTCCATCGACGGGCTTTACCGCGCGATGGGCGAAGGCAGCCGCAACGCCGAGCGCCCGCAGTACACCGATCACTGCTTTACCGGCGAGTACCCGACCCCGCTCACCGACAAGAACGGCGAAATCGCCCCGCGGCAATTGTCGTTGCTCGCAGAGGCGAGCTGACGATTTGTCGTCATGCCCGGCCTTGTCACCCAAGTCGGATATATCCGACTTGGGCAAATTAACTCGCGCAACTCGGGTAAACCCGAGTTGCGTTGAGCATCCACGCCTGTAAAACCTCTCCGCAAGAAAGACGTGGATGGCCGGGACAAGCCCGGCCATGACGAGTGGGAAACATGTCGAAGACTCTCGAAGGAAAGATCGCGCTCGTTACCGGCGCGTCACGCGGCATCGGAGCCGCCGTCGCAAAATCGCTCGCGGCAAAGGGCGCGCATGTCATCGCGCTCGCGCGCACGACGGGCGGTCTCGAGGAACTCGACGACGAAATCAAGAAGCTCGGCGGTTCCGCGACGCTGGTCCCGGCCGACATCCGCAAGTTCGACGACCTCGACCGCATGGGTCAGGCGCTGTTCGAACGCTTCAAGAAGCTCGACATTCTCGTCGGCAACGCCGGATCGCTCGGCGTGCTCTCGCCGCTCCCGCATGCCGACCAGAAAGCGTGGAACGAAGTCATCGAGGTCAACGTCACCGCGAACTTCCGCCTGATCCGCTCGCTCGACCTGCTCCTGCGTGCGGCCGATGCCGCCCGTGCGGTGTTCATCACCTCGGGGGCTGCGAACAAGGCCACCGCCTATTGGGGTCCCTACGCCGTCTCAAAAGCCGCGCTCGACATGCTGGTCCGCACCTATGCCGCGGAAGTCTCGAACACGGCGATGAAGGTCAATCTCTTCAATCCGGGCCCGGTCCGCACCCGCATGCGCGCGAAGGCCATGCCCGGCGAGGATCCGATGACGCTAGAGCCGCCCGAAACAGTCGCGGAAGCGATCGTGGAGTTGTGCCTGCCGGACGTTTCCGAGAACGGGAAGCTTTACAATTATCCGACGAAGCAGTGGCTGACGTATCAGCCGCCGGTTTAATAATTGTCGTCCCCGCGAAAGCGGGGACCCATAATCCCTGTGTTCAATATTGACTCGGTGGTTATGGGTCCCGGCTCGCGCTCACTTCGTTCGCTTGGCCGGGACGACAGCAGCCACTACTTCCGATTTTTCTTCTTCCGCTTCCCGCGTGCGTCCTTCTTTTCCATCTTCTTCTTAAATGGATTTTCCGGAGCCCGGAACGAGAAGCGGATCGGCACGCCCGGCATTTCGAACGCTTCGCGCACGCCGTTCACGAGATAGCGCATGTAGGATTCCGGCAGCGCGTCGATGCGCGTGCCGAACAGCACGAAACTCGGCGGCCGCGCCTTCGCCTGCGTCATGTAGCGCAGTTTAATGCGCGCACCGGAAACCGCAGGCGGCGGGTTCTGCGCGAGCGCGCGTTCGAGAAAGCGGTTGATGACGGAAGTCGAGACGCGCCGGTTCCAGACCGCGTAGGTGTCGACCACCGCCTTCATCAGCTTGTCGAGGTTGTCGCCGTGCATGCCGGAAAGCGCGATGATCGGCATGCCCTTCGCCTGCGGCAGCCAGTGGTCGGCTTCCTCGCGCAGCGTCTTGCCCATCGTCATTTCGGGTGCCGCGAGATCGCGCTTGTTCATGCCGATCACGAGGCCGCGGCCTTCGCGCATCACGAGATCGGCGATGCGAAGGTCCTGCTCCTCGAACGGCATGGTCGCGTCCATGAGCAGGATCACGACTTCCGCGAAGCGGATCGCGCGCAAGCTATCGCCGACCGAAAGCTTTTCGAGCTTCTCCTGCACCTTGGCGCGCTTGCGCATGCCCGCGGTATCGAGCATCTCGAACTTGCGCCCGCCGTATTCGAATTTCACTTCGATGGAGTCGCGCGTGATCCCGGGCTCCGGCCCGGTGACGAGCCGGTCTTCGCCGAGCAACTTGTTGATGAGCGTCGACTTGCCCGCGTTCGGGCGTCCGACGACCGCGACGCGGATCGTGTCGGGTGCTTTTTCGGTTTCCGTCTCCGCCTCGTCGCGCTCGTCTTCTTCCGGTTCTTCCGGAAGCACGGCGGCAAGCGCGTCGTAGAGTTCGCTTAATCCCTCGCCGTGTTCGGCGGAAATGTTGACGGGATCGCCGAGGCCGAGCGCATAGGCCTCCAGCGCCCCGGCCGCGCCTGCCCGGCCCTCGCTCTTGTTCGCGAGTACGATCGCGGGCTTGCCGGACTTGCGGACGATCTGCGCGAAGACCTTGTCGTCCGGCAGCAGACCCGCCTTGGCATCGATCATGAACAGGATCGCATCGGCATCCGTGATCGCGCTTTCGGTCTGCGTGCGCATGCGGCCTGCGAGCGACTCCGCGTTCGCGTCTTCGAAGCCGGCGGTATCGAAGATGCGGAATTTCAGGTCGCCGAGTTTCGCCTCGCCCTCGCGCCGGTCGCGGGTCACGCCGGGCGTGTCGTCGACCAGCGCCAGGCGCTGGCCCACGAGCCGGTTGAACAGCGTCGATTTGCCGACATTGGGCCGGCCTACGATGGCAACGGAAGGAAGCATGGCAGGGGCTTAACCGCGATCGATGCCGTTGGCCAGCCTAAAGCGCGGCAATCGGCAGTGCCGTTTGGAGCGCAAACGCCGCGTCAGCGGCGCGGTCCAGCCCCATGCGTCGCGTCAGCGGCGCTGCCCAGCCGCAAGCGCCGCGTCAGCGGCGCTGTCCAGCCCAAGGATCTTCCGACGAACCCTGCGACGGGCCGGGCGGCGGCGGCGTGTTCGTGCTTTGCGCGTCGGGATTCTGGTTCGGTATTTCCTGCGGCGCGACGTTGATGTTCGAGTTCGACGGCTGCGTCGGCGGCGCGTTGTACTGCACGCCCGGCACGCCGTCCGGAAACACGGCGCGGCGGTCGCCGGAAAGCGGCGTCTTCTTCGACTGTTCCTCGAACGGATTCAGCTTGTCGATCGTCTCGCAGGCAGCAAGCCCGAGCGAAAGCGGCGCGAGCAGAAGCGCAATCCGCAGAAACGAATGCAGGCGCGCACGCGGCATGGGCGTTACTTCTTCTCCGGCGTGGCGGGCGCGTTGCTGAACAGCGCCGACTGCAGGCGCTGGGCGCGGTTGCGCATGCCCGGCGGCGTATCCGGATCGAAGGCAAGCTCGAGCAGAAGCTTCTGCGCGGCGGCCTGATCGCCGGCGCGGATATGCGCGAGCGCGAGCATTTCCTTCGCGGAGTGCTTGAAGGCGGAGCTATCGGCGAGCGCCGGCGCAAGGCGCTTCTGCATCTCGGCGACGTCGGCGGTATCGACGACCAGCGAAGCGCCGCGGATGCTTGCGACTTCGCGCATCAGTTGCTCGACGGAGCTGTCGTTCGCGATCGCGTCGAAAGCGGCCGCACCTTCCTTCGCGTCCTTCTTGCCGAGTTCGGCGGCGGCGGAGAAGCGCGCGAGCAGCCTGTAGGCGGCGGGTGCATCGGTGCCGAGCGCCTTGAAGGCGGCAAGCGCCTCGTCGGTCTTGCCCGCATCGGCGGCGAGCTTCTGGGCGGCGACATAGCGCTCGCTCGCAGCCTCGGCCTGCTTCTGCGCGTAATATTCATAGCCGCGCCAGCCGGCGGTGCCGGCCACGAGCAGGAAGACCGCGAAGACGATCAGGCCGCCGTACTTCTTCCAGAGGTTGGCAAGCCGCTCGCGGCGCAGTTCTTCGTCGACTTCGCGGATGATGTCCGACATCTCAAATCCTTCAGGGCCGCGCGGGCGCGCAGCCCTCCGTATGCCCGGTAATTCGTTAAAGCGGGCGTAAAATAGAGATGTGGGCGTATCGTGGCAACGGCCTCAGGAGGTCGTTTTTGCCTTGTTTTTCAAGGCGTAAACGTGCTCCGCGCTCGGGAAGGAGCGGTCGCGAACCTCGTTGGCGTAGCTCGAGACGGCCTCCTCGATCATGCGGCCCATGTCGGCATACTGCTTCACGAATTTCGGCACGCGCGGCGAGAGGCCCAGGAGGTCCTCCAGCACGAGGATCTGGCCGTCGCAGGCCGAAGACGCGCCGATGCCGATGGTCGGCACCGGGACTTCCTTCGTGATCTTCACGGCGAGCGGCTCGGCCATGGCTTCGAGCACGATCGAGAACGCGCCGGCGTCGGAAATCGCCTTCGCGTCGTCGAGGATCGGACCCCACTCGCTCTCCTCGCGGCCGCGGGCGCGGAACGAGCCGAGCGTGTTGATCGACTGCGGGGTGAGACCGACATGGCCCATCACCGGCACGCCGCGCTCCGTGAGGAAGCGCACATGCTCGGCCATCTTCACGCCGCCCTCCATCTTCACCGCGCCGCAGCCGGTTTCTTTCAGCACGCGGGCGGCGGTGTGGAACGCCTGCTCGGGGCTCGCCTCGTAAGTACCGAAAGGCAGGTCGACGACCACGAGCGCCTTCTTCGAGCCGCGCATGACGGCGTGGCCCTGCAAAATCATCATGTCGAGCGTCACCGGCACGGTGGATTCGAAGCCGTGCATCACCATGCCGAGGCTGTCGCCGACGAGAAGCAGGTCCACATGCGCGTCCAGCCAGCGCGCGGTATGCGCGTGATAGGCGGTCAGCGACACGATCGGCTCGCGGCCCTTGCGGGCGCGGATGTCGGGCGCGGTGTTGCGGCGGATGTCGGCGGTGTTCTGGATCGACATGGTCGTCTCCTTGCCAATCGTGCTCGCGGCAAACGGTGCGCGCGGGCGGTCACATAGGAAGCGGGTATTTACAACGGAAGGGGTGCGGATGCGAATCTTAACGCCTTCCCTTGTTATCGCCGGCCCGCCGCGCCAGGCGAGCGCAGCGAGCCGCTCGGCGCGGCGAGACCCGGTGATCAATTTTTCCCATCCGCACAGGTCACCCTTCCAAACGTCTTGATGTCGATTCAATGTCAGTATGAATTGAGAGGATCGAGCGCTAACGGCGGCTCCACAGGGCAAGGCTTTTCTGGTTCCGGCTTTTTCGCTGGAGCTTTCGTCTCGCTAACAAATTTTCTTATTAGATTCTCGGGTGCTTCAAACGTATATCGAATATTAAATTTCCAATTCTTATTTGCGTATTCGGAATGAACGACAGTGACTTTGATTCTTGATAGACCCAAAGACAATTCAGAAGGGCTTGTTTTCTCAATTGCACCAAAAAAATAGCTACCAATTGTTACAAGATGATAATTATTGATAGCTTTATTCCACGCGCGGCGCCAAAAACCGGATGGATCGGCATGCGGACGTTCCGGCTTTGGATTTTCGAGCTTAACGACTAAATTATTCTCGCTTACGTACAGATGCACCGGCACATTCAGAAACAGAGTGCCAACGGATGAAAGTTCGTTACTGCCAACCTTTTTCGGTCCACCAACATCAACTTTAACATAGACTCTAGCGACCATCGTCTTCTCATCATCGCCGTCTTTAAGGCTACGAATCTCAATTTCAGATATGTCCGCCCAAGACCAGAAATTGTGGACCAGCACACATTTAGACCTGAGTTTTCCAAATTTCTGCTCAAGTGGAGAAAGTGTTTCACGATAGTTTTTTAGTTCGCCAATCAAGTGGCCGCTTAACTCATGCTTGTCCTTCTTTGTTGAGACCGACAAACAACTATTTATCGTTAGATCAATAGGAACATTTCCTGCGTCGTCCAAGCCTGCCATTTTCGCCAGCTTAGACACGATTGCAGGATCGCGATACGTGAGTGGGCCCGTCCAAACGCCATCGCACTCAGAATCATTTGTGACTATTTTTTCTTGCTTCTTTTTATTCTGCGCTTCTACCTGCTGAGAAAAATAAACCACAAAGGATAGAGAAGAAAAAACAAGGCTAACGAAAAGCACAAAACGAAATAAATTCTGAAAAATAGACACAGCAGCCTCCATTGGATGCGAAGCCGTATCTCACTCGTTACTAAAAATCCTTGCAAGCCAAGGTACTCTATTGCCTCCTCTTCGTTATCAAATGGAGCCAATCAAGCCGCCTTCTTCACATCCTTGATGTCCGAGAACACGATGCCCGGTGCGCGTTCGCGCGTGTAGTCGAGGTCGAAGTTCGATTTGGCCATGAACACCGGATCGCCGTCGAGGTCGCTCGCCATCGAGAAGTTCTTGGCGGTGATGAAAGCATCCAGCTTCACCCGGTCTTCGCTCGAGACCCAGCGCGCGAGGTCGAATTCGCTCTGCTCCAGCGAAATCTGCAGGCCGTATTCGGCGTCGAGCCGCGCCTTCAACACGTCGAGCTGCAACGGCCCGACCACGCCGACGAGTGCGGGCGCGCCGTCCATCGGCTGGAACACCTGCACCACGCCCTCTTCCGCAAGCTGCTGCAGCGCCTCTTTCAGCTTCTTCGCCTTCATCGGGTCGGAGAGCTTCACGCGGCGGATGATTTCCGGCGCGAAGCTCGGCACGCCGACGAAGTTGATCGCCTCGCCTTCGGTGAGCGTGTCGCCGATCCGAAGCACACCGTGGTTCGGGATGCCGACCACATCGCCCGCGTAAGCCTCTTCCGCCAGCGCGCGGTCCTTCGCGAAGAAGAACTGCGGCGCGTTCAGCGCCATCTGCTTTTCAGTGCGCGCCACCTTCACCTTCATGCCGCGCGTGAGCTTGCCCGAGCAAAGCCGCGCGAACGCGATGCGGTCGCGGTGGTTCGGGTCCATGTTCGCCTGAATCTTGAAGACGAAGGCGGTGAGCTTCGCTTCCGCCGCTTCCACCGTGCGCTTGTCGGCGACTTGTGCTCTTGGTTGGGGCGCGTAATCGCCGAGCGCTTCGAGCAAATCGCGCACGCCGAAATTCTTCAAGGCCGAGCCGAAGAACACCGGCGTCAGGTGCCCTTCACGGAACGGCGCCAGCTCGAATTTCTTGGTGCCTTCTTTCGCAAGCATCAACTCTTCTTCGAGTGCCGCTGCATCGAGATTGGCGCCGAGGGCCGCCATCTGCGCGGCATCCATCTTCTCGCGCGGCGCATTGGCGTCGGCTTCGAGACGCCGCACACCACCGCTCGATAACTCCACGGTGCCTGCGAAATCGCGGCCCCGCCCGATCGGCCAGGTCACGGGTGCGGTGTCGAGCGCGAGCGTCTTTTCGATCTCGTCCAGAATCTCGAACGGGTCGCGGCTCTCGCGATCCATTTTGTTGATGAAGGTGACGATCGGAATGTCGCGCAGGCGGCAGACTTCAAAGAGCTTCCGTGTGCGCGCCTCGATGCCCTTCGCAGCGTCGATCACCATGACCGCGGAGTCCACCGCCGTCAGCGTGCGGTAGGTGTCTTCCGAGAAGTCTTCATGGCCCGGTGTGTCGAGCAGGTTGAACACCAGTCCGCCGAACTCGAAGGTCATGACCGAGGTCACGACCGAAATGCCGCGCTCGCGCTCGATCGCCATCCAGTCCGAACGCGTGTTGATGCGGTTCTTCTTCGCCTTCACCTCGCCCGCGAGATTGATCGCACCGCCGAACAAGAGGAGCTTTTCGGTGAGCGTGGTCTTGCCCGCGTCCGGGTGCGAGATGATCGCGAACGTGCGCCGGCGCGCGACTTCGCGCTCGATCGGCGTCTCGTTGGTTCTGGAATGGGCTAAGGACGTGTCGGACATGGCTTTGAACGTGGCGGCTGGTGCATCCCCGATCCGGGCGGTTGGGTCAAGCCCCGAACCCGGCTAGATTCCGAATCGATGCGGTTTCTGGCTTTCTCCGACGTACACAATAATCTCGCCTGCGTGCGGAAAATGCGTGCGCAGGAACAAAACACCTTCGACGCCATCCTGTTCGGCGGCGACATCGGCCGGAAAATTCCCGAGGCCTTCTTCGCGATTCTGGCGACGTTCGAATGCCCCATCTTCTACGTCTACGGGAACTGGGACATCGATCTCGCGCTTGATGCAAAATATCATCCGCGTGCCCGCATCCTGCATCGCAGTTTCGAGACGCTCAACGGCATCACCTTCGCAGGCTTCAGCGACAAGCCGGATGGGCCCGCGCGGCGGCACTTCGCGGGCGTCCTGAAACAAGCCGGCGTCGACCCTGCCCGCACGATCCTCCTGTGCCACTACGAGTTGCGCGGCATCGAGAAAGACGTTCCCGGCCTCGCGCTGCACCTCTACGGACACACGCATGTCATGGAGCAGTTCGAGCAGAAGCGCACGACGTACGTAAACCTCGGCGTGCTCGACCGGCAGATCTCCATGCGTCCGCACGACAAGCCGGTCTGGATCAAGGAAGACTGCCGCAACGCGATCGCCGGCAACTACGCGGTTATCGAGGTCTCGGATGCTGGATTCGACGTACGCTATCGAGAACTGCCGCAGGACTTTACCGGCTGGATACCGGTCGAACGGAGCTATCGCGGTATCGAATGGATTCCCGAAGACAAGAAGTGGAGCGATCCCGCCGATCCGCGCCTGCCGCGCTTTGAGGTTGCGTAAGCGCTTGGCGGAGCGCGCGGGAGCGCTATGATCGCGCGGGGAAGATAAGAAGAACAGCAATGCCGGAGCGGAAGGGACTGCGGATCGGGTTCGATGTCGGCGGCACGAAGATCGCGATCTGCGTGCTCGATGCCGCGGGCAACTACGTCTTCAAGACCGAATGCGCGACCCCGCGCGACGACTATCCCGGGTTTCTCGAAATTGCCGACTCGTTGCTGACCCAGGCGCGCGGTGCCGTGCCGGAGGCGGCGGCAGCCTCGATCGGCCTCGGCATTCCCGGCGAGATCGACGTACTTTCGAACACCGTGAAGAACGCGAACAGCACCTGCCTCATCGGCCACGATCTCGAAGCCGATCTTGCACGCGTGTTCGGCCAGCCGGTTCGCCTCGCGAACGACGCGCAGTGCCTCATTTCTTCCGAAGTGCATGACGGCGCGGCGAAGGGTGCCACCGTCGCCTTCGGCGTCATCCTCGGCACCGGCGTCGGCGGCGGTGTCGCGATCAACGGCGAAGCCTGGCGCGGCAACAATCGTCTCGCCGGCGAATGGGGCCACAATGCATTCCCCGACCGCGACGGCGATGTCACCGGCAGCCCCTGCTATTGCGGCCGCAACAACTGCATCGAAACGGTGCTGAGCGGCCCTGCACTGGTCGCGGCCTATGCCGACGCAACCGCGGGCGAGAACGCGCAGCTTCCCGAAATCGAAAAGATGGTTGCCGACGGCGATCCGGTCGCACGCGAAGTGCTCGCGCACTACATCGACAACCTCGGCAAAGCGCTTGCAGGCGTCGTCGGCGTGCTGGACCCGGAAGTGATCGTGCTCGGCGGCGGCGTATCGAGCATCCAGAGCATCTACCGCGAATTGCCGGATCGCATCGCCGCGCACATGTTCCACTCTGCGCCATCGAAGCCGCGTTTCACCACGAGCATCGTGAAGAGCAAATGGGGCCCGGATTCGGGCGTGCGGGGTGCTGCGCGCCTGTGGCCGCTGCCGCGCTAGCCCCAGATCCTCGTTACGACCTGAAGAATGTCAGGCGGACTTCAGGCGCGGCAAAGGCTCGGCCTTGTCGATGATGCTGGATTTTGCGATCGCGCTTTCCAGCGCCGAAACGCAGACCGGATCGAGCGCGGTGCCGGCATCGCCCTTAATGATCGCCAGCGCCTGCGACACCGGCATCGCCTTTCGATACGGCCTGTCGGCCGTCAGTGCGTCGAACACGTCGGCAACCGAAACCACTCTTGTTTCCAGATCGATGCCGTCCCCGGCGAGGCCGCGCGGATATCCCTTGCCGTCGAGCCGCTCGTGATGCGCGCCGCCGATCACCGCAAGGTCGGCAAAGGCCTCGATCCGGGAAAGGATCGCTTCGGAAAGTTCGGCGTGCCGTTTCATCAGCCGCCATTCCTGTTCGTCGAGCTTGCCCGGCTTGTCGAGAACGGAGTTGCTGACGCCGAGCTTGCCGATGTCGTGCAGGAGTGCCGCGCGACGGATGTGCCGCCGCCGCTCCGCATCCCATCCCAGTTCCTCGGCGATGAGGTCGGCAAAGAGCGCGACCCGCTCGCTGTGACCGGCGGTATAGGGGCTCTTCGCGTCGATGACTTGTGCAAAGGCATAGGCGACGTCGTCGAGATAGGCCTCGTCCGCGGTTGCGGCGCGCATGCCCGGTTCCATGTTAAGAACCGTCTCTTCCAGTTCGTCGCTCGATAGCACGCGCCAGAAATTCTCGTCATCGGCAGCTGCAACAAGCGCTTCGACGACTGCCGGATCGAACCAGCGTCCTTTTCGCGCGGCGACTTCGGCGAGTGCGGCCTCCTTGCCAGACGCGGTGGCAAAAACGTCGGCGACCTGCGCCAGCAACGCGATTCTGGAAAGGAGCGAAATCTCCAACGCTTTCTTTGCCGCCGGCCGGCCGGAACCGTCCCAGTGTTCGTCGAGGTCGAGGATGCCGTTGCAGACAGCCTGCGAGAAGCGCAACTGTCCGGCGATCTCGGCCCCGCGCTGACAACGTGTCTCGATCAGTTCGGTCACGATAGGACCGCCATTCTTCAGAATGTTCACGGTTGCGCGGAAACGCGCCGCAAGGTCGCTGCCCGCTCCGACCTTGGCGAAGACAAAGCGGAGCACTTCAGGAAGCTTTCCGTCCAGAAGCTTGAAGTCGCGCTTGAACGACAGGTCGTCCGCCAGATAGAGCGCGCAGATGCGCGCGGCATTGCTGCTGCAACCGAGGTCCTTCAACAGCAGGGTGTAATAGAGATCGTGGAGCACTTCGTCCGGAAGCCCGAGCTTCCGCCCGACGTTGATGCCGATCCAGCAACAGCGGACGCAATGACCTTCCGGCTGCCCTTCCGTCAGGTCCAGCGCGCGGCTGAGCGCGCCCAGTAGTTCCGCCTTGCGGACGATCTTTGCCATGGATGCTCCCGACGCAATCGGGCGACCATGGCGGAACCTTGCTTCGATCCGGTTAATGCGTGACTGCAAGCAGCAAGCGGAAATGCGGAAATAACTCAAACCGCCTTGCTGTATTCCTCCGGCTTGAAGCCGACGAGCAGCTTGCCGCCGGGGAGTTCCAGCACCGGGCGCTTGATCATCGAAGGCTGCGCAAGCATCAGCGCGATCGCCTTTTTCTCGGTGATCCCTTCCTTTTCCTTCTCGGAAAGTTTGCGGAAGGTCGTGCCCGCGCGGTTGAGCAGCGTTTCCCAGCCGGCTTTCTTCGCCCAGCCTTCGAGCTTGGCTTTCTCGATGCCGCTACCCTTGTAGTCGTGGAACGCGTAGGTGACGCCCTTCTTGTCGAGGAAGGCCCGCGCCTTCTTCATCGTGTCGCAGTTCTTGATGCCGTAGATCGTGATTGCCATTCTTCTTCCTTAGCCCGACACTGGCAGCACGAAAAGAAGGAGGAACGCCATGGCGGAAGCACTCAACAATAAAGTCCAGCCCTACCTCTTCTTCGACGGGCGCTGCGAGGAAGCGCTGGAATTTTACAAGAAAGCTATCGGTGCCGAAATCGGCATGCTCATGCGCGTGAAGGATGCGCCCGATCAGGGTGGTGCGCATGCCCCCGCGGACAAGATCATGCACGCCTCCTTCTTCGTCGGAAACACGCTGATTATGGCGTCCGACGGGTTCGCGAAAGGTCAGCCGAAGTTCGAAGGATTTTGTCTTTCGATCAGCGCGAAGGACGAAGCGGATACCGAGCGCATGTTCAGCGCCTTGGGTGCCGGAGGCGAAGTCACGCAACCGATCATCAAGACCTTCTTCTCGCCTGCTTTCGGCATGGTGCGCGACAAGTTCGGCGTGCACTGGATGGTGCTGGTCCCGCAGGACATGGCGTAAGCGGCATGAGCGCAGAATCCCCTTACCGCTGGGTGATCGTCGCCGCTGGCGCGATCATGACCTGCGTGGCGGCGGGCGCGATGTTTTCTCTCGCGGTGTTTCTCGAGCCTATGTCGAGCGCCACCGGATGGTCCCGCGCCGGCATCTCGATCGCGATGACGCTGAATTTTCTTGCAATGGCAGCGGGCAATTTCGGCTGGGGTGTCGCCAGCGACCGCTTCGGTGCGCGCATTGTTGTATTCATCGGAGCAATCGTGCTCGGACTTGCGCTCGTGCTCGCAAGTCGAGCGCAATCACTGCTCGCGTTCCAAGTCACCTACGGCCTTCTCGTCGGAATTTCCGCGAGCGCCTTCATCGCGCCCATGATCGCGGCAACGACCGGCTGGTTCGAAACGCAGCGCAGCCTCGCGGTATCGCTGGTCTCGCTCGGTATCGGCGTCGCGCCGATGACGATGTCGCCGCTCGTTGCATGGCTGATGTCGGCGAACGACTGGCGTACGGCGATGCTGATCGTCGGCCTGCTGTCGTGGGCCATACTCATTCCAACGGCGTTTCTTGTCCGCAGCCCGCCCGCCGTTGCTCCGGCCACTCCAGCGGCAATCCTTGCGGACAGCGGGGCTGCGATCCGCACCGCGAGCGAAGCATTTCGCTCGCCGCAGTTCATCGTCTTGTCGCTTACCTTCTTTGCCTGTTGCGCGGCACATTCCGGCCCGATCTTCCACATGGTGAGTTACGCAATCTTCTGCGGCGTGGGTCCGCTCGCGGCCGTCAGCATCTACAGTGTCGAAGGGCTCGGCGGACTGGGCGGCCGCGTATTGCTTGGCGTGCTCGCAGACAAGCTCGGCGTGAAGCCGGTGCTGATCGCCGGTCTTGTGGTGCAGGCGGTTGCGATCGGTACATATATTTATGTGCGCGAACTGCCTTCGTTCTATGCGCTCGCGCTTATCTTCGGCGCGGCTTATGGCGGCGTGATGCCGCTCTACGCGGTGCTCGCACGCGAATATTTCGGCCAACAGATCATGGGCACGGTGTTCGGCGCGGTAACGATGGTGTCTTCCATCGGCATGGCTGCGGGTCCGCTGATCGGCGGCTGGCTCTATGACACGTACGGCGCCTACACTTGGCTGTTCGCCGGATCGTGCGCTGTCGGCCTCGGTGCGGTCGCAATTGCCCTGGCCTTCCCTCCGGTGCCTTCCCAAGGCAAGCTGCAAACCGCGTAAGGAGCCAAAAATGGAAATCAAGAGAAACGGCACACGCGCGGTCAACAAGGGCCCGGCCGATTACTTCTCGGGCGACGTGAAGATGGAGCCGCTGGCATCGCCGTCCGCCCCTGCCCGCGTGCGGGCCGCACTTGTCAGCTTCGAACCCGGTGCGCGCACCGCGTGGCACACGCATCCTCTCGGCCAGACGCTGATCGTGACGGCGGGCCTTGGCTGGGCGCAGACCGAGGGCGGAGCCGTCGAGGAAATCAAGCCCGGCGACGTGATCTGGTTCGCGCCCGGCGAAAAGCACTGGCACGGCGCTACCGCGACCACCGCGATGACCCACATCGCGGTGCAGGAAGCGCTCGACGGTGAAACTGCGCACTGGCTCGAGAAGGTGAGCGACGCGCAATACAGGAAGTAGAAGTCCTGCACTCACTCGCCTGCCCCGCGAAACTCGCTTTCGCGCTGCGCTGAAGTTTCCGCTTCCCGCCCTGCACACGCTCTGTGCTTGCTCACGTTTCCCGGGGCATGCAAGGATCGTGGTTCTATTTTTTACTGCACCTTATTTTCATAGGAATATTGCAATGAGCGATCGTTACGCGGTCATCGCCCGCGGCGGCTTGAAACTTCGTGGAAACCCGATGCCGGATGCCATGGTCCTTCGCACGCTCGCGGAAGGAACGGTGGTCAACGTCCTGATGCTGGAAGGCAACTGGGCGCAGGTGGATCTGGAAGGCGACGGCAGGGCCGACGGCTTCGTCAGTTTCTCGTTCCTGCGTCCGGCCGACGGCGGCGCGGCTGACGCGCCCGGCAGTCTTCTTGGCGACATCACCGGCCTCGTGACGCCTGCGATGGTCAAGCAGATGTTTCCAGCGGCGACCCGACTGCAGAACATTACGGCGAACCTCCCCTTCGTGCTGGGAGGGCTGCGGGCGCGGCGTCTCGGCGACCGGGCCATGGTCTTGATGGCGCTCGGCACGATCCGCGCGGAAACGGAGGGCTTCGTGCCCATCGACGAGGGCAGAAGCCGGCACAACACGCGAAACACGCCGTTCGATCTGTACGATGCCGGCACTTCAAAAGGTGTGAAGCTCGGAAACACCGTTCCGGGCGACGGGCCCCGGTTCAAAGGCCGCGGCTATATCCAATTGACCGGACGCGACAACTACAACCGCATTGGCGGACAAGTCGGCGCAAACCTGATCGACCAGCCGGCGCTGGCGAACGATCCGACGCTCGCCGGACTGATCCTCGCGCAATTCCTGAAGAACAAAGACTCCGCAATCCGAAGGGCGCTTGCCGAAGGAGACCTGGCGACCGCGCGTAAGCTGGTGAACGGCGGCAGTCACGGCCTCGACCGCTTCACCGATACGTTCAACAAGGGGATGCAGATCCTGCCGAGCTGAGCGCGCCGACAGGCGTGTGCGTCAGCCCGACCGGCTTCGTTCGCGAAGCCGGTTACGACGCCTTTGTCCTCTGCGCCACGATCACGCCGAAGACGATCGCGCAGATCACGGCACAGAGAGGGCCCATCAGGAAGATCGCGCCCATCGCACCCCCGCCGTCGCGGTCGAACAGGCCGAAGAAGTTCGTTGCCAGAATGTAGCCGATGATCGGTATCGCCTCGCCGACGACCAGACCGGCGATGACGGCGAGCAGGATTTTCAGGAAGCGGGGCATGGCGCGTTCAATTCTTGCATGTACCAGGTTCTTCAATTTATCAGAAATATTGCACGCAATCGGCAACTGCACGCAACTTTGTTGCAGCATTACGCGTGGCGAAAGAAGATACAGACAGAAAAGCGGCAACGAAGAACTACGGTGTTGGCGCTCGCCACGGCTGATGCGAAAACATTCGTAAGCTCCTGCTGCCGACCACGCTTTAGGCGATGCAGCATCATGGATACGCTCTGTCACGGCAAAGCCGTTTCGTGCGGTCACTCCAATCCCGGAAGGAGAAACCGAAATGAGTACGTGGCCCCCGCTCGATTATCTCAGCTGGCGCGAGACTTGTTCGGCGCTGCATCTCTACCTACAGATCGCCGGAAAATACCGGCTGGCGCATACGCCATGGCTCAACCATTCGTGGCATGCAACTTTCTATGTCACGCCGAACGGTCTTGCATCTTCGCCGATACCGGACGGCCCGGGCATCGAGATTCTGTTCGATTTCCGCGAGCACAAGGTCGTCGGCACGAATGGAGAAGGCCGGCGTGCATCGTTCGGTCTCGGTCCGACCACGGTCGCGGCATTCCATGCCGATTTCGTGAAGCTGGTTTCCGAACTCGGCGGCACGCCGACATTCAACGGTGTGCCGAACGAAGTGCCGAATCCGATCCCCTTCATCGAAGACGATCGCGACCGGCCTTATGACGGCGATGCCGTGCAACGCTTTCATCAGGCGTTGATCGCGGTCGATAAGGTCTTCAACCGGTTCCGCACTTCCTTCCTCGGCAAATCGAGCCCGGTTCACCTGTTCTGGGGCAGCTTCGATCTGGCGGTCACGCGCTTTTCCGGACGCCGCGCACCGCTTCATCCGGGCGGCGTTCCTGCCTTGCCCAACGACGTGGCGCAGGAAGCTTACGACCGCGAAGTGTCCTCGGCGGGCTTCTGGCCGGGCGGCGGCGGCATCGACTACCCCGCGATCTACGCCTACGCCTATCCCGCGCCGAACGGGTATCGCGCGGCGCAAGTCCGGCCCGACTCCGCGTTCTGGCATGAGGGATTGTCCGAATTCATTCTGCCCTACGAAGCCGTGCAAGCGGCAGCCGATCCCGACGAAGCGCTGATGGCGTTCCTCGTGTCGACGTATGAAGCCGCCGCCGATCTCGGCGGATGGGACCGCGATCTGCTGGAATGCGCCCCGGGCAAGCCGCGACAGGTGCGTCCGCCAAGCGCACTCTTGGCAAAGAATGCGCCCGCGGCGAGCGAAGGCGAAGTCGAGCGCGAGGATGGCCCGTCCAAGGGACGCTACCGGCTCCTCATCGACGGCATCGAGGCCGAGATGACCTACAGCCGCGCGGGCGACAGGCTCATCATCATCGACCACACGGAAGTTCCCGCAGCGCTGCGCGGACGCAAGGTCGGAGAACGGCTGGTACGGCAGGCGGTCGAGGATGCCCGGCGCGACAAGGTCGCGATCATTCCGCTCTGTCCGTTTGCGAAGGCGCAGATCGAGCGCCACCCGGAATGGCAGGACGTGTTGCGGCGGTCGTAAACAAGACTACGCTATCGTAGTTGACGCTATCACCACTCCTAATCGATTCTTCCCGGCGAAGCCGGCGAGGAGGATTTTCAGGAAGTGGGGCATAGCTAGAGGCTATATTGGATTTTTCCAGTATGCCAGTGCTGCTTTACGTCTATCTGCACGAACCTGTTCGGCGCACTAACGATGGCACTCTCCGGCGGCGCGATGGCGACGCAAATCCACGCGGACTCGCCCTCAGCCACATCCCGCTCAACATTTTCTCGGACTTTTGATGTGGGCAGCCCGTGGCTGCGCGGCCCGAAGATCAGAGTAATGCTTCCGCTGTGGAAGGATTAGTTGTTTACGGCAACCATCACTCCTAGCATGACAAGAAAAAAATCAACGACTAGCACTGTCGCGGTGGCGCAATACTACTCTCGGCCTATCGCTTCACTTATAATAGCATCCTCTGCTAATAGCATCCTCGGCGACCAATTGTAGGCCCACATCAACTTTGTAAGTCGGAAATCTACGATTTTGCGCCCACCTTTGCCTCTCTCTTTTGCACAACTAAATTGAGCTTGCGTGAGACTGAGGCTAGCGCAGAATAATTCATAGATTACATTATGAACTAATTCGTTCTTGCCTAACACATACTTTAAGGCATTTGGCTATGACGCCCTCCGCGTACCCTATCGCAGTGATGGGTATCGACGAAAATTTGAGCGCACTGATCAACGAGGCGTGTACAGGCGCAGTCGGTCGAATCGACGTTAAAGAGTTAGATAAGGGTTTGAGTGGAGCCAAGGTACTGTTGGCTCAATGGCCGCTCAAAGCACAAACAACTTCTGCGCTCCACGTACTAAAGATACACACCGAAATTTCAAAACTTCAAGACGAAATGAGCAAGATTGAAGAATTAGTTGCTCCGGTCGATCCGCAAATAGGCCATGTAAAGTTCTTTCAGTCATCAAGTTGTGGTCTTTTGCGTCAAGCATTTATTGGGTCGCCGGAAGGAGAGCTCCAAAGTCTTCGGAACTGGTTCGAGATTGCTCGCACTACACAGGAAGCGCGAAAAATAATTGCGGACTTGTTCGAGAAGCGTATGCGCCAGTGGCACTGTGGAAATCACCGCTCCCCTCCGCAAGAACGTCACTCCTACACCGACATGTTTAAAGGACGCACTTACCGCATTAAGGACTTATCATCACTATTGGACCAACTTGGAACTAGCGCATTAGCTAAAAGCTTTGAAAAGCTATCGAACTTGAAATTGGCACCATTAGAAAAAATAGTTTCAGGCGTCGATCGCGTTTGCTTAGCTATGGATGAATTTCCAATCGGTCTCACGCATGGCGATCTACACTCTCAAAACGTATTGATCGGGCAGGATCAAGCGATTCACCTGATTGATTTTGCTTGGGCCGATTATCGATGGAAAGCTGTCGATTTCTTAATGTTAGAATGCTCGCTAAAATTTTTAGTCGCTCCGCTTGATGCCCGCGATGAAGATTTAGTCGAGATGGAAAGTTTGATTGAAGATTCTCACGCTGCGACAACAGATTTTGAATTACTGTTGGATAAGCTGCACGGCAATCAATTGAGAGTGTTTGCAGCGGCGCTTTCTGAAATTCGAAAACAAGCTCTGACACGACAAGCTATCCGTGATATGGAACAATATCGACGGGGGTTAATTGTTCTAATGGCGTGTTTGGCTCGATTTCCGAAGTTGAACCGCACTTTCTTAGCTCATAGCTTGGCTTTCCATGCCGCACGAATTTGAAATCTCGTCTAACATTGGTCGCTATGATCGCCTCTACAGCGCAGTGGGTACGCTTTGGTCCGAGGCACCGGGCCGCATGGTTAGGCAGGCTTCAAAGATTTCACGTGTTGGGAGGGCCCTCGACGTGGGATGTGGCGATGGGAAAAACGCTCTCTATCTAGCTAAGCTTGGCTGGGAAGTTGATGCCTTCGATGTCTCAGCCTTGGCACTGGCCTGCTTCCAGAAACGACTTAAAGGTACCAAAAATCTAAGCATAAGAGCGTGGCAGGATAACGCGCATGATTGTGATTTGCGCCAGCGCAGTTATCAACTGGTAGTTGCTTACGGATTATATCATTGTCTGAGTGATGCGGATGTTGTTGCTGCCCATAGTCGCGTGACGCGCGCTGTCGCACCGGGTGGGCTTTTAGCGTATGCTGCCTTTAATGATCGTCTCCCTGTGCCACCGAATCACGGCACAGAAAAACTCTATCTTAGGGATGAGGATCATATCCTCGGTCTAGCTCTTGGTTGGACGGTTGAAGCCTACCAAATTGGAACAATATCCGAAGCCCACTTTCCAGTTATAGGAGAGCATCAGCACTCGCTTACATGGGCACTTTTGCGGAAGCCATTCTAATGCCGAATTTAATTATCATTACAGGGCAATCTGGTGCAGGAAAAAGCACCTTGGCGGCCCACCTTGCCCGAGCGCGTCAAGCGACGGTGCTGAATATTGGTGACGTTGTTTGGCGGCATGTAATCTCTGTCGGATTTTTTCCGAACTCTCGAGAAGAAGCAGGCCGATTGTTTGTAAGCCATTTCAGCGCTAACACTTTCCTCGCCGGAGTTTTGCGCGCGTGAGGTCATCATTGACGGCCTTCGCATACCTAGCATGATGAAAAGACTTGAACGGGCCGCAGCGTTCTCGACTCACATACATGTCCATGTACCTGAAGAACTTCGCTTCCAGAGACTGCTTAGCCGCTGCAATAGCTTTCATCACGACTGGTTTTTTGAGGAAATTAAATTTCTACAAAATCAATCAGATATAGTGGTCTCCGGGCTTACCGGAGCGCATGATAAAGATTACTCCCACTCAATCGTCCCCGGCGGCTTACTCGTCACGTCGTAGACGACGCGGTTGACGCCCTTCACCTCGTTGATGATGCGGGTTGCGACCTGGCCTAAGAACTTCATCTCGAAGGGATAGAAGTCGGCGGTCATGCCATCGACCGAAGTCACGGCACGCAAACCAAGAACATGATCGTAGGTGCGGCCGTCGCCCATCACGCCGACGGTCTTCACCGGCAGGATCACCGCGAACGCCTGCCAGATTTCGTCGTACAAGCCCGCCTTGCGGATTTCATCGAGATAGATCGCGTCGGCGAGCCGCAGAATGTCGAGCGCTTCCTTCGTGACCGCGCCCGGGCAGCGGATCGCAAGTCCCGGTCCCGGAAACGGATGCCGCCCGACGAAGACATCCGGCAGCCCGAGTTCTTTCCCGAGCTTGCGCACTTCGTCCTTGAACAGTTCGCGCAGCGGCTCCACGAGCTTCATGTTCATGCGCGCCGGAAGCCCGCCGACATTGTGGTGTGACTTGATCGTCACCGAAGGTCCGCCGGTAAAGCTCACGCTCTCGATCACGTCGGGATAGAGCGTGCCCTGCGCGAGAAACTCGGCACCACCAATCTTCTTCGCTTCGGCCTCGAATACGTCGATGAAGAGCTTGCCGATGATCTTGCGCTTCTGCTCGGGGTCGGTGACGCCCGAAAGCTCGCGCAAAAAAACCTCGCTCGCGTCCGCATGCACCAGCGGAATGTTGTAGTGATCGCGGAACAGATCGACGACGGTCTTCGCTTCGTTCAACCGCAGCAAGCCGTGATCGACAAACACGCAGGTAAGCTGCTCGCCGATGGCTTCGTGAATAAGCAGCGCCGCGACGGACGAATCCACGCCGCCGGAAAGCCCGCAGATCACGCGGCCCTTGCCGACCTGCGCGCGGATGCGCTCGATCGCTTCCTCGCGGAATGCGCGCATCGACCAGTCGGCTTTCGCGCCCGCGATCTTGTGAACGAAATTTCGGATCAGTTTCGCGCCGTCGGGCGTGTGCACGACCTCGGGGTGAAACATCAGCCCATAATATTTGCGCTTCTCGTCCTGAATGATCGCGAACGGCGCATTCGGCGAAATGCCCGCGACTTCGAAGCCGGGCGGCATCTTCGTGATGCGGTCGCCATGGCTCATCCACACCTGATGCTTCTCGCCGACCTTCCAGTCGGTCTCGAATAGATGGCTCCTGGCCTTCACCTCGACATCGGCGCGGCCGAATTCGCGGTGATGCCCGCCTTCGACCGTGCCGCCGAGTTGGGCCGCCATGGTCATCTGGCCGTAGCAGATGCCGAGGACCGGCAGACCCGCATCGAAGATCGCCTGCGGTGCCCGCGGCGAGCCTTCCTCGTGCACGGACTCCGGTCCGCCCGACAAAATCACCGCCTTCGGGTTCATTTTCTTGAACGCGGCTTCCGCCGACTGGAACGGCACGATCTCGGAATAGACGCCCATCTCGCGCACCCGGCGCGCAATCAGCTGCGTCACCTGCGAGCCGAAATCGACGATCAGGATCTTGTCGTGGTCGGGGGAATGGGCGGAATGCGGCGGCGTTGCCGCGCTGGCGGGGCTGCTCATGACAGGGAACTAAGGGAAGCCGTTTCAGCCCGCAAGCGAGCCCGCGCGGGGCGGATATGCTTTCCAACAGCTTAAGCGCAGGCGGCCCGCCGCGAGCGGCCCTAACCCGATGTTAGGCCGGTACGGGCTAGGAAACGGGCATGAATTCGCCCTCGATCGCACCCGAAATGCCCGACGCTGGAGCGCGGCGCGCCGCCCTGTTTTGCGAGAGCCCGCGCGACATCGCGGAGCGGATCGCGCTGGGCCTCGTCTGGGCGCTGAAGCCCGCGCGGCTTCGCGCCCTGCCCGCGCTCGCCCGCATCTGGTTGCGCGATTCCTTCCGCGGCGCTGCGCTCCCCGACCCGCGCGACGCAGGCCCCGGCGGCATCGCGGGGATTGCGCACGATCTTTCCGTCGAGACGCTGCTTTCGGCGTACCAGCGCACGCTCTATCCGTGGGGCCATGTCGGGCCGTTCAAGTGGCTTTCGACCGAAGAGCGCTGCGTACTCTTCTTCCAAGAACTGCATATTGCAAAACGGCTCCGCCGCCAGATGAAGCAGAACGAATACCGCGTGACCTTCGATACCGACTTCGAAGGCGTGATGCGCGCCTGCGCCGAGCGCCGCCCGGGCCGCTGGCACCTCACCTGGCTGCGCCCGAAGATCATGCATGCCTTCGCGAAGTTGCATGACGCCGGCCACGCGCATTCGTTCGAAGTCTGGAACAAGGACGGCGCGCTCGTCGGCGGCGGCTATGGCGTTGCCGTGAACGGCGTGTTCTTCACCGAGTCGCAGTTTTCGCGCGAGAGCAACACCTCGAAGATGGGCTTCACGCTCTTCAACTGGCACCTCGCCAAGTGGGGCTTCCTGCTGAACGACGGCAAGGACCCGACACCGACGATCAACGAAATGAACTTCCGCATGATCCCGCGCAGCGAGCTGCAGGCGATCCTCGACCGCGGCACGAACTTCGATTGCCGTCCGGGCCGCTGGCACTGCGAAACGGATCTGAAGTCGATTGCAGAGTGGATGCCGGAAGCGGTGAAGGCTGAAGCAAATCTATAATGCGTCATGCCCGGCCTTGTGCCGGGCATCCACGCCTTTCCTGACTATCTGCAGCTAAGGCGTGGATGGTCGGGACAAGCCCGACCATGACGAAGTATTTGCGATTCCGGAACGCGAGAGAAACGAGCGAACCCGGAATGACAATTAGTTCTTCCGCAACACGCTCACGAAAAACCCATCCGTGCCCGTGCGGCGCGGCGTCATCTGGATGCCTTCGGCGGAAAGCTTTGCAGCGCGGGCGAAGATCATCGCGTTCTCGCCAAGCGCCTTCACCACGTCGTTCGGCGGCACGATCTCGAACGAAGCCTTGCGCTCGCGGAACGCGCGGATCTGCGCGCCGTTCTCCGCGTCCAGAATCGAACACGTGATGTACACGAGCCTACCGCCCGGCTTTACGAACCGCGCGGCATCGTCGAGCAGCGCCGACTGTTCGCGCAGGCGAATTTCCAGCGCGCCCGGACGGATGCGCCATTTTGCATCCGGATGCCTGCGCCACACGCCGCTGCCGGTGCACGGCGCATCGAGCAACACGAGGTCCATCTTGCCTTCGAGATCGGAAAGCACGTCCTGCTTTCCTTTCGGCGAGCGCACCTGCACGTTGTGCGCGCCTGCACGCGCGATCCGTTCGTGGATCGGCTTGAGCCGGCGCAGGTCGGAATCGTAGGCAAACAACTGCCCCTTGTTTTCCATGGCTGCTGCAAGCGCGAGCGTCTTGCCGCCCGCACCCGCGCAGAGATCGAGCACCTGCTGCCCCGGCTCCGCATGCGCGAACAAGGCTGCAAGCTGCGAACCTTCGTCCTGCACCTCGAAGTCGCCTTTGAGGAACGAAGGTTCGGACGTCACCGGCGGCTGCCTGCCGTCAGTGGAAAGTTCGATCCGCAAGCCCTGCGGCGACCAGCGCGCGGCCTGCGCGTGAAGATGCGAAAGCTCGCTCGCGACGTCGCCGCGTTTGTTCTTCAGCGTGTTCACGCGCAGATCGAGCGGCGCGCGGTTTGCCAGCGCGATCCCTTCCTGCCAGCGGTCGTCCCCGAAACTTTCCGCGAGATGCGCGTCCAGCCATTCCGGATAGTCGCCCGCGACATGCGGCGGGGCCTTCGCGAGCGACCCGGTCTCCAGCCGCTTCTTCTCGTCGTCGCGCAGCGGTTCCGGCGCGAAGCGCGAACCGTCGGCAAGCGTTGCGATTTCTTCGACGCTCATGCTGCGCGCGAGCCGCAATGCGCCGAGCATCACGGCGCGCGGCGTTTCCGCCCCCATGAGCCAGGCCGCGGAAGCGCGGCGGCGAAGCGCGTCGAACATCAGGGAGCCGATCGCGCCACGGTCGCCGGAGCCCGCAAAGCGATGCGTCTGCCCCCACTCGCGCAGCGCATCGGGCGCAGGGCGTTTCTTGGCTTCGATTTCGGTCAGAACTTCGATGGCTGCGGCGAGCCGCGCGGCGGGTGTCATGATGATCGGGCTTATAGAGAGAATGTGCCGCTTTTGACAGCCACGAAAAACTTGTCGAGTTCGATCGCAAGCCTTCGATCGACAATTCCCAGATAGCTCGCCCAGTCCTCATACTGCGAAAGCTCGGTCTTGCCGTCGGTGATGCCGCGTAGCCCGATCATGGGAATGCCGAAGCGCTCGGCGGCGCGGCTGACCGCGTAACTTTCCATGTCGACCATGTCGGCTTCGATGGTGTCGTACATCGCGCCCGATACGATGCTCGCGCCGGTCGCGATCGACGCGGAGGGGATGCCGGGAATCTGCTGCGGAATATTCACCACCGCAGGCACGCCGAGAAACGGTACGACCCCGCGGTCGAAGCCGAGCGGCGTGCAATCCATGTCGCGATAGCAGACGCTGGAAAGCTGGTAGATTTTCGCGTGCTCGAGTTTGCGCGAGCCTGCGGAGCCTAACGAGAATACGAGTTGCGGCAGGTCGCGCTCGGCTTCCAGCCGCGCAAGCGCCGCACTCGTTGCGCTTGCTGCCTCCACCGGACCGACGCCGGTGATCAACGGTTCTATCCGTCTCTGTAGCGCCGGCCCGTATTCCTGCTCGGTCGCCATAACGAACAGGATATGAAGCGGATGGTCCCTCCAGAGCCTGAATTCATCCATCAATCAGATGCCGGTGAGAATCAGGAGCGCGAAGTAAGCCCACATCACAATGAGCACGAGCAGACCGAAGGCATAGGCAAAGAAGCGGCGCGGCACGCGATTGGAAGTCGTGTGGATCAGCATGTGAACGATGCGCGAGATCACGAACACCCACGACAGCACGACGAAAATGAGATCGGCCTTCCGCGTGATCAACGCGAAGGCGACGAGCACGAAATAGAGAACCGGCAACTCATACTGGTTATGATACGAATTCGAGATTTTCTTCGCGCGCTCGGGCCAGGGCTCCTTGGTAAGCGCGATCTCCTTGATCCGCACTTCCTTGGCGTAGATCGCGCGATTGCGCTCGTAGCCCATCCAGAGGGCGAGAATAAAAATCTGTGCAACGAGCACGAAGACGGGAAACAGGATCATCGGCACGGTCATGGGCGATACCTCGAAGGATCAGATCCGGACGGCGAAAAGAATCCACATGGCGAGCAGCGCGAGCGCGCCGCCGCGGAACGCGTAGCTGCGATACTTACGCGCGTTGGACGTCGTGTGAATGTACGCCTGCACCGCGCGGAACAACACGAAGACCCAGGCCAGCGCGACGAAGACGAGATCGATCTGCCGCAGGATCACCGCGAGAATGAAGACCGCGTAGAACAGGATCGGAAGCTCGAGCGAGTTCTGGTACGCATCCGAGAACTGCGCGGCCTGCGGCGGCCAAGGGTTTTTTCCGCCGCGAACCAGAAGATCCTTCGGATCGGTCTTCTGCTCCATCACCGCCTTGCGGCGCGCGATGACCATGCCGAACATCAGGATGAAGGTGATGGCCGCCATGGCGAGCAGCGGCGAGAGCGCGACAAACGGGGTCATGAAGGACTCACGGGTTGGCTTGTTCGAGATTGGGAAGGATGCCGGCGATGCAGGTGTCGCCGCCGCGCTCGCCCGGATAGACTTCCGCGATCGAGAAGCGGACCCATTGCGGTTTCGCGGCACGCGGCAGCTTGATCGTGTGCGCCTCTTTCGTGTCCGGCACCGTCACGAGGATGCCGATGCCGTCCGAGGTCTGGATCCGAAGCTGCTTCACGCGGCTCATGTTCCGAAAGGTCGCGTCGCTCTTCGGGTTGCCGTTCAGGAACGTGAACTCCTGCACGCGCACGGCCGGCTTGAAGCGGATCGTCACCGTTTCGCCGATGCCGTAGCCGACATGCCCCTCGCACCAGGCCTTGCCCTTGTCCGGCTCGATGAAGGCCTCCGGTCCGAATTTATCCTCGCCCTGCGGCTCCAGCACCGAGTCCACGCAGAATTGCGTCTCGGCGAACTGGTTGTTCTGCACGACGCATTGCTCTTTCGGCTTGGGCTGGGCGGTGGCGGAGAAGGCGGTCAGCGCGGCAAGCGCAGCAGACAGAAGCAGACGAAAGACCATTGCGAAGAATCCCTGACGGCGGCGGGCCCTTTTAGTCCGCCCCCGCGAATATCGCGAGTCCCCCGCTAGAGGGCTTCGAGCGCAAGCAGCGCGAGATGGCCCACCAGCGCGCAAACCGCCAGAAAATTTATGACGAAGACACGCCCGCGCAGGGTCACGTTATCCGTGAGCGTGTGCACGCCGGTGTGCAGGATCCTGCCCGCGAGGAAGACCCAGGCGGCAGCGATATCGAAGGCGTTCACGCGGTGCAGGGCGATCAACACGGCGACCGCGAAGAAAAAGAGCAGCGGCAGCTCGAACTGGTTGGCGAGATTGCGCCGGATGCGCGCGGCGGCCTTCGGCTCGCCTTCATTCGTGACGAAGCAGGAATTGTCCGCCTCGCCCGCCTTCACCGCCTTGGTGCGCTCGTACGTCAGCCAGACATAGAGCAGGCAGACCCAACCGATGTAGCCGAGCACCGGCCACAGGATCAGGAGTGCGTTCCGCGCCACCGTTTACATCCGGTAGTTCGGGCTCTCACGCGTGATCGTCACGTCGTGCACGTGGCTCTCGCGCAGGCCAGCGCCGGAGATGCGCACGAACTGTGCCTTCTCGCGGAAGTCCTTCAGCGTGCGGCCGCCGACATAGCCCATCGACGCGCGCAAGCCGCCGACCAGCTGGTGCAGCACGGTCGAGACCGGACCCTTGTAGGGCACCTGCCCTTCGATGCCTTCCGGCACGAGCTTGAGGCTGTCCTTGATGTCCTGCTGGAAGTAGCGGTCCGCCGAGCCGCGCGCCATCGCGCCGACCGAGCCCATGCCGCGATACGATTTATAGGAGCGGCCCTGATAGAGATACACCTCGCCAGGGCTCTCATCGGTGCCTGCGAGAAGGTTGCCGATCATCGCGCATTCGGCGCCCGCCGCGAGCGCCTTCGCGAGATCGCCCGAGAATTTCACGCCGCCGTCTGCGATCACCGGGACGTCGGACTTCTTCGCTTCTTCGGCGGCTTCCAGAATTGCCGTGAGTTGCGGCACGCCGACACCGGCGACCACGCGCGTGGTGCAGATCGAGCCCGGGCCGATGCCGACCTTGATCGCATCCGCCCCGGCGTCGATCAGCGCCTTGGTGCCTTCTTTGGTCGCGATGTTGCCGGCCACGACCTGCACGGCGTTCGAAAGCCGCTTGATGCGCGCGACCGACTCCAGCACGCGCTTGGTGTGTCCGTGCGCGGTATCGACCACGACGACATCGACGCCCGCTTCCACGAGCCGCTCGGTGCGCATGAAGCCTTCGTCGCCGACCGTCGTCGCCGCGGCGACGCGCAGCCGCCCCTGCTCGTCCTTGCAGGCGTTCGGATTGGCGACCGCCTTTTCGATGTCCTTCACCGTGATCAGGCCGACGCAGCGGTAGCTCTCGTCCACCACGAGGAGCTTCTCGATGCGGAACTGGTGCAGGAGCTTCTTCGCTTCGTCCTGCGTAACGCCCTCGCGCACGGTGACGAGGCGGTCCTTGGTCATGAGTTCGGAGACGCGCTGGCTCAGGTTGGTCGCAAAGCGCACATCGCGGTGCGTGAGAATGCCGGAAAGCTTGCCGCTGCCCTTTTCGGTGACCGGCACGCCGGAAATCGAATGGGCGCGCATCAGTTCGAGCGCTTCGGCGAGCGTGTTCTCGGGGTGGATGGTGAGCGGGTTTACCACCATGCCGCTTTCGAACTTCTTCACCCGGCGCACGTTTTCCGCTTGCTGGTCCGGCGTCATGTTGCGGTGAAGAACCCCGATGCCGCCGGCCTGCGCCATGGCGATGGCGAGCCGGGCTTCGGTGATCGTGTCCATGGCGGCGGACAGGATCGGGATGTTCAGGGATACGGAGCGGGTGAGCCGCGTGCGGACATCCACCTCGGAAGGCAGCACATCGGAAAGGCCGGGCTTCAGGAGCACATCGTCGAAAGTGAGCGCTTCCTGCGCGAGGCCGTCGGTAAGACGGTTCATCGCCAACTCCTGTTCACCGGTCTTATGCCGGAAAGATGGCGCTCGGACCGCGGGGCCGGAATCGCCAAAAGCAATGGGTTGGCGAGGGTCGTTAGCATGGCGGTTCCAAAAGGCAAAGGTGCCGTCACGTCACCAACGCCTTCCTCCCCTGCATCTTTTGCGCATCCCCCGCTATAGTCCGCGCGACCAATTCCGGAGGCTGAAATGACCGATCTCGTCCGCACCACGCTGGAAGCCGGCGTGCTCACCATGACCCTGAACCGCGCCGAGAAGAAGAACGCACTCAGCAAGGCCATGTACGGCGCGCTGGTGCAGGGCATGATCCGTGCCGAGGAAGAAGCCGGCATCCGGGCCGTGCTGTTTCAGGCCGAAGGCGACATGTTCACCTCCGGCAACGACATCGCGGACTTCACCGAAGTCGCGATGGGGAAAGTCCAGCCGGAAAACGTCGCCGCCTCCCCCTTCCTCCAGTGCCTCGCCAATTCCACGAAGCCTTATGTGGCGGCCGTGCAGGGCAACGCGGTCGGTGTCGGCACCACGATGCTCCTCCACTGCGACATGGTGGTCGTGGCCGAAGACGCGAAGCTGACGGTGCCCTTCGTGAACCTTGCGCTCGTTCCGGAAGCGGCCTCGACCATGCTGTTGCCGATGCGGATCGGTTATGCGCGGGCCTACAAGATGTTCGCACTCGGCGAGCCCGTCACCGGAAAAGAAGCCGCCGAGATCGGCATTGCGACCGAAGCCGTGCCGGCTTCACAGGTTCGCGCGAAGGCCGCGGAGTATGCGGCGAAACTCGCGACCCGCCCCGCGGGCGCGTTGAAGCTGACCAAGCAGTTGATGCGCGATCCCGCGATCATCAAGCGCGTGATGGAAACCGAAGGCGCTGCATTTAAAGAGCGCCTGCGCTCGCCGGAAGCGCTCGAAGCCTTCCGCGCCTTCGCCGAACGTCGCGCGCCGGATTTCACGAAGGTGGCGTGAACAAAAAAGCGGACGGAATCTTCGGCTTTCGTCCTGCTCCTTACGACTTCCGTTGACGCGCCGATTTGCGAACGCCGGATTTCCCACGCTCAGCGGTGAGAACGCCCATCGCGGCTGCGCGGATCAGCTTGCGGAAGGTTGGACATTCCATGTGGCTCGGCGCGGAACACTTTGCCGCGTGTCGTAGGCCGTTCCGCATCGCGATCAGGTAGCGAATATCGGCGTCGAGTTGATCGGCCTTGGCCGCGAGCCGATCACGGCTGATCTTCAGCTTGCCGGCGGGCGCAAGCATGGTGGCGATCTCTTCCAGCGTGAATCCCGCCGCTCTCCCGAGAGCGACAAGTCCGAGTTGCTCGAGCACCTTCGGCTCGAACAGACGCTTCAACCCCCGCCTGCCGACGGAAACGATAAGCCCGCGCTCTTCATAAAAGCGCAGCGCGGACGCAGCCATGCCGGATTGGCGGGAGACCTCTGCAATATCGAGCAGCTTCATGCTTGACCTCAAGTGCACTTGAATTTGTAGCGTGAATCCCGGTCAACGCAAGAAGGCTCGTTATGAACGAAATGTTGCTACGCACGGTTGCGCTTGGGCTCGGCGCCACGCTCCTGATGGACGCGTGGGGGCTCTTCCTGAAGCGCCTTTACGATGTGAACGGATTGGACTTCCGCTTTGTGGGCCGGTGGATCGGCCACATGCGGCGCGGCCGGTTCGCGCACACCAACATCAAGACGACTCCTCCCCTAAAGGGCGAGGCGATCATCGGTTGGGCGGCCCACTACGCCATTGGCGTGCTGTTCGCTGCCGGACTGGTCGCCGCTGCAGGACAACGCTGGTTCGAAGCGCCCACGCTTCTTCCGGCGCTCGTAACGGGCATCGTCACCGTGACCGCACCGTTCTTCGTGATGCAGCCGGCATTCGGGCTTGGTGTCGCTTCATCGCGCACGCCGAACCCGGCGAAAGCGAGAATGCGCAGCCTCGTCACGCACATGGTCTTCGGCCTTGGCCTGTTTCTCACCGCCAGAGCACTGGCGTTGCTCTAACCCACGTCCTCGAAAGGAAAACCTATGATCTCTCCGAAGTTCGCTCCCGTCGTGTTCGGTTTCGTTCTGTCGGCGCTGATGTCGCTGATCGTATCCGGCATTTCGACCGTCCGCACCGCAGGTATCGTCGACAACCTGCCTTCGCTCTGGCTAGGCGCATGGCTCATGTCGTGGCTGGTCGCGTTTCCGGTCGTCTTGATCGTCGCGCCGATGGCGCGCCGTGTCGTGCAAAGTCTTGTGAAGGCATGAGCGCGCATTCGCGCCAACAGGAGGATACCATGCGCCACTTTTTATCGTTGCTTGCCATCGTGCTCGGCATTGCCGCTTCTTCTGGCCATGCTCACGCACAGTTCCGCACCGAAATTCATCCCATCAACACGCGCTCGCTGAGCGCCACGCAGTTTCTCAGCGGAAAGAGCGACGGCCCCGCAGCAGTGGTCGCGGGCGAACTGCGCATTCCGCGGTTCGGCGACGACCGCTTTCCGGCGGTCGTGCTGGTGCACGGCTCCGGCGGTGTCGCGAGCAACGTGACCGACTGGGCGATCGAATTGAACCGGCAGGGCTTCGCCGTGTTCATCCTCGACAGCTTCACGGGCCGGGGAATCGTCAACACCATGGCCGACCAGAACCAGATCTCGCTCTATTCGATGCTCTATGACTCGTATCGCGCGCTGGAGATTCTTTCGAAGCACCCGCGCATCGATCCCAAGCGCATCGCGATCATGGGATTCTCGAAAGGCGCGTTCGCGGCGCTCTACTCCGCGACACAGCGCTTCAACGACAGCTTCGCGCCGCAGGGCGCGCGGTTCGCGGCGCATATCTCGTTCTATGGCGCGTGCGAGACGACCTACATCGGCGACACGAAACTGACCGGCGCGCCAGTGCGCATGTTTCACGGCTCCGCCGACGACTATGTGCCTGCGGCTCCATGCAGGGACTATGTGCAGCGCCTGAAAGCAGCGGGCGCGGATGCCGTGCTATTCGAATATGCCGGCGCGCATCACGCGTTCGATACGCGGCTGCCCGGTCCGATCCCGCTGCCGCAGGCGATCACGATCCGCAAGTGCCATCTCGAAGAGCAGTCGCCTGGGATGATCGTGAACAAGGAAACCGGCAAGCCGCTGGCAATGACCGACACCTGCATCGAACGCGGAACGACCATCGCTCCCAACGCATCCGCGCTGGAGGAATCGCGCAAGGAAGTCGCCGCCTTTCTCAAGGCGCAGTTCAAAATGTAAGGATATTCATTATCTCCGCGCAGGCGCATCGAGGAGCGCCTGCGCTCGCCGGAAGCGCTCGAAGCCTTCCGCGCCTTTGCCGAACGCCGCCCGCCGGATTTCATGAAGGTGGCGTGAAAGGCATTCAAAGTTTATCCGCTTGAAGCCTTCCTTCTTGCGCTAGCTGAACGAGTGTAGCCTGATAATGGCCTGTTACGTGCGGTCCGTTTTGCTACCGCTCTAGATGAAATTTGGAATCTGTCGTCATTGAGATGTTCGTGTCGCAATATTTCTTCGAGCAAATCAGGCCCAAGTTCTCGAATTATGTCTATTGCGCCCGCAATTCGCTTCGCTCGAAACCACGAACCATCGTTGGCCGCGCTAGACTGTACGCCAATCAATCGAATTGATTTCTCTGGCGTCCAAAGCGATTTGCCGTCGTCCGACAATTGCGCAAAAACACCCCCGCCACTGGTGCCGTGCAGTTTCGGTGAATCTATTGTTTTGCCAGCTCGTGTTTCAGACTTCGGCCCGTAACAAAGCATAATATCGACGCGATGATCCGTGTGCGTCTGCCGTGGTGCCTTAGGCAAACGTGCCGTTCGGATGACGGTGCACTGACTTCCAGCATGCTTACCGAGAGAAACGTAGTATTCGCTCGGGTGACCAGACAAAAGATAGGGAATATTTTCCCGAGTCGGTGCGGCAACTGACTCTAGCGTTATGTGCTTCCAACCTTCGCGCAAGCGTTCAAGCTCACTACATTTTGTTATATCAATAACGGCAGTGTCCCGGTTCATGTCATTGCCCGTCGCGCCAAAGTAAATTGGGGCGTTATCTAACCTCACTAAATCGACAAGCATCGGGTTATCTGGAAAGAACGCAACCGGTACCCGCAAACGCGAAAAATCAAAGTTCTCTCGAAATGCACGCCGATGTTCTATGTTGTCAAATAAATGAGCGGCAGTGATCAAGAACGTTCTATCACAAACAACTAAGAGCGTTGATGAGCCGATAACTATGCAACGCCCTTCGAATTGATAAAGGATTGGGGGCGTCGTTCTCGCAATAAACTTATTGATTATTTGATCGATGGAAATGTCAATCACACTCACAATCCAAGAATACAATTCTACCAATTAGGTAGCCAAGTAGAGGATAAAGACATTTTCGCGGCAGCCATTTCTCATTTCCACACAAGCCCTTCCACGAATCCCCGAAAAAACTTATCCCCGCCCCTCTCCACCGAATGTAATCTGCGCATCGTTCCGGCTTGCTAAAGGACATCGCGCAACGCGTAGCGCGGTGTGGGCCGGAAGCGGTGGCCGCATCTCGTCTCTTACGCGAGAGAAAAGTTGCGGCGGCTGAAGTCGTGTGGTTCCGGCGCGCCTGCCGCGCGTCACAAGGGCCTTCCTCTGGCGGCTTCGTTGGGAACGTGTGCCAACGCAAGTACGGCGAGGTCGAGAAGGTCCGCCAGCGGTGGATAGCTTGGTACGTCCACCGGGGATCATGCGAAGGAAAGCCGAAAACCACTGTGTGCGGGATGCCGGAAGATATTCGGACCTCGCGGTGACTCCCTCGTCTGCGCTTTCTCTCTCTGCGCAGGCGGCCGTGGGGATCGGAAAATCCCCGGCGTCCCCGCCGCCTTACCAACTCGCTTCGTCAGCGAGAACGCGGAATGCTGTCTGTTATCGATAGCAAGGCAAATCGTGACCTGCTAAGCGGCAGGAAAGAGGCCCTACGGAAATCACCATGATCGTCTCCAACAGCAACGAACTCACCGCACACGTCCTGCGCGTGATGGAGCAAACCAAGGACGCGCGGCTGCGCGAGATTCTCGTTTCCCTCGTCACGCACCTGCATGCCTTCGTGCGCGACGTGCGGCTCTCGGAGGAAGAGTTTCGGAGTGCGGCGAAGATCGTCGCCGAACTCGGCCAGCAAACCAACGACACCCACAACGAAGTCGTGCTGATCGCAGGTTCGCTCGGCGTTTCCTCGCTGGTCTGCCTGCTCAACAACGGCGACAGCGGCAACACCGAAACCAACGCCTCGTTGCTCGGCCCATTCTGGCGGCTGCATTCCCCGCGCACGGCCAATGGCGGATCGATCGTCCGCTCCGACACGCCCGGCCCCGCGCTCTTCATGAGCGCGGAGGTCGTCGACAAAACCGGCACGCCGATCGCGGGGGCGGAAGTCGATGTCTGGCACTCGTCGCCTGTCGGGCTCTACGAAAACCAGGACCCCGAGCAGGCGGAAATGAACCTGCGCGGGAAGTTCACCACGGACGACGATGGACGCTTCTGGTTCCGCTCCGTGCTGCCGGCGGGCTACCCGATTCCGACGAGCGGCGTCGTCGGCCGCCTGCTCGACGCGCAAGACCGGCATCCGTTCCGGCCCGCGCATGTGCACGCGCTCATCTTCAAGCCCGGTTTCAAAACCCTGATCTCGCAGGTCTATGTCGATGGCGCCGAACATCTGGAGTCGGACGTGCAGTTCGGCGTCACGCGCGCCCTCATCGGGGGATTCGTCAGGCACGACGAACCGCATCCCGGCGAAGACGTGGGCACGCCGTGGTATTCGACCGATTACCGGTTCGTGATGGAACGCGGCGAAGCGAAGCTGCCGCGGCCTCCGATCAAGTAGGCGAGCCGCCGGTTAGGGCCGCCAGCCCGGCGGCGGCCCGTGCTTCTCGATCGCGTCCACGAGTTCGCGGTGACGGCGCGCATCGTTCCGCATCGCGATCGCGACGATCGCGTGCGTCGAAGGCAGGAGCCACAGCGGCCAGAAGAACCAGCCCGCGAAGAAGCAGATCACCCACAGCACCGCGTTGAAGACGGCCGCGAACGGCTGGCCGTTGAGCAGCAGGCCGAGCGGCGGAACGAAAAACGCGAGAAAGTAGATCATCGGCGGCGGGCCTCCTTCGGGTCCCGGGCGACATGTAATAAGCGTCCCGTCGCGTGCAAGGCAGCCTTGAACGCAAAAAGGTGACGCCGCGTTCCCGGAGGGCTATTGAAATGCCCGGAATTCATCCCCGCATGCGCCGCGAAATCCTCGTCCCCCTCATCGTCGCCACCGCGCTCTTCATGGAGAACGTGGACTCGAGCGTGATCGCGACCTCGCTCCCGGAAATCTCGCGCGACATCGGCGTGGACCCGATCGCGCTGAAACTCGCGCTGACCTCGTACCTGCTTTCGCTCGCGGTCTTCATCCCCATCTCGGGCTGGATGGCGGACAAGTTCGGGGCGCGTACCGTGTTCCGCGCCGCCATCGTCGTCTTCACCCTCGGTTCGCTCGCCTGCGGTTTCGCGGTGGGTCTGGGCGACCTCGTGCTCTACCGCATCGTTCAGGGCATGGGCGGCGCGATGATGGTGCCGGTCGGCCGCCTCGTGATCCTGCGGATGGTGCCGAAGCACGAACTCGTTTCCGCGCTCGCCTGGCTTGTGGTGCCGGCGCTGCTCGGCCCGATGATCGGCCCGCCGCTCGGCGGCTTCATCACCACCTATTTCCACTGGCGCTGGATCTTCTGGATCAACATCCCGATCGGCCTCATCGGTTTCTGGCTGGCAACCCGTTACATCGAAGACATCCGCGAGGAGAAAGTACCCCCGCTCGACCTCGCGGGCTTCGTGCTTTCGGGTGTCGGGCTCACCGGCCTCGCCTTCGGTTTCACCACCATCGGCCAGGAGCTGCTGCCGGTGTGGCTCTCGGCTTCGATGATCGTGATCGGCGCGGTCGTGATCTACTTCTACGTCCGCCATGCGCGGACGCATCCGGCGCCGCTCATCGATCTCAAGCTCTTCTCCGTGCAGACTTTCCGCACCAGCGTGGTCAGCGGTTCGCTGTTCCGGATCGGCGTCGGCGCGACACCGTTCCTGTTGCCGCTGATGTTCCAGATCGGCTTCGGCATGTCGCCGCTGCAATCCGGGCTGCTTACCTTCGCGGGCGCGGCCGGTGCCATGCTGATGCGTGCAAGCGTCGCGCCCATCCTGCGCCGCTTCGGCATGAAGCGCGTGCTCATAATCAACACCTTCGTCGCCGCCGGTTTCATCGCGGCCTGCGGCATGTTCACGCCGGGCACGCCCTACTTCCTCGTGATCGCGGTGCTGTTCATCGGCGGATTTTTCCGCGCGCTGCAGTTCTCGAGCCTGAACTCGCTCGCCTTCGCGGATCTCGGCTCCTCGACGATGAGCCAGGCGACGAGCTTCACGAGCGTCGCACAGCAGATCTCGATTTCCGCAGGCGTCGCGGTCGCGGCCATGGTGCTCGAGAGCCTGCGCTACCTACGCGGCTCGAACGAGATTCTCCTGAGCGACTTTTCGATCGCCTTCTTCGCGGTGTCGCTGTGCTCGCTCACCGCGATCTTCATGCTCTTGAAGCTGCCGATTGATGCCGGTGCCTCGCTTGTAACGCCGCCACCGCCGGAAGCGCAGGACACCGAGCGCGGCCCGCAGGCTTAGACTTGTTTTGATTGCGCGCGATCTGAACCGAAAACCGGCGCCCACTTTTCGGGATCACGCGCCGCCGCGAAATCCGGTCGCGAGCACATAAAGCTCCGCGGAGTCCTTGCGGCTCGCGGGCGGCTTGATGTGCTTCACGCTTTTGAAGTCGCGCTTCAGCGTAGTCAGCAATTCGCCTTCGGTGCCGCCCTGCAAGACTTTCGCAAGGAAACTGCCGCCGGGTGCGAGCACCTCGCGGGCGAACTCCGCCGCCATTTCGACGAGCGCCACGATCTTGAGGTGATCGGTCTGGCGGTGGCCGATGGTGTTCGCAGCCATGTCGGATAAAACGACATCCGCTTGTCCGCCAAGCATCTGCTTCAGGCGCTCGGGTGCATCGTCGTCGTTGAAATCCATCTGCGCGAATGCGACGTCGCTGATCGGTTCGATCTCCAGGAGATCGATCGCAACGACCTTGCCCTGCCCCTTCGCGACGCCCACGCGCTCGGCCGCCACCTGCGACCAGCCGCCGGGTGCCGCACCCAGATCGACCACGCGCGCACCGCGCTTCAGAATCTTATGCTTGTCGTCGATTTCGATCAGCTTGTAGGCCGCTCGCGAGCGATAGCCTTCCGCATGCGCCTTGCGCACATACGGATCGTTCAACTGCCGCTTCAGCCACTGGTTGGAGGAGTGCGAGCGTCCGGTCTTTTTCTTGACACGAACCTTGCCGCGTTCGGGCAATGTTTTCTTGTCGGTCATACCCGCTTCCATACGCCGTCGGCGCGCATCAACTCAACCAGCATGCCTTCGCGCAGACCGCGGTCGGCGACCCGCAGCCGCTTGCAGGGAAACACCTGCCGTATCGCTTCGAGGATTGCGCACCCCGCGAGCACGAGATCGGCGCGCTGCACGCCGATGCAGGGGTTCGCGACACGCTCGGCGTAGCTCGTCGCGCAGAGCTTCTGCACGACATTCGTGACTTCCTCATGCGAGAGCCAGATGCCATCCACACGGCGGCGGTCATAGCGCGGCAACTCGAGATGAATACCTGCAAGCGTCGTCACGGTGCCGGACGTGCCGAGCAAATAGATTTCCCCATGCGCCGCGCCATTCGCTTTTTCCGCAAAGGCCTTCACGCGCGGCAGCACGTCTTCCACCATTGCATTGAAGATTTCCGCGGTCACATTCTCGCCGCCGAAGCGTTCGGCCAGCGTCACGACACCGAGCGGCATCGAGTCCCATTCCTGCACCGGCGCAAGCGGAGGACCGCCATCCACATCGGCCGCCTTGCCGAGCCAGGCAAGTTCCGACGAACCGCCGCCGATGTCGAACAGGATCGCACCGCTCGCCGTGCGGTCCAGTAGCGGCGCGCAAGAGTTCGCGGCGAGCTTCGCCTCGGTTTCGCGGTTGACGATCTCGAGGTGCAATCCCGTTTCGCGTCCGACCCGCTCCAGAAACGCCGGACCGTTTCGCGCACCGCGGCACGCCTCGGTCGCGATGAGGCGCATGCGCGTGACTTTCTTGCTCTCAAGCTTCGCCGCGCAAATCTTCAGCGCGGCGATCGCACGCTCCTGTGCGGCTTCCGAAAGCTCGCCGGTGCGCGACAGGCCTTCACCAAGCCGGACGATGCGCGAGAAGGCATCGACTACGCGGAAGGAATCCTGCGTAGGGGCCGCCACCAATAGGCGGCAGTTGTTGGTGCCAAGATCGAGCGCGCCATAGTGCGCGGGCAACGACGCCCGGGTCTGGGGCGCCGCCCGGTTTTTCCCGCGTCCACGGCGCCTGCGGCGGCGCCGGCCGGATTTGGCCGCTTGCTGCGGTCCGGACACGCTCTCGCGCGGCTGGTCCGCCATGCCATGCCTTTCCCCGGAACCCGGAGCGCCTGCGAAAGGCGCTCGACGAAACTCCGGCTACTGATTTTACGTTGCCGTCAGTCTAGGCAGGCAGGCTCGCGTGCGCAAATGGCCGCTTCGCAACCGCAACGCGGAATGGATTACGCCGTCGGATGACGCGGGTGCACGTGGTCCTTGAAGTCCGGAAAGGACTTCCAGCCGGGCTCCTCCGGCGTGACTCCCGCCGCCGGAATGTATTTTGAAGGGGCGACCACGCTCATTGCCGGAATGTAGCGAGGGCAGTTCGGAAATATAGCGTGCGCCCTGACCCGCACGATCAGTTGCGCTCCGGTGGTCTGCGAAAGCAGCGGATCGTTTCGACAGACCGTTGCCGTACCGTTCACGCGCAGCCGTTTCGGCTTTTCGAAATCGATGAAGAGCAGACCGACATGCGGGTTGGCCTCGATGTTGCCGAGGCTCTTGAACATGCCGTTTCCGTCGTAGTCCGGAAAGGCGATCTCATCGGGCTCCGTGACGCGCACGAAGCCGCGCGAACCACCCTTGAAGGAGCAGTCCGGACGGCCATCCGCATCGGCCGTCGCAAGGAAGAACAGAGACAAACTCTCGATGTAGGCGCGGTCGTCCGTCGTGAACGCCGTGCGCGCAAGCTTTTCCTCGAGCTGATCGGCAATCGCGCGGCTTTTGAACTCGTCCTGCAATGCGCGGTTGGCTTGATGGTAGAGAATTGAATCAGGCATCGCGGCCTCCGATCCAAAATGCGCTTCAGGCTAGCGCAAGCGGAACGGGGCCGCCATGTCTTCCGCGAAGGTGAGATACCGCCGGCTATAGCAGCGGCCCGACCGTCATCAGGTAACGCAGCAGATACAGGATGCCGATAATGATGACGATGACGCGGACGATCTGCTTCGCCCGGCCGTCGATCGGAAGCAGGTTCACGAGATAAAGAACAAGAACAATGACAAGAAACGTAATCAGAATGTTTATCAGAAGGCCCATTTTGCCCCGCTCCCGTAGCGATTGTGATGACAGTCCTCGGAGCAACCTTCGCCGCTCCGGCGGTTTTAACGCGCGAGCGCCGGAATTGGTTCAATGGTAAATGCTGCGGCCGAGTGCCCCCCTTTCGCGCAAGCCCCGGCTGCGCCACCATGCCCCGCAAGCGGGCGACTGCACCGGTCGCCCTTGGCCGCTAAGGCCGGAAAGTGAATATGGACGATTTCGGCTACCCCAAATCCAAGGGATCGGCGGACGAACAGGACGCGGACCAGACCCGATTGAGCCCGGGCGCGAAATTCGCGCAGGTCGCGCTCATCGGCATCTTTCTCATTCTGCTGATGGCCATGCTCGGTTACGGGCGCGCGGTCTTCCTGCCGATCACGCTCGCACTGGTGATCGGCACCATTCTGGCACCGCTTACCAACCTTGCCGCGAATTATCGCATCCCCCATGCCGGCAGCGCCGCAATCCTCGTGCTCGGCACCATCGCGTTGCTCTCGACCGGAATCGTCTATCTGTCGGAGCCTGTCCGCGCCTGGATCGCCCGCGCCCCGGAAATCGGCGCCAATCTCCGCGAGAAACTCGTGATCTTCGATGCTCCCATCGAAGCCCTGAACCGCTTGCGCGAAGCGCTCGGCGCCGCGCCGTCGCAAAGCAAGACCATTGCCTTCGATCTAAACACCAGCCTGCTGCAGCCTGCCCTCGCATCGCTGACACCGGCCGTAGGGCAGTTGCTGATTTTCTTCGGCACGTTGTTCTTCTTCCTCGGACACCGGAACCGGCTGAAGGAAAGCATCGTGCGTTTCGGCTCGGAGCGCGAAGCGCGGCTTCGCGTCATTCGGATCTGGAACGCCGTCGAGGCGAGCCTTGCGACCTACATTGCGACCGTGGCTGCGATCAACGCCGGCGTGGGCGTGATCGTCGGCACCGCCTGCTATTTCATCGGCCTGCCGAGCCCGTGGGTCTGGGGATTCCTCGCTTTCGCGCTGAACTTCGTCCCCTACATCGGTCCCGCGACGATGTTCGTAACGCTGCTCGGCGTCGGACTCGTGACGTTCGACTCGTTCTACCAGGCTCTGATTGCGCCCCTTCTGTTCGTCGGCATGTCCACGATCGAAGGGCAGTTCGTGACGCCGACCATTCTTGGCGCGCGGCTCACGCTCAATCCGCTCTTTATATTCTTGTCGATCGCCTTCTGGGTGTGGCTGTGGGGGCCGTTCGGCGCCCTGCTCGCGGTGCCGCTGCTGATCGTCGTCATCGTGATCATCAACCAGTTCGGCTCCAAAGACGAAGTGAAGCTGCCGGGCTGAGGCGGGAACTCTTTCCGCCTTCCGGCGTTTTGCCCTCGAACCTTCCTGATTCAACCTGTTCCCGTGCACCTCGCGCGGAAGAATGCAAAGGATTGTCCGATGGCCACCTCAGCAAGCACCTCGTCCAACGGCTCGCACACCAAAGAACTGCTCGACCGCGAATTCGAAAACCTGAAGGGCGACGTTTCGAAACTGACGCAGCAGGTCGCGGCGCTGGTTTCGGCGACGGGCAGCGCCGCCTACAACCGTGCGCGCAAGAACCTCGATGGCGTGATCTCGGAAGCCGGCGACAAGAGCAAAGAAGCCGTCGATGCCATGAAGGATGTCACCACCACGATCGGCGATGCGGTCGAGGATGCCGTTTACAAGCGTCCGGTCACGACGCTCGCGATGGCCGCCGGCATCGGCTTCCTGATCGGCGCGATCTGGCGCCGCTGATACGCGCTTCGGAGGGCATTCCGTGTTCGGTGGATTGATCGACGACTTCAAGGTGAGGCTCGACCTCACCTTGAAGGCCATGATTGCGGGGGCGATTTTCGCGGCCGCGGGCATCGCCGCGTTCGTCTGCGGCCTCGTCATCCTGTTTCTTTGGACGCTGGAGACCTACGGCACGCTCTACGCGTGGGGCGCGGTCGCTGGTGTTTTCGGGACGGTCGCCCTGCTTGCACTCATTCCGCTGCTTTCCACCGGAAGCCGCAGACGCGCGCTTGCCCGAGCTGCCGAACGGCGCGCCGCGGAAGCCGAAGCGGAGGGGAGCCGCAATCCGGAATGGTGGCAGGATCCCGCGATGCTGCTCACCGGCGTGCAGATCGCCCGTGCCGTCGGTTTGCGAAAGCTTTTGCCGCTGCTCGCGGTTGGCGCCGTGGTCGCGGGTGTCGCATTCGCCCGGCAACCCGCGCAGGACGACGATACGAGCCTCCAGGCCGCCGAATAGCCCGGAATCGGGCGGTTGCGGCGCATGGCCGGGTCGGCTAGAAGGTCCGCGCTTCGGCGGCTCGCCGCCCGAGCACCCTGCCCGGAATTCCCGTTTCGTGGCCGTTGGGGGATAGTTCAACGGTAGAACTGCGGACTCTGACTCCGTCAATCTAGGTTCGAATCCTAGTCCCCCAACCAACGCTTCATCGCATTCCCATCACCCATCCGGCGGCATCTTCCGACACGCGCTGTGCGTCGCTTCGGACTCAGCCTTTGATTCAGGTGAAGTTCACGCAGCAATTCACCGGAACCGGAAAACGCGAGTCTTTTGAATCGCTTGCACCGATACGTTGAATCAACGGCTCCTGATGTTGCGATTCCGCTTTAACGCGTGCGCGTCGTTCGAAACGCCGGCTTTCCTGCCGCGACGGCGGCCCGCACTTCGTCCGAATTCTCGCCGTGCCGCGGCGAAGGTTTGTCGTACTGGAGCGGCGTACCGCCCATCACGATCGGCGCGCGGACACCGGGAATGGCGCCGCCCTTCGCACTCGTGTCCGGCAGATCGATCCGCATCCTGCGCGCGATCACCTGCGGATCGGCGAACACTTCATCGATGGAGCGGATCGGGCCTGCTGGCACGTTCGCTTTTTCCAAAGCCTCAAGGAGATCGGCTCGCGTGCGAAGCTTGGTCTTTGCCATCAGTGCCGGAATGAGCGTCGCGCGATTTTCGTTCCGCTTTCCGTTCGAAGCGTAACGGGGGTCGTCACGAACCTCCGGAAGCCCGAGCACATCGCAGAAGCTTTTAAACTGGCCGTCGTTGCCGACCGCGATGATCATGTAACCGTCTGCCGTTTCGAACGCCTGGTAGGGCACGACATTCGGATGCGCATTGCCCATGCGCCGCGGCGCCTTGCCGGAGACGAGATAGTTCAACGCCTGATTGGCGAGCACGCTCGTCTGCACATCCATCAAACTCATATCGATATGCTGGCCCTCGCCGGTTTTCATGCGTGCGATGAGTGCCGCCTGAATTGCGATCGCGGAATAGCATCCGGTGAACACGTCGACATAGGCAACGCCCGTGCGCATCGGCTCGCGATCCGGCTCGCCGGTGATATCCATGATGCCGCCCATGGCCTGAATGATGAGATCGTAGCCGGGGCGGCTCGCGTAAGGCCCATCCTGTCCGAAGCCCGTCACCGAGCAGTAGATGACCTTCGGATTGATCTTCTTCACGCTCGCATAGTCGAGTCCGAACTTGCGGAGGTCGCCGACCTTGTAATTCTCGATGACGACATCGGCTTCCTTAATCAAGGCGACCACGAAGTCGATGTCTTCCTTGCGCGTAAAATCGGCGAGCACCGAACGCTTGCCGCGATTGATCGCGTGGTAATAGGCGGCGGAAAGATTCTCGCCGTTCGCGCCCTCGACATAGGGTGGGCCCCAGGTGCGCGTTTCGTCGCCCTGTCCCGGCCGCTCGACCTTGATCACGTCGGCCCCGAGATCGGAAAGAATCTGTCCGGCCCACGGGCCCGCGAGCACGCGTGCAAGCTCCAGCACCTTAATGCCGTCGAGCGGAGCGGTCATCGAAGCGAACTTACTGCGAGAACGCCTGGATGCCGGTGATGCCACGGCCGAGGATCAGCGCATGAATGTCGTGCGTGCCCTCGTAGGTGTTCACCGTTTCCAAGTTCATGACATGGCGCATGACATGATACTCGGCCGTGATCCCGTTGCCGCCGTGCATGTCGCGGGCGACGCGCGCAATGTCGAGCGCCTTGCCGCAGTTGTTGCGCTTGATGATCGAAACGGCTTCCGGCGGGCAGCGTCCCTCGTCCATCAGGCGCGTCACGCGCAACGCGGCCTGCAGGCCGAGCGCGATCTCCGTCTGCATGTTCGCGAGCTTCAGCTGCACCATCTGCGTCGCAGCCAGCGGACGGCCGAACTGTTTGCGGTTCATCGTGTAGTCGCGCGCCGCAGCCATGCAGGCTTCGGCTGCGCCCATCGCACCCCAGGCAATGCCGAGACGCGCACGCGTAAGGCAGCCGAACGGACCCGCGAGGCCGGAGACGTTCGGCAAGAGCGCATCTTCGCCTACCTCGACGCCCTCCATCACGATTTCACCGGTGACCGACGCACGAAGCGAAAGCTTGCCTTCGATCTTCGGAGTGGTGAGACCTTTCATGCCGCGTTCCAAGATGAAGCCGCGAATGCGGCCACCATCGGCGTCCGACTTCGCCCAGACGACGAAGACATCGGCTACGGGCGCATTCGTGATCCAGAGTTTCGCGCCGGTGAGCTTGTAGCCCTTGGCGGTTTTCTCGGCGCGGGTACGCATGCCGCCGGGATCCGAGCCGTGATCCGGCTCCGTCAGGCCAAAGGCGCCGACGATTTCGCCGGACGCGAGCTTCGGCAGATACTTCATCCGCTGCTCTTCCGAGCCGTAGGCATAGATCGGATACATCACGAGCGAGGACTGCACGCTCATCGCCGAACGGTAGCCGGAGTCGACGCGCTCGATTTCGCGCACCGCCACGCCATAGCTCACGTAGTTCAAACCGGCGCCGCCGTATTTCTCCGGCAACGTCGAGCCGAGAAGTCCGAGCGCGCCCATTTCGGTCATGACCGAGCGATCGTAGGACTCGTTAAGAAAAGCCTCGGTGACGCGCGGCAGCAGTTTTTCCTGCGCGTAGCCTCGCGCCGTGTCGCGCACCATGCGTTCGTCATCCGTCAACTGGCTTTCGAGATCGAACGGATCTTCCCAGTTCGTGGAAACGGCAGACGCGGGTTTGGCGGAATCTTTCGCAAGCGGCTTGTTCATGACGGTTCCCCGAAGTCGGCGCAGGTTCTCGGGCGCCGGATATTTTATGTGATGGCTATAAACCCGGCGCGTGAGGAGCGCCAGCGGCCCGATCCTGTAGCCAGCGCATGGCTGCCCGCGCTATGACCACCCAGCGGAACCGATCGCGCTAAATATGGAGTTCACAACATGAATCTCGGCCGAATGCTGAAAGCCCGCGCTGCGGAAGGGCGCCCTGTCCGCGCAGGACTGATCGGAGCAGGCAAGTTCGGCTCCATGTTTCTGGCGCAGGCGCGCACGACCCCGGGGCTGCAGGTACTCGGTATTGCCGATCTTTCCGGACAACGCGTGCGCGAGGCCCTGCAGCGCACCGGCTGGAGTGAAGCGCAGATCGCGAAGGATTTCGCGGATGCGCTGAAAAACGGAAAGACCGCCATCACGGAAGACGCGATGGAGTTGATCAATGCCGACGGCCTCGACGTCGTGCTGGATGTTACCGGAAGTCCGTCCGCCGCGATCCGTCATTCCCTCGCCGCCTTCAAGGCAAAGCGCCATGTCGTGAACGTCACCGTCGAGGCGGATGTGCTTGCCGGGCCGCTGCTGGCAAAGCGCGCGAAGGAAGCCGGTGTTGTCTACGCGCTCGCCTATGGCGACCAGCCGGCGCTGGTCTGCGAGATGGTGGACTGGGCGGAAGCCTGCGGCTTCCGCGTCGTCTCCGCAGGCAAGGGCACGAAATATCTTCCCGAATATCCGCAATCGACGCCGGATACGGTCTGGAATTACTACGGCATGACTGCGGAGCAGGCGGCGAGCGCCGGCATGAATTCGCAGATGTTCAATTCGTTTCTGGACGGCACCAAGTCCGCCATCGAGATGGCGGCGATTTCGAATGCAACGGGGCTGAAGGCACCGCGCAACGGCCTCGCGTTTCCGCCCTGCGGCGCGGACGAACTGCCGAAACATCTGATCCCAAGCGCGGCGGGTGGCGTGCTGGAAGAAAGCGGAATGGTGGAGGTCGTTTCCAGCCTCAACCGAGACGGTTCGCCCGTGGAGCGGGATCTGCGCTGGGGCGTCTACGTCGTGTTCGAAGCGGGATCGGACGATGCACGCGCGGAATACACGCGCAGATGCTTCGCGGAATACGGGATGATCACCGACAAATCGGGCCGCTATTCCGCGCTGTACCGCCCCTATCACATGATCGGACTCGAACTCGGCATCTCCGCGGCAGCCGCGGTGCTGCGCAACGAAGCCACCGGCATGCCGGATGCTTTTCATTCAGACGTCGCAGCCGTAGCGAAGCGCGATCTGTCCGAAGGTGAAATGCTCGACGGCGAAGGCGGCTACACCGTCTATGGCAAAATCATGCGTGCCGCGGACTCGCTTGCTGCTGGCGCTCTGCCGATCGGCCTCGCGCATAAAGTGAAGCTGAACAAACGCGTGCCGGCGGGCAGCGTCGTCACGTGGAACGACGTCGCCATTGCAGAGGACGACACGGTGGCGTTCCGCCGCGAAATGGAACGGACATTCACACCGAAGAAGTCCGCCGCCGCATAGTTATTCCGCGGCGACGATCTTTTCCTTGCCACCGCGTTTTGCGGGCGGATTCTGGATTTCCGGCTCCGGCTCGTTGATCGCACGGGCGATCTTCTGATCGTAACGGTCGAGGTACATGTAAATCACCGGCGTGATGTAGAGCGTCAGCAACTGGGAAAGCAGCAGGCCGCCGACGACGGCGACACCCAGCGGCTGGCGCAGCTCCGCGCCCTCGCCGGCGCCAATCGCAATCGGCAGGGTACCGAAGATCGCGGCCATCGTCGTCATCATGATCGGGCGGAAACGAAGCAGCGCGGCTTCGCGGATCGATTCCTCCGCGCCCATGCCGTGACGTCTTCGCTCGATCGCGAAGTCGATCATCATGATCGCATTCTTCTTCACGATACCGACGAGCAGCACGATGCCGATGATGGCAATGACCGAAAGGTCCATGCCGAACAGCACAAGCGTCAAAAGTGCGCCGATGCCGGCCGAGGGAAGGCCCGAAAGGATCGTGAGGGGATGGATGAAGCTTTCGTAGAGAATGCCGAGGACGATGTAGATCACGAGGATCGCGGCGAGGATCAGCAGCGGCTGGCTCGACAGCGAGTCGCGGAACGCCTGCGCCGTACCCTGGAAGCCCGTGCTGACACTGGCCGGCAAGTTGGAGTCGCGTTCCACGCGCTGGATTGCCGCGACCGCTTCAGAAAGCGCAACACCCGGCGCGAGGTTGAACGAGATCGTGACGGCGGGTTGCTGCTGCTGATGCGCGATCTGCAGCGGCCCCACCGTACGCCGGACGGTCGCGATGGCATCGAGCGGCACGAGTTGCCCGGTCGATGCGCGCAGATAGGTCCGTGAAAGGTCGGTCTCGTCGCGCTGGAATCGGCGCTGCACTTCGACGATCACTTGAAACTGGTTGTTCGCCGTGTAGAGCGTCGCCACCTGCCGCGAGCCGTACTGGCTGTAGAGCACGCTCCGGATCTGGTCATCGCCGATACCCAGCGCCCTCGCCTTCTCGCGGTCGACGTCGATGGTAAGCTGCGGGTTCGTGATCTGGAGATCGGAGTTAACGTCGCGCAGGATCGGCAACTGCGCAATCTTGTCCTGCAACTGCGGGGCAAGATTGTAGAGCGTCTCGGTATCCGAACTTTGCAGCGTGTACTGGTACAAAGCGCGGGCAACGGTGCCGCCGACCGAGATGTTCTGCACCGGCTGGAAGAACACATTCACGCCGGGCACCTGCTGCACCGTGCGGCGCAGGCGCTGGATGATCTGGTTCGCACTTTCGTCGCGTTCGTGGCGGGGCTTCAGCGAGATAAAGAGACGGCCGGTATTCGTCGTGCGGCTGATGCCCGTCGCACCAGCGGTCGAGACGACGTAAGCGACATCTTTGTCCTTGCGGACGATGGCCGCGACCGCCTGCTGGCGCACGGCCATCTCCTCAAAGGAAGTATCCGTCGCAGCTTCGATGGTGCTCGAAATGAAGCCGGTATCTTCAATCGGGAAGAAGCCCTTCGGCACCCACGCGTATAGGCCGATCACGATGAAGAGCGTGGCGAACGTGGCAAGCAGCGTCGCGGGGCGGTGTCGCAACACGAAATCGAGCGACTGCTTATACTTCTCGAGGGCCCAGTCGAATACGCGCTCGGAAGCTTGCATGAAGCGGCCCGGCTTCTTCTCGTGATCGACCGGCTTCAGCACGCGTGCGCAAAGCATCGGCGTCAGCGTCAGCGAGACGAAACCGGACACGAGAATCGCGACCGAAATCGTCACCGCAAATTCGCGGAAAACACGGCCGACCACGCCTCCCATGAACAGCACAGGAATGAAGACGCAGACCAGCGACACCGTCATCGAGACGATGGTAAAGCCGATTTCCCGCGCTCCGGTTACGGCCGCCTGGAATGGCGGCATCCCTCGTTCGATGTAGCGATATATGTTCTCCAGCACCACGATCGCGTCGTCGACCACGAAGCCCACGCACAGCACGAGCGCGAGAAGCGTCATGTTGTTGATCGAGTAGCCGAGCACATACATCGCGCCAAAGGTGCCGACGATGGATAGCGGAAGGGCGAGCGCCGGGATCAATGTCGCGCGGCCCGAGCGAAGGAACAGGAAGATCACGAGCACGACAAGTACAACCGCCTCGCCGAGCGTACGCTGCACCGCGCTTACCGAATTCCGGATCGAGATCGAACGATCCATCAGCACTTCAATGCTGATCGCACCCGGCACGGAAGCGCGAAACTCGGGCAGCCGCCTCTTTACGTTGTCGACAACGTCGATGGTGTTGGCGTCCGGCTGGCGGTAGATCGCGAGGTTAATCGCGCGGGTATTGTTGAACCAGCCTGCAATCCGCTCGTTCTCGACGCCGTTTTCGACAACCGCCACATCGGTAAGTTTGATCGGGGCGCCGTTACGCCATGCGACGATGAGATCCTGATACTTCTTTGCGTCCGCCTGCTGCGAACCCATATCGAGCGTAAGGTTCTGTTTCGGCCCTGCGATGATGCCGAGCGGCGTGTTCGAGGTCGAGGCTGCGATCGCCTGGTTTATTTCGCTCAGCGAAATACCGCGCGCAGCAATGGCTTCCGGATTGATCCGGATGCGCAGCGCATATTTCTGTCCGCCGAAGACGTTGACCTGCGCGACGCCCGTGATCTGGGAAATCTGCTGACCGATTACCGTCTCGGCGTATTCGTTCACGACCGAGAGCGGAAGCGTGTCGGAGATCAGCGACAGGAAGAGCACCGGCGCATCCGCGGGGTTCACCTTGCGGAAGCTCGGTGGCACCGTCATTTCGGTCGGCAGGTTGCGCTGGGCAACCGAGAGCGCGGACTGCACGTCGAGCGCTGCGGCGTCGATATCGCGGTTGAGGTCGAATTGAATCGTGATCTGCGTCGAACCGGTTGTGCTCGACGAGGTCATCGAGGAAATGCCGGCAATGGTAGCGAGCTGCCGTTCGATCGGGGTCGCGACCGTCGCGGCCATGATTTCAGGGTTCGCGCCGGGCAGCGTGGCGGTGATGTTGATGGTGGGGAAATCCACCCGCGGCAACGCCGATACCGGAAGCAGGCGATAGCCGAACACACCCGCCATAATGATCGACACCATCATCAGTGTCGTCAGCACCGGCCGGCGAATGCAGAGTTCGAAGAAACTCATCGTCAGGATCCCGCCTGACGCGATTTGATATCGACGCGGCTGCCGTCCCGCAGCGAAAGCTGGCCGTCGGTCACTACGGTCTCATCGCCTTTCAGGCCGTCGGTGAGAACCGCTTCGCCGTCCATCGTGCGCAAGACCTTCACGCTGCGAACGCGGGCTACATTATTCTCGACCACGAAGACAAACGTTCCCTTCTGTCCGTTTTGCACCGCCTCGGCGGGAATGGTCACGAGATTGCTGTCGGTGCGCAGCGTCACGCGCACGGAAGCAAGCGTGCCGGGCCAGAGCTTTTCGTCGGCATTCTCAAAAATGCCGCGGACGAGAATGGTGCCGGTTTGCGGATCGACCGTATTCTCGATGAAGGCCACCTTGCCGCCGCTGAGCGTAAGCTCGCTCTGGAACTGGATTTCGACGGCCGCCTTGTCTCCGGCCGCGCGCAGTTCCGGGATGAAGCGTTCGGGAATACCGAACGCGACATAGATCGGAGCAATCTGGTTGATGGTCGCGAGCGGCGTGCCGGCATCCGCGGAGCGGACGATCGCGCCCTGGCGGACGTTCGCAACACCTATGCGGCCCGACACCGGCGCTTTCACGTCATAGTAGGTCCGGAGCACGCGAAGATTCTGAAGATTGGCTTCGTCCTGCGCGACCGTAGCCTTCAGCACTTCGACGTTGGTTTTGGCGTCGGCTTCCTGCACTTGCGAAAGCGTGCCCTTCGCTGCGAGGCCGGCGATCCGTTCGCGGTCGCGTTCCGCCTTCTCGAGTTGCGCGCGGTCGCGGGTGAGTGTCGCTTCCGCCTGCAGAATCTGCGCGTCGATGGCGCGGCTGTCGAGCGTGAACAGCATGTCGCCTTCGTTGACCTTTGCGCCGTCTTCGAAATGAACCTTCAGCACCTGGCTGTCGACGCGCGAACGGATCGAGACCGAAACCAGCGGCTGCACGGTGCCGAGGGACTCGACACGGAACGGAACGTCTTTTCGCTGCGCCTTGCCGGCGAGCACCGAGACCGTGGACGGACCCTTTTTCTTCTGCTGCGCGGATTGCGTGCCTGAACCGCCAAGGGTCCACCACAAGCCTGCGGCCACGAGGGCTACGCAGGCCGCGATAATCAGATAGGATTTTGGAGTGATTTGAATTTTGGCAGCCATTGAAATTCCGGCATGTACGCGAGCGCCCGGTCAGACGGCCGGGCGCCTCATTTGTAGCACTCTAAACACTTTAGCAGGATTAAGTTGCTGTAAGAGTTACCGGCCGGGAACAACCCGGGCCCCTCGAAAATGAAGCTCCGCCAAGGGGCTAGCGAGCGTACGGGAACGGTGCCGCCCGGCTCAGGCGGCCAGACCGCCTGCCCGCTCGATAAAGCCCGCAATCTCTTCGATCCCCTTGCGGGCTTTCAAATTTGCAAACACGTAGGGGCGGTCTCCCCGCATGCGCTTCGAGTCCCGGTCCATCACTTCCAGCGAGGCGCCGACCAGAGGCGCAAGATCGATCTTGTTGATGACAAGCATGTCCGACCGCGTGATGCCGGGCCCGCCCTTGCGCGGGATCTTCTCGCCGGCCGACACATCGATGACATAAATCGTCAGGTCCGCGAGTTCCGGCGAGAAAGTCGCCGCCAGATTGTCGCCGCCGGACTCCACCAGCACCAGATCGAGCTTCGGAAACTTGCCGCGCATCTCGGAGATCGCGCGCAAGTTAATCGAGGCGTCCTCGCGGATCGCCGTATGCGGGCAGCCGCCGGTTTCGACACCCATGATGCGTTCCGCCGGGATTACGCCGGTGCGCGTGAGAATCTCCGCATCTTCCTTCGTGTAGATGTCGTTCGTGATCGCACAGAGATCGTAGCGGTCGCGAAACACCTCGCAGAGCCGCTCCATCAGCATCGTCTTGCCGGAGCCGACCGGCCCGCCGATACCCACTCGCAATGGACCGCTGCGTTCAGCTTTTGTCATGACCGGAACAACCTTGTGTACTGTGTTTCGTGTTTCATGCTGGCGATGTCGGAGCGGATCGCAGCACCGCCGACATCGTCGAGCGTAGATTTTTCTGCGCGTGCAGCGATCCCGCGCACCCGAGGCGTCAATTTCGAAACGATCTTCGTGCCGTCGGTTTGACCGAGCGGAATGAGTCGTACGGCTGCGGAAACGAAATTCGAGACGACGGCAAGCAGGTAGGACTCGAGCGTTACCCGCAGCGGAATTTCGTGCGTGGCGGAGACAAGCCCAACCGCAACCGGATAGGCAACCTCTTTTCCGATCGCGCCGGAACACTTCTCGAAGGATTTGTTTCCCCACGCGGCGCTTATCGCATTCATAAAGGCCTCGCCCTGCGCCATCGTCTCCAGCTTACGCTCCCTGGAAGGCGCGAGCGCCGCGGCCAGATCCGAGATTCCTTTCAGGGTATCGACATCCTTTTCACTCGCCGCGCGATGCGCGGCCGCGAGCAGAACGCAGTCCGACCATGGCCCGCCGCATTCGATCAGGTCGGCGATCCACGCTTCCGTCGATTTCGCGTCGGTCACATCTCCCGCTTCGAATGCCCATTCGATGCCGTGACTGTAAGCAAAGGAGCCCACCGGAAATGCAGGCGACAGCCACACCAGGAGGGGCAGAGTCCCGTTCGCAGCGTCCGCTTTCGCCTTAGCGCTTGTGGGCATGGCCGTGCTGGTGGCCGTGGTCGTGATCATGGTGATGATCGTGCGCATGATCGTGGCCGCAACCACAATTCGGGCCATGCTCGTGATCGTGATGATGGTGCGCGTGGTCGTGACCGTGATGGTGATCGTGATGATGGCCACGCGCGTGCGCGGTTTCTTCCGCGTAGGCGCCGCCTTCCGGATCGAACGGCGCTTCGATGCGCGAAACCTTCGCGCCGAGCTTCACCATCAATTCTTCGAGCACATGATCGCGACCGATGCGGATGCGGTCAGCGAGAATCTGCGCGGGCACATGGCGATTGCCGAGATGCCAGGCGATGCGCGCGAGGTGATGCGGATCGCTTGCGGTGATTTCGGCGATGGGCTCGCTTGCCGCGATCACCCGAACCACGCGGCCATCCTGCAGCTTCAGCCCGTCGCCGTCGTGAAGCATCGTCGCTTCGGCAAGATCGAGCAGGAATACGGTGTCGCGGTTGCCGCGCATGGCGATGCGGCGGCGATGCCGGCCGTCATGCGGAAGCTCTATAGCATCGGCTTCCGCCGACTTGGCCCACTGACCTTTGGGTAGCACTTCTGTGGCGCGGATCATCAATTCGTACCTACTCTTTACCTCGTCATGCCCGGCTTTATGCCGGGCATCCACGCCTTTTATACGGAAAGATTGTTCAAGGCGTGGATGGCCGGGACAAGCCCGGCCATGACGAAAAACTTAGAACAAGAAGTATCTCTGCGCCATCGGCAGGACTTTCGCGGGCTCGCAAACCAGCAATTCGCCGTCTGCACGCACCTCGTACGTCTCCGAGTCGATTTCGATGTTCGGGGTCGCGTCGTTATGGATCATGCTCTTCTTCGAGATGCCACCGCGCGTATTTTCGACCGCGACCAGTTCCTTCTCGACGCCGAGCTTCTCGCGCAGACCGCTATCCACGGCCGCCTTGGAAACAAACACGACCGAAGACGCCGTCCGCGATTTCCCCATCGCACCCCACATCGGGCGGTAGTGCACCGGCTGCGGCGTCGGGATCGAAGCGTTCGGATCGCCCATCTGTGCGGCAACGATCGAGCCGCCCTTGATAATCATGTCCGGCTTCGTGCCGAAGAAGGCCGGCGACCAGATCACGAGATCGGCGAGCTTGCCTTTCTCAACAGACCCGATGTGCTTCGACACGCCATGCGCGATTGCAGGATTGATCGTGTACTTCGCGATGTAGCGCTTGGCGCGAAGGTTGTCGTTTTCCTTTTCGCCTCTGAGACGGCCGCGCTGCTTCTTCATCTTGTCCGCGGTCTGCCAGGTGCGTGTCGCAACTTCGCCGATGCGGCCCATGGCCTGACTGTCCGACGACATCATCGAAAGCGCGCCGATGTCGTGCAGAATATCTTCCGCGGCGATCGTTTCGCGGCGGATGCGGCTTTCTGCAAACGCCAGATCTTCCGCGATGCCCGGATCGAGGTGGTGGCAGACCATGAGCATGTCGAGATGCTCGTCGAGCGTATTCACCGTGAAAGGCCGCGTCGGATTGGTCGACGACGGCAGCACGTTCGGAAGGCCCGCGACTTTCATAATGTCGGGCGCGTGGCCACCACCCGCGCCCTCGGTGTGAAAGGCGTGAATCGTGCGACCCTTGAACGCCTTGATGGTGTCTTCGACGAAGCCGGATTCGTTCAGCGTGTCGGAGTGCAGCATCACCTGCACGTCCATCTGATCCGCAACGGACAAGCAGCAATCGATGGCCGCAGGCGTCGTACCCCAGTCTTCGTGCAACTTCAGCGCACACGCGCCGCCGAGTACCATCTCTTCGAGCGCGCCGGGAAGCGAAGCGTTACCCTTACCGGAGATGCCGATATTGATCGGCACTTCGTCCATCGCCTGAATCATGCGGCCGATGTGCCAAGGCCCGGGAGTGCAGGTCGTTGCCAACGTTCCGTGCGCGGGGCCGGTGCCGCCGCCGAGCAACGTAGTCACGCCTGACATCAACGCGTCGTCGATTTGTTGCGGGCAGATAAAGTGAATGTGGCTGTCGAAACCGCCCGCGGTGACGATCTTGCCTTCGCCTGCGATGGCCTCCGTACCTGGACCGATGATGATGTCGATGCCGGGTTGAATGTCCGGATTGCCAGCTTTGCCGATCGCGACGATCTTGCCGTCCTTGATGCCGATGTCGGCTTTGACGATACCCCAATGATCGAGGATCACGGCATTGGTAATCACGGTATCGACCGCGCCTTGCGCGCGGGTCACCTGCGACTGGCCCATGCCGTCGCGGATCACTTTTCCGCCGCCGAACTTCACCTCTTCGCCGTAAGTGGTGAAGTCCTTCTCGATCTCGATGAAGAGCTCGGTATCTGCGAGCCGCACCTTGTCGCCGGTCGTGGGTCCGAACATGTCCGCATAAGCGGCGCGCGACATTTTACTCATGATGCGGCTCTCGCATTTAGCTGTCGCTGGTTTGCGGCAGCAGTTTCATATGCTTGCGCAGCACGACGCGGCCGTCGTCCTGCAAGGTGAAATCGATTTCGTCTCCGGCATCCAGATCCCAGAGACGGCGGAGAACGACGGGCAGCGTGACCTGCCCCTTCGAGGTGAGCGTCGCGCGGGCGCGATAATTCAATTTGTGCGGCATGGTGAGGCTTCCTTCTTCCGGTAAGGAGAAAGTAAGGAGCCTGCGCGCTTATGGTTAACGAGCGGTTAATCACAGCTTGCCCATCACGTCTTGCCGGAAGCCATAGACTTCGCGCTTGCCTGCCATCGCGACGAGCGTGACCTCGCGGCTTTGTCCCGGCTCGAAGCGCACCGCCGTTCCCGAAGCAATCGCAAGGCGCATGCCTTTCGTTTTCTCGCGGTCGAACTTCAGCGCTGGATTGGTCTCGAAGAAATGGTAATGCGAGCCAACCTGGATCGGGCGGTCGCCGGTATTCGCAACCTTGATCTTCAGGGTCGCGCGGCCGGAGTTCAGTTCGATATCGCCCTTGGCGGTGATGATCTCGCCCGGAACCGGCTTCGGCTTCGCCTTACCCTTCTTCTTCGTGGCCGCCGCGCGGATCGGGTTGTGCACGGTGACGAGTTTGGTGCCGTCCGGAAACGTCGCCTCGACCTGCACGTCGTGGATCATCTCGGCGATGCCGTCCATGACCTGACTTGCCTTCAGGACCTTCGCGCCGTCGCGCATCAGTTGCGCGACGGTCTTGCCGTCACGCGCGCCTTCGACCACGAAATCCGTGATCAGCGCGATCGCCTCGGGGTGATTGAGTTTCACACCGCGCTTCAAACGCTTGCGCGCGACCTCGGCCGCCATGGCGACGAGGAGCTTGTCTTTTTCTCTAGGGCTCAGGTTCATGCTTGCCTCTAACTATAAAGAGTATGCGCGCGGCGGCGGCGTGCCTGCCGCTTCCAGCGCGGAAAGAACCGCGGCGCGGAGCGTGATCGAATCCTCCGCGAGAATGCGCACGACCAGCATGCCCTCGAAAGCGCTTGCGCCGGCCTCGATGCCGTCACCTGCGAGCGCTTCCCGCACCGCATCGAGCTTCGTTTCCGCTGCTTGCGAAATGCAGACCATGGTCGCCATCGCGATTCTGCCATGCAGAGCCGCGCGGCGGTTGAGTGTCGCCTTGATGTCGCCATCGAGCGTCAGCGCGTCAGCAAAAACAAGCTTGCCATCGCGCCGCACGCGCCAGCGGTCCCGCAACGATCCGCGTTCGACCTTCTCGCCCATGGCGTCGCGCCCGAAAACCACCGCCTCGCAGATCGTAAGCGAAGCTTCGGACGAAACATCCGCCTCGATATCCCGCTCCACGAGCGCGCGGTCGAAAAGAATGGTCTCCTGCGGCAGCCAGAACAGCTCCGAACCTGCTTCTGCCTTTAAGGAAACCGAAATGCGCGAAATGAGACCGTTCGACCGGTATATTTTCTCGGCGGCTTGGCTCGTGATCGAGAGCGAAGCGTCTTCGCGAGTCTCGACCTGAAACGCGAGCCGGTCGCCGCCGACGATGCCGCCTGCCGTATTGATGAGGATCGCTTCCAGCCGCTCTTCGCGGACGCGCGGAAAGCGCACGCGGAGCGGCCCGCTCTCGGCGATGTCCTCGGCGGCAGTTCCGGAATCCGTATGCGCGACAACGAGTTTCAGCGCGCCGCTGGCGCGGATCGAGGCCGGCAGCGTCGCGGGTGCCGTTACTTCAGAGGGAGAGACGTTGACGGACATCGGTCGACTGCATCATCGCGCGATCGCCGGAGAGAATGAACTGGCCGCGCTCCATCACCGCGAAAGTGTCCGCAAGTTCGGCGGCAAAGTCAAAATATTGCTCCACCAGCAGGATCGCGATGTCGCCGCGGTCGCGGAGGTATTTGATGGCGTTGCCGATGTCCTTGATGATCGAGGGCTGGATGCCCTCGGTCGGCTCATCGAACACGATCAGCTTCGGCCGCATCGTAAGTGCACGTCCGATGGCAAGCTGCTGTTGCTGCCCGCCGGAAAGATCTCCGCCGCGGCGGCGGGTCATGCTCTTCAACACGGGAAAGAGCGAATACACATCATCCGGGATCGAACGATCGGCGCGTTTCAGCGGCGCAAAGCCTGTCTCCAGATTTTCCTCGACCGTGAGCAGCGGGAAAATTTCGCGGCCCTGCGGCACGAAGGCGATGCCCATGCGTGCGCGGTCGGCCGGTGCCGTGGCGCTGATATTCCTGCCCTCGAAGGTGATCGAGCCGCTGGCGATCGGATGCTGCCCGACGATCGCGCGCAAAAGCGAGGTCTTGCCGACGCCGTTGCGGCCGAGCACGCAGGCGACTTTGCCCGGCTCCACCTTCAACGAAACGCCGCGCAACGCCTGAGCCGCGCCGTAAAAGAGATCGATGTTGTTCACTTCCAGCATCGTCAGCGCCCCAGATAAACTTCGATGACCCGATCGTTCTCGGAGACGTCGTCAATCGTGCCTTCCGCGAGAACCGAACCTTCATGCAGGCAGGTAACCTTCACGCCGAGTTCGCGCACGAACACCATGTCGTGTTCGACGACCACAACCGAACGTTCCTTGTTGATCTCTTTGAGCAACTCCGCGGTCTGATGCGTTTCGGCGTCGGTCATTCCAGCCGCCGGCTCGTCGACGAGCAGAAGTTTCGGCTCCTGCGCGAGCAGCATGCCGATCTCGAGCCATTGCTTCTGGCCGTGCGACAGCCCGCCCGCCAAACGATTGCGATGGTCGCCGAGGCGCGTGACGCCGAGGAGTTCCTCAATACGGTGAGACTCCTTTGCGCTTTCCTTCCAGACGAGATTGGAGCCCGGTCCGCGCGGCCCCGCCAGCGCGAGAACGAGATTGTCGTAGACCGTATGATGCTCGAATACGGTCGGCTTCTGGAACTTTCGGCCGATCCCGAGCGTCGCAATGCTCGCTTCGTCGAGCGTCGTAAGATCGACCTGCCCTTGCTCGAACAGAACGTCGCCGGAGTCCGGCCGTGTCTTGCCGGTGATCACATCCATCATCGTGGTCTTGCCGGCGCCGTTCGGCCCGATGATCGCGCGCATTTCGCCCGGCTCGATGACCAACGACAGCGCGTTCAGCGCCTTGAAACCGTCGAAAGCGACCGAGACGCCATCCAGATAGAGCAATGCAGTGGTTGTTTTCATGGCTACTCCGCCGGGCTCGGTTGCGGGGTTGCCCCGTCGGCCGCGCCGCCCTTGGATTTTTTGCGCGGCAGGTATTTCTCAAGAAAATCGCCGACAGTGCCGACGATGCCTTTGGGCATCAGCAACGTGACGAACACGAACAGCGCCCCGAGCGCGAAGAGCCAGTATTGTGCGAGCGGAATGCCCTGAAAGGGCGTCATGAAAAAGAGCAGCATCACCGCACCGGCAGCTACTCCTGCCGCTTCCGGGCGGGTCGAGAGAATTAAGGTCGCGAGGGCAACCGCAGCGACGATCAACCCGGCGTAAGTGCCGACCGGACCGGGTATGTACGCACCCAGGAACGCGAGCACGACGCCGGCGACGACACCCGCCAGCGCAGGGACGCGATACTTCCAGACAAGGTATGCGGCGAACACGAGCACGCCCAACCCGAAAAACCAGAACGGCGCCACCAGACCGCCGGTGAAAAGCGTCTTCGCATAGTTCACGACGAATGCGCCGAGTGCAGCGCCGGCCAGCGTGCCACGCCCGCCGACCGCTACCCAGATGATGATCTCGATCGAGTTCGCCGGAGAGAACTCGCTCGGATTGATGATGCCGACCTGCGGCACGTACAGCGCACCGGCAATTCCCGCGAGACAGGCGGAAACAACGAAAGCGACGAGCTTATAGTTTTCGACGCGATAGCCGATAAAGCGCGCACGCGACTCCTGATCGCGAATTGCGATCAGCACCTTGCCGAATTTCGACGTCACCATCCAACGGCAAAGGAGATAGCCGAGCACCAGGAAGATCGCGGAAAGCATGAAGAGCACGACGCGCGTTCCCTGCGCCTGCACGTTAAAACCGAGGATATCCTTGAAGTCGGTCAAGCCGTTGTTGCCGCCGAAACCGAAGTTGTTGCGGAAGAAGGCGAGCAGCAGCGCGAATGTCAGCGCCTGCGTAATGATCGAAAGATAAACGCCGGTTACGCGCGAGCGGAACGCGAACCAGCCGAACACGAAGGCCAGCACGCCCGGCACCGCTACAACCATGAAGGCCGCGAAGATGAACCAGTCGAAGCCGTACCAGAACCACGGCAGTTCCTTCCAGTTCAGGAACACCATGAAGTCCGGCAGGATCGGATGCGCATAGACGCCGCGCGGACCGATCTGGCGCATGAGGTACATACCCATCGCATAACCGCCGAGCGCGAAGAACGCGCCGTGCCCGAGCGAGAGAATGCCGGCATAGCCCCAGACCAGATCGACCGAGAGCGCGAGCAGCGCATAGCAGAGGTACTTCCCGAGCAGCACCATGACATAGGTCGGGATATGGAACGGGTTCGTCGGCGGCAGCAGATTGAGCAGCGGCACGACGACCGCCATGGCGAGCACAACGCCGACGAAGATTTTTCCGCGGCCGTCGAGCAGACGAAGAAGGAACGGCTGTTGCATCACGCTTCCACCGCCCTGCCCTTGAGCGCGAACAGGCCGCGCGGCTTCTTCTGAATGAAGATGATGATGAGCACCAGGATCACGATCTTGCCGAGCACCGCGCCGGCGAACGGCTCAAGGAACTTGTTTGCGATACCGAGCGAAAGAGCCGCGATCAGCGTGCCGAAGAGATTGCCGACGCCACCGAAGACGACGACGAGGAAGCTGTCGATGATGTAGCCCTGACCGAGGTTCGGCGAGACGTTGTCGATCTGCGAGAGTGCCACGCCGGCGATGCCCGCGATGCCGGAGCCGAGACCGAAGGTCAGCGCGTCCACGTAGCTCGTCTTGATGCCCATGGACGAAGCCATGCGGCGGTTTTGCGTGACCGCGCGCATCTCCAGTCCGAATCGGGTGAAGCGCAGCACGAACAGCAGTGCCGCGAATACCGCCATCGAGAACACGATGATCCAGAGACGGTTGTAGGTAATCGAAAGGCCGCCCAGCTCGAACGCGCCCGACATCCAGCTTGGCGCCCCGACCTCGCGGTTGGACGAGCCGAATGCCGTGCGTATCGCCTGCTGGATGATGAGCGACAGACCCCACGTCGCAAGCAGCGTTTCTAGGGGGCGGCCGTAAAGAAAGCGGATGATGCCGCGCTCGATCAGCACGCCGACGAAGCCTGCGATCAGGAAGGCGAGCGGCAGCGCGATCGCAAGCGAGTAATCGAACAATCCCGGATAATGCTGGCGGATCACTTCCTGCACGGCGAACGTGACATAAGCGCCGATCATCACCATCTCGCCGTGCGCCATGTTGATGACGCCCATCACGCCAAACGTGATGGCGAGACCGATGGCAGCGAGCAGCAATACCGAGCCCAGCGAAAGGCCGTACCAGACGTTCTGCCCGACCTCCCAGAACGCGAGCGAACGCTGCACCGACGCGATAGCCGAATCCGCCACCGCTTTCACATCGGCGGAAACCGTGGCGGGAACCGCGCGCAATAGCGAAAGCGCGTCGTTGTCGCCTTTCGCCGCAATGGTCTGTATCGCCGCGATGCGATCCTGCTCCGAGGTGCTGGCCGCAACGATCAGGATTGCAGCACGCGCTTCGGTGAGCACGCGTTTCACGCGTGCGTCGGTTTCCTTTGCAAGAGCTTCGTCGAGGAGCTTCAACGAAGACGCGTCGCGCGACTTGAAGACCGCACTCGCAGCAGCAAGCCGCTTCTGCGGATCCGGCGACATCAACCGGAGCGTGCCGAGCGTCGCGTCGATGGCGGTGCGAATGCGATTGTTCTGGCGCACGGCGCGAGCGGTAGTGGGCACGGCCTCGACGGCGCCGGTAGCCAGATTTTTCGCGCTGCCGTCAGCGGCGCGGAGGTACACGTTCTTGGTCGCAGGATCGAACAATACGCGGCCCGCGGAAATTCCCGAGATCACAGCCTCCGCGTCGGCGTGGCCGCTCGCAGCAATCGCCGCGATCGCATCGGCGGTGTCGGCGAAGGAGTCGGCCGCGAGCTTCGGCAACGCATCTTCAAATGGACCCGCATGCGCCGGCAGCGCGAACATAAGCAAGCCGAGAAAAACAGAAATAGCCGCGAGCTTTCGCGAAGTCGCACGAAGTAATTTCATAGCCGCGGCCTTTGGTGTTTGGAGAAGTCCGGGCGGAGCAAAAATACCCCGCCCGGCTCGTTTCAGATCAAGCGCGGATTACGAACCGCACTTGTTGGTCTTGGTGTTGAAGTTGCCGCACTTCAGTTTCACCCAGTCGGCAACGAGGTCCTTGGAACCTTCGAGATACGGCGACCAGGCTGCACCCGGCACGAGACCGTCAGTCTTCCACACCACGTCGAACTGACCGTCGGCGCGGATTTCGCCGATGAAGACGGGCTTGGTGATGTGGTGGTTCGCGAGCATTTCGGACTCACCACCCGTGAGGTTCTTCGCCTTGATGCCCGGGAGCGCCTCGATAACCTTGTCGGGATCGAACGACTTGGCCTTCTCGACCGCCTTCACCCACATAGCGAAGCCGACGACATGGGCTTCCATCGGATCGTTCGTGACACGCTTCGGATTCTTCGTGAAGGCTTTCCACTTCGCGATGAATTCCTTGTTGTCCGCGTTATCGATCGACTGGAAGTAGTTCCAGGCGGCGAGATGGCCGACGAGGTTCGACGTGTCGATGCCGGCGAGTTCTTCTTCGCCGACCGAGAACGCGACGACCGGAATGTCTTTCGCGGAAACGCCCTGGTTCGCGAGTTCCTTGTAGAACGGAACGTTGGCGTCGCCGTTGATGGTGGACACGACAGCGGTCTTCTTGCCTGCGGTGCCGAACTTCTTGATCGACGCCACGATCGTCTGCCAGTCGGAGTGACCGAACGGCGTGTAGTTGATCAGGATGTCTTCGTCCTTGACGCCCTTCGACTTCAGATAGGCCTCAAGAATCTTGTTCGTGGTGCGCGGATAGACGTAGTCCGTGCCCGCGAGCACCCAACGCTCGATCTTGTATTCCTTGGCGAGATAGTCGACCGCCGGGATCGCCTGCTGGTTCGGCGCGGCACCCGTGTAGAACACGTTGCGCTCGGACTCTTCGCCTTCGTACTGCACCGGATAGAACAGGATCGAGTTCAGTTCCTTGAACACCGGCAGCACCGACTTGCGGGACACCGAAGTCCAGCAGCCGAACACGACCGAAACCTTGTCCTTGTTGATCAATTCGCGCGCCTTTTCAGCGAACAGCGGCCAGTTCGAGGCCGGATCGACGACGACGGCTTCCAGCTTCTTGCCGAGCACGCCGCCCTTCTTGTTCTGCTCTTCGATGAGCATGAGCATCACGTCTTTCAACGTGGTCTCGGAGATGGCCATCGTTCCCGACAGCGAGTGCAGTACGCCGACCTTGATGGTGTCCTGCGCGGCGGCGGGTGCCGCCGCGATCGAAACGGCCAACGCTGCGGCTCCAGCCGCTACGCCAAGCCTTTTGAAGATATTGAACATGAAAGCTCCCCATGAGGTTCGAGCCGGATTGGATCGAAGGCGCGCGAACATTGGCGGACGCTTACGCCGAGAGAGGGTGTTGCAACGCACATGCCAGCCGCGGACCCTTTGAATCCGCCGCTTTTTCCGGCTGTTTTTAAGGTCGAGCCTATTTTCTAGGCTTCGTCAGAATGGCTGGTCAAAAATTGAGCAATAAATCCGAATTGCACGCAATTTGTTCTAGCGGCGGAGCTGGGCCATGCGCTCGATCGCGCCATCCAGCGTCGCGTCATGCTTCGCGAAACAAAAGCGAACCACGCTGGTCACCGGATCTTCCGCATAGAAGGCAGAAACCGGGATCGCGGCTACCTTGTTCTCGGTTACCAGCCGCTGACAGAAGTCGCTGTCGCGTTCGTTGATGCCAAGCGCCGCGAGATCGACGTTCATGAAATAGGTGCCCTGGCTTTCCAAAGGATCGAAGCCGAGCTTCTTCAGGCCGCCCGCGAACCGGTCCCGCGACCGCGCCAGCGTCGAACGCATCGTCAGGAAATAGTCGTCCGTCTTGCCGAGGCCGTAAGCCACCGCCGCCTGCAGGTTCGGCGGCGTCGTGAAGGTGATGAACTGGTGGGCCTTCGATAGTCCCCGCATCAGCGTGGGTGCTGCGCACACGAATCCGACCTTCCAGCCGGTGAGGCAGAAGATCTTGCCAGCGGAACCGATCTTCACCGTACGTTCGCGCATCCCGGGCACCGCAAGCATCGAGACGTGCTTGCGTCCATCGAAAACGACATGCTCCCAGACCTCATCGCAGATCGCCACCGCATCGAACTCGTTGCAGAAGCGCGCGAGCAGCTTCAGGTCGTCCATGGCATAGACGATGCCCGCAGGATTGTGCGGGTTGTTGAACAGCACGGCTTTGGTCTTCTTCGTGAAGACCTTCTTCAGCGCATCTTCGGTGATACGCCAATGCGGCGGCTCGAGGCGCACGAGTTTCGGAATGCCGCCCGCGCGTTTCACCATCGGCAGATAGGAATCGTAGAGCGGCTGGAACAGCACCACTTCGTCGCCCGGTTCGATGAGTGTGAGGATGGCCCCGGTCAGCGCCTCGGTGGCGCCCGAAGTAATCATCACCTCGGATTCCGGGTCGAGCGAAACGCCCTGCCAATGCGCGTAGTGTTTCGTCACGGCCGCCCGCAGTTCGGGCAGGCCCATCATCGGCGGGTATTGGTTCCAGCCGTTGACGACCGCTTCAGCGGCCTTCTGCCGTACATCTTCCGGGCCCGGGTCGTCCGGGAAGCCCTGCCCGAGATTGATCGCGTTGTGCTCGCGTGCGAGCCGCGACATCACCTCGAATAACGTGGTCGGCAGATTGGCGAATACGGGATGCATCGAGGAATGTAGCGGCTGCGCGGTTGCGTGAAGGGTTCAGACTTTAGTTTCGATTTCCAGCGTGATCGACGGCACGCCTGCGAGTGCCTTCGAAATCGGGCAATTCGCTTTGGCGCCTTCGGCGGCTTCCTTGATCTTCGCAGCGTCCGCACCAGGAGCGACGATGCTGGTTTTCAACTTGATGCCGGTGATGTTTGCGCCTTTCTCGCCGAGGATGACTTCCACTTCGGCTTCGGTATCGATCGACTCCTGGTTGATGCCTGCACGCATCAGGCCGAAGCCGAGCGCCATGGTGAAGCAGCCGGCATGCGCGGCAGCGATCATCTCTTCCGGCGTCGTCTGCGACGTACCGCCCTCGAAGCGAGCCTTGGCGCTGTAGGGCGAGTCCTTCAGAACGCCTGACTTCGTGCTGAGTTTGCCGGTGCCGTCCTTCGGCGAGCCTTCCCAATGCGCGCTGGCGTAGCTTTTCATGTCGGTTTCCCTTTTCGTTGTTTGGCCGTTGCCTGTTCTGTCAGTCTTTTTGCTTCCGCGGGATGAACCGCGCAAGCCGTTTCGGATAGCCTAGCAGCCTTCGTACGGATTTCGAGCGTATCGGCGCAAAGCCGCCCCGCGGTTCCTGCACGAAATCGAGTCTCGCCTCCGACACCCTGTCATCCGCGAGTTCGCGTACGACAAGGCGCGCGTGCCCGAAGTCGATCCGGTTGCCGGGGCGCGGGTTGTCGTCGAAACGCAAATCGAAGAGTTCGGCGATGGTCATGTCCCGTTCGGAGGGCTGCACGCTCAGATCGTACATGTCTGCGACAGGGCCGACGCGAACGTCCCCCTTGAACGGAAACGCTGCGGAAGCTTCCTCGTCAATGTACCCCTCGTGCGGAGCAAATAAGCGGTCGAGGCGCTCCACGCGCTGCGGCGGCGCGAGGAAGTAGCCATAATCACCCACGCGTAGGGCACCGGCCTCCTGCGGCGACAGGATTGCCTCGTTGCGGACGATCAGTATCGGTTTCGCCCAGGCCGGCCAGGTGCCATGCCCCACCACGGGGCTGCCTTCCACGATCGGATAGCCGACCAGTTCCTCGTCCAGCTGGCCCGGCAGATCGATTTCGATGCGCTTCACGGAAGGGGCAGGATCGTCGAGCGCAACGCCGAGCTTCCGCGCAACATAGGTCAGCGACCAGCCCTGCACGATCAGCGAAACCACGACCACGACAAAGGCGACGTTGAAGTAGATTTCGGCGTTTGGAACGCCGGAAAGCGTCGGGATCGCCGCGAGGAAGATCGAGACCGCACCGCGCAGACCCACCCATGAGATGAACGCTTTCTCGCTGGTCCGGAATCCGAACGGAAAAAGACAAAGCCAGACCGCCACCGGACGCGCGACAAAAATAAGAAAAACCGCGATCGCAAGCGCGACCCAGATGTTCGTCAACAATTGCGTCGGCGTGACCAGCAGCCCGAGCATGATGAACATCGCGATCTGGCAAAGCCAGGTCAGCGTATCGTGAAAGGTCGTGATCGAGGCGAACGCGCGGACCGGCCGGTTTCCGAGCACGATGCCCGCCAGATACACTGCGAGAAATCCGGATCCTTTCAGCACCGCCGCGAGCGCGTAAATAAAAAGCGCACTCGCCACCACGAGGAGCGGATGCAGTCCGGAAGGAAGCGAAATCCGGTTCAGCGCCGCCGAGATGGCGAAGCCGCCCGCGATGCCGACGACCCCGCCAATGGTCACTTCGCGCAAGACGGCGGACAGAATCGATCCCGCAGCCGTGTTGCCCGATGCAAGAATGACCTGCACGAGCAGTACGGTCATGAAGACCGCCACAGGGTCGTTGGTGCCCGATTCCATTTCGAGCGTTGCCGCAACGCGCCGGCGCAATTGTTGTCCGCCAGCGCGCAGCAGAAAGAACACAGCCGCGGCATCGGTCGATGCCACGATGGCGCCGACCAGCAGTCCTTCAAGAAGGCTCAGCTTCAACAGGTAGGATGCGACCACGCCCGCGAGCACCGCCGTTATGACGACGCCGATGGTGGAAAGCGAAATCGCCGGATAGAGCGCGCCACGAAATGCCGCGAAGCGCGTGCGCAATCCGCCATCGAAGAGCACGATCGCAAGCGCCGCCGAGCCGACGAGATAGGTCGAGTAGAAGTCGTTGAACTTGATGCCGCCGGGCCCTTCCTCTCCGGCAAGCAGGCCGACAAGCAGGAAGATCAGAAGGAGCGGAGCGCCGATGCGGGATGCGACGAGACTCGAGAATACGCCGAGCACCGCCAGTGCCGCACCGACGAGAATGAGAGCGTTTGCATAGGCGATTGACAGCATGGGCGCAGAACGAAGCAATCCGGTTTAGGGCCGGGAAACGGGTTCACCGTCACCCGGCCCTGTCGATGGTCTCACATTATGTGAAACGAAGAACGGTTCGTCTCGGACGTTCTGCGCGATTCGAGGCGAATTTTAGTGATTGTGGTGGCCGTGGCCCTTGGAGGAACCCGCACCCATCGCACGGACCTCGAACTCGACATCCACCGCGCCCGCCTTCTCGAACACCAGCGTCGCCTTGTAGCGCTGACCGACGGTGAGCGGCTTCTTCAGTTGCATGAGCATCAGGTGATAGCCGCCCGGCTCAAGTTTCACGGTGCCACCGGCAGGAATCTCGAGGCCCTTCGGCAGCGGACGCATTTTCATGACGCCGCCTTCGTTGGACATCTCGTGAACTTCGGGCTGTCCAGCGAGATCGGTCGTGAAGGACAGGAGGCGGTCGGACGAAAGACCTTTGTTGGTTACGACAACATAGCCGGCGGCGACGGAAGCGCCGGCCGGGGTCGCACGCGACCATGGTGCCGAGATCACGATGTCACCTTTGGTGATGTCGTGGGCCGAAACCGGATTGGCCGCAAAAGCGGCAACGAGCATGACGAAAGCGAGCGAAAAGATTCGCATGTGGATTACTCCGATGGATTGGGCTCCACGCGAAACGCGGAGCGTTGGCTGACGGGACGAATGCAGGCGTGTCAGCCGAGAGGCGGAGCTCGTGCGAATCTGGAGTTCGGCAGTCCGGCGCTTTGGAAGCCGCGATAAGGCTGAACCCGTACCAGCGGCGAAAAGGAAACCGGTGCATCCATTGCCGGTGTGGGCGGCAGGGCAGCCATCTGGCCCCCGCAGAGCGCAGGGCAGCAGTCATGGCCTGCCGATGGTCTCGGATCGCCGGAAGCAGGATCCGCGGCCGGGCTGGCGTTGGCCCCCTGGCTGCAAAGCTGACTGGCCGGATCGAACCCATGCCCGAGGACGGGACCCATGATGCCGCCCAGCACGATCGCATAGGCGACCATAAGGGCGAGAACGGAGCGGAGTGGGCGTCGCAGGTGCATAAGCCAGCTTTAGACGACCTCGCAGGCCCATGCGAGGCGCTTGTGGACGCAGCGTCAGGACCGCCCCGTCCCCCACAAACCCGCAGATTTGCTGCATATATCGTATTCCGCGGCCCTTTCGCGGCATTGAAAGGCCCCGGCTCGTTCGCTATACGAACCGCCACACATTAGAGTGCCGGCAAGCCTTTGGCGGCGGCTCTTTTTCCCCTTCCACCGCCGATCCGGCACCGAGCGGAGCACTGCAACATGGCCTCCTCGACCTTCGATACGGTCGCCAACATCATCGCCGAAACCTGCGACATCCCGCGCGAACAGATCACGCCGGAAAGCCACGCGATCGACGACCTCGGAATCGACAGCCTCGATTTCCTGGATATCGCTTTCGCGATCGATAAGGCCTTCGGGATCAAGCTGCCGCTGGAGCAGTGGACCGCCGAAGTGAACGACGGCAAGGCCACGACCGAGCAGTACTTCGTCCTCAAGAACCTCGCCGAGCGCATCGACGGACTCGTCGCCGCCAAGGGCGCGTAAGGCGCAACCCATGCGGCTCGAATATTTCGAGCTCGTCGACAAGATCGAAGAGCTGAATCTCGCCACCGGCC
>VFQR01000386.1_pt1 | contig 68421 bp, 73 predicted proteins | sample 3512321 | NCBI WGS metagenome assembly VFQR01 (sample SAMN10412374, study PRJNA504923) | tailings metagenome | isolation source: Relicate 3 Philex TSF1 revegetated site | place: Philippines: Tuba, Benguet | collected 2017-08-29 | reverse complement strand
AGATCTCGAGGTCCTGGGGGGCGTAGCGCTGGTTGCTGCGCTCCAGCAGCCGCAGGGTGGCCCGCTGCGGCTTCACGATCTTGCGGTAGTTGATGATCTCCTGCTTGATGTTGGAGATGTCGCGCACGATCTCGTGGGAGCGGCCCTCGAAGATCGCGTCCTCGACGGCGTCCAGCTTGAACCCGATCTTGTCCAGGATCGGGAAGCAGTAGTCGTACATCGTGTCGACGATCTCGTAGAGCAGGTAGCCGGAGCCCTTGCTCATGTGGCGCTCGCGCTCGGTCGCGCTGCGCTCGCACCGGGACCACAGGGCCGAGAGCGCCTTGAGGGGCTCGTTCGGCAACGTGATGACGAGGTCCTCGGCCACGAAGATGTTCAGCTCGGCGGCCTGCAGGCGGCCCGTGCGCTTGTCGAAGCGCGGGAAGTGCAGGACGATGAAGAGGTAGTCCGGGTACTCGTCGATCTTGGCGCGCTGGCGCCGCCGCGAGAGGACGTCCTCGAGGTCGAGCGGGTGGAACTCATGGTGCTCCGCGAGCCAGGCGGTCTCGATCTCGGTCGGCGACTCGATGTTGAGCCACGTGATCCCGTGGCCCTCGAGGCGCTGGACGTCCGGCCGGACGCGGTCAGCGTCGGACCCGCCGCCCGTCCCGGCGCCGTTCCGGTCGCGCCGGATCTTCGGCAGGTTCGCCATCGTCCGCCCGCGGGGCCGTGGTCTCGGTGGGGGTCGGCGACGGCATCCCCGTGATGATGGCACACCCTGCCCGGGCGGGCTGTCCCGCGGCACCCGGCCCCGGACCGATGAGGACGGTCGTCGCCGGCCGTCTGAGCGTGTGACGACCACAGACGGACGGAGGACCCGATGGGACGACCGGTGGTGCACTTCGAGATCGTGGGCCGGGACTACGACGCGGTCCGCGCGTTCTACGGCGAGTTGTTCGACTGGCGGCCCGACGCCTCCAACCCCGTGGGGTACGGGGTGCTGGACCGCGAGAGGCACCTGACCGACGACGGCATCGGCATCGGGGGCGGCATCAGCGGGGCGCCCCCCGGCTACACCAACCACATCACGTTCTACGTGCAGGTCCCGGACGTCGAGGAGACGCTGCAGGCCGCGGAGCGCCTCGGCGGCACGCGGATCATGGGGCCGGAGACGGTCATGCCGGACATCACGATCGGCCTCTTCGACGACCCGGACGGGAACCGGGTCGGGGTGCTCCAGGGCTGACCGGCGCACGGGGGCGGCGGTTTGGGCCCGCCGCCCCCGGGGGTACCCCTGCCGTCGTGACCGGGCGCAGGAGAGGGCTGCTCGTGGTGCCGGCCGTGGCCGTGGGCCTCGGCGTGGTGTCGGCACCCGCCACCGGCGCCGTCCAGGCCCTGCTGCCCGTCCCGGGCGGCGGCGTCGCCCCGCTCGGCGCCTTCCAGGTGCGCCTGACGGGCGGGGAGTACGCCCCGTCCCTCGAGCTCGCGGCGACCCCGGACATGGCCGGGGCGATGACGATCAGCACGGACCGCCAGCCGCAGTCCGACGGCACCCTGATCCTGAAGGCCTACGAGCCGATCCCGCCCGGCCGCTGGTGGTGGACCGTCAACACGAGCGCCCCGCGTGGCGCCGCCGAGTCGTTCCCCGCGAGCCCGCCGCAGGAGGTCGTGGTCCCGCGGGTCGTGTCCATGACCGAGGTGCGCTTCGCCCGGCGGACGGCCCAGATCACGGTGCGCTACCGCTGGCGCACGAACTCGCCGAAGCTCATCCACCGCACCGAGGTCTTCTACAACGGCACCCGCGTGCGCCGCACGCAGAGCTCGATCAACCACTCCGAGAGCCGGCGCATGGCGGGGGAGCCCTTCACCACGATCGCGGCGCTTACGCGGAACAAGCCGCCGTTCGGGCGCATCCACCGCGGCGTGTGGGTCGTGCGCGTGACGATCTCCGACGGCACGAAGGCCGTCTCCCGCTCCAAGCGCTACGTCTTCCGCTGATCCCGGCCGCGGCCGGGGCGGCCTACTCGATCAGGCCGTTGCGGTACGCGTACCGCGTCGCCTCGGTGCGGTTCCCCACGCCGAGCTTGCGGTAGATGTTGGAGAGGTGGAACTTCACCGTCTGCTCGGTGACGTAGAGCTTCGAGGCGATGTCCAGGTTGGACAGGCCCTCGGCCACCAGGCGCAGGATGGAGAGCTCGCGGTCGGTGAGCCCGCCCGGGTGGCCGGAGCCGCCGCCGGAGGGGGCCGAGCCGCCACCGCCGCCGGAACCGCGGGGGTGGTAGACCGTGCCCTCGACCACCTGACGGATGGTGGACGGCAGGTCGAGCGGGTTGATCGACTTGACCACGTACCCGGAGGCGCCCTGGTGGAGCGCCTGGTCGATGTGCTCGGAGTCCTCGAACATCGACAGGATGATGATCTTGAGGTCCGGGTAGTCCTTGCGGAGCGCCGCGAGGGTGGTGAGCCCGTCGCCCTTCGGCATGCGGAGGTCGAGGATGACCACGTCGGGCCGCACGCGCGGCACGAGGGTCAGCATCTCCTCGCCGCTCATCGCCTCGCCGACCACCTTGATGTCCGGCGCGGTCTCGAGCGCCCGCTTGATCCCGTCCAGCATCAGCCGGTGGTCGTCGGCGATGGCGACCCGGAGGGGCGTCGTGGCGGGGGCGGAGGGGGGGTTGGGCACGTGTGTGGTCGTCACACAGCCCGTATCGGCGTCGGTGCCGCCGGGCTTGAGTGGGACCGCGCCACACTAACGGAACCGACGGTCGACGTCGAAGGTGTCCCTCGCCCTGCTGTCGCCGCGGACCCGCGGCGGGAGGTTCAGGCGGTTCCGGGCACCGGGCCGTACCGCTTGATCGCGTCCACGATCTCGCGGGCGGGGCCGCCCTTCACGAGGTACTCGGAGGCGCCGCCGGCGAGCCCGGCCGCGATCTCCTGCTCCTTGTCGCCCACCGAGAGCATGAGGACCGTGACGTCGGGGTGCCGCGCCTTGAGGGCGTAGGTGGCCTCGAGGCCGTCGATGCCGGGCATCGACACGTCCATGAGGACGACGTCCGGCTGCACCTCGTCCGCCAGCTCGAGGGCCGCCGCGCCGTCGCCGGCCTCGGCGACGACCACGATGTCGGGGTCGCGCTCCAGGAGACGTCGCAGGACGCCCCGGAACCGTGCGTTGTCATCCGCGAGGAGAACGCGCACCACCACCCGACTCACCCCTCCCTCTGTGGGATCCCGCGGACTGAGCGATCCGCTGCAGCGGACACTACGCCGCGACACCCCATCGGTCGCCTAGACGCCTTGGTAGTTCGGTGCGACAGCAGGTATAGGCGATTGGGTGCCCGGTGCGAAACCCCTGGACGGGGGATCTCACGGAGTCCTCAGGAGGCTCTCAGCCGGCGCGGAGGACGGCGCCGGTCGTTCACTAGAGTGAGGGGGATGTCGTCCGCTCCCGCCCCCGCGCCGCCCGATGCGGTCGCGGCCCTCGTCGCGGTGACCTCGTGCGACACGGACCCCGCCCGCGGCGACGCGGCCGTCCGTGACGTGGCCGAGGCCGTCCGTGGCGCGGCCCGCGCCGACCTCGCCGCCGTGTGGCTCCACGACCCGCGCGAGGCGTCCGGCCGCCTGGTCGCGGCCGCCGGCGTCCCCGACGACTCCCTCGCCGCGCTGGCCGCGGCGCTCGACGCCGCGCGGCCGTCGGCCGAGGCCGAGCTGCCGTCGGCGGACGGCGGTGGACTCGACGCGGCCCTGGCCGGGCTCGGCGCCCCGCGCGGGCTCGTCCTGCCGGTGGCCCCCGGCTCGGGCGGCGTGCTCGTGGTGGCCGGGGCCGACCCGGACCTGGCCGACCCGCTGCGCCTCCACGCGGTGCGCGTGGGCGCCGAGAGCATCGGGCGCGTCCTGGACGGCGCCCGCATGCGCGACAACCTCGAGCGCGCGATGGCCCAGATCCTCGCGACGGACGAGCGCATGCTCGGGCGCATGGGCCTCGACATCCACGACGGCCCCACCCAGCAGCTCTCGGTCGCCCTGCTCGAGGTGCAGCTCCTGGAGGACGACCTCACCCAGGCCGAGGAGGCCGGCGGCCCGCCGCCCGACAGCCTGCGGCCCTCGCTCGAGCGGATCTACGAGACCGTGGGCGGGGCGCTGCACGAGATGCGCGAGCTCATCGGTCAGCTGCGACCGGCGCAGTTCGAGGACCGGCGCCTGTGCGACATCCTGCAGGACGCCGTCGACTCCTTCGCGGCCCGCGCCGACTGCGGCGTGGCGGCCGAGTGGGAGGGGGAGTTCCCCGTCAACGGCGTCTCGATCACGCAGCGCATCACCCTCTACCGCATCCTCCAGGAGACCCTCACGAACGCGCACCGGCACGGCCAGGCGCAGAACGTCGTCATCCGCGCCACGGAGGACGCCTCCGGCGTGACGCTCGAGGTGCGCGACGACGGCGCCGGCTTCGACCCGGACGCGGTGCAGCGCCGCAAGCCGGGCATGCCGCTCGCGCGCTTCGGCCTCTACGGCATGCGCGACCGCGCCCAGATCCTCGGGGGCACCTTCGACATCAGGAGCACGCCCGGCGAGGGCGCGACGGTGACGGTGTTCCTGCCGCGGTGGGAGGGCCCCGCGCCGGAGGTGGCCGTCGATGTGGCCTGACGCCGCCATCGCGCCCGGCGTGAAGGTCTGCGGCCTCACCCGTCCCGAGGACGCGGAGGCCGCCGCGCGCCTCGGCGCCTGGGGCATCGGCGTGGTCCTCGCCGAGGCGAGCCCGCGGCGCGTGGACGCCGCCGGCGCCGCCGCGGTCTGCGCGGCCGTGCCATCCGGCGTCGCACGGGTCGGGGTGTTCGTCGACGCCTCACCCGCGGAGGTCGCGTCCGTCGTCGCGGCGGCCGGCCTCACCCACGCCCAGCTCCACGGGGCGATGGACCCCGTCGTGGTGCGTGAGGCCGCGGGGGTCCCCGTGATCCAGGGGATCCGGGTCGACGGCCCGGCGGCCCTCGACCGCGCCCGCGCGAGCGACGCGGACATGGTGCTGCTGGACGCCGCGGTGGCCGGGATGCACGGCGGCACCGGGACGGCGTTCGACTGGTCGCTCCTGGACGACGGCCGGCTCGGGCGGCCCTTCGCGCTCGCCGGCGGCCTGCGCCCCGACACGGTGGCAGGGGCCGTCGCGCGCACCGCGCCGCTCCTCGTCGACGTGTCCAGCGGGGTCGAGTCCGCGCCCGGCGTGAAGGACCACGCGCTCGTCGCGGCGTTCCTCGCCGCGGTGGCCGGCGCGCGGCCGCGGGCGGCGGCATGAGCACGGGGATCCCCGACGGGGAGCTCACCGCGCGCTTCGGCGCGTTCGGCGGCCGCTACGTCCCGGAGACGGTCATCGGGGCGCTCGACGAGCTGACCGAGGCCTACCTGCGCCACCGCGACGACGTCGCGTTCCAGGCCGAGCTGGCCGGGCTGCTCGACCGGTACGTCGGGCGGCCGACGCCGCTCTACCGGGCGAAGGGGCTCGAGGCGCTGCACGGCATCGGCCGCGTCTACCTCAAGCGCGAGGACCTCTGCCACACCGGCGCGCACAAGATCAACAACGCCCTCGGGCAGGTGCTGCTCGCCTCGAAGATGGGCAAGCAACGCATCATCGCCGAGACCGGCGCCGGCCAGCACGGCGTCGCCACGGCCACCGCCGCGGCGCTGCTCGGCCTGGACTGCTGCGTCTACATGGGCCGGGTGGACATGGCCCGGCAGCGCCTCAACGTCATCCGGATGCGGATGCTGGGCGCCGAGGTGCGACCCGTGGACTCGGGCATCGGGACGCTGAAGGACGCGCTCAACGAGGCGATCCGTGACTGGGTGACCAACGTGCGCACGACGCACTACGTCATCGGGACGGCCGCGGGCCCCGCGCCGTACCCCGAGATCGTGGCGGAGCTCCAGTCCGTGATCGGCGCCGAGGCCCGCGAGCAGATGCTGGCCGAGGAGGGCCGCCTGCCCGCGACGGTCGTCGCCTGCGTCGGCGGCGGGTCCAACGCGATCGGCATCTTCCGCGCGTTCCTCGGCGACGACGGCGTCGCGCTCGTCGGCGTGGAGGCCGGCGGGGAGGGCGTGGAGACCGGCCGCCACGGCGCCTCGCTCACGCACGGCTCGCCCGGGGTGCTGCACGGCACCTTCTCGTACCTGCTGCAGGACGCCGACGGGCAGGTCACCGAGCCGCACTCGATCTCCGCCGGGCTCGACTACCCGGGCGTCGGCCCGGAGCACAGCCACCTGCGCGACACGGGCCGCGTGCGGTACGTCAGCGCGACGGACGCCGAGGCCCTCACGGCCTTCCAGGCCTGCTCCCGGGCCGAGGGCATCATCCCGGCGCTCGAGAGCTCGCACGCCCTGGCCCTGCTCGCCCGCGAGGGCGGCGCGCTGGGGCAGGACGGCCCGGTGCTCGTGTGCCTCAGCGGGCGCGGCGACAAGGACGTGGACGCCGTCGGGACGGCCCTCGGGTTCGATGACTGAGGGCGGAGCGCGCATCCGGGCGGCCTTCGCCGAGGCCGGCCGGCCCCTCTTCATGCCGTACCTCATGGGCGGCTACCCGGACCTCGCCGCGAGCGCCGACCTGCTCGCCGCGGCGGCGCCCCACTCGGACCTGATCGAGCTGGGCATCCCGTTCTCCGACCCCCTCGCCGACGGGCCCACGATCCAGGCGGCGGGGCAGAGGGCCCTGGAGTCCGGGGTGCGCCCCGAGGCCGTCATCGAGCTGGCCGAGGGCCTGCGCGGCGGTCCGCCGGTCGTCCTCATGACCTACGTCAACATCGTCCTGGCCGCCGGGCCGCGCGCCTTCATGGAGCGCGCCGCAAAGGCCGGGGTGGCCGGGGTGATCCTCCCGGACCTGCCGATCGACGAGGGCGAGGAGGTCCGCGAGCAGGCGTCCCGCGCCGGCGTCGCGATGGTCCCGCTCGCCGCGCCGACGACCGGCGACGACCGGCTCACGGCCATCGGCCGCCGGGCCGACGGCTTCGTCTACTGCGTCGCGCTCACCGGCGTCACGGGCCGCGAGGTGGAGGTCGACGACTACCTCATGGGCTTCCTCGACCGCGCCCGCGCGCGCATCGAGGCCCCGCTCGCCGTCGGCTTCGGCATCCGCACCCCCGAGCACGTGGCCGCCATCGGCGCGATCGCCGACGGCGTCATCGTGGGCTCGGAGCTCGTGCGGCGCATCGACGAGGCCGACGGGGACGCCGCGGCCGCCCGCGCCGCCGTCGAGGGCTTCTGCCGCGAGGCCGTGGCCGTCCTGCGCACCGAGACCGGAGCACCCGCGTGATCGACCTCCCGCCCCCGTCGCTGCACGCCGTCGCCCCCGGGGCGCCGATCGTCTGGATCCAGGCCGGTCACGCCGCCCCGCGCGAGCCGGGGTACTCCGCGCAGACCGGCGCCGGCTCGGGCCCGTTCGGCAGCGAGGTGGGCTTCACCACCCGCGTGCGGGCGCGGATCATCGCCCGGCTCCGCGCCGACGGCGTGGACGCCCGGCCGATGAACGGGCTCGTGAGCCCGCTCGGCGCCCGCGGCGCGGTGTTCGTGAGCATGCACCACGACTCCCCGGGCGGCCGCTCGGGCGTCGGCCACGCCTTCGCCGGCACGGCGGAGAACTGGTACCACGGCGAGGGCTTCGGCACGGCCAGCCCCACGCCCTACGCCGACAGCGCCCCGCACCGCCGGGCGTTCCCGGTGACCCCGGCCGTCGAGCGGTACTCCGGCGACCTCGCCCGGCGCATCGCCTCGTCGTACCGGCGGCTGCTGGACTCGTCGTCGGACGACCGCTCGTCGTTCGGCGGGGTGGAGTCGCGCAACGGCAACCCGCGCATGACCCGCTTCCACGGCTTCTTCCGCACGCGCGCCGCGGCCCGCGTCATCGTGGAGGCCGGCGCCGCCGGGGCGGACGACGCTTTCCTGGCGAAGGTCGATCCGATCGCCGCCGCCGTCACGGCGGGCATCGAGAGCCACCTGCGCTCCCGGGGGCTGATGCCCCGCTAGAGGATGCCGTCCTCGAGCTGCTGGAGGTAGATGAACTCCGGCCGCGGCACCCCGGCCTTCTCGCGCATGGCCTCCAGCTCCGGCGACTCGAGGAACGCGCGGGCGTCCTCGAGGGAGCTCCACTGCGAGAAGTGGACGACGTGCGTCTCGTCGCTCTCGTACCGCAGCAGCCGGTAGCTCTTCTCGCCGGCCTTGCGCCGCAGGTCGATGGCGCCGTCGTAGACGTCGCGCCACGCGCGGTACGCCTCGACCTCCTGGATCATCAGCACGCACTCCACGCCGTGGAGCGTATCCGCTCGGGCGCTAGCAGGACCCCGAGAGAACGGTGCCGCCGCTGACCGCGTAGCACTGGCTCGCATCGGAGGCGACCGGGGTGGAGGAGGAGACGACCGGCCCGGACCCGTCGTTGCCGATCTGGACCATGAACCAGCCCGGCGTGAGCCCGCCGAGCGCGGTGGAGCGCCCGACCGAGACCCCCGATGCGTAGCCGGCCTCGCGGCCGTCGCGCTCGCCCTGGGCGCGGCCCTGCTTGATGCCCGCGGTGCGGCCGGCCTTCTTCCCCTGCTCCAGGCCCTCGAGCTTGCCCTCGCGGCGGCCCTCGCGCTGGCCGGCGAGGAAGCCGGAGCTCTCGCCCTCGGCCTTGCCCGCGGCGAAGCCCCGCGACTCGGCGCCCGAGGTGTCCGCGGTGCCGGACCCGATGAGCCACCCGCCCACGCCGGCGGCGAGCAGCAGGCAGACGCCCGCCACGGCCCCGGCCACGAGCATGTCGCGGCTCATGGCCGTGCGGCGGCGCTTCGCCGCGTCGCCGAAGGCCTGGGTCTTGCGATCCGTCTCGGGGGTCGCGTCACCGGTGGAGGTGAAGCGGTTGAGGGCGGCGCTCCACGGGTCGGCGTCGGCCGGGAGCGCGGGCGCCGCGGCGCCGGCGACGGTGGGCCGCATGACGGGTGATTCGAGGGCGACGCGCAGCTCCTCCACCAGCGCGGCGGCGCTGCCCGGGCGCGCGCTCGGGTCCTTCGCCATGCCGCGGGCGAGGGCGTCGTCGACCGCCGTGGGGAGCTGCGGCGCGATGGCCGAGGCGTCCGGCACGGGGTCGCGCACCTGGGCCAGCAGCACGGCGCTCGCCTCGCGGCGCACGAACGGCGCGCGGCCGGTGAGCGTCTCGAAGGCCACGACGGCCAGCGAGTAGAGGTCGGAGGAGTCGGTGGCCGGCTCGCCCTCCACCTGCTCGGGCGAGACGTACTCGGCCGTGCCGAGCCAGTCGCCGCGACGGGTGAGGCCGGGCATGTCGTCCAGGCGCACGAGCCCGAAGTCGCTCAGGTACGCGCTGTCGTCGCCGTTCAGCAGGATGTTCGCGGGCTTGATGTCCCGGTGGACCGTGCCGTTCGCGTGGGCGAAGTCGATGGCCTGGGCCATGTCGTCCAGCACGCCGAGGGCCTCGTCGGGGGGCAGGGCGCCGGTGCGCGCGATGCGCTCGGCGAGGGAGTCGCCGACCACGAGGCGCATGGACATGTAGGCCCGCCCGTCCACCTCGCCGGCGTCGTACACCGGCACGATGCGCGGGTGCTCGAGACGGCCGGCGGCGATGGCCTCGCGGCGGAATCGCTCCAGCGCCCCCGAGCGCTCCAGGTAGCCCTCGTCGAACACCTTGAGCGCGACCTGGCGGTCCAGGTCGACCTGGGTGGCGCGGTACACGACCGCCTGACCGCCGCGGCCGATCTCCGCCTCCACGCGGTACCGGCCGAAGTCCTCTCCGGGCACGAGCCTCAGGGTGTCGTCTCCTGGCGGGGGCTGGTCACCCTGGACCCTTCGCCCTCGGGCCGCTCCCTCCTTGCGGCCCGGGTGCGCCCGATGTCACAACTCCAGCAGGACCGCCACGATCGTGATGGTGCCGAGCGCCACGCCGAGGGCGGCGAAGGCCAGGGCGGCCCGGGGGTCGAGGCTCGCGTACTCGCCCTCGTCCATGGCCCGCTCGACCTGCCGGTGGCGCACGACGCCGTAGGCCATGAGCAACACGCCGAAGATGCTGAACCCGATGCCCAGCACCACGAAGGGCCACGAGGTGACCGAGGTCACGTCGGGGACGACGGCGCCGGCGCCGATGCCGACGGCCAGCGCCGTGAGGCCACCGCGCAGCCAGGCCAGGAAGGTCCGTTCGTTGGCCAGGCGGGTGCGCTTGGTCGCGTCGTAGAGCTGGGGGTCCACGCGCCCAACGCTACCGCTCCGCTCAGAGGCGCACCTGGTCGGTCAGGAGCCCCTGCACGCCGTCGCGCAGGTCGAGGAACATCGGGTCGCGGGTGACGCCCTCGTCGCGGTCGGCGGGCAGGGGCACCGGCACCTCCGCCGCCACCCGTCCGGGGTGGGAGGTGAGGACGTAGACGCGGCCCGACAGGTACACGGCCTCGTCCACGTCGTGCGTGACCATGAGGATCGTGGTGCCCAGCTCGCGCCAGACGCTCAGCAGGAACGAGCGCATGACGCGCTTCGTCTGCGCGTCCAGGGCGCCGAAGGGCTCGTCAAGCAGCAGGACGTCCGGACGCGGGGCGAGCGCGCGGGCGATGGCCACGCGCTGGCGCATGCCGCCCGACAGCTCGCGGGGCAGGCGCCCGGCCCAGTCCCCGAGGCCGGTGACGGCGAGCAGCTCGTCCACGCGGTCGCGGCGCTCGCCGCGCGGCAGCCGGGAGACCTCCAGCCCGAAGGAGATGTTGTCCCGCACGCTCGCCCACGGGAACAGGCTGTAGCCCTGGAAGACCATCCCGCGGTCGGCGCCGGGACCCACCACCCGCTCGCCGTCGACGTCGATGCGCCCCTCGTCCGGCTCCTCGAGCCCGCCGATCAGGTTGAGCAGCGTCGACTTGCCGCAGCCCGAGGCGCCCACGAGGCACACGAGCTCCCCGGCGCGCACGGCCAGGTCGATGCCGTCGAGCGCGGTGACCGGCGGGCGGCGCCGCGTGCCCGGGAACGTCTTCACGACCCCCGAGACCTCCAGCTTCTCGGGCCGCACCATCGTCATGCTCATGGGCGCGCCCAGGGGGCCACGCGCCGGCGCAGCCATCGGAGGAAGAGGTCGCTCGCGACCCCGATGATCCCGAAGATGATGAGCAGGGCGAACATCTCGTCCACCTGCCGGAAGCGCTGGGCCCGGGTGATGCGGAACGCGAGGCCCTCGTCGGCGGCCAGCAGCTCGGCGACCACCAGGATCGACCAGGCCGCGGCGAGGTTGATGCGGGCGACGTCGATGATCCCCGGCAGGGAGTGGGGGAGCACCACCCGGCGCAGCACCGTCAGGCGGCCGGCGCCGAGCGTGTATGCCGCCTTGATCATGTCCATCGGGGTCGAGCGGGCCACGTCGGCGACCATGAGCAGGTTGAAGAACACCGAGCCCAGGACGATGAGCGTGATCTTCGGCGTCTCGTCGATGCCGAGCCAGAAAAGGAGCAGCGGCACGAGCGCCGTGGCCGGGATGTACCGCATGAAGCCGGTGGGGGCCTCGAGGAACGCCTCGGCCGAGCGGAACGTCCCCATGAGGAGGCCGAGCGTGACGGCGATCGCCATCGAGATGGCGTAGCCGATCAGGATGCGCCGGTTCGACGCCCAGAAGTCGCCGAGCAGGACGCCGTCGTCCCAGAGGCGCTTCGCCCCCTCCCAGGTCTCGGCCGGGCTCGGCACGAGGATGTCCCCCGACCCGCCCTGGCTCAGGACGACCCAGAGCAGGATGGGCATCGCCAGCCCGGCGGCCATGAGGCCGTAGCGCCACCCGGCGGGGATGTCGCCGCGGATGCGCAGCAGCGCGTGCTGGCGGCGGCCGCGCACGCCGGCGCGGCGCGCGCCGAGGGTGTTGCGCCAGGTGACGACCGTGCGCCGCCCGCCCCGGTCCGGGGGCGGGGCGGCCTCGGTCGCCGGGGCCTGCCGCCCGGCCCCCTCGTTCACCGCCGGCTCACTCGCCGGCGTCCACGTACGCCTGCGTGAAGCTCGGGTCGAAGAGGCCCGTCAGGTCGGCCTCCTCGCGGGTGAGGCCGGAGTCCACCAGGAACGGGTTGATCTTCTTCGCCGTGTTGGGCAGCGAGGTGGGGGAGTCGCTGTCCGTGTAGGCCTCGAGGGCCTCCTCGGCGGTGAGGATGTCCGTGCCGGCGTCGTACGACTCGTAGTCCTCCGGGGTCACGCCGGCCTGCTCGGCCATGATCGCCGTGGCCTCGTCCGGGTTCGCGTCGATCCAGTCGAGGGTCGCGTACCAGGCGTCCACGATCTTCTGCACGTCCTCCGGGCGCTCGGCCACGAGGTCGGCGGAGAGCACGATGTGGTCCGAGATGGAGCCGGGGAAGTCCGCCGAGTCGAACAGCACCGTGGAGCCCTCGCGCTTCAGGGCCTCGGTGGTGAACGGGGCGAAGACGCCGACCGCGTCGAACTGCCCGCCCGCGAAGCCCGCGGCCGCCGCGTCGGTGAGGACGCCGCGGAAGTCGATGTCGTCCTCGGTCATCCCGACGGACTCGAGGCCCTGCAGCAGCAGGAAGTGGTCCACCACGCCGGCCTCGGCCGCGACGGTCTTGCCCTTCAGGTCCTCGATCGAGGTGATCGAGGCGTCGGCGATGATCGCGTCGTTGCCCGCGGAGAAGTCGGTGTTCGCCACGATGACTGCGCTCTGGCCCGCCGCGACGCCCGCCATCGTGTCGTTGAGGGTCTGCGTGTTGCCGTCCACCTGGCCCGCCGTGAAGGCGTCGATCGAGGCGATGTAGTCCGTGAAGAAGCGCAGCTCCACGTCCACGCCCGCCTCCTCGAAGAAGCCCTGCTCCTCGGCGACCTTGAGCGGGAACCAGCCCGGCCACGCGCTGTAGGCGAGGGTGATGGTGGGTCCGGTCGCCTCCGCCCCCGTCGAGGCGGCGTCGCCGGAGTCGTCGTCACCGCCGCACGCGGCGGCGCCCAGTGCGAGCGCGGCGACGAGGGCCGCGAGCGCGGGGGTGCGCGGGATTCTCATGGCGGGCACACCTCATCGGGTCGGGGTGCGGCGGATGACCGCGACCGGGCGGCGCCAGGTCTTTCGATAACGTATTGACAGCCCGCCGGGCGGCGAGTCGGCCCGGGGGCGGAACCGTGCGGCCCGCGGGTTGGCCCCCGTGTCGGGGGCTAGGCGGGGTCGCGCTCCCGTGACTCCGCGCGCAGCGCGTCCAGGCGCCCGCGGTCCGCCAGCAGGCCGCCCACGGCCAGGTCGGCGGCGAACTCGGCCACCTCGGCCGGGGAGTAGCCGTCGTCCTCGAGCTGCCCCCGCGCGCCCGAGGGCCGGTGCCAGTTCTGGGTCGCCTCGTCGTTGGCGAGCAGCGTCAGCGCGGCGAGGCGCGGGTCGACCGCCACGAGCTCGCCGGCGGCGACCCCCTCGCGCACGATCTCCTCCACCTGCCGGTTGAGCTCGCGGCGCTCGTTCCAGAAGCCCTCGAAGCGCTCCTCCTGCAGGGCCGACAGCCGCGACACCTCGTTGATGTCGTAGGGGAAGGCGCAGAGCTGCAGGACGTCGAGGCGGATGGCGCGGTAGAGCCGTAGGGCGGGGGAGCCCCCGTCGCGGTTGACCCGGGCGATCTCGTCGAGGACGACCCGGTTCACGCCGGCGACGATCTCCTCGAGGATCGCCTCCTTGTCGCGGAAGTAGTAGTAGACCGACGACTGGCGCAGGCCGGAGCGGCGGGCGATCTCGCTCATGGTGGTGGCGCCCACGCCCCGCTCGGCGAACAGCCGGCTGGCGACGGCGACGATCTCCTCGCGCGGCTCCCGGTCGAGGGGGCGGCTGTCGGCGCGCGGACGGCCCGTGCGGGTGCGTGCCGGCGCCCCGGTGGCCTCGCTGTCCATGGACGAACCCTAGGGGCCCTGGGGACGCGGCGGCAGCGGGAGCCCCGCGACGGCGGCCCGGACACGGGCGACGTCCTCTCCCAGGCGGGCCGCGTCCTCCGGCCCGACCGCCGCGCCCACCGCGCGCCGCTCGGCCGCCGCGACCAGGCTGGTGATCCACGCCAGGCGGCGCAGGCCGTCCTCGGTCGGCTCCACCAGGCGGCGCCGGCCGTCCGCCTCGTGCCGCCGGCGGGTCACGAGCCCGCCGCGCTCCAGGCCGTCGATCACCGCGGTGAGGTGCCCCGAGCCCAGCCCGAGCGCCGCGGCCAGCTCCCGCGGCTCGGCCGGGCCGTCCGCGTCGGCGAGCGCCGCCAGCACGTCGAGCTGCGCCATCGTCAGGCCCCCCTCGGCACGCACGAGCCGGGCGACCACGTCGCCCAGCGCGACCGCGGCGGCCAGCACCGGCGCGCCCGCGGCGTCGAGGGCGCGGCGGGCGGCGGGACCGGGGGAGGGGACGTCGTCCACAGGCCGGATGCTAGCGTCGGCGCAAAATCACTCGAACGCGAGTAATCGAGGAGGCCCCATGCCGTCCATCCCCCTGCCGCCCGGCGTGGAGGAGCTCGTCCGCCGCCCGAACCCCGCCGTCGTCGCCACCGTGCGGGAGGACGGTACGCCCCACTCGGCGGCCACCTGGTACGACTGGGAGGCCGGGCGGGTGCTGCTCAACATGGACTCCTCGCGCCTGCGGCTGCGGTTCATGATCGAGCGCCCCGACGTGTCGCTCACGATCCTCGACGACGAGAGCTGGTACCGCCACATCACGCTCGTCGGGCGCATCGAGGAGATGGGGGACGACGCCGGCCTGCGCGACATCGACCGGCTCGCCATCCGTTACACCGGGGCGGCCTACCCGGACCGCGGGCACCGGCGCGTGAGCGCCTGGGTGCGGGTGACGTCCTGGCACGGGTGGGACGCGGCCGGCGCCATCGCCACGCACGCCGACTGGACGGAGGGCTGACGACCCGCACTTGACGCGGCCCGTCCCGTCGAGCAGTCTGGAAAGGCGGTTTCGATGAACCGTTGAAAAACTGAATCCCGGTCTGTCCCAGGAGGCGCGATGTCGTCCACGTCGAGCACCCACGGGGCCCGGGACCACGCCCGGGCCCAGGCGGGTGCGCGGGTCGAGAGCCAGCCCACGCTGCCGGCCACGGCGGCGCAGGGGCTCCCGGCGGAGGTCCCGCGGGACGACCTGATCTGGGACGAGACGCTGGGGGACGGCGCCTACGCGGCGCACCGGCTGCCGCGCGGGGCGCGCCTGCGCCTGGAGGACGTGGCGGGCGAGGGCTGCGTGACCCTCATGGTCCACAGCGCGGCGAACCCGCTCGAGCGGCTCAACGTGGCGGACACCGTCAAGGTGCAGTGGAACGCCTACCTCGGGCCCGGCGCCCTGCTCCTCTCGGACATGGGCCGCGCGCTCATGGCGATCGAGTCCGACACCTCGGCGCGGCACGACGCCCTGTGCGGCCCGCACCCCGGCTCGCGCCCGCGCCTGCTGCTCGCCATGGCCAAGCACGGCCTCGGCCGCCGCGACCTGCCGCCCGCCGTGACCCTGTTCACGGGTGTCCGCGTGGAGCCGGACGGCCGGCTCACGTTCGACGGGTCGCCGCGTCCCGGCGGCGTCGTGACCCTGCGGGCGGAGATGGACGTGCTCGTGAGCGCCGTCAACGCGCCGCACCGCCTGGACCGCCGGGAGGGCCACGCCGTGACCCCGGTGCGCCTCACCGCCTGGCGCGGGGCGCCGACGGCCGCGGACGACCCCCTGCGCACCGCCACCCCCGAGCGCGTGCGGGCCTACGAGAACACCGACGAGCTGCTCCTCGCGCTGGGGGCGGCGTGAGCGGACGGGTGGTGCGGGACGAGGTCATCCCGGCCCGGGCGCCCTGGTCGGCGGTCGTCCGCGCGGGCGAGACGCTGCGCATCGAGGACGTGGGCGGCAACCAGGCGGTCGACTGCATCCTCTACAACGCCCACGACACGGCCGAGCGCTACTCCGCCCCGGACACGATCGCCGAGCAGGGGTCCATCTTCCTCACGACGGGGTCGCGCCTCCTCTCCGGTGAGGGATCCGTCCTCATGACCGTCGTGGACGACACCTGCGGCCGCCACGACACGATCGGCGGGGCCTGCAGCCAGGAGTCCAACACGCTCCGCTACGGCCACCACACCAAGCACCAGCACGCGTGCGTCGAGAACTTCCTCGCCGACCACGCGTCCCGCGACATGGGCAAGCGGGACATGGTCAGCAACATCAACTGGTTCATGAACGTGCCGGTCGAGGAGGACGGCACGCTCGGCATCGTGGACGGCATCTCGGCGCCGGGGCTCCACGTGGACCTGCGCGCCGAGATGGACACGCTCGTGGTCATCTCGAACTGCCCCCAGATCAACAACCCGTGCAACGGGTTCGACCCCACGCCCGTGCGGGTCGTCGTGACCGCCCCGGAGGCCGGGTGAGCGACCCCCGGCCGCTGCGGAGGGTGCTCGTCGCGAACCGCGGCGAGATCGCATGCCGGGTCATCCGCACGCTGGACCGCATGGGGGTCGGGTCGGTCGCCGTCTTCAGCGACGCCGACGCCGGGGCGCCCCACGTCCGCATGGCCGGCGACGCCCGGCGGCTGGGCCCCGCGCCCGCCGCCGAGAGCTACCTGCGCGCGGACGCCGTGGTCGAGGCCGCCCTGGACGCCGGCGCCGACGCCGTGCACCCCGGCTACGGCTTCCTGAGCGAGGACCCGGCGTTCGCGGCCCGGGTGGAGGAGGCCGGGCTCGCCTTCTGCGGCCCCACCCCGGACCAGATCCGCGCCTTCGGCCCGAAGGACACGGCCCGCGACCTGGCCCGGGCGGCGGGCGTGCCCCTGCTGCCGGGCTCGCCGCCCCTGGACGACCCCGCCGCGGCGCCGGCCGCCGCGGCCGCGGTGGGCTACCCGGTGATGGTGAAGAGCACGACCGGCGGAGGCGGGATCGGCATGGCCGTCTGCACCGGGCCGGAGGAGGTCACGGAGGCCGTCGCCCGGGTGGGCCGGCTCGGGACGTCGGCGTTCGGGGCGGGCCGCGCGATCGTGGAGCGCCACGTCGCCCGCGCCCGCCACGTCGAGGTGCAGATCGCGGGCGACGGGCGGGGGAGGGTGGTCGCCCTGGGCGACCGCGACTGCTCGATGCAGCGCCGCCACCAGAAGGTGCTGGAGGAGGCCCCCGCGCCCGGCCTCGACCCGGGGCTGCGGGCGCGCCTGGCGGGGTGGGCCGTCGCCCTCGGTGAGTCGGTGGGCTACCGCTCCGTCGGGACCGTCGAGTTCCTGGTCGACGCGGACCGGGGCGAGGCGTTCTTCCTCGAGGTCAACACCCGCCTGCAGGTGGAGCACCCGGTCACCGAGGCCGTCCTCGGCATCGACCTCGTGGAGTGGATGGTCCGCATCGCCGGCGGCGAGCCGGTGCTCGACGGCTGGGACGGCCGCGCGCCCCGCGGGCACGCGATCGAGGCCCGCGTCTACGCCGAGGACCCCGCCCGCGGGCACCGCCCGTCGTCCGGCCTCGTCACCCGGGTGCGGTTCCCGGCGGACGCCCGGGTGGACGGGTGGATCGAGGACGGCACCGAGGTCACGCCGCACTACGACCCCCTGCTCGCGAAGGTCGTGGTGCACGGCGACGACCGTGACGCGGCCCTCGCCCGGCTGCGCGACGCCCTGGGCGCCTCGGAGGTCCACGGCATCGAGACGAACCTGCCGCTGCTGCGCGCCGCGGCGGCCGGCGGGGCCTTCGCCGAGGGGCGGCCCACCACGGCGGCGCTCGCCGGCGTCGGGGTGCCGGGCGCCACGGCCGAGGTGATCGCCCCCGGCCTGGTCACGACGGTGCAGGACCACCCGGGCCGGCTGGGCCTGTGGGACGTCGGCGTGCCGCCGTCCGGGCCGATGGACGACCGCTCCCACCGGCTCGCCAACCGCATCGCGGGGAACCCCGAGGGCGACGCCGCGCTCGAGATGACCCGCATCGGGCCCACCCTGCGGTTCGCCCGCGCGGCGACGGTGGTGCTGGGCGGCGCCCGCATGGCGGCCGACCTCGACGGCGCGCCCGTGCCCTGGTGGGAGCCGGTCGTGGTCCCCGCGGGCGGGACCCTGCGGCTCGGGGCGGTGGAGGGACCGGGCGCCCGGTCCTACCTGGCGGTCGCCGGCGGCCTCGACGTGCCGGAGTACCTCGGCAGCGCGTCCACGTTCACGCTCGGGGGCTTCGGCGGGCACGGGGGGCGCGCCCTGCGCGCGGGGGACGTCCTGCGCCTGCGTCCCGATCCCGGCCCGCCGCCGCCCGTGGTGGCGGGCCTGCCGGAGATCGCGGACCGGTGGGAGATCGAGGTCCTCTACGGCCCCCACGCCGCCCCCGACTTCCTCGACCCGGCCTACATGGACGAGTTCCTCGGCGCCGACTGGCGCGTGCACCACAACTCGGACCGCACCGGCGTGCGCCTGCTGGGGCCCCGGCCGGTGTGGGCGCGGCCCGACGGGGGCGAGGCCGGCCTCCACCCCTCGAACATCCACGACACCCCGTACGCCGTGGGCGCCGTGGACTTCACCGGGGACATGCCGGTGGTGCTGGGCCCCGACGGCCCCAGCCTCGGCGGCTTCACCTGCCCGGTCACCGTCGCCGGCGACGAGCTCTGGAAGCTGGGCCAGCTCTCGCCGGGCGACACCGTGCGCTTCCGGCTGCGCGGGCCGCGTGAGGCGGTGCTCGCCCGCCGCCCGGCGGACGCGGGGCGGCCCGAGGCGGTCTACCGGCGCTCGGGCGACGCCAGCCTCCTCGTGGAGCTCGGCCCGCCGGTGCTCGACATCGGCCTGCGCCTGCGGGTCCACGCGCTCATGCGGGCCCTGGCCGACCGGGCCGAGCCGGGCGTGATCGACCTCACGCCGGGCATGCGCTCCCTGCAGGTCCACGTCGACCCGGCGGTGCTCCCCGTCGCGGCGGCCCTGGAGATGGTGCGCGCGGCCGAGCGCGACCTGCCGGACGAGGCGGACGTGGAGGTGCCGAGCCGTGTCGTCCGCCTGCCCCTGTCGTGGGAGGACGACGCCGCCCTGCTCGCGGTGGAGCGGTACATGAGCTCGGTGCGCCGGGACGCGCCCTGGTGCCCGAGCAACGTCGAGTTCATCCGGAGGGTCAACGGGCTGCCGGACGCCGACGCCGTGCGCGCGGTGCTGTTCGGCGCGGACTACCTCGTGCTGGGGCTCGGCGACGTCTACCTCGGCGCCCCGGTGGCGACGCCGGTGGACCCGCGCCACCGCCTCGTGACCACGAAGTACAACCCGGCCCGCACCTGGACCCCCGAGAACGCCGTGGGCATCGGCGGCGCCTACCTCTGCGTCTACGGGATGGAGGGGCCGGGCGGGTACCAGCTCGTCGGGCGGACCGTGCCGGTGTGGAACACCCACCGGGTGACGCACGACTTCCCCGCGGGGACGCCGTGGCTCCTGCGGTTCTTCGACCGCATCCGGTTCTTCCCGGTCACCCCGGCCGAGCTGCTGGAGTGGCGGGCGGGGGTGCGCGACGGCACGCGGCGGCTCGACATCCGCGAGGGTGTTTTCTCGTCCCGGGCCCACCGGGAGTTCGAGGCCTCGATCGCGGCCGAGACGGCGGAGTGGCGCGCCCGGCAGGGGGCGGCGTTCCGGGCCGAGCGCGACCGCTGGGCGGCCGAGCCGCCCTGGGAGGAGGCCCCGCCGGCCGCGCCGGTGGACGACGGTGCGGCGGCCGGCGGCGAGCCCGTGGCCGCGCACCTGGCGGCGAACGTGTGGCGCCTCACCGTCGCCGAGGGCGACAGGGTGCGGGCGGGCGATGTCGTGGCGGTGCTGGAGGCGATGAAGATGGAGGTGGACGTGACGGCTCCGCGCGACGGCCGCGTGGCCCGGGTGCTCTGCGCCCCCGGTGACCTCGTGCGCCCCGGGCAGGCGCTCGTGACCCTGGCGGCCGAGGAGGGGAGGGCGGCATGACGATCTGGATCTCGCGTCCGGAGGGCGACTCGATCGACGCCGCGGCGGCCCGGCCCGGGCCGCTCGGCGGGCTGCGCCTTGCGGTGAAGGACAACATCGACGTCGCCGGCCTCCCGACGACGGCCGGCTGCCCCGAGTTCGCCTTCACGCCGGAGGCGAGCGCCCCCTGCGTGGAGCGGCTCACGGCCGCCGGGTCGGTCGTGGTGGGCAAGACCGAGATGGACCAGTTCGCCACCGGGCTCACGGGCACGCGGTCGCCGCGCGGGCCGGTCGGCTGCGTCGCGGACCCGGCGTACATCTCGGGCGGCTCCAGCTCCGGCTCCGCCGTGGCGGTGGCCCGGGGCGACGCCGACCTCGCCCTCGGCACGGACACGGCCGGCTCGGGCCGGGTGCCCGCCGCCATGAACGGGATCGTCGGCCTCAAGCCCACGCGCGGCGTCGTCTCGGTGGAGGGCGTCGTCCCGGCGTGCCTCACCCTCGACTGCGTCTCGATCTTCGCGCGCACGAGCGCCGAGGCCCGGCTCGCGCTGGCCGTGGCGGCCGAGCCGCCCGGGCCCGGGGCCCGTACCGCCGCGCACGACGCGCTGGAGGACCTCACCCGCCTCGCCGCGCCGCGCATCGGCGTGCCCGCGCCGGGCGACCTGGTGACCCGCGACGACGAGACGGAGGGGCTCTTCACCGCCGTCGTGGACCGGCTCCGGGGCCTGGGCGCCGAGGTGGTGCCGGTGGACCTCGCCCCGTTCCGGGCCGCGGGCGACCTGCTCTACGGCGGGCCGTGGGTGGCCGAGCGGCTCGCGGCCGTGGGCGACTTCATCCGGGACAACCCCGGCGCGACGCTCGACCCCGTGGTGCGCGAGGTGATCATGGGGGCCGAGGGGATCGACGCCGTGGCCGCATACCGGGGCCGGTACGCCCTGGACGCGCTCGTGCGGCAGGCGGCACCCACCTGGGGGCGCATCGACGCGCTGCTCGTCCCCACGATCCCCTTCGCGCCGACGATCGCGGAGGTGCAGGCCGACCCCCACGGGGTCAACGCGGCGCTCGGGACGTACACGAACTTCGTCAACCTGATGGACCTCTGCGCCCTCGCGCTGCCCGCCGGGACACGCGCCTCGGGCGTCCCGTTCGGCGTGCAGCTCGTCGCGCCGGCGATGCGCGACGCCTTCCTCTGCGGGCTGGGCACGCTGCTCGAGCGGCGGACGGTGCAGGTGGCCGTCGTGGGCGCGCACCTCCATGGCCAGCCGCTGGAGCACCAGCTCACGGGCCGGGGCGCCCGGCGGCTGCGCACCACGCGCACCGCGCCCGAGTACCGGCTCCACGCGCTCGCCGGGACGGTCCCCGCAAAGCCGGGCCTCGAGTGGGTGGGGGACGGCGGCGCACCGATCGAGGTGGAGGTCTGGGAGCTCGGCGAGCGGGAGTTCGGGACGTTCGTGGACGAGGTGCCGCCGCCCCTCGGCATCGGCACCCTGCGGCTGGAGGGCGGCGGGCTCGTCGCCGGCTTCGTCTGCGAGCCCGGCGGCCTGGCGGGGGCCGAGGACATCACGGCCCACGGCGGGTGGAGGGCCTGGCTGGCCACCCGCTGACGGGGCCCGCGCGGGGCGGGGCGTCCGGCGCCCCTGGCACCCTGTCGGACGTGCCCCCCGCGCTCGCCCCGGACCCCGTCGCCGGCCCCGAGATCGCCGGTGCCACGCTGCCGCTGGGGGCGATCGCGGCCCTCGCCCGGCTCGTCGAGGCCTCGGAGGCCGCGGGCTGCGAGGGGCCGGCCACCGGCCGCGCCGTCGAGGGGCTCCTGGCCGGGTTGCGGACGGCGTGGACCGACCTCGATCCCGAGGGGCGGCGCCTCCTGGGCCACCTCGTCACGGGCCTCACCGCGCGGCGCCCCGCCGCCGGGCCCACCGAGGCCGTGCCGGGCGGCGAGCCGTTGCCCGACGTCCTCGCCCGCCTCGGCGTCCGCCGCCTGCGCCCCGGCCAGGACGGCGCGATCGCGGCCGGGCTGGCGGGCCGCGACGCCCTCGTCGTCATGGCGACCGGCTCGGGCAAGTCGCTCTGCTACCAGGCGCCGGCGGCGACCCTCGGCGGCCTCACGGTGGTCGTCTCGCCGCTCATCGCGCTCATGACCGACCAGCTCGCGGGGCTGCGGCGCGCCGGGGTCCCGGCGGCCGCGCTCCACTCGGGCCTGCCCGACGACGAGCAGCGCGAGGCCCTCGCGCGGGCCCGCTCGGGCGATCTCTCCTTGCTCTACGTCGCGCCGGAGCGCTTCCACTCGGCGGCCTTCCGGCGGGCGCTGGCCGAGGCCTCGGTCGCCCTGCTCGTCATCGACGAGGCCCACTGCGTCTCCGAGTGGGGCCACGAGTTCCGGCCGGACTACCGGCGCGTCGGCCGCTTCCGCGACGAGCTCCGCCCACGGGCGACCATGGCGCTCACCGCCACGGCCACCGCGCGGGTGCGCGCCGACATCGTCCGGCGCCTCGGCCTGCGGGACCCCATCGAGGTGATCGGCGGGTTCGACCGCCCCAACCTCACCTTCGACGCCGCCTGGGTGGAGGGGCGCGGGTCCACGGCGCGCAAGCGCAACGCGATGCTCGCGGCGCTGCGCGAGGCCCGCGGCGGCAAGGCGATCATCTACTGCGGCACGCGGCGCGCCGCCGACGAGACCGCCGAGGCCCTGAGGAAGGAGGGGCTGACGGCGGTGTCGTACCACGCCGGCCGCGCCGACCGGGGCGAGGCCCAGGAGGAGTTCGCGTCCGGCCGGGCGCAGGTCGTCGCCGCCACCAACGCCTTCGGCATGGGCGTCGACGTGCCCGACGTGCGCCTCGTGGTCCACATCGCGCTGCCCGACTCCCTGGAGCAGCTCTACCAGGAGGCCGGCCGCGCCGGGCGCGACGGGGAGCCGTCGCGGCACGTCATCGTCGCCGGGCCGGGCGACGAGGTGGCCATACGCCGGCGCATCTCCTTCGCCCGCCTGGAGCCCGGGGAGGTCGACCGGCTGCTCGCCCGCCTGGCGGCGCGGGCGGACGCCGAGGGCCGCTTCACGATGGAGCGCGGCGAGGTGGACGACGACACGACCTTCGCGCTGGCGATGGCCGAGCGGGTCGGCGCGCTGGAGGTGGAGGGCGCCCCCGGCGGCGGCCGGCGCGGGCGGCTCGCCGTCGCCCGCCTCGACCCGGACCAGCGCGAGGACCTCGCCGGCCAGGTGGGGGCCGAGCTGCGCCGCCGCCACCGCGCCCTGGACCAGGCCGTCGCCTACGTGAAGGACGACGCGTGCCGCCGCGGGGCGTTCCTCGCCCACTTCGACGACGACGGGGAGCCCGCGCCCGAGGAGCGGTGCTGCGACGTCTGCGCCGCGCCGGACGACCTGCGCGCGGCGATCGAGGGCGCCGGCCGCGGCACCGCCGCCGCCCCGGCGCGCACGACCGCCGACGTGATGGAGGCGCTCGACGTGGACGAGCGGCGCCTGTTCGACCTGCTGCGCACCTGGCGTGCCGACGTGGCGAAGGAGCTCGGCTGGCCGGCCTTCCGCGTGGCCTCCAACCGCACGCTGGAGGGCATCGCCCGCGCCCGTCCGGGCGACGAGGCGGCCCTCGGCGCGGTCCGCGGGGTGGGGCCCTGGCTGCTCGAGACGCACGCGCCACGCCTGCTGGAGATCGTGAGGGAGGGGTCCTGATGGAGGAGTCGGCCGAGAGCCGGATGTGCCAGTTCGTGTTCCCGCCGGACACGAACCACCTCGGCACGCTCTACGGCGGGACGCTGATGGCCTGGATGGACTCGGCCGCCGCGGTCGCCGGGGTGCGCCGGGCCGGCTCGGTGGCCGTGGTGACCGCCGCCGTCGAGCGGCTGGAGTTCCACGTCGCGATCCACGAGGGCGAGCTCGTCGAGCTGGTCGCCCGGGTCGAGTCGGTGGGCCGCACGAGCATGCGGGTGGTCGTGGACGTGCACCGCGAGGACCCGGCCAGCAGGACCCGGGAGCTCTGCACGACGGGGATCTTCACGATGGTCGCGCTGGGCGCCGACGGGCAGCCCACTCCCGTCCGCCCGCTCCCCGCCGACTAGCCCGCGGCCCCCAGCGCGCGGAGCGTCGTGTCCGCCACGCGCTCCTCCCAGCCGTCGTCGAACGGGTCGCCCGCCAGGTAGCGGGCGTAGTAGGCGCCGAAGGCCATCTCGACGGCCGTCGCCACGTCGGCGTCGGGCGCGATGGCGCCGGCCTCGCGGGCGGCCAGGATCACGTCCCGCAGAAGCGCGCGGCCCGGGTGCAGGCTCCGCTCGCGCAGGGCCGCGATGAGGTCCGGCAGGTGCTCCTCCTCGGCCAGGCAGACGCCCGTGACGGACATGCCCACCCGGTCGAACGTGAGGCGCAGGTGGCCCAGCTGGGCCACGAGGTCGGCCCGCAGGTCACCGGTCGGCGCGGGCGCGCCGCCCATGCGGACGCGCTCGAATGCCGCCGCCACCAGCTCGGCCTTCGACGGGTAGCGGAGGTAGAGGGTCGGCTTGCCGACCCCCGCCTCGGCGGCGACCGCCTCCATGGTCATGCGCGTGTAGCCCACCTCGCCCAGCAGACGGGCGGCGGCGTCGAGGATCGCGGCGTCGCGGTCGGCCGAGCGGGGCCGGCCACGGGGGCGGGCGGGCGCGGGGCGGGAGGGGGGAGCCATCGGTACGATCCTACTCGCATTTACTGTACGTTGCGTAAAGCACGAGCGGCGGAGGAACGATGAGCGAGGCGGCACCGAACCTGGAGGCATCGCGGGCCGAGCGCCACACGCGGCCCGGCCTCCTGCTGCTCGCCCTCACCGTGGCGGGCGGCTCCTTCGCCCTCATGCAGGCCGTCGTGGTGCCCGCGCTGCCCGCCCTGCAGGAGGACCTCGGCTCCACCACCTCGTGGGTGGCCTGGACCGTCTCGATCTACCTCCTGAGCGCGTCCGTCGCCACGCCGCTCCTCGGCCGGCTGGGGGACCAGTACGGCAAGGACCGGATGCTCCTCGTGACGCTCGCGATCTTCACCCTGGGCTCGATCCTCTCGATCTTCGCCTGGAACGTCTGGTCGCTCATCGTGTTCCGGGCGATCCAGGGCGTCGGCGGCGCCGTCTACCCGCTCTGCTTCTCGATCATCCGCGACGAGATGCCCGCGCGCCGCATGGGCGTGGCGATGGGCCTCATCTCCGCGATGCTCGGCGTCGGCGGCGGGCTCGGCCTGGTGCTGAGCGGCATCGTGGTTGACCACGCCTCCTGGCGCATCCTGTTCGTGATCGGCGCGGTCATCGGCCTGCTCGGCATCGCTCTCGTCAAGGCTGCCGTCCCGCCGTCGCCGTCCCGGGCCCGCGCGTCGCTCGACATCCCCGGCGCGCTGCTGCTGTCGGCGGGGCTCATCCTGGTGCTGGTGGCCCTCACCGAGAGCCGGTCGTGGGGCTGGACCTCCCCGCTGCTGCTGGGCGTCCTGGGCGCCGGGCTCGCCGTGCTCGTGCTGTGGGGGTGGGTGGAGTCGCGCACCGCGCAGCCGCTGGTGGACATGCGGATGCTCGCCCGCCGCCCGGTGCTGTTCACGAACCTCGCCGCCCTGTTCTGCGGCTTCACGATGTACGCGATCTTCACGGTGCTGCCGCTGTTCGCGCAGATGCCCAGCAGCCTGCCGGTGGAGGCGCAGGACCTCGTCACCTACGGCTTCGGGGCCAGCGTCACGGTGTCCGCGCTCTACCTCATCCCGGGCGCCCTCGCGATGCTCCCCGCCGGCCCCTACGGCGGCGTGCTGGGCCGCCAGATCGGGTTCAAGTACGCGCTGGCGATCGGCCTGCTCGTCACGGCCCTCGGGTCGGCCCTGCTGGCCGCCCTCCACGCCGAGCCGTGGCAGCTCATGCTGGGCTACGCCGTCGGCGCGGCGGGCGTCGCCGTCGCCTTCGGGGCCATGCCGAAGCTCATCGCCGACGCGGTGAGCCCCACCGAGACGGGCATCGCGACCGGCATGAACACGGTCGTGCGCACCGTCGGCAGCGCCATCGGCGCCCAGGCGGCGATCACCCTGCTGGCCAGCGACACCATCCCGGGCACCGACATCCCGGCCGAGTCCGGGTTCAGCACCTCCCTCTGGCTCGGGGCCGGCGCGGCGCTCGTGGCCGCGCTGCTCGCCCTCGGCGTCTCGCCGCGGCGCAGCCGGCACCGGGAGGAGGCCGCGGTGGCCTCCTCCCGGGGCTGAGCTCCGGCTACTCCTGCGCGGCGGGCGTGGCCCCCGCGGGCGGCGGGGGCGCCTCGCCGGGCGGGTCGAGGTCGAGCGGGACGGACCCGCGCACCTCGGGGGGCGGCAGGCTCGGCTCGACGCGCAGGATGCGCGCGGCCCAGACCGGCAGCCACCAGTTCCAGCGGCCCAGCATCGAGACGAACGCGGGCAGCAGCATGCTCCGCACCACGGTCGCGTCGAGCAGGATGCCGATGGCCAGCGCGGTGGCGAACACCTTGATGTCCGTCCCCGGCGTGGACGCCAGCGCGATGAACGCGAGGAACAGGATCAGCGACCCCGCGGTCACGAGCCGTCCGGTCCGCGCGAGGCCCGCCACGACAGCCCGGTCGGTGTTCCCGTCCCGGTCGTACTCCTCCCGCATGCGGCTGAGGATGAAGACCTCGTAGTCCATCGAGAGGCCGTAGAGGAACGCGAACACCATCAGGGGCACCCACACCGTGAGCGCGCCCGTCGGCTCGATGCCGAAGATCGCGCCGGAGCCGTGGCCCTCCTGCCAGAAGACCACCATGAAGCCCCAGACGGCGCCGATCGACAGCACGTTGAAGGCCACCGCCTTCAGGGGCAGGATGATCGAGCGGAACACCCGCGCGAGCAGGATGAACGTGACCGCGAGGATCACGAGCACGACCCAGATGAAGTTGCCGTAGACGGCGTCGTTGAAGTCGGCCGTCCCGGCCACCGAGCCGCCGACCAGCACCTCCTCGTCCAGGCCGGCCACGGCGTCCCGCACCCCGTTCACCGTGGACACGCTGTCCTCGTCGAACGGGAACACGTTGATGACGGCGGTGCCGTCGCGGCGCCACTGGGCGTCGTCCGGCGCCGCGACCCCGCGGACGCCCTCGACGCCCTCGACGGCCCGCAGCACCTCGTCCACGTCGTCGCCGTCGATGAAGATGTCCATCGGGGTGAGCGCGGCCGCCCCGATCCCGGAGTCCTGCAGCAGGTCCACCGCCTGCTTCTGCTCACCGGAGGTCGCCAGGGCGTCGGCCCGCGGCTGACCCGTGGAGAAGTTGAAGACCGGCACGAACAGGGCGATGAGGATCGCGAGCGCGATGCCGCCCACGAGCCAGCGGTTCCGCACCACGAAGCGGCCCCACGGCACCCACGCCTTGCCGGTGTTGCTCGTGCGCCGCTTGAGGCCCATCGCGTCCAGGCGTGGCCCCACGGACGCCAGGACCACCGGCAGCAGCGTCACCGCCACCAGAGTCGAGACGATCGGGATGAGCATGCCGCCGTACCCGATGCTCCGCAGGAACGGCACCGGCAGCACGATGAGCGCCAGGAGGCCGATCGCCACGGCCAGGCCGCTGAAGATCACGGCGCGGCCCGCGTGGTCCATCGTCTCGATCGTCGCCGTGCGCTTGTCCTTGCCCAGGGCGAGCTCCTCGCGCCAGCGCATCACGATGAGCAGCGAGTAGTCGATCGCCACGCCGAGCCCGATGAGCGAGATGAGGAACTGCACGACCACCGAGACCTCCGTCACCTCGGCCAGCGGCCAGAGGGCGAGGAAGGTGGTCGGGATGGCGATCGCGGCCATCAGCAGCGGCACGAACGCCATCGACGAGCCGAAGACGAAGAGCAGGACGATGAGCGCGCCGACGCCTCCGATGAGGGTCTCCGCCAGGACGCTCGGGCCCTCCGACTCGCTCTCGCCGCTCGCGAGGACGTCGAGGCTCGTGATGAGCACGGGGGAGCCCGCGACGGTCACGTCGGCGGCCGCGGCCTCCGCCTGCTCCAGGGCCGGGCCGGCGGGGTCGAACGCCGTCGGGGACGCCGGGAACCAGATCACGCCGTAGGCCGTCCGGCCGTCCTCGGAGAGGAAGAACCGGTCGCCGGTGGTGGTGTAGTCGGCCGAGCGGGCACCGGGCACGGCGCCGCTGATCGCGCGGAACGCCGTGGCCAGCTCCTCCCGGACTCCGGGTGAGTCGGCCGTCTGCCCCTCGGGCACCTGGACGACCGTGACGAGGGGCCCGGAGACCCGTGAGCCGCCGTTGCCGTAGACCTGCTCGATGCGGTCCGCGGCCTCGGTGCTCTCGCGGCCCGGCAGCTCGAACGTGGACGACAGGGCGTCGACGGCCGGTCCGATCGAGCCGAACGCCGCGACGGTGACGACGACCCAGACGAGCACGACCACCAGGCGGTGATTCAGGATCCAGCGTGTGAACGACCTCACGGGGCCTCCCCGGAGATGGAAGTGGGCACGGTTGTGTGGAGGATGAGACGGGCCACGGACGCCCGACTCATCGGCCCGGGGCGATGCATCCGCGACGACGGCTATCCTGCCCCGCCGCGCATGCCCCGATCAATACGACTGCGCCGCTGGCAGAAGGCGGCACTCGACGCCTTCCGCTCCCGCCCGGGGCCGGACTTCCTCGCCGTGGCCACGCCGGGGGCCGGCAAGACGACCTTCGCGCTGGCCGCCGCGCGGCTGGAGATGGCCGCCGACCCGAGCCGCCGGCTCGTGGTGGTCGCGCCCACCCAGCACCTCAAGACGCAGTGGGCCGACGCCGCCGAGGCCCTCGACCTGCACCTCGAGCCGGGCTGGACCGCCTCCGACGGCCGGCTGCCCGCCGACGTGCACGGGATGGTCACGACCTACCAGCAGGTGGCCTCCAGCACCGACGCCCTCGCCGCCATCGCCAGGGACGCGGTGGTGGTGCTCGACGAGGCCCACCACTCCGGTGAGGAGCGCGCCTGGGGCGACGCGGCGCGGGCGGCCTTCGACCGCTCGGCCGTGCGGCTGAGCCTGTCGGGCACCCCGTTCCGCTCCGACACCCGGGCGATCCCGTTCGTGCGGTACGACGACGACGGCCTGGCCCGCGCCGACGTGGAGTACGGCTACGGCGACGCCCTGGGCGACGGCGGCGTGGTGCGGCCGGTGCGCTTCCCGCGCACGGACGGCGAGATGGAGTGGGTGGCCGCCGACGGCACCCTCGCCTCGGCGACCTTCCAGGACCGGCTCGACGCCACCGGCTCCTCCCAGCGCCTGCGCACGGCGCTCTCGGTGGAGGGTGAGTGGCTGCCCGCCGTGCTGGCGCGGGCCGACGAGCGCCTGCGCGACATCCGCCGCACCCACCCCGACGCCGGCGGCATGGTCATCGCCATGGACCAGGAGCACGCACGCGGCATCGCGGAGGTCATGCGGCGGCGCCTCGGCGTCCACGCGTCCGTCGCCGTGTCGGAGGACCCGCAGGCGACGACCCGGATCGCGGCCTTCGGGGGGTCGACGGACCCGTGGATCGTGGCCGTGCGGATGATCTCCGAGGGCGTCGACATCCCCCGCCTGCGGGTCGGGGTCTTCGCCACGACCGTCACCACGGAGCTCTTCTTCCGCCAGGCCGTCGGGCGCCTGGTGCGCTGGACCCGGGGGCTCGGGCCGCAGCCGAGCTACATGTTCATCCCCGACGACGTGCGCCTGCGCGGCCACGCCTTCGCGATCGCCGAGCAGCGCCGCCACAGCCTGCGCCGCCCGGACGGCGAGGAGGGGGAGCTCGAGCCGACCGACGAGCCCCTGCCCGAGGAGGCGCCCGAGGGCCGCGAGGACCAGATGTCGTTGTTCGCGGCGATCTCGGCCGTTGCCGTCGGCGCGCCGGCCGAGTCGGACGTGCCGTCCCACGCCGCGGCCGACGACGTCGACGAGGACCTCGTGCTGGAGCTCGCGCCGGCGCCGCCGCTGGCCGCGCCGCCCGAGGCCGCGACCGCCGAGGAGGCCGCGCTGCCGCCCCGGGAGCGCCGCCGCCGGCTGCGCGACGCCAACGCCGGCCTCGTGCGCCACATCTCCCGCATCACCGGCCTCTCGCACTCCCAGGTCAACGCCGAGCTCAACCGTCACGTCGGGGTGGACAAGGTGGGGGAGGCCACGATGGAGCAGCTCGAGCGCCGCCGCGCCCGGGCCGCCCGCTGGCTGGCGACGGCGTGAGCGGCACCGCCCGCGTCGACCTGCTCTGGATGCCGCTCGGCGCCGGCGGGCACTTCGTGCGGCTCAACGGGAGGGCCTTCGAGGCGGTCGCCGCGCGGCGCGAGGGGCGCCGGGCGCAGCCCCTGTTCCACTCGGCCCTTGAGGTCGAGGTCGACGGTGAGACGACGGTGGTCGAGATGGCCCCGGTCCCGCGCCGTGGCGGGCCGCCCGCGGAGCGCGGCGTGGTGGCCGGCGGTCCGGTGGGCTGGGGGCCGCTCGGGCGCCTGGCGCTCTTCCGCTACGAGGTGCGCCGCTGGCGCGGCGGGACCATCCCCGACCGCGACGAGGCCGTGGGCGGGCCGGTCCGGATGGGAGACGACCCGGAGTTCGCGCGGCGCGTCCTGGACCTCGTCCCGGCGGTTCCCGCGCCCGTGTGGGGCCGCGACGACCTGCGGACCGGCGACATGTGGAACTCCAACTCGCTCGTCGCCTGGGCCCTGGCGCGGGCCGGGGTGGACGCGGGCGCGATCGCGCCGCCCGAGGGCGGGCGCGCGCCCGGCTGGCGGGCCGGGGTGGTCGTGGCCGCCCGGGAGGCCACCACGTAGGCGGCACACCCGGGCGACCGTACGGTCACTCCGTTCCGAGTACCGCCATCGTCACCGGCGCGCCACCGACGGCGAACGTCCGCGTCACACGGAGGGGGTTCGTCGCCAGCTCGACGACGCGTCCGCCGGCCGGGTCGGACACGTAGACGCGGCGCCCCTCGCCGATCGCGATCCGTGGCCGGGGCACCGAGAAGCCGCCCGAGAGGCTGAAGGCCCCCACGGCCGGCACGCTCGCGCGCGCGGCGCCCGTGAGCGGGTCGATCTGGTGCACCTGGCCATCCGTGGTCACCACGAGGACGGAGCGGCTGTCGCCGTCGAGGGCGAACGCGCCGCGCGCGCCCGGGATGGCGATCGTCGCGCTCGTGCCGCTCCTCGGGTCGACGCGGACGAGCGTCTGGCTGTCGAGGTCGCCGATGGCGTAGGGCAGGCCCTCGGCCGCCGAGAGGGTGAAGCTGCGCGCCTCCGCGGCGACGCCCGGCGCGGGGGCCACGCGCGTCGTGCGGACGGCGGCCCGCGAGGTGTCGACCACGACGTAGCCGTCGGCGCATGCGAAGACCGCGCGGGTGGAGGAGAGGGCGGCCTCGCCGTGCATCGCCGGGCAGGCGATACGGGTGCCGGTCAGCCGGCCGGTGCGGGTCGCGATGGCGAGCGAGCCGGGCAGCTCATCCGCCGCGTCCGCCTGGATCGAGACGATCGACCGGGTGCCCATCGGGACGGCGACGCCGTGGTGGGGCGTGCCGGTCGCGATTCGCACGGCGCCGCGGCCACCGCGGCCACCGCGGCCCAGCCTGGCGTGCTCGAGCACCGTCGCCGTACCGGTGCCGTCGTTGAAGATGGCCACGGCCGACCCGTGGCCGACGATGTGGCTCGGGCGGTCGGCGGCCACGGTGGCCCGCACGCGGGGCGCGCGGGTGTAGTGGTGCGAATGGTCGCCGTGCGGGACGGCCCAGCTGCCGCCGTCGAGCACCTTCACCCTGCTCGTCGCACCGATGCCGGCGAGCACGTGGCGGCCGTCGCCGGCGGGGGAGAGGGAGCCCGGTGCGCCGAGCGTGAAGCGCTTCAGGACCCTGCGGTTCCCCAGGTCCACGATCGTCACGCGCCCCTGCGCGCCGTCGGAAACGGCCAGCCGCAGGGCCGGCTCCTCGACCTCGCGGGCACCGCGCTCCACCTGGACCCCGTGGTCGTCGTCGTGATCGTGGTCGTCGTCCGGCGCGGCGAGGGCCGGCCCGGCCAGCAGGCCGAGCGTCCCGGCGGCCAGCAGGCCGGCGGCGAGTGTGCGTGACATCCAGTGACTCCCGTGTGTAGATTATGAGAATGACTTTCATTACCTTACACACACGCCGGTCGGTTGCCGGCGCCGCCGTGGCCATCGCCGCCCTCGCCCTCACGACGGCCCCTGCGACGGGCGCCCCGCCGACCGTCGTCGCCACGACGACGATCCTCGGGGACGTCGCCCGCGTCATCGCCGGACCCGACGCACGCGTCGTGACGCTCATGCCGGTGGGGGCGGACCCGCACTCCTGGGCCCCGTCCGCGCGGCAGGCCGCGTCCGTGCGCGGCGCGCGCCTGGTGATCGCGAACGGCTCCGGACTCGAGGGCGGCATGCGGGCGTTCCTCGGGTCGGCACGCGACGACGGGGTCCCCGTGCTCGAGGTGGCGCCGCTCGCGGCGCCCCGCGCGGCTCCGGACGGCGACCCGGATCCCCACTTCTGGACGGACCCGCGGCGCATGGAGCTGGCCGCCCGTGCCATCGCCGATGCGATGGGAGACCGGCTGTCGCCCGCGGCGGCGGCCCGGGTGACCGCCCGCGCGACGGCGTACCGCGCGGCCCTGCGTCGCCAGGACCGCCGCATCCGGGTGGACCTGCGGGGCGTCCCGGTGGCGAGGCGGGTCATCGTGACCAACCACCACGTGCTCGGCTACTTCGCCCACCGGTACCGGTTCCGGGTGGCGGGCGCCGTCATCCCCAGCACGAGCACTCTCGCGTCGCCCAGCGCCGCCGACCTCGCCGGCCTCGTGCGCGTGATCCGCCGGGAGGGCGTCCGCGCAATCCTCGTCGACTCCTCCAGCCCTCGGAGGCTCGCGGACGCGCTGGCCGACGAGGCCGGCACGCCGGTGCGCGTGGAGGCGCTCTTCAGCGAGTCGCTCGGACCGCCCGGGTCGGGTGCCGCGACCTACCTGGGGATGCTCCGCGTCAACAGCGGCCGGATCATCGGGGCGGTGCGCTGATGGCCCGCCTCCCGGTCACCGTCATCTCCGGTTTCCTGGGAGCCGGCAAGACGACCCTGCTGAACCGGATCCTCGCCAACCGTGAGGGCCTGCGCGTCGCGGTCATCGTCAACGACTTGAGCGAGGTCAACATCGACGCCGCGCTCGTCCGCGGTGGCGACGCCTCCCTCGACCGTGTCGACGAGCGGCTCGTCGAGATGACCAACGGCTGCATCTGCTGCACCCTGCGCGAGGACCTGCTCCAGGAGGTCTCGCGCCTCGCCCGCGAGGGCCGCTTCGACTACCTGCTCATCGAGTCCACGGGGATCTCGGAGCCGCTGCCGGTCGCGCAGACCTTCACCTTCGAGGACGAGGAGGGCCGGAGCCTCGGCGCCCTCGCCCGCCTGGACACGATGGTGACCGTCGTCGACGCCCTGAACTTCCCCCGGGACCTCGCCGAGGCCGACGCGGTCGCCGATCGGGGCGAGTCCCTCGGGGAGGACGACACCCGCACCGTCTCCGACCTCCTCGTGGACCAGGTGGAGTTCGCCGACGTGATCCTGCTGTCGAAGACCGACCTCGCGGAGCCGGGGGCCGCCGACGAGGTGGAGGCGATCGTCCGGGGGCTCAACCCGCGCGCCCGCGTCATGCGCGCGCCCTTCGGCGAGGTGCCGCTCGCGGAGGTCCTCGACACCGGGCTGTTCGACATGGAGGCAGCCGAGTCGTCGGCGACCTGGGTGGCCGAGCTCATGGGCACCCACACGCCGGAGACCGAGGAGTACGGCATCACGAGCTTCGTGTACGAGGCCACGACGCCGTTCCACCCGCAGCGGTTCATGGATCACATCCGCGGGGGCGACTGGGAGGGCGTCGTCCGCTCCAAGGGCTTCTTCTGGCTCGCCTCGCGGCCGTCCTGGGTCCACCTGTGGTCGCAGGCCGGCGGGGCGTGCTCGTACGAGGTGGCCGGCCGGTGGTCGGGCGGGCCCGGTGACCGCCGCCAGCAGATCGTGATCATCGGTCGCGGCATCGACGAGGTGGCGCTCCGGCAGGCGCTCGACGGCTGCCTGCTCACCGACGACGAGCTCGCCCTGGGCAGCGAGAGCTGGCGGGGGTTCTCCGACCCCTTCTCCCGGGGCGGCACAGGGCAGGCGTGGCACTCCTGAGGACCCGCCCCCGGGTCAGGTGCGGGACGCCCTCCGGCCGCGGAGGACCACGTCGTGCCCAGTCAGATCGAAGCCCATGCGGGCGGCGACGTCACCGATCGCCCGCTCCAGCGCCTCGTCCTCGAACGGCCGGACCTCCCCCGACTCCTCGTCCACGATGTGATGGTGGTGGTGCACGGGGTCGGCGATCTCGTAGAGGGCGACACCGGCCTCCCCGACGGTACGGTGCAGCAGGCCCAGCCCCATGAGCTCGTCGAGCACGCGGTACACCGAGGCCTGGGAGCCCGCGGAGCCCTCGGCGCGGAGGCGGTCGGCGATGGCCTGCGCGCCGATGAGGCACTGCCCGTCGCGGGCCATGAACTCGACGACCCGGGTGCGTGCGGCACCGGTCCGCAGTCCGGCGCCCGAGATCCGCTCGTGCGCGAGGGCGAGCCACCGCTCCTGGAGCCCCGGGTCCATGCCGTGGAGGCTACCGCCGCTGGACGGCCCGGCTATCCTCGATGGGAGTGGCCGGGATCGATGCGACGAGGGACCCCCGTGGCGCGAGGTGGGAGCGCCGCCTGAAGTGGCCGGTCCTCGGGGCCGCCATCCTGGCGATCCCGACCGTGCTGCTCTACTTCTCGGCCTTGAAGGGCGCGTGGGCGGTCGTGGCCGTGACGATGGCCTGGGCCATCTGGCTCGTCTTCCTGGCCGAGGCCGTGATCATGCTGGTCGTCGTGCGCGACCGGTGGTCCTGGGTGAAGGGCCACGTGTTCGGGCTGGTGATCCTCCTCGCCACCTTCCCGCTGCTCACCAACATCCTCGAGGGCCTGCTGGCGGCCCGGGCGCTGTCGAGCCTGCAGGGCGCCCGCCTGCTGCAGGTGCTCTACCTGGCGAAGGCGGCCAAGCTCATCAAGTCGGCGCTCATCCTCAAGAAGAGCGGCCGCGCGCCGGCCCACCCGGCCCTGCTGACGCTGGCGGCGCTGCTGGGCGCGGCCGCGTTCGTGGGCATCGGCGATCGCATCGTCTCGGGGGAGAAGCACACGACGCCCTTCCACGGCACCTGGCACGTCCTCCACGAGGAGCTGCCGGACTGGGGGCTCGCGGTGCTCGCCGCGGTGGCGCTGGCCGCCGCGGCCGCGATCGTCCTGACCACGGCGCGGCGGCGGAGGCCGGCCTGACGCGCTAGTCCCCGGCGGCGCGGAACATCACCGCCGCGGCGATGATCGCGAAGAGCGCGATGGCCGCGAAGACGCCGTAGAGGAAGATCTCGCCGACCGGCATGGGGTGCCTCCCGAGGTGCGTGCAGGATGTGGGTCCATCCTGCGCCGCGCGTCGTCCCCGGCCATCGGCGCGCACGCGGAACCGGGGCTGCGGGGAACTACGCATCCCGCCCTACCATGGGCGTGTGGACGCACCCGTCGTCACCGTCCGCGCCCCGGACGGCACCGCGCTCGCGGAGCTCACGGTCCGCGGCGGGTCCGTGCTCGTCGATCCCCCGGAGGCCGCCGCCCACCCGCTCGTGGCGGCCGTGGCCGGGCGCATGGAGGAGACGGCCCGCCGGCCGCGCCCCCGGCCCTCCTGCTGAGGGTCAGTCCGGGTCCACCCCGATCGGCCCCTCCTGAGGGCCGTCCTCGCCGGCGGGCTGCACGGCCAGGGAGGGGAAGTCCTCCAGCGGGCCGCCGGCGTCGGCGTCCCACTCGGGGAAGACGAGGTCCGTCTGGAGGTAGAGCGCGATGAGCTCCGCCAGGTGGACGAGGCCGTCGATGTGGGTGCGCTCGTGGCCGTGGGTGGCGTCGACGCCGAACCCGAGGAGCGCAGTGCGGCTGTCGGCCCCCGACTCGAGCGCGGCCGCCAGGTCCGAGCGGTAGTAGCGGAAGACGTCCCGGACGCACGGCAGGCCGTGGTCGCGGGCGATCGCCGCCAGGCGCCGGGACAGGTGGTAGTCGAAGGCACCCTCGCCGTCGGCCATCGCGATGCACACCGAGTCCTCGCGCGACTGCTGGCCGGGGGCGACGACGGCCGTGTCCACCGAGACGATCTCGGCCACGTTCGCCCCCACGCCGTGGCTCGCGCCGTGGCCGACCTCCTCCGTGCAGGTGACCATGAGCTGCGCGTTGACCGGCAGGTGGACGCCGCTCTCCACCACGGCCTTCACCCCGGCGAGCACGGCGGCGATGCCGGCCTTGTCGTCCAGGTGCCGCGCCTTCAGGAACCCGCTGGGCGTGACCACCGGCTCCGAGATGAGGGCGACGAAGTCACCGACGTCGATGCCCAGGGTGCGGAGGCCCGTGACGTCCTCGACGGCCTCGTCCACGCGCACCTCCACGTGGTCCCAGCCGACGCCCTGGTCGTCCACCTCGTCGTTCCAGCGGTGCCCGCTCGCCTTCAGCGCCAGGACGGTCCCGGTGATGACGGCGTCGAGGTCGTCGGTGAAGACGCGGACGTTGGCGCCCTCGGCGAAGCGCGCGCTGTGGGTGCCGATGGGACGGATGGAGAGCCGGCCGTCCTCCTTCAGCCCGCGCACCATGCACCCGATCGTGTCGGCGTGGACCACGATGGAGCGGGAGGCGTCGCCGCGCCGCCCCTCGATCTGGGCGAGCAGCGCGCCGCGGCGGGTGACGGTCGACGACAGGCCGAGGCCGGCGATGCGCTCGCCCACGTACTGCATCGCGTGGTCCGTGCGGCCCGAGGGGCTCGGGATCTCCAGCAGCTCCACCAGCACGCGCACGAGGTAGTCGCGGTCGATGCGCAGGCGGCGCGGCGGGGGGCGGCGGGGCGGCACCGTCAGCTCGCGGGGTCCGCGGGAACCCAGCGCCGCGGTACGCCCTTCGTGCCCGGGAACAACATGTCCAGGTAGGCCTCGGCGGTGGGCTGAGGCTCGTGGTTCGCCAGCCCGGGGCGCTCGTTGGCCTCGATGAAGACGTGCTCCGGCCCGGCGGGGTCGGGCACCAGCAGGTCGAGTCCGGTCACGGGGATCTCCAGCGCCCGGCTCGCCGCGATGCAGGCCTCCGCGATCGCCGGGTGCAGCTCGGCGGTGACGTCGTGGATCGTACCGCCGGTGTGCAGGTTGGCCGTGCGGCGCACCACGATCGTCGTGCCCTCCGGCGGGACGTCGTCCAGCGCCCACCCGGCGGCGGCGCAGACGGCCTCGGTGGCGGCGTCGAGGGGGATGATGGACTCGCCCCCGGTCGCCGCGGCGCGGCGCTTGCTCTGGGCCGCGATCAGGTCGCGCAGGCTCTTGGTCCCGTCGGCGGTCACGGCCGCGGGCCGGCGCACGGCGGCGGCCACGACGGCGTGGTCTATGACTACGACCCGCAGGTCGTCGCCGGGGCGCATCTCCTCGATGAGCACGTCGGCGCAGTGGCGCGTGGCCAGGGCGACCGCGTCCTCCAGGGAGGCCTCGTCGGAGACGTCCACAGTGATCCCGCGGCCCTGCTCGCCGCGCGCCGGCTTGACGACGACGGAGCCCACCTCGCGCATGAACTCCACGTCCGCCGCGTCGCGGTGGGCCACGACCCCGCGCGGCACGGCCAGCCCGGCCCGGGCCAGGACGGCCCGCGTGACCCGCTTGTCGTCGCAGCGGCTCATGGCGACGGCGCTCGTGAGCTCGGAGAGCGACTCGCGCATCGTGACGCGCCGGCCGCCGTGGGTGAGGCGCATCTCGCCCCACTCGGCGTCGAGCACCTCGACGCCGATGCCGCGGCGCCGGGCCTCCACGGCGATGATCTTGGCGTACGGGTTGAGGTCGTCGTGCCCGTGCGTGCCCGGCGGGACGAAGAGGTCCTCGTTGATCGGGTTCTTCCGCTTCACGAACAGCTCGGGCACCCGCTCGAATCCGAGCCGCTCGTAGAGGCGGATGGCACCGGTGTTGTCGGCCAGCACCGAGAGGTCGACCGAGCGGCGTCCCAGCGCCTCCAGGCGCGCGGACAGGCCGGCGAGCAGCGCCTGCCCGGTGCCGGGCGGTGCGGCGTTCATGTCCACCGTGAGGCACCACAGGGAGCTGCCGCCCTCCGGGTCACCGAAGACGGCGACGTGGTCGACGCCGGTGATCGTCCCCACGACCGCCCCGGTCGGCCCGTGCTCGGCCACGAGGTGCAGGAACTCGGGGCGGCCCGAGTTCCCGACCAGGACCTCCACGGGCGCCGTGAGCATCCCGTTGGCGGCGTAGATCCGGTTGACCGCATCGGCGTCGGCGGCGTCCCGCAGCGGGCGCACGGTCACCGACCCGACCCGCGCGGGGATGTCGGCCGGCAGCGCGAGCCGGTAGGTGTGGGAAGGGTCGATGAACAGCTCGTCATGGCGGCGCGCCACCAGGACGTGCGGCTCCGCCAGGTAGACGGCGATGTCGCGGGCGCCGTCGGCCTCCGCGCGCAGGGCGTCGGCGGCCTCCTCGGCGTCCCCGAAGGTGTTGCCGAACACGAGCCGTCCCCAGCCGCAGTCGAGCACCACGGCGGAGGGGCCGTCGTGGCCGCCCGGGTCCGCGGGCGGGCCGAAGGCCAGCGGGTCGCCGCCGGGCCCCACGCGCTCGCGCGGGGGAGGGGCCGCCTCGGCCATCAGATGCCGTTCTCCTGCAGCCACAGCTCCAGCAGGCCGAGCTGCCACAGCTTGTTGCCGCGCAGCGGGGTGAGCGGGCCGTTGGGGTCGGCCTCCAGCACCGCGACGTACTCGGGCCGGAACAGGCCCCGCTGGGCCGCGGCGGGGGAGTGGAGGGCCTCGAGCACGCGGCCGAGGACGTCCCCCTCCAGGTGCGTGACGCCGGGCACGGGGAAGTAGCCCTTGGGCCGGTCGATGACCTCGTGGGGCAGCACGCGGCGCCCGATGTCCTTCAGCACGCCCTTGCCGCCCTGCGCCAGCTTGAGCTCCGGCGGGCACGACGCGGCGAGCTCCACGAACTCGTGGTCGAGGAACGGGACCCGGGCCTCCAGGCCGTGCGCCATCGTCATGTTGTCGACGCGCTTCACGGGGTCGTCCACGAGCATCACGCCGGTGTCGATGCGCAGGGCCGCGTCGACCGCCGTCTCGGCGCCCGGGGCGGCGAAGTGGGCGAGGACGTACTCGCGGGGCGGGTCGCCGGGCCAGCGGTGCTCGTCCGCCAGGGCCTCGGCCATCCCCGCGGCGTCGCGGTCGAAGAAGGCCTCGCCGTAGATGTCGAGGGCGTCCTCGCGGTCCGCGCCGAGCAGCGGCGGGTACCAGTGGTAGCCGCCCAGGATCTCGTCCGCGCCCTGGCCGCTCTGCACCACCTTGAGGTGCTGCGCGACGGCCTCGCTGAGGAGGTAGAAGGCGACGCAGTCGTGGCTCACCATCGGCTCCGACATCGCGCCGATCGCCCGCTCCAGCGGGTCCAGCAGGTCGCGCGCCGCGATGCGGATCTGGTGGTGGTCCGTGGCGAACCGCTCCGCGATGACGTCCGAGTACCTGAACTCGTCGCCCTCCCGGCCCCCCTGCGACTCGAAGCCGATCGAGAACGTCGCCAGGTCGCGCTGCCCCTCACCGGCGAGCAGCGCCACGACGAGCGAGGAGTCGAGGCCGCCGGACAGCAGCACGCCCACGGGCACGTCGGCCACCATCCGCCGCCGCACCGCCGTCGTGAGCGACGCGAGCAGGGCGTCCTGCCAGTCCGTCTCGGTCCAGTCCGCGCGCGACCGGTCGCGCGTGAACCGCGCAGACCAGTAGAGGCGGTCCTCCTGGCGCCCGTCCGGGTGGATCGTCCGGATCGTGGCCGGGGGGAGCTTCTGCACGCCGCGCAGGATCGTCCGGGGCGCCGGCACGACCGAGTGGAAGGTCATGTAGTGGTGCAGCGCGATCGGGTCGATGCCCGTGTCCACGCCGCCGCCGGCGAGCAGGGCGGGGAGGGTGCTGGCGAACCGGTACGCGTCGCGCGTCTCGGCCACGTAGAGCGGCTTGATTCCGAGCCGGTCGCGCGCGAGGAGCACCTTGCCGGTGTCCCGCTCGGCGATCGCGATGGCGAACATGCCGATGAGGTGGTCCACGAAGGACGGGCCCCACTCGGCGTAGGCCTTGATGACCACCTCGCTGTCGCCCTGGGAGGCGAAGACGTGGCCCAGGCCCTGCAGCTCGGCCCGCAGCTCGCGGTAGTTGTAGATGCAGCCGTTGAAGACGCCCGACAGCCCGAGGCCCGCGTCGACGAGCGGCTGCCCGCTCGCCGCGCTCAGGTCGATGATCTTCAGCCGGCGGTGGGCGAGCCCCACCGGGCCCTGCGACCAGGCGCCCGCGGAGTCGGGGCCGCGGTCGGCCATCGTGGCCGACATGCGTCCCAGGGCATCGAGATCGGCGGGGCCGCCGTCCCGCCTGATCTCACCTGCGAATCCGCACATCCGCGGGGGACCCTCTCACAGCCCCGGGCCCCCCGCCCCGGCCCGGGGGCCGGGGAACACCGCCGCGTTTAGGCCTCGAGGCGGGTCTTGAGCTCCCCGAGGGCGGCCGTCATCACGCCGGAGAGGCGGGCCTCGATGTCGTAGCCCTCCACCTCGGAGGTGGCCGTCTGGCGCCACAGGACGCGGGAGCCGCCGGGGGCCTCCTCCACGCGGATCGTCGCCTTGTGGGAGGTGAGGCCGGGGATGCCGGAGAGCACGACGTAGGAGTACGTGCGGGCGGCGTCGTCGCGGTCCACGAGGCGCTCGGTGAGCTGGGCGCCGTTGCCCATCGTCACCGTGCGGACGTCGCCGTCGAGCGTGATCTCCTGCACCGGCGCGAACCAGTCCCGGATGCCCACGGGGTCGCCGGCCAGGGCCCACGCCGCGTCGGGGTCCGCCGCCACGTCCACGCCCACCTCGAAGTCGTTCGCCATCGTGCCTCCTCCTCGCGCCGGGATCGCCGGCGACAGGCTACGCCGGATGGCCTCATGGGATCCGGTGGCCGCGTCGATGGGTAGTGACCCCCCAGCACGCCCGTCCCGCCGTCCCACCGGGTGACCGACCTGCGCGCCGTCTGGAAGTTCCCGCTCGACCCCACCGGCACGACCGAGATCGTGATGCCCCAGGGCGGGAGGATCCTGCGCGCCGGGCTCCAGGACCGCATCCCGCACATCTGGGTCGAGGTGATCGACGACGCCGAGGCGGTCACGCGGCGCTTCCGCATCGTCCGCACCGGCGAGCGCATCCCCGACGAGCTCGGTCCCCACGTCGCGAGCTTCGTGATGGACGCGCTCGGATCGGTCGCCCACCTCTACGAGGTCTGGCCCGACACCGAGGGCTAGTCTCGGGCCGATGCCCCTGGAGCTCGCCCTCGCCGACCTGCTCGCCCAGCCGGTGGACGCGATCGTCAACCCGGCGAACGAGGGCCTGATGCATGGCGGCGGGGTGGCCGGCCTCATCGCCCGGGCCGCCGGGCCGGCGCTGGAGGAGGAGTCCCGCCGGGTCGGCCACTGCTCCACGGGCGACGCGGTCGTCACGACCGCGGGCGACCTGCCGCAGCGCGCCGTGATCCACGCGGTCGGTCCGGTGTGGCGTGGCGGCGGAGAGGGCGAGCCGGACCTGCTCGCGTCCTGCCACCGGGCCCTCGTGGCACGGGCGGCGGAGCACGGGCTGGCCACCCTCGCCCTGCCGGCCATCTCGACCGGGGTCTTCGGCTACCCCGTGGACCGGGCGGCGCCGGTGGCGGTGGCCGCGCTTGCGGAGGCGCTCGCGGCGACCCCCGCCGTGACCGTCGCGCGGTTCTGCTTCGTCGACCCCGCCGTGCGGGACGCCTACGCGGAGGCCGCGGCCGCCCTCGGCGTGAGCTGACGCACCGGCCGGCCGCCCAGGCCGGCCAGCGGGTGGCGCAGCAGGTATGTGCCGGCCAGGCCCGCCCACTCGCCGTACGGCTGCAGCAGCGAGGCCGTCTCCTCCGGCGCGGGCCAGGCCCCGTGGACGGCGGCCCACAGGCGCATGAGGCCGAGGTCGCCCACCAGGCCCTGCTCGTAGCGGCCGAACCCGCGCATCGCGATGACCCCCGCCGACCAGGGCCCGAGGCCGGGGACGGCCGTCACGGCGGCCACGATCCGCTCCGTTGGTCGGCTCGCCAGCCGCTCCAGCGCAGGGCCGCGGCAGGCGCGGATCATCGCCGTCGCGCGGCCCGTGGGCAGCCCGGCCGCCATGCCGAGGGCGGGCGTCAGGGCCGCGAGGGTCGCCTGGTCCGGGGGGAGCATGAGGCCGTCGCGCTCCCCGGTCACCGCCCGCAGCACCGCTCGGTGCCGGCGGGCGGCCTCCCGTCCGCTCACGAGCTGCCCGCACACCGCCGCGAGCACGGCGTGGGCGGGGGAGGTGAGCCGCATCGGGCGCAGGCCGGGCCAGCGCCAGGCCGCGGCGCGGGCGAGCGGGTCGCGGCGGGCCATGCGCAGGAACGGGGCCGGATCGACGTCGGCGGCGATGAGGAAGCGGACGCGCTCGTGCACGTGGTCCACGTCCACGCCGTCCTCAACCCGCACCACCACGTCCCCGCCGGCGCGCTGCCACATGCGCAGCCGCACGGGCTCCCCGTTCACCCGGTCCCACAGCTCCAGCACGCCGCCCCGCATGCGGCGCGTGCCCCCGGCCGAGCCCGCCGACGAGTCGGCGAGGGAGTAGGGGAGGCGGGGCCGCACGACGATCTCGGGCACGGGGTCAGCCTAGTCCCGCCGGCGGCCGCCCGGCCTCCGCCCCGGGGGTGGCGATGAGCCGGAGGGGGGAGCATCGTCTACACGGGTGACGGACCACATCAGAGGAGGGACGACATGTTCGCGGACACCGCCGCGTTCTCGGGGTTCTCGGTCGACGACATGGACCGGGCGCGCGCGTTCTACGGGGAGACCCTCGGCCTGCGCACGAGCGACGAGGGCCCCATGCTGGTGCTCCACCTCTCCGGTGGCGGCACGGTGCTCGTGTACCCGAAGGGCGAGGACCACGTCCCGGCGACGTTCACGGTGCTCAACTTCCCGGTGGCCGACGTGGAGGAGGCGGTGGACGCCCTCGTCGCCGCCGGCGTGGAGATGGAGCACTACCCGGACATCCCGGGCCGGGACGAGAAGGGCGTGCACCGGGGCTACGGCCCGGACATCGCGTGGTTCACGGACCCGGCGGGCAACGTCCTGTCCGTGCTGAAGACGGACTAGGGCACCCCGGAACCATCCGAAGGTCGGGGCGCGCATCTCCCGTGCGGGGGTGTGCGCCCCGCGGCCCGACGTCCACCGTGACATCATGCGCCGCCGCCACACCGATGATGCGTCCCCCGCCGTGCTCGGGGTGCTCGCGCTGCTCCGCACGGCCGGCTGGCTCTACCTGGGCCTCTGGATCGCGGCCGCCGCGACGTCCGTGGGAGGCGCGGGCCGGGGCCTCGCGGCCGCCGTCGTCGCCGCGGCCGGCCCCGCGATCCTCACCGCGACGCTCGCGGGTCTGCTCGACCGCACCGGCCGGCGCCTGGCCGTGGTGCCATTCGCCGCGGGCGCGGTACTCCTGACGATGGTCGCCGTCGCCGCCCACGGCGCGGGCGCGCCCGTGGCCGTCCTCGCGGCCGCGGTGCTCGGCGTCGTGGCGCTGGGCGCGCACCTCTGCACGCTCGGAGCGGGGTTCGGGCCCGGACAGCCTGTTGTGCCGTCCCGTCCCCGTGCCTAGCGTGCCGCCGATGCGACGCCTGCCGCTCCTCCTCATCGCGCTGCTCGCCGCCCTCGCACTCGGCCTCGCCGGCTGCTCCGGCGGGGACGACGACGGCGGCACCCCCGAGCCCGACGCCGCGGCCGAGGCCGCCTATCTCGCGGCCATCGCGCGCGACAACGAGCGCACCGTGCGCACCGCCGCCGCCGTCGAGCACCTCTGCCCCGACCGGCAGCCGGTGATCGACGACCCCGCGGCGTACCTGGAGGAGTAGCCCCCGGGCTCCAGCCGGTCATGCGCCGTGCCGATCCACGCGGCATGCCGACGGACCCGTTCGCCCGCCACGGCGCCCGCGTCGTGATCGACGGCCCCGGCCGTCACCCCAACGCGATCGTCACGAAGCGCGCCGGCACCCCGCACGGCGAGGGCTTCGAGCTCCACATGCTGGACGACGGCCTGCTGCGCCACCGCTCCCGGGCCGCCGCGGGGCGCCTGGAGGCGACCGGCGACTTCGCCGCCGTCCGCCTCGTCAGGGTCCGCGTGGAGGACGGCCCCGCCGGCTAGGACCTCGGGGCGGCTCAGACGATCTGCGAGACGGCGTAGATCAGCAACGCGATCTGCGCGCCCCCGAGGGCCAGGCCGACGGCGCCGAGGATGATCGCGGCCCGGGCCTGCGGGCGTCCCGGCGCCCGCGTCCGTGCGAGGAGGCCACAGCCGATGGCGCAGACCGCGACCACGGGGGAGCCGAGGATCAGGAGCCACTGGAGCTGCTCGTACTCACGGCCACGGAGTCCGTGGGGGAGGACGAGGGCGACGAGGGCCATGACGCCCAGCACCACCCCCGCCGTGGCCAGGACCCGGGCGGACTCGTCCCCGGCCGCGTCCCACAGGGCCTGATCGTCGTCCTCCGTCACCCGCGATTCAGGACCGTGGCCGGGCCGCCAGGCGGGCGGCGTGGGCCCGCTCGCGGTGATGCGCGAGCAGGCAGCCACCGATCGCGAGCGCCAGCGTCACCAGGCCCGCGATGAGGGTGGTCCAGAGGTCGGGCGTGACGCTCACCTCGGGCTGGGGGATGCCCAGCTCCCGGAAGCCGTTCGCCTCGGCGGCGGCCGCGGCCTGGTCGGCCAGGACGCCGACGCGGTTCATCCCGCGCAGGGCGCCGATGACGACGAGGGCCGCGAGCGCCGCAACGGCGGCGAAGGCGATCCGCAAGCCGCGGGCCTCGCGCCGGTAGACGAGGAAGCACGCCACGAGGCCGGCGATGATCGCGCCGAGGCCCGCCCAGACGGCGATCGGGCCGCCGCCGATGTCGGTGGCGGGGACCTCCACGCTGCGGTACGAGTCCACGCGCGCCCACGTGCCCCCGCTCCCCGCCCAGGCGGTGAACGCGGCGACGAGGGCGAAGGACGCGACGAGCGCCGGACGGAGGCGGTCCCCGAGGGGTGCCTCGTCCAGGTAGACCGGCCGCCACGCCGTGGGGGGCGGCGGCGGAGGGGGCGGCGGGGGCGCCAGCTCGGCGCGCGAGCGCGCCTGGACGGCCATGCGGAGCATCGCGGGGGATGGCAGGGGGCGCCCCTCCGCCGAGAACGAGTGGACCGCGCCCTCGATGACGCCCGGGTGCAGCCCCTCCAGGGCCCACGCGAACTCGGCGGCGCGCGCCGGGTCCGCCCGCAGCTCCGGCCACCCGCGCTCGAGGATCGCCACGATGGCCGCCGGGTCGGCCGTGGCGTGGTCCGGCGCCGCCGGCGGCGGGGGAGGGGGCGGCGGCGCCGCGGTGGCGGCGGCGTGGCGCACCGCCGGGACGCGCCAGTCCGGCAGGTAGGCGAGGAAGGCCGGGGACGCTCCGGTGGCGTGCACGATCCGCTCGTCGATGCGGCGCGGGATGATGAGCCGCCGCCCGGTGAAGCCGACGACGAGCGCGACCACCACGAGCCCCAGCGCGAGGAACCACAGGGGCGCGCTGTCCCGCGCGGTCGCCACCCCGGCGAGGACGACCGCCAGCGCCGCGATCCCCCATCCGCCCCAGAGGCTCCAGGCGCGGACGGCACGGTGGTGCGCGCAGACGCTGATCGTGAGCGTGGCCCCCTTACGCACGCACAGCGCGACCAGGACGTACGGGATCACCCAGAACAGGACCAGGACGTAGAGGGCCGGGTGGTGCCAGTGCATCCGGTGCCGCAGCGGCCGCCCGTCGCCCGGCTCCCCGCAGCGCACGCACCGATCCGGCAGGACCGCGTCGCGGAAGGCCATGATCCGCGCGCCCTCGCGCCACGCCGAGCCCCCCGGCGGCGGGAGCGGCCCGCGGCAGCGGGGGCAGGTGGCCGGGTGCCCGTCGATGCCGAGCCCGCAGTCGGGGCAGACCAGGGTCGGTGCCGCCGGCGCGGCCGGCAGGGGTCCCATCGTCGTCACGCGCGCCCTCCGTGGCCGTCGTCCGTGCGCGCCGGGGAGGCCACGCCGATCTTTCGATCGGCAGGGGGACGGAAATCCGTGAGGGTGCCTGTGAACACGACCCTGGACGCCGTCCGGGCCGCCCTGCAGGATCGGCCCATGACCGTCGAGATCGAGCGCAAGTTCCTGCTGGACGCCCTCCCCGAGGACCTGCCCGAGGGGGTCGGGATCCGGCAGGGATACATCGCGGTGGACGGCGACGTGTCCGTGCGCGTCCGGCTCGCCCGGGGCCGGGGGATCCTGACGATCAAGGCAGGCACGGGCCGCGAGCGCGTCGAGGTGGAGCGGGAGCTGGAGCCCGCGGAGGCCGAGGCGCTCTGGCCGCTCACCGAGGGCCGCCGGGTGGAGAAGACCCGGTCCGTCGTCCCGCTCGGCGCCGACCTGCGGGCCGAGGTCGACGTCTTCGAGGGGACGCTGACCGGCCTCCTCGTGGCCGAGGTCGAGTTCGCCGCCGGTGCGGCCGCCGACGCCTTCGCCCCGCCGCCGTGGTTCGGCCGCGAGGTCACGGGGGAGGCCGGCTGGGGCAACGCCTCCCTGGCGCTCCACGGACGGCCCGACGGCCCGGGCTGAGACGGCGCTCACGCGCCCAAAGGGAAAGGCGGCCGTCGGGCCGCCTCTCGGGTGCATCGGGGATGTGCCGCGCGGCTAAGTCGCCGCCACCTCCGTGCGGGGGGGCCCCGGACGCTCGAGCGTCAACGCAGGGGGATCTCCCGCCCGCGCTCGGACTCCGGCCTCGGCCCGAAGATCCGCCGCTCCGACTCATCGATGCGCACGTCGTTGATCGACGCCTCGCGCCGGCGCATGTAGCCGAGCTCGTCGAACTCCCAGAGCTCGTTGCCGTAGGAGCGCCACCAGTCGCCGGCGCGGTCGTGCGACTCGTACTGGTACCGCACGGCGATACGGGTGTCGTCGAAGCACCAGAGCGACTTCCGCAGGGCGTACTCCAGCTCGCGCTCCCACTTCTCGGTCAGCAGCGCAGCGATCTCCGACCGGCCGATCACGAACGCGTCGCGGTTGCGCCATTCCGAGTCCTCGCTGTAGGCGAGCGCGACGCGCTGGGCGTCGCGGGTGTTCCAGCCGTCCTCGGCGGCCTGGACCTTCTGGGCGGCGGTCTCGCGGGTGAACGGCGGGAGCGGCGGGCGGGGGTCCACGAGCGGTTCCTCCGGTACGGGGGCGGGCCGGGGCGAGCGTAGAGAACGATCGTTCTCCGCGTCAACTACGATGGCCGGGTGGACGACGACCCGGCACGCGCGCGGCTGCTCGACGCCGCCGAGGAGCTCTTCTACGGCCGGGGCGTCCAGGCGGTGGGGATGGACGCGATCCGCGAGGCGTCCGGTCTGTCCCTGAAGCGCCTGTACGCGCTCTACCCGTCGAAGGAGGGCCTGGTCGAGGCCGTGCTGGAGCGCCGCGACGGCCGCTGGCGCGGGCGCCTGTCCGCGTACGTCGCCGCCGCCTCCGACGACCCCCGTGAGCGCCTCCTCGCCGTCTTCGACTGGCTCGGGACGTGGTTCGGGGAGCCGGGTTTCCGCGGCTGCGCCTGGATCAACGCGTCAGGGGAGCTGGGGGCGGTGATGCCGGTGGTGGCCGAGCAGGCCCGGGCCCACAAGCGCGCCTTCCGCGCCGACCTCGCCGCCCTGGTCGCCGACGCCGGCCTCCCTGAGGAGGTGACCGACGGCCTCCTGCTGCTGGCCGAGGGCGCGATGGTCACGGCGGGAATCTTCGGGACCACCGCGCCCGCACGGGAGGCCCGCACCGCTGCAGAGGCGCTCATCGGGGCGGCGGCGTAGGGGAGGGAACCTTTCGGCCCGCGTGCCCCTCTCCCCATCAGGAACGCGTGATGCGAAAGGGGCGGGGGATGGCGACAGGCGGGGACGCGCGCGGTGGGCCGGCCATGGTCGTGCCTGCCGATCATCCACCGGGGTTCGCCTCATCGGAGTACGTCGTCGCCCCCGCCGCCGGCTTGGACGAGCGCATCGACGTGGGGGTGCTCATCGTCGGCGCCGGCCCCGGTGGGCTGGCGACGGCCATCCATCTCGGCCGGTTGATCGCCGAGGACGAGGCCCTGGCGGCCGAGCTGGGCGAGGTGCCGATCGCCGTCGCCGAGAAGGGGAAGACTCCGGGCTCCCATCTGCTGTCGGGCGCGGTGCTGCGCCCGCAGGCGCTGCGCGAGCTGCTGCCGGAGGTGCCGGACGGGGACGTCCCCCGCTACGGGGTCGTGGACGGGGAGTCGGTCTACTTCATGACCCGGCGGGAGCGGCTCCGCATGCCGACGCCTCCCCAGATGCGCAACCACGGGAACTGGGTCGTGTCGATCAGCCGGTTGGCGCGCTGGATGAGCGAGCACGCCGAGCGGGCGGGTGCGTTCGTGCTCCCCGAGACCGACTGCCAGAGACTGCTCGTGGACGACGGGCGGGTGGTGGGGGTCCGCACCGGCGACAAGGGGAGGGACCGCGCCGGCGAGCCGCTCGGCGCCTTCGGGCCGGGGGCGGAGATCCACGCCCGCGTGACGGTCCTCGCCGAGGGGACGGCGGGCCACCTGTCGGGTGTGCTGCGCTCCCACTTCGACCTCGACCGCAGGTCGACGCAGATGTGGGAGCTCGGGGTGAAGGAGGTGTGGCGGGTCCCGCGCCCGCTGACGCGTGTGATCCACACGCTCGGATGGCCGCTGCGGCTGAGGGCGCGGTACCGCGAGTACGGCGGCTCCTTCATCTATCCCATGGGCGAGGACATGGTGGCCATGGGCTTCTGCCTGAGCCTCGACGCGGCCGACGCCACCCTCTCCGCGCACGACGTGCTGCAGGAGTTCAAGACGCATCCGTTCATCCGGTCGATCATCGATGGCGGGGAACGGCTCGCCTGGGGGGCGAAGACCATCCCCGGCGGCGGCTTCCACGGCCTGCCGAGCCGGATGCACGTACCGGGCGCCGTCCTGGTGGGCGACGCGGCCGGGTTCGTCGACATGATGGCCCTCAAGGGCGTCCACAACGCGATCCGCTCGGGCATCATCGCCGCGGACGCGATCTACGCCGCGCTGAAGGCCGGCACCGCCACCCGGCCCGCCGGGCTGTGGGGGTACACCACGGGCATCCGTGACTCCCCGATCTGGAAGGAGCTGTGGAAGGTGCGCAACATCCGCCCCGCCTTCCAGAGGAGCTTCATCCGCGGTGGGATGGTCCACGCGCTCGCCACGGCCTCGGCCGGCCACCTGCCCCGCGGGGCCGTCCGCTTCCGGCCCGACGCGCAGGAGCCCGTGTTCATCGGGACGCGGCAGGCCCGATACCCGGCGCCGGACGGCCGGTACACGTTCGGCAAGCTGGACAGCGTCTTCGCGTCGGGGAACGCGACCCGGGACGACCAGCCGAACCACATCCGCATCCGCACGAGGGTGCCCGTGGAGCTCGCGACGGCCTGGGAGTGGATGTGCCCGGCGAAGGTCTACGAGATCGAGGGCGACGCCCCGCCCGCCGGGGGGATGGTGACCGTGAGGATGGACCCGTCCAACTGCGTGCAGTGCGGGGCGATCACCGCCAAGGGCGGGAGGCTGACGCCGCCCGAGGGTGGCAGCGGACCCGAGTACACGCTCACCTGATCGTTGACGGTCGACTGGGACAGGGCGGCCACCCTCGTCGTCCGCGCGCAACGCGGCGACACCCTCGCCATGAGCGATCTCCTCGACATCACCGCTCCCTGGGTCACGGGGATCTGCATGCGGATCACACCCGCGCATGGTGAGGACGCCGCCCAGAACGCCCTGACCGTGGTGTTCCGCCGCCTCGGGACCCTCACCGAGCCGGCCGCCCTGCGCGGGTGGCTGCGGACCGTCGCGACCCGCGAGGCGATCCGGCTCGGCTCCGAGCCGCGGCACGAGCCCCTCGACGAGGCGACGACACCTGGGGACGCGGGACAGGAGCCCGAGCTGAAGGCGTTCCTCGGCGCCGAGCTCGCCCGCCTGCCGGCGACACAGCGCGCCGTCTTCGTGCTGCGGGAGATCGAGGGGCTCAGCGAGCGGGAGATCGCCGAGGTCCTGCGCATCGCGCCGGGCACCGTCAAGTCGCGGCTCGCACGCGCGAAGGGCCGCCTGCGGAAGGCGTGGACGTCGTGAGCGACCAGCACCTCGACCCGGTCCGCCGCCTGCGCATCCTCGCGGGCGCGCTCCCCGGCTGCGGCTACGTGGAGCGTGTGCTCGACGCCCCGTTCGACGCCGTGTGGGCGGTCGGGGGCGACCTGGTCGCCGGGGTCCCGCGGTTCGAGTCGACCGTCTCCCGGGTGGAGGTCGAGCGCCGCGACGACGACCGCCTCGTCGTCACCACCCACGGGCTCATCGGGCCGCGGAGGGTGTTCGAGGCGATCCTCCGCCCGGGATGGTGCTGGATGCAGTCCGGCCCGATCCTCGTGGGCATGGCCGCCACTCCGACGCCCGACGGCCGGACCCTGTTCGCCCACGTCGAGGGCACCCGCTTCGGCGCGACCAGGGTGCTGCGGCCGTTCCTGCGCCGCAAGATGCACCGCGAGCTGGACCGCATCGAGCGCCTCGCCGCGGTCCTCCCGTCCTCGTGACGGCCGCTCAGCCGTCCTCGACGAGCGCCTGGGCGTCGCCGTAGGGCATGCCCTCCTTCGCCGCGGCCACGTCGCCGCGGGCGACGCGCTCGGCCAGGCGCCGGGTGCTCTCCATCGCCGTGAGGTACGGGCCGGAGCCCAGACTGATCCGCTTCACCCCGGCGGCGAACAGCTCCTCGGCGGACGGCCGGCTGCCGGTGGGACCGATGATCACGTTGACCGGCTTCGGGGCGACGGCGGCCACGATCTGCCGGACCGCCTCCATGTCGGGCGGGTACGGCGCGTAGAGGACGTCGGCGCCGGCCTCGGCGAACGCGGTGAGCCGCCGGAGGGTGTCGTCGAGGTCGGGGCGGCCCTGGATGAAGTTGTCCGTACGCCCCGTGACGACGATGCGGCCCCGGGCCGCGCGCACCGCGGCGGCGACCCGCGCGACAGCGTCGTCGAAGACCCGGATCGGGTCGGCCGGATCGCCGGTGGTGTCCTCGATGCCGATGCCGGCCAGGCCCGCGGCGATCGCCATCTCGACCGTCGTCCCCACATCCTCCGGTGTCGCCCCGTAGCCGTCCTCGAAGTCACCGTTGACCGGGAGCCCGCTGACGCGCGCCAGCAGGCGGGCATGATCGAGGTGCTCCTCGCGGCTGACCGCGTGCCGGCCGTCGGGTCTTCCCAGCGCGAAGGCCAGGGCGGCGGAGGACGTCGCGACCGCCGGGACGCCGGCCTCGGCGAAGATGCGGGCGGAGAGGCCGTCCCACACGTTCGGCATCACGAAGCCGTCGCCCTCGTGGAGGGCCCGGAAGCGGGCGGCGGGCCCGGCCTGGGATGCGGTCACCTCGGCCTCCCGGGATCCCGCATGCCATGCGGGTTCTCACGCCGTACTCCTCGGGCAGGACTCGAACCTGCAACCCTCCGGTTAACAGCCGGATGCTCTACCATTGAGCTACCGAGGAACGCTCTGGGTCACCTTATCGAACCCGGGCGATCCTGACTCAAGCGGAGGGGACGTCGCCTCCCGGCGGGCACAGCCGGTGCAGGCGGACGAGGGGCCCCGACTCGTCGATGCGGCCCCCGTGGCGGACCTCCTCCATGCCGTGCGACCAGCCCTGGGCGACGAGGGGGTCGATGAGGCCGTCGGCGTGGGGACGGCGGGGGTCGGCGATCAGGGCGACGCCGCCGGGGGCCAGGATCCGGGGGAGCAGCGCCGCCAGGGCGGGCCCGTTGCGCTCCTCGTAGAGCAGGTCGGCGCCGATCACGAGGTCGGCCGGGGGACGGCCGAGCAGCGCGGGGGGCGGGGCGGACCAGTCGACGAGCAGCGTCTCGACCAATTGGGCGACGCCAGCGCCGGCCTCCGCGGCGTTGGCCCGGGTGAAGGCCAGGGCCTCGTCGTACCAGTCCGTCGCCAGGACGCTCGCGGCGCCGCCGAGCGCGGCGACGACGGAGGGGACCCCGACCCCGCAGCCCAGCTCCACGACGTGGAGGCCGGCGGGGGGCTCGGCGGCCAGGCGGGAGGCCAGCACGAGGCCGCTCGGCCACAGCTCGGCCCAGTAGGGGAGGCGCTCGTCGCGGGCGTAGTCGTCCTCGTCGATGAGGTCCTCGGCGGACGGCGGACGGGCCACCGTGAGGCGCAGGGGACCGACCTCCACCAGGTCGCGGACCGGGTGGAAGCGGCCGATCTCGTCGTCCATCATCACGGGACCCAATTCTGCCTGCGAAAGATCATTATCCGGGCCCTTTCGTTGCGATCCGCTCATGCGTAGTGTGCGCGATCCACATGTCCGCTGACCCAGTGCCCGATGGGAGGCCGCCGCTCCCGGCGGCCAGCGACGACTCCCTGGCCGTGGCGATCGCCGCGGTGCTGGAGCGCCGCGGCCTGAGCGTGTCCGCGCTCGGCTCCCTCCTGCGCGCCGAGGGCATCGCCATCAGCCGCACGCGGCTGCACCAGCTCTGCTCCGGCACCGGCGCCCCGCCGACCGCCGAGCAGCTCGAGCGCCTGGCGAGCGTCATGGGCGTGAGCCCCGGCTACTTCGCCGAGTACCGGCTCTGGCGGGCCCGGGCGCTGCTGGACCCGGCGGTGGTGGGATTCGACCGCGCGATGGCGAACTTCGACCGCCTGAGGGGCCGCCGCGACCTGCCGATCGGGCGCAGCGGCGCCCCGGCCGCGGGGTCGCGCTATCCTGGCGCGGTCAGTACTGAGTCGAAGGAGCTGTGATGAGCGAGTCCGAGCAGGCCCCGGAGGCCGTCGACGAGGCCACCGCCGCCGCGGACGCCATCGGTGTGGAGGAGCCGCCGGCCGACCCGGCCGCGGACGTCGATGTCGCGAACGACCCCGAGATCCAGGCCGCCGAGGAGGAGCTCCTCGAGGAGGCCATCCCGGTCCCGGTCGGTCCCGCCGCCGGCCGTCAGGCCAAGGTGTACCTCTGTGAGCGCGGCCACCGCACCCTCACGCTGTGGAGCACGCCGACCACGTGCCGCGCGCACGTGACGCGTCGCACCGAGTGCGGCCGCCAGCTCTACCCGATCGGCGAGCTGCCCGAGCAGGTCCAGAAGGCGCTCAACCCGCTCAAGGCCTCCAAGAAGGCCTCGAAGGGCTGATCCCCCGGAGGGCCGGGGCGGGCGTCAGCCCGCCTCGGCGACCTCCACCATCCGCTCCATCTCCGCGAACCCGGGCTCCCACACGTCCGGGTCGTCCAGGTCGACCCCGAGGGCGCCGAGCAGCTCGGCCGGGGGCTTCGACCCGCCCGCCGACAGGAACGCGATGTAGTCGTCGGTGAACGCGCTGCCGCGCCGGCGGTACTCCGCGTACAGCGCGAGCGTCGAGAGGTGCGCGAACACGTACGCGTAGGTGTAGAAGCGCGTCGAGATGAAGTGGGGGATGTAGGACCACCCCATCCGGTAGCGCTCCGGCAGCGCGAGGGCGTCGCCGTAGTACTTCTCGTTCTCCTCGAACCAGATGTCCGAGAGGCGCCCGGCGGTCAGGGTGCCGCCCTCGGCGCGGAGCGCGTACGCGCGCTGCTCGTAGCGCGAGAGGACCGTCTGTCGGAAGACCGTCGCGAAGGAGCCCTCCACCCGCTCGGAGATGAGCGAGCGGCGTGTCGCCGGGTCGGTCTCGATCTCCATCAGGTGGTCGAACGCGAGCAGCTCGGCGAACGTGGACGGGACCTCGGCCAGCGCGAGCCCGGTGCCGGCCGACAGGGCCGTCTGCTCGGCGGACGCGAGGGCGAAGTGCATCCCGTGGCCCAGCTCGTGGGCCAGCGTCATCACGTCGTCCATGCGGTCGGTGAAGTTCATGAGGACGTAGGGCGACGCGTCCTGGGAGACGGGGGCGCAGAAGGCGCCGCCGCGCTTGCCCGTCCGCGGCTCCGCGTCGATGCGGTGCTCCCGGAAGAAGCCGCCCGCGATCTCCGCGATGCGCGGCGAGAAGCGGCCGAACGATGCGTCGATGAGGCCGGTGGCCTCGGGGTACAGGACCGCCCGGCCCTCGCCGATCGGCGCGTACTGGTCATGGAGCTCGAGCCGGTCGAGCCCGAGGATGCCGGCCTTCACCCGGAACCAGCGGTGCGCGATCGCGTAGTGCTTCTCGACCGCGTCCATCATCCCTTCGACCACGGACCCGGGGAGCTCGTTGCGCAGGTGCGTCGGGTCCATCGGGCCCTCGTACCCGCGCAGGCCGTCCATCGCCAGGCGGTCGCCCACGAGCGTGTCGTAGCAGTGGGCCAGCGTGTCCACCTGCGGCTCCAGGCCGTCGTAGAGCGCCTCCAGGGCGTGCTTGCGCAGGTCCCGGTCCGGGTTGCGCACGTGCGCGAGGAGCCGGTCGATCGTGTGGGGCTCGACGCCCTCGCCCTCGCCGGCGTCGAACGGCACCTCGAGCGTCGAGGTGATCTGCCCGAAGAGGGTCTGCCACGCGCTCACGGCCGCCGGGCTGCGCTCGCTGAGCATCCGCTCCTCGGGCTCCGACAGCGTGTGCGGCGCGAACCGGCGCATCGCCACGAGGTAGTGGCGGTCGCGCGCCACCTCGGGGGCGTCGTAGAGCGGCCGCGCGACGTCCTCGTCCAGCGCGAGCCACTCCAGGTCGAAGAACCGCAGCGCGTTGCCCGCCTGCACCAGGGCGCGGTCCACGGCCGCCGCCAGGTCCTTGTTCTCCTGGCTCGTCACGTCCACCGACTCGCGCAGGTGGGCGTAGGACGCGACCCGCGAGAGCTCGTTGTCGATCTCCGCGAGCTCGGCCAGCGCGGCGGCGAGGCCGGGCCCGTCGATGCCGGCCACGGTGCCGCGGTAGCGGCTCTCGAAGGCCTTCGACCGCTCGAGGGCTGCGTCGAGGCGCGTGCGGGCGGTGGCCGCGTCCGGGACGAGGGGGGAGAGGTCCCAGTGGATGCCGGCCGCGCGGGGGCCGGAGGGGGCGGTGCCGGTGGCTGTGGTCATGGGGTCACGCTAGCGGATCACCCCGCGCCCGCGCCGACGCCGTCGAGCAGCCGGTCGGCCGTGTCCGGGGGCAGGGGCGGGTACCCCGTGTCGCCCGGCTCCAGGCCGTCCCCCGGGCGGTGGAAGTCCGACCCGCCGGCCTCGACCAGGCGCAGCCGCCGGGCGATGCCCCGGTACTCGTCGCGCCGCTCGGGCGTGTGGTCGGCGCGGTGCACCTCGATGCCGCGCAGGCCCCATCCGGCCATGCGGTGGACGAACGCGCCCAGCTCGCGCCGCGGCATCCGCAGCGACGCCGGGTGGGCCAGCACCGGCGCGCCGCCGGCCTCCGTCACCAGCTCGACGGCCTCGCGCGGGGTGAGCCCCTCGTGGGGCACCCAGGCCGGGCCGCCGTCGCCCAGGTAGCGGTCGAAGGCCTCCTGGCGCGTCTCCACGTGCCCGGCGGCCACGAGGGCGTCGGCCAGGTGCGGGCGCCCGATGGCCCCGCCGGCGCGCGCCTCCACGTCGGCCATCTCGACGGGCACGCCCAGGCCCCCGAGCAGGCCCACGATGCGCCGCGCGCGCTCCGCGCGCAGGCGGCGCAGCTCCTCCAGGCGCCCGAGGATCGCCGGCGGGGCCGGGTCGCCGAAGTAGCCGAGCAGGTGGAGCGACCCCGAGGGGGCCTTCACCGACAGCTCGACGCCGGGCACGACGCGCACGCCGCGCGCCCGCCCGGCCTCCTGCGCGGCCGCCACGGACGCGAGCGTGTCGTGGTCCGTGACCGCGAGCACCGTCACGCCCCGGTCGGCCGCGAGGGCGACCAGGGCGTCCGGCGTCAGCGCCCCGTCGGAGGCGCGGGTGTGCGTGTGGAGGTCGGCCCGGGGAGGGCTTACGCGGGGACCGCGCCGCCGATGAGGCCGCGCGCCTCCAGCGCGGCGATCACGGTCGCGGCGCTCTCCTGCGGCGTCTGCGTCTCGGTCTGGATGTGGATCTCGGGGTCCTCGGGCGCCTCGTACGGGTCGGAGACGCCGGTGAACTCCTTGATCTCGCCGGAGAACGCCTTCGCGTACAGGCCCTTCACGTCACGGGCGGCGCAGCCCTCGACGGAGGTGTCGACGAACACCTCGACGAACGGGCCGAACTCCTCCACCATCGCGCGGGCGGCCGCGCGGGTGTCCTTGTACGGGGAGATGGCGGACACGAGCGTGATGGCGCCGGCGCGGGTGAAGCGGCTCGCCACCCAGCCGATGCGGCCGATGTTCGTGTCGCGGTCCTCCTTGGAGAACCCGAGGCCCTTCGAGAGGTGCGTGCGCACCACGTCGCCGTCGAGGTACTCGATCAGCGCGCCGCGCTTCTCGAGCTCGGGGCCGACGATCTCCGCGATCGTCGTCTTGCCGGTGCCCGAGAGCCCGGTGAACCACAGCGTGAAGCCCTGACGCTCGCTCACTCCCTACCGCCCTCCTCCGGGGCGTGGGGCCCCGATCGTCTGTGTCTAGCGACCCGCCGCCGCGTTCTGGGCGGGCAGGTGCAGGCCGCACTCGGTCTTCTCGGCGTCCGCCCACCGCCCGGCCCGGGAGTCCTCGCCCGGCCGGATGGCACGTGTGCAGTGGGTGCAGCCGATCGACGGGAACCCGCGGTCGTGGAGCGGGTTGTACGGCACGTCGTGCGCGAACAGATAGCCCTTCACGTCCGCGTCGTCCCAGCCGGCGAGCGGCTGGACCTTGACGACGCCGCGCGGGTCGAGCTCCAGCACGCGGGCGTTGGCGCGGGTGACGCTCTGCGCCCGCCGGATGCCGGTGATCCAGGCGTCCATGCCCACGAGCGCCCGCTCCAGCGGCTCCACCTTGCGCAGCGCGCAGCAGCGGTCCGGGTCGCGGCGCCACAGCTCGGGGCCCTCGGTGGCCTCCTGCTCGCCGACGGTCTGCCGAGGGTCGATGCGCTCGATCTGCAGGTCGTACTTCTCGATGAGCCGGTCGCGCGTCTCGTACGTCTCGGGGAAGAGGAGGCCGGTGTCGAGCTCGACGATCCGGATCTCGGCCCCGATGCGGTGCAGCATGTCCACGAGGATCGAGGACTGGTGCTGCCAGGAGCAGGTCAGGAGGATCTTGCCGGCGAAGCGGTCGACCGCCCACTCCAGCAGCTCCTGGGCCGTGCGCTCCTCGAACTCGTCGGCGAGCGCGTCGACATCGGCGCGCGAGAGCGAGAGGCTGTTCACGAGGTGCAGGCTAGCAGAGGGAAAACGGATGGCAGGGATAAGCGACGACGATAGCCGGCTGGTGTACTCGACCGAGGGCGGGCGCGTGCCCGAGCGGCGCGCGGCGGCCCCGGGGCCGGCGAAGGGCGACGGCGTCGTCCGGGTCGGGCGCACGTCGTCCGGGCGGCGGGGCAAGACCGTGACCCTGGTGACGGGGCTGCCAGCGGGGGACGTCGCCGGGGTCGCGAAGGAGCTCAAGAAGCTGTGCGGGTCGGGCGGCGCGGTGAAGGACGGGGTCGTCGAGATCCAGGGCGACCAGCGGGCGAGGATCATCGCCCACCTGGAGGGGCGCTACCGCGTGAAGGCGACGGGCGGCTGACCCGCCTCCTGGCCTGGCTGTCCGACCCGGGCAGCCCGTCGTGGGCGCCGCTCGTGCTGCGGATCATCCTCGGCGGGATGTTCGTGCAGGCGGGGCTCGGCAAGTTCGTGAACCACGACGAGTACGTCGACCGCTTCGACCGCTGGGGCTTCGGATTCGCCCCCGGCGCCGTCGCGATCCTCGTCGGCCTCGTCGAGACCCTCGGCGGCCTCGCGCTGCTCGCGGGGGTGCTGCCGCGGCTCGTCTCGCTCGTCCTGATCGGCAACATGATCGGCGCGCTCGTCACCGCCGGGCGGGTCGAGGGCGGGGGCCGGAACGTGTGGCTGCCCATCGTCCTGATCGTGCTGCTCGGCGTCCTCGCGTGGACCGGGTCGCGCATGACCGCGCTCATGCCCGCGCTCCCCGGACGTGCCACCGGCGGGCCCCCTCCGGACTAAGGGGCGCCTCAGTCGGGCACCATTGGGCCCGTGCTGGTGATCGACGGGCTGACGAAGAGCTATGGGGAGAGGCGGGCCCTGGACGGCCTCTCCATCGAGGTGCCCCGCGGGCAGGTCGTGGGCCTCCTCGGCCCGAACGGCTCGGGCAAGACCACCGCGATGCGGATCGTGTTCGGCGTCATCGACGCCGACGCGGGCACCGTCACCTACGACGGGGCGCCCATCACGGCCGACGTCCGGCGCCGCTTCGGCTACATGCCGGAGGAGCGCGGCCTCTACCCGGACATGCGGGTGCGGGACCAGCTCGTCTACTTCGCCCGCCTCGCCGGGATGGAGCGGACGCGCGCCCGGGAGCGTGCCGACGCCCTGCTCGAGCGGCTCGGCGTGGCGGAGCGGGCCGACGAGGAGGTGCAGAAGCTCTCCCTCGGCAACCAGCAGCGCGTCCAGCTCGCGGCCGCGCTGGTGCACCAGCCCGAGGCCCTCGTGCTGGACGAGCCGTTCTCGGGGCTCGACCCGATCGCCGTCACCGGGCTGTCGGAGATCGTGCAGGAGGCGGCCGACGACGGGCGCCTCGTGCTCTTCTCGAGCCACCAGCTCGACCTGGTCGAGGGGCTCTGTGAATCGGTGGCGGTGATCGATCACGGCCGCCAGGTGATGTCCGGGCGGGTCGACGACCTCAAGGCACAGAGCGGCCGCCGCATCCTGCGGGTCGAGGTGGAGGGCGACGGCGCCGGGGACTGGGCGCGCGGCGTGCCCGGCGTGGACGGCGTGCGCGCCGCGGCCGACGGCACCCGCCTCGCGCTGTCCGCGGACGCCGACCCGCTCGCCGTGCTCGACCGTGCGCGGGCCGCCGGCACCGTGCGGGACTTCGGCCTCGAGATGCCGAGCCTCACCGAGCTGTTCCTCGACGTCGTGGACGGCCGCGCATGACGAGCCGCCGCCGGGCCGTGCTCGTGGCCGAGCGGGAGATCCGCGAGCGCGTGCGCACGAAGAGCTTCTGGACGATCACCGGCATCCTGGTGCTCGCCGCCCTCGCCGCGGTCATCGTGCCGTCGGTGGTGGGCGGGAGCGGGGAGGACACGGCCACCGTCGCGGTGTCGGGCGGCCCGGACGGGCTCCCCGAGGCGCTGCGGGCCGCCGGCCGCGGGCAGGACCTCGTCGTGACCGTCGAGGAGATCCCCGAGACCGAGGCGCGGTCCCGGGTCGACTCCGGGGACGCCGACGCGGCGCTCATCGATCGTGGCATCGGCCGCGACGTCGTCGTGGTGGTCGAGGACGACCTCGACGCGTCGCTGCGGGCCACGATCACCCAGGGGCTCGCGGTGAGCCACCTGCGGGCGGGGCTGGCCGACGCCGGCATCCCGCCGGGGGAGGCCGAGCGCCTCATCTCCCCGCCGGGCCTCGTGGTCGAGGCCACCGAGCCCGACGGCCCGAGCGGCGGCGAGGTGGGCATCGGCATCCTGCTCGCCGTGCTCCTCTACGTCGCCCTGCTGTTCGCGGGCACGCTCGTCGCCACGGGCGTCGCTGAGGAGAAGACGAGCCGCGTGTCGGAGGTGCTGCTCGCCACCCTGCGGCCCATCGACCTGCTGGTCGGCAAGGTGGCGGGGATCGGCCTCGTGTCGTTGTTCCAGCTCCTGGTGGCCGCGATCCCCGCGGTCATCGCCGCGTTCGTCATCGGCACCGCCGACCTCCCCGACGCGACCGTCCCCGCCATCGCCTGGGGCGTCGTCTGGTTCGCCGCGGGCTACGCGCTCTACGCCTCGGCCTACGGCGCCCTGGGCGCCCTGGTGGGCCGCCAGCAGGAGGTGGGACAGGTGACGGCCCCGCTGGCGATCCTGCTGCTCGTCGCGTACCTCGCGGCGGCGATCATCGGCGCGGGCGACCCCGAGGGGCGTCTCATCGCGATCCTGTCCTTCATCCCGCCGTTCTCACCGCTCGTGATGCCGCTGCGCATCGCCACCGACACCGTCGGCATCGGCGGGGTCCTGCTGGCCCTGGCGCTCACCCTGGCCACGGCGGCGGCCGTCCTGTGGTTCGGGGCCCGCGTCTACCGGGGCGGCATCACCCGTACCGGCGCCCGCCTCTCGGTCGGCCAGGCCCTCGGCCGCAAGCCCTAGGCCCTAGGCCGTGATGACGGAGAGGTCCAGCCGCCGGTCGTAGGCGCGCTGGACGGCCGGGGTCTCCAGCGCCGCGCTCCACAGCGCGACGGAGGGGTCGCCCTCGGCGGTGACCTCGAGGCGCAGGGCGCCGTCGGGCGCGGTGACGTTCACGGCCGTCACGCCCCCCGCGCGGCCCCGCTCGAGCTGCTCGGCGATGCGCAGGCAGGTGGCGAGCCGGTCGAGGCGGTCGGCGTCCTCGGGCTCCAGCACGTCCTCAAGGGGGGAGGTGCTCGGCAGGGCCTTGCGATGGGCGCGCACGAGGAGGGCGATGAGGGCCAGCTCGGAGTGGCGGAAGCCCGGCAGGCCCGCGTTCAGCACGAGGTAGTACCCGTGCTTGTGGTGGTCGTTGTAGTCCACCATGACGCCGCAGTCGTGGAGCATCCCGGCGGCCCACAGCAGCTCGCGCTCGCGGCGGTCCACCGTGTGCAGGCCCACCCGGGCCAGCTCGTCGTAGATGGCGATCGCCAGGCGGCAGACGTGCTCGGCGTGGGGCACGTCGCAGCGGTAGATGTCCACGAGGTTCAGGACGCTCTGGCGGCGCACGCCGCGGATGAGCGGCGGCTCGGCCGGCGCCAGGAAGCGCTCGTAGAAGAGTCCCTCGCGCAGGCCCTGGGAGCAGATCTCGACCGTCTCGACGCCCATCCGCTCCAGCGTCGTCGCGATGACCGTGGCGCCGGCGAGCGTGATGTCGGAGCGGTCCTGCTTGAGCCCCGGCAGGCGGCTGCGGTCGGATGCCGGCAGCTCCAGCATCGCGTCGATGAGCTCCTCGATGCCGCGGCGGGGCAGGGGGTACCCGTGGAGCTCGTCGATGGGGTACCGGTTCGCCCGCAGGTGCATCGCGGCGAGCGTCCGGATGGTGCCCCCGACGCCCACGAGGCGGCCGCCCACGTCGTGGAGCCAGGGCACGTCAGCCAGCTCCTTCATGACGTGCTTGCGCAGCGGCTTGAGGTCGGCGCGGGAGTGGCGCTGGCCGGGCAGGAAGCGCTCGGTCATGCGCACGGCGCCGAGCGGGCGGGAGATGATGCGCTCCAGGCCGCGGCCGACGACCTGGCTCACCTGGATGGAGCCGCCGCCCAGGTCGAGCACGTGCCCGTCCCCGAGGGTGGTGCTGTTGACCGCGCCGAGGAAGCCGTACCAGGCCTCCTCCTCGGCGGAGAGCACGCGCACCTCCAGCTTCCCCCCGGCGGTGAGCGCGTCCATGACGGCGTCCCGGTTGGCCGCGTCGCGGGCCGCGCTCGTCGTGACCGCGGCCACCTCGTCGATGCCGGCGGCGGCGACGAAGGCGGCGTAGAGGCGCACCGTGTGGGCCGCGCGCTCGAGCGAGTCGGGGTGGAGCCCCTCGGGCCCCGCACCGGCCGACAACCGCACGGCGTCGCGGATCTCGTCCACGAGCTGGAACGACCCGCCGGTGCGGTAGCGGAACACGACGAGCCGGAAGGTGTTCGACCCCATGTCGATCACGGCCAGTCGCCTCTCGGCGGAGGGCTCGCCCGACGCTAACCTAAGCTCCATGGGTCCCACTCCGCTCCGTCCGCCGTCCGTCAGCGACGTCGGCGAGCGGGGTCCGCACAGCCCCGAGGGGCGTGCCTGGCCCGGCACCTTCGACGCCCCCGACACGGTCGAGCGCGTCTGGGTGGACTTCGTCGCCGGCCTCGCCGACCCCGAGCACCGCAGGGCCCTGAGCCGCGCGCTGGCCTTCGCCCGCGCCCGGCACGGCACCCAGACCCGCCGCGGCAGCGACACGCCGTACTGGGTCCACCTGGTGCGCGTGGCCATGGAGCTGGCGCGCTGGGGCGAGGAGGACCCGGTCCTCCTGCAGGCCGCCCTCCTGCACGACACCGTGGAGGACACCGCGACGTCGGTGGGGGAGATCCGCGTGGGCTTCGGCCCCGAGGTCGCCGACCTGGTGGACTGGCTCACGGCCCCCGAGGGCGACGAGCGCCTGCGGGCCTACTACGAGCGGCTCCGCGCCCAGGCGCCCTTCCCCGCGCAGATCCTCAAGCTCGCGGACAGGGTGGACAATCTGCGCTCCATCCAGGCGCTCGTGATGCGCACCGGCGACCGCTACCGCAACTGGGCCGCGACCTACCTCAAGCGCACGATCTGGCAGGTGCTGCCCCTGGCGGCGGCCGCGCCGTCGGTGGCGCGGGTGGCCCTCGTGACGGCCATGGCCGACCTGGCCCCGCTCGTGGACGACGGCTTCACCGAGCCCTAACGCCGGCGCAACCGTCGGGACACGCGGCGCGGATTGGATGGGCCCCGCTCGATGAGAGCGAACCCACCCGAACCCAGGAGACGACATGTCCCCCAGCCTCACCGCCGCCGAGACCGCCCGCATCACGTCGCTGCTTGATCGCCTCGACCCGCAGGGCGCGACCTGCCAGGTCCCCGGCTGCCTCCACGCACACGGCCCCTCGAGTCTGCGGGAGGACGCGCCGGCGCTCGCCGCGTAGCGGATCCTCCCGAGCACCCCACCGGCCGGCCGCCCCGCGGGGGTGGCCGGCCACGTCCCTCCCGGCGTCAGCTCCGCTCGCCCGGCGGGACGAGGAGGACCGGGCAGGGCGCGTGGTGCGCCACGTGCGACGCGAACGAGCCGAGCAGCGACCGCTCCACCAGACCGCGGTGGCTGGCGACGATCATGACGTCGACGCCCTCCGCGGCGGCCCAGTCGCAGGCCGTGCTCGCCGGGTGCCCCTCCAGCAGGACCGCCTCCGCGCCGCCGCGGCCGCGCACCTGCTCGTCGAGCCACATCTCCGCGGCCTCGCGCTCCACCGTCGGGTCGTGGACGGCGGCGCCGCCCAGCCCGACCGCCAGCGACACCAGGAACGCAGGCGGTGCCAGGATGTGGACGACGCTGAGCTTCCCGCCGCTGAGGGCCTGCAGCACGTCGGCCTGGGCGAGGGCCCGGGCCGCGGCGTCGGAGTCGTCGACGAAGCACGCGATGTGGGCGTAGGAGGAGGAGTGGGTCACGGTCCCCCGGGACTCTACCCGTCGCCCCGGCGGAGCTCCGCCAGGTAGGGCCGCTCGGGGTCGGCGCCGAGGGCGAGCCGCCCCTCCGCGAGCTCGGTCAGGGCCTCGCCGACCAGCTCCCGCCGCCAGCCCCCGCCGAGCGGGTGCGAGGCGCCGTCGCCCTGCAGGACGGCGGCGAGGAACGAGGAGATGTCGTCGCGGGTCGCCAGGAGGCTCGGCGCCAGGTCCACCCCCGAGGCGCGCGCGGCGACGAGCACGGCGCCGAGCGGGGCCAGCACCTCCAGCCGCTGCTGGATGTCGTGCGCCAGCGGGGCGTCGTTCGTGATGGGCGGGGCGGCCTCGCCGGCGCGGATCGCGGCGAGCAGCGACTCGGCGTCGGCGCCCTGGATGCGCGACGGCAGGCCGCGCTCCTTCTCGAGCGCCTTGCGGTCGGGCGGGCGGCGGTGGGCCATCTCCACCAGGGTGCGGTCCGGGACGATCCAGGAGGCCGGCTTGTCCCGGCGGGCCGCCTCGTTCTCCCGCCACTCGGCGATCGATGCGAGCACGGCGCGGTCGCGGCCGTTGAGCCGCCCGCCGCCCTTCACCCGCCGCCAGGCCGTCCCCGGGTCCGGAACGAGGCGCGCGTCCGGCCCGTAGCGCCGCTCGTGCTCCTCGCGCACCCACTCGGTGCGGCCGAGGCGGGCGGCCCGGGCGGTGAGCTCGTCGGCGAGCTGCAGGAGGTTCGCGACGTCGCCCGCCGCGTAGGTGAGCTGGGCGGCGGAGAGCGGGCGCCGGCTCCAGTCCGTGTACCGCTCGCCCTTGTCGAGCTTCACCTGCAGCACCCGCTCGAGCAGGGTCGCGAGGCCCTGGCCGGCGCCGAGGCCGACGAAGCCGGCCACGATCTGCACGTCCACGAAGTTCTGCGGCCGGGTGCCGAACGCCAGGCCGAGCAGCGTGAGGTCGGCCGAGGGCGCGTGCATCACGACCTCGACGGACGGGTCGGCCACCAGCTCGGCCACCGGCCCGAGGGGCGCGCCCTCGATCGGGTCGATCATGTGGACGCCCTCGGGGGTGGCCACCTGCGCGAGGCAGGCGACGGGCGCGTAGGTGCGCTCCCAGAGGAACTCGAGGTCGATCGCGGCGCGCCCGGTCGCGTGGGCCTCGGCCACCACGGAGTCCACCCCGGCGGCGTCGGTGATCGGGGCGGACGAGCTCATCTCCCGGGAACAGTAGTGGCTTCGCGGGACGTCGGCCGGGAGCGGGGTGGGCCATCGGCTACCCTGGGGGGTCGTGCAGGCGATCCAGATCAGCAAGGCCTTCGGGGCGCGGGACGTCCTCAAGGACGTCTCCTTCCGCGTCTCCCCGGGGGACCGGCTGGCCGTGGTCGGCCGCAACGGCGAGGGCAAGACGACGCTCCTCCGCATCCTGGCGGGGCGCATGCCGGCCGACGGGGGCACGGTCTCCCTGCCCCGCGGGGCGACCATCGCGCTGCACGATCAGCGCCCGCCGCTCGGCTCGTCCCTGACCCTCGGCGAGTACGTCGCGGAGGGGATGGAGGCGGCCCAGGCCGCCGAGGCGCGCCTGGCCGAGCTGGAGGCGCGGATGGCGTCCGGCGACGCCGGACCCGAGGTGCTGGAGGCCTACGAGCGGGCCCACGCCGACCTGGAGCGCGCGGGCGGCTACTCCTGGCGCTCCTGGATCGAGCGCGTCCTGCGCGGCCTCGGCATCGACGAGGACCAGCTCCCGCGACCGCTGGACGGCTTCTCCGGCGGTGAGCTCACTCGCGCGTCGCTCGCCCGGTCGCTCGTGTCGCGCCCGGACGTCCTGCTGCTGGACGAGCCCACGAACCACCTCGACATCGGCGCGGTGGAGTGGCTCGAGCGCACGATCGCCGACCTCGGCGCCACGGTGCTCTTCGTCTCGCACGACCGCTGGTTCCTGGAGTCGGTCGCGACGGGCGTGCTCGAGATCGACGGCGGCCGCGGGAAGCTGTGGCCCATGGGCTACTCGGCGTTCCGCCGCGAGCGGGCCCTGGCCATCGACCGGCAGGGCGCCGAGGCCGAGCGCCAGGCCGCCGAGATCGCCCGCCTGGAGCGGTTCGTCACCCGCTGGCGGGCCGGCACGAAGGCCAAGCAGGCGCAGTCCCGTCAGAAGAGGCTCGACCGCATCGAGCGGATCGAGGCGCCGCGCCGTGCCTCGCACCTGGCCTTCGGGTTCCCCAAGGCGGAGCGCAGCGGCCGGGTCGTGATCGAGGCCGACGGCGTGGACGTCGAGGTGCCCGGGCGGCGCCTCGTCACCGGTGCCGGGTTCACGATCGAGCGCGGATGGCGCGTGGCGCTCGTCGGCCCGAACGGGGCGGGGAAGACCACCCTGCTCGAGACGCTCATCGGCAACCGCACCCCCGCGGGCGGGCGCATCTCCGTGGGCCACCGCGTCGTGCCGGCCTACTTCACCCAGCAGAGCGAGGAGCTCGACGACACGCGCACCGTCGTCGAGACCGTCCTCATGGCGAGCGACCTCACCCAGACCCAGGCGCGCACCCTGCTCGGCGGGTTCCTGTTCCGCGGCGCCGAGGCCGACGCGCGCGTCGAGCGCCTCTCCGGTGGCGAGCGGCGCCGGCTCTCGCTCGTCACGCTCATCGCCCGCGGCGGCAACCTGCTCGTGCTGGACGAGCCCACGAACCACCTCGACACGGAGAGCCGTGAGGCCCTGGAGGCCGCGCTCGAGGCCTTCGACGGCACCGTCCTGCTCATCTCCCACGACCGCGCCCTCATCGACGCCGTGGCCAGCCACACGCTGGCGCTGGAGGACGGCGCCGCGGTCATGCGGCCCGGCGGCTACGCCGACCTGCTGCGGTTCCGCGCCGAGGCCGAGGCGCCGCCCCCGCCGCCCCCGGCGCCCGCCTCGAAGGCCCCCCGCGCGCGCCGGCGGCTGTCCGCGAACGGGGACGACGGGAACGGCGCCGGCCGCCCCCGCGGAGGCAAGGGCGAGGTGCGCCGCCTGGAGAAGGAGATCTCCCGCGTGGAGGGGACGATCGCCGAGCTCGAGCAGATGCTCGCCGACCCGGCCGTGATGGGCGATCGCGACGCCGTCGCCGCCCGGGGGGAGGAGCACCGGGGCCTGCAGGAGGAGCTGGCCTGGCTCATGCGCGAGTGGGAGCGCGCGGCCGAGGCCGTGGAAGGCTAGGCGGGGGCCTCCCGCCACCGCAGGGCCATCGCGGCCCCGCCCAGCAGGATCGCGGTCAGGGCGATGGCGCACCCGGCCGTCGCGAGCGACATCCCGACGCCCGGGCGTCCCTCGTCCACGCTGATCCCGGCCGCCAGCACGTAGGCCAGGGCGAGCCCGCCGAGCCCCCCGGTGACCGTCGCGGCGGCCGTGGCGGCCCCGTCCTCGCCGGAGCGGGCCACGACCCAGGTGAGCACCGACGACGCGGCCACCGCGAGGGCGACCGGCACGAGCCAGCCGCCCGCCTGGAACCCGTCCTCGAAGCCGCCGAGGTCGGTGAAGCCGGTGTGGACCCAGGTGAGGGGCGCCCCGGCCACGGCCAGCAGGCCCCCGGCGCAGCCGCCCGCGGCGAGGAGCGCGGCGGGCGCGACGGTCGCCGACGACGGCTGCCGGCGCAGGGTGTCGCCCACGACGCCGGCGATCGCGCAGCCGATGACGGCGAAGCCGGCCAGGGTGAGCAGCACGATGCCCGCCTCGGGCGTGACCGGGCCGAGATCGAGCGCGGCCAGGAACAGGGGCATCCCGGCGATGAGCCCGCCGCCCACGGCCGTCGCGGCGGCGCCCGCCACGCGGAGCCGTGCGGGGGCCACGCCCCCGGACGCCGCGAGCCACAGGGCCGCCGCCCCGCCCGTGAGGATGGCCGAGAACACCCCGAGCACCCCGAACCCGGACTGCTCGAACTGGAAGACGCTCTCCGTCCCGCTCCCGTCACCCAGGGCCGGCATCGCCAGGCCGATGAGCGCGAAGACCGAGAGGGCGAGCGCGACCACCGGCAGCAGCACCTCGCGGCGGGCGACCGGGGCCGCGGACGGCGGGGGCGAGACGGCGGGGGTCGTCACGGTGGCGGCCGCGTGCACGGCGGCGGGCGCCGGCGCCGGGTGCGCGGGCACCGGGGACTCCTCCGTGATCGGGGGAGCCGGGGGAGGGGCGGGCTCGTCCCAGGTGCCACCGGGCGTCCAGAGGACGGTGAGCTCGGTGGAGCCCAGGCCCACGCGGTCGCCGGGAGCGAGGGTGGTCGTCGCGCGGATCGGGACGCCGTTGACCGAGGTGCCGAGGGCCGACTCCAGGTCCTCCACCACGAGGGCGCCGTCGCGCACCGCCACGCGGGCATGGCGGCGGGAGACGCGCGGGTCGGTGAGGACGATGTCCATCACCGGCCCGCGGCCGATGGTGGCCTCGGACCCACGGAGCCCGAATCGGGCTCCGTGGTCCTGGCCGGCGGTGACGCGCAGGACGTCGGCCGTCACGGCCCGGGCGGCCTACTCGGTCGAGATGTTCGGGTCGGCCTGCTGCGTGACCGGGTTGATCGCCACGAAGTGGCTCTCCGGGTCCTCCAGCAGGGGGGCCAGCCGGTCGGCCGTCTCGGTCTGCCCGGACTCGCGCAGGGCCTCCAGGTAGCGACCGAGCAGCTCCTGCACGGTCGCGACGTCGGACTCCTCCAGCGCCTGCAGGCTGACCTTGGCGGCCTTCGAGAGGCGGCGCCGGACGGCGGCCTCGTCGAGGTTCCACTCGGCGTTCTGGCGGATGTAGACCACGCCGCCGGTCATGCCGGAGCAGAGCCACGGGCCCGGGTCGCCGAGCACCACGACGCGGCCGCCGGTCATGTACTCGAACGCGAAGCCCTTGCAGTTGGACCGGGAGGCCAGCGTGCCCAGGCGGTCGTCCAGGGGCTGGGCGGGCTCGCCGCCGAGCACCATGTCGGCGCCCGACAGGCGGATGCCCGCCCGGGCGTCGGCGTTGCCCTGGATGAGGAACAGGCCCCGCTGCGCGCCGTAGGCGAACGACTTGCCGACGTGGCCGCCGACCCAGTCGCCGTCGCCGTTGCGCGCCTTGAGCACCTGGATCTCGCCGCCCAGGGCGCACTTGCCGACGCCGTCCTGCGCGCCGCCGAACACCCGCACGCGGACGCCGTCGAGGGTGAACGCGGCGAGGCCGGAGCCCACCGCGGCGCCCTTCGTGAACGCGAGGTCCACGAGCGTCGGGCGGTGCCCGTTGCCGTTGCCGTTCCCGTTGCCCTGGCCGTTGCCCGACGCGTCGCCGTTGCCGTTGCCGCCCCCGTCCTCCTTCTCCCCGTTGGTGGGGGAGACGCCCGCGCCGGCCCCGTTGACCCAGGCGTTGTGCACGCCGGTGGTCGCCCGGGCGATGAGCCCGGCGAGGTCGGTGCCGAGGTTGCGGTCGGCGGCCGTCGTGGCCTCCTCCTCCACCGCCAGGGCGGAGCCGGCGGC